>Ga0307479_10003532_pt1 | contig 14251 bp, 12 predicted proteins | sample atmos_gasesECM4C_FD_203743 | JGI IMG/M metagenome (GOLD analysis project Ga0307479, IMG submission 203743) | Hardwood forest soil microbial communities from Morgan-Monroe State Forest, Indiana, United States - atmos_gasesECM4C_515 | ecosystem: Environmental > Terrestrial > Soil > Temperate...
CACCTTCTAACCCTCCTCAAGATGGTGAGGCTTGACTTTGCTCAAGCCTCACCGCTTTAATACTTGCTAAACATGGGTTCCCTTCGCAGTACCTGCCGTTCCCTCGCCACAATTGCTTTCCGCAGATTCTCTTATTGTCCGGCTGTCGTGGTTCTCGCTCTCCTGTCGGCGGTCCCGGGAATGGCGGGACAATCTTCGGCCAAGGCTGAGGACACGAAGTCAGTCCACGAGAGCCTGCAACTGCATTACGATGCGGCCCGGACTTTTCAGATAAGTGGTGACCCAGACCGGGCAGCAGGAGAGTACAAGACCTTTCTGGCCCAGGCCTTGCGGCAGATTGGCAATGCGAACACGAATAGTGGGAAGTACGAGGATGCTTCCAAACTGTTCGCTGAAGCTGTGACATTGGCGCCGGAAAACTCCGACGTTACTCTCGACTATGCCGCGCTCCGTCTGCAAGAGGGCAAGCCGAAAGAGGCGCAAGCGCTCGCCCAGCAGGCCGTTCAACTCGCCCCCGGGAATGCTCGAGCGCAGTACATGCTGGGAGCCGCCCTGTTTCACCAGCAGGATTACACAGGGGCCAAAGAACGCCTCGAGAAGGCGGTAGTCGCGCAGCCCAAGTTCGAAGTCGGGTACTTGCTCGGCATTACTTATATCAAGTTGCAGGATTTGAACCGCGCCACTCTTCTGTTCAATGAGATGGCCGTCGGCCTCGGCGACTCTGCAGATATACACGTTTTCTTTGGCCGCGCCTATCGCGAAGGCGATTACCTGGACCAAACTATCAGCGAGTTGCACAAAGCCCTGGTTAGGGATCCCAAGATCAAAGTGGCCCACTACCTGATGGCGATGGCCTATCTCGAGCGCGACGGAGACTCCGGCTTCGGCGAGGCTGTGCCCGAACTCGAAGCCGAGCTGAAGGTGAATCCAAATGACACCCGCACTCACTACATGCTGGGCTACATCGCTTTGAAGCGGCATGCCGCCAACCTGGCAGAGCAGGAGCTGGGGCGTGCCGTGGAATTGGATCCCGATAATCCCGACCCGCTTATCAGCCTTGGACAAGTGTATCTCGACGCGGGCCGGCTGCCGGAAGCGGAAAAAGCTTTCCGGCGATCAATCGCCGCAACCAAAGATCCCGCGCACAACGGCTACCAGGTGAATCGCGCTCATTACGCATTAGGGCGGATTCTGTTGCAAACTGGGCGCGAGGACGAGGGTAAGAAGGAACTGCAGATTTCCGCCGAGCTTCGCGATAAGCCCCACCCGGAGCGGCGCAGCGCGGGAGCACTGGCGGATGCTTCCACGCGGGATGACGCAAAGGATAGTGTGACGATTCCCAAAGCGGAGTTTTCTCCCGCGCAGGCGAAGGCTGCCTCCGCCCTCGCGGAAGAATTTAAGCCGGCGATTGCAGATAGCTATAACAATCTTGGCGTGATCGCGGCCGGCAAGAAAGACTTCGCGGCGGCGATGGGCTACTTCGAAAAAGCGGGCGCCTGGAATCCCGACCTCGAGACGCTGGATCGTAACCTCGGCATGGCGGCTTTTTACGCCAATCAGTTTGACCGGTCAGTCGGGCCGCTGGGCCATCACGTGGACCAGCACCCCGACGATTTGCGGGCGCGCGCGGCCCTGGGCCTGTCACTTTTCGGCATACAAAACTATAAGAACGTGATTGAAGCGCTGCAACCGATTGAATCCGCGGTGGACGCCGATCCCGGGCTATCTTATGCCTATGCGGTTTCGCAGGTGAAAACAGGCGCCTACCCCGAAGGCATGGGACGATTACGTACAATTGAAAAATCGAACCCGAACTCGCCCGACATTTACATGCTGCTGGGAGAGGCCCTCGCCGATCAGGGCGAGTACGCTCAGGCGCTGGACGAATATCACAAGGCCCTGGCTCTCAATCCAAATCTGCAGCGCGCTCACTTCCTGGCCGGCCTGGCGCTGATTCGCAAAGGCAGTCCCGCCGAGGCTGCGGAGGAATTTCGCACCGCGCTGAAGCTTGATGGCACCGACGTGTCCAGCAAATATCATTTAGCATACTCCCTGATCCAAATGCAGAAACCACAAGATGCGCTGCCGCTCCTGCAGGAAGTGATTGCGCGGGATCCGAAGTATGCCGACGCCTACTACCAGCTCGGCAAACTTCAATTGGAGCAGGGCCACACCGAGGAAGCCGTTTCCAACCTCGAGCAGGGAACGCGCCTCAACCCCAACAGCGATTACATCCACTACCAGCTTGCGCTCGCCTACCGTCGCGAGTCGCGCTCCCAGGATTCCGATCGCGAAATGAAGGCCTATCAGGCTCTCAAGAACAGCCATCGAGGGCGCGATGCCACGCAGCCCAATTAGGCTGATCGCCATCTTGCTGACCGGGGCTTTAGTTCTTTGCTCCGCCTCCACGTGGCCGCAAGAGCAGCGGACGAGCCGCCCTTCGTCGCTGGCTACAGCCCGTGCACAAATCTCTCACAGCCAGCTCGACGATGCCGAAAAAACGATATGGACCGTGCTTTCGTCCGACCCGAACCAGCCGGAAGCATTGGCACTCCTGGGGATCGTTCGCGGACGTCAGAAGCGTTATGCCGAGGCCGAGGCGCTGTTTCGCCGCGTCTTGCAGCTTGATCCCAAATCGCTGGTGGCGCACCGCAACCTTGCCGAAGCCCTGATCGCGCAAGACAAAACGGACCCCGCCCTCGAAGAATATACGGAAGTAGTCAAGCTCTCGCCGCATGACTATTCGGCCAAGGTCGAACTCGCCCGCCTGCATCTGGGGCGTGGGGAATTCGCCGAGGCCCTCTCCAACTTGGAGAGCATTCCAAAGGATCACTTTCCCCCGGATGCGATTCCGGCCCAGGCAGCCGCATTGTTGGGACTAGGGCGGCGCGAGCAAGCAGTCCCGCTGATCCCGCGTGTGAAACAATCGCCCAGCCTGGCCGCTGACCTTGCGGAAGTCTTTCTGAATGGCAACGCTCCGCAATATGCGATTCAAGCCATAGATGAGGCAATCGCAGGTTCGCCACATCCCCCCGCTCGTCTTTATTACCTCAAAGGGCGCGCTTTGCAGGCGACTGGAAATTCCCCGGCGGCACTGAGCAGTCTGCAGCAAGCGCTGGCTCGTGATCCCAAATCCGTGGACGCGCTCCTCGCCCTCGCCGCCCTCGAGGCCTCCCGGAAGAACGATGCGAAGTCCGTCGATCTTCTCAAGCGAGCCTATGCTCTGCAGCCGGATTCGCCCGCGGTTCTGCGCCCCCTGGTGGTGGAGGGAATCAAGGCGGGACAGCGTAAGACGGCGTTAGGCGCCGCGCATGTCCTGGCAAACAAGTCGCAGAATCTCGACGATCTCTATGTGGCCGCCGCCGCCATGCTCGAGGGCCAGGACTTCGAGACCGCCGCCTCCATCTTTGAGAAATACGTTTCTCAGCGTTCCAACGATAGCAAGGGCTTTCTTGGGTTGGGGATTGCGCAGCTTGGGCAGCAGCATTATGAAGAGGGCAAGAAAGCGTTGGAACGATCTTTGCAGATTGAACCCAATCAGGCCGATGCCGAGTACCAACTTGGCGTTCTGGCCGATCGCAAGGGCGACGCCGCGGAGGCCCTGCAACACTTCGAGCGTGCTGTAGAGTTGCAGCCGCAACACGCGAAGGCACTGGCCAGCCTGGGCGAGCAATACTTGCAGGCGGGCGAGCTCGCTAAAGCCGATACTGCTCTGGAGCGTTCAGTTTCAATAAACCCCAACGACGCCAAGGGGCAATACAACCTTGCTTTGGTGCTTTCGAAACTGGGGAAAAGCGAGGAGGCCAAGAAGCACATGGAGCGTTCACGCGCACTTACAGCCGAAGACGAACAGAAAGCCTCGGGTTCATCCAGCCAGCCCAAACCGTAGCATCCATACTCAGTTGAGATTTTGAATAACGCTACTCGCGAGGCTTACTAAACGGAACTTTCTTCTGAATTGTGCCATCCTCAGAAATCGTATAAATAAAATCCGCAGCCAGGTTGTGGTAAATGTCCTTCTTGCCGCTGGGCCAAGAAATCTCGACGGTGTCGATGTTTGCCTGCAAACCCAGGCCGAAGTGCAGACGAAGATCGTTTTGTGACAAGTAGCTGGAGCCGCCACGTACTTCGTTGAACTGCACCAGATCGCCCGTAGTCACGGTGGCGCGGGCGCCTATCGCAGCCCGGTTGCTCTTAGTTCCAATAAGCTTCAATAGAACCGCATGGTTCGTCGTCTTTGTGCGATTGATCAGCAGCGTTGGGGGTTCTCCGACATTCAGTACGAGCACGTCGACTTTCCCGTCGTTATTGACATCACCGAAAGCCGCGCCACGCCGCGATGACAGCGGCAAGCTCTCCAACCCGGAAATCGCCGTGACATCTTCAAACGTGCGGTCCCGGTTATTTCGAAACAACAGAAACGGCTGCCGGTACGGCGCGCCGCCCTTCACCAGATCCATCTGCGGATACACGTGCCCGTTGGCGACGAAGAGGTCGACCCAGCCATCGTTATCCATGTCGAAAAACGAAGTCCCCCAGCCCACCAGCGGATAACTGGGTTGGCCGATGTGCGAGGAGTAACTGATGTCAGTGAAGCCCTGTTTGCCCCGGTTCCAGTAAAGCGTATCGGGTTCTTCGGTGAAGTTCGTGACGATGATGTCGAACAATCCATCGTGGTCGATATCGCCAAAGTCCACGCCCATCGACCCTTGCTCGCGTCCGTCAGCGCTCAAGGCCGCGCCTGAAAGCAGGCCGACATCCTCGAACGTGCCATCATGGTTGTTACGGTAGAGGTAGTTCGGGCCGGCATCGTTCGCGACGTACAGGTCAGGCCAGCCATCATTGTCCAAGTCCCCCCAGACCGCTTGCATGCCGAAATAATGCTTAGGGTCATCGACGCCCGCTGCTTTCGAAACGTCCTGAAAAGTTCCATCACCACGATTGCGAAACAGGAAATCCGACTCGCCCGGAAGTCCCCACGGACCGCACTGCACCATGACACCGCGAAAACGGCAAAACTTGTCGTTGCTGCCGAATTCCGGCAGCTTGTTGATGTCAATGAAAACGTATCTCGGCACAAACAGATCGACGCGCCCATCGCGATCAAAATCACCCCAGGCCGCGCCTGTGCTGAACCCGCCGACTGCGACACCGGCTTTGTCGGTTACGTCTTCGAACTTACAGTTGCCCAGGTTCCGGTAGAGTGCGTTGCCGCCATAGCCCGTAACGTAGATGTCGTCCCAGCCATCGTTGTCGAAATCGGCCACGGCAACGCCCATGCCCCATCCCTTGCGCGTCAGGCCGGCTTCCTTCGTGATGTCCTTGAACTTTAAATCGCCTTCCTGGTGGTAGAGCGTGATCATCGGATCGCCACCCTGTTTGTAGCGGTCTACGGTGGATCCATTGACAGTGATAATGTCGAGCTTGCCGTCGTTATCGCAGTCGATAAAACCGACGCCGCCGCTCATGGACTCGATGACGTATCGTTTGTCGGGAGAAGAAATATGTGAGACCGTGAGGCCAGCCTGTTTGCTCACGTCTTCGAATCGCGGGATAGCAGGCGCTGCGCTCGGGCTTTGCGCCCAGGCCGTCCAGCACAACAGCAGGGTCCCCATCAACTTCACGCTACGCATGGAAATACGATATGGTAGCACGGGAGAACGGTCTGCCGTTCCCGTGCGAGCTAGGAAAAAAGGCGCAGTGGCGGGTCAATTTGACGCATCGTAACCACAAAGGACACGAAGATACACAAAGGAAACCCGCGACAAAATCCTTCGTGATACTTCGTGCCCTTGGTGGTTCAGAGTTTTTCTGTTCGGCACTTTCCCTGCGGCTCAATTTTCAACTTCTCTTGATCCCATTTTTATGGGCTGCGTTTGGTATCGCGTACTCACAATCTGCTCCCGTGTCGGAAGTTCCTCAGATTCGCTTTACCGATGTGACCGCCGCCAGCGACATAACCTTCGAGCACGCCATCTCTCCCGAGAAGAAGTATCTCTACGAATCTATGTCGGGGGGTGTGCTACTTCTTGATTACGATCAGGACGGCTGGCTCGACATCTACTTCACGAATTCGCAGAGCGTGGCCATGACTCTGGCGGGACAAAAAGCCAACGGCGCGCTCTATCGCAACAATCACGACGGAACTTTCACCGATGTGACCGAGAAGGCTGGGTTAAACTTTCCCTGTTCCGCCATGGGCGGAGCTGTCGGCGACTACAACAACGACGGCTGGCCTGACGTCGTGCTTACCTGCCAGGAGGGGCTGGTCCTGTTCCGCAACAACGGCAACGGAACTTTCACCAATGTCACCAGGCAGGCGCACCTGGCCGATCCGCGTTGGGCCACCGGAGCCGCTTTCGCCGACTACGACGGCGACGGCTTCGTCGACCTCATGGTCACTCGCTACGTCCAGTTCGATCCCAAAAACCCGCCACCGTTCGGCGTTGGCGCGACTTGTCACTATCGCGGCATTCCAGTCCAGTGCGGACCTCGCGGGATGAAAGGACTTGCGGACAGTCTTTACCACAACAATGGTGACGGCACGTTCACTGATGTCTCCACCACATCAGGAGTTGACGACGCTTCGCGCTACTACGGTCTGGGGGTGCTCTGGAGCGACCTCGACGATAAAGGCCACCCTGATTTGTTCGTCGCAGACGACTCTACTCCGAACTACCTCTATCGCAACGACGGTAAAGGGCATTTCACGAACGTGAGTTTCATCTCCGGCACCGCAGTAAATGGGGAGGGCGCCGAAACCGCCGGTATGGGGATTGCCGCATGTGACTTCAACCACAGCGGCCGCTTCTCATTATTACTAACCACGTTCGAAGATCAGGCCGCCACGCTCTATCGCAACGATGGCGCAATGAATTTCACCGACGTTTCGTTCGCCTCAGGAGTTGCCGGGCCTACGATCAAGTTCCTGAAGTGGGGAGTCGGTTGCGAGGATTTCGATAACGACGGCTGGCCCGATGTTTTCATAGTCAACGGGCACGTCTACCCGCAGGTCGATACGCTGACAGCCGGCGCCAAGTATCAGGAAAGAAAAATAGTGCTGCGTAACAACGGCAAGGGTTCATTCCAGGATGTGAGCGAGCAGGCTGGTCCCGCCATCTTGCTTCCCCAAGCCAGCCGCGGCGCAGCCTTCGGCGACCTCTACAACGACGGCAAGATTGATGTGGTCGTCGAAAACATCGATGGCAAGCCCATGATCTTGCGCAATACGAGCACCGATAAGAATCATTGGCTGACCCTGCGCCTGACAGGAAAGCGCAGCAACCGCCTGGCTATCGGCGCGAAAGTCAAAGTCAGCGCGGGCAATACGCGGCAGCTACTTGTCGCAAAACGATCTACGTCCGCATTTCGGCTTGGGCAGCGCGACGAAGGTCGATAGAGTAGACGTGCGCTGGCCGTCCGGCGAAACCAACACCTATAAAGACCTCAACGCCGACAGCTTCTACCTGCTGGTCGAAGGCGAGACCACCGCAAAAATCGATTTGTCGTCGAAATAACTACCGAGGCCCTCACTCAACGAACGCCTCCCCAGCTTTCACAATCCTTATCCGGTGATCCGTGTACTTGTAATGCATGTCGGGCACCTCATACTTCGGCATGTGACACGTCACACAGTCTTCTTTCGCCACCGGACACGCCGCCCCAGGCTGTTCCGCCGTGGGCTTCGTCGTTTTAGAATTGGCGTGGCAACTGAGGCACCGGCTGTCATAAGCACGAGACTCCCGCACCAGCGGCAGATGCGGATTGTGACAGCTGATGCACGTGAGCCGCGCCTCCCCGTTCCCCCAGCAACGGCTGCTCTCCAACCGGTAAGGCTGAAATCGCACGTTCGCCACTCCGGTTGCGCCAATACGTTTTGCATCCCACCATGTCGTGTGGCATGCGCCGCAGAAGTCAACCAACTCCACCGGTTTCAGGTACTTCGGATTCACGATGGCCGCCTCGCCCACATCCAGATCCCCAGCCTTCATCGCGGCTACGTGCTTGGCTCCCGCCCCATGGCAGCCCTCGCATGAAATTCCCGGTATCGCATTCGCTGGCTCAAAGTGTTTGCCGACCGTAGAGGCCGTAGTATGGCAACCAAAGCACCTCTGTGCCTCCGCTCCGCTGAGCGCCCGGCTGGATGCCTTGTTCATGGAAGTCGCCGCTTGCATTGACTGGTTGGGCGTCACGTCAAATGCGTGCAACGTCGAAAAATAACTGAAGCGAACTTCATGAAAAGTCCCGTCTTGTTCTGACAGATAACTTTGGCCCACTTTGCCGGCCCCGAACGCCCAATTGATCGAAAAAGAAGCAGTCTTCCCGGCACTCGATGCCGTGTAATGAAACGAGCCGTCGCCCTCACGGACAATCTTGTACTCGTATTCGCCCAATCGAAAACTCTGGCCGGCAGCATCACGCAAAGCCTCCGATTTTTCCGCCGGAAGGGAAGCCTTCGCCATCGAGTGCTGCGCCTGACTCCTCACCAACGTGGCGTGACACTGCTCACACGCCCGCGACCCCACATATTCGTCCTTTGCCGCTCTTCCATCCGTAGGCCACCACTTCGATTTTTCGATGCGTTCCGGCGTAGTCAGTTGTTCCGTAATCGTAGCGGGACTCTGCGCAAAAGCCCAGTAGCCAGCTACGACCAGCAAGTTAACGGCAAGCAGTGGCGCGGAGCTACTGTGACGTTGCAACATGAAGACCTGGGTAGATGTATTTCAAAGGCAATTCTCTGGAATTATCCCATAGGCGGTGAACGGCGAGGGAAGCCAGGACAAAGGGGGAGGCGGTGCAGAGCATGTGGCGATTGTTTTCTCTGCGACCTTCGCGGCACTTCTTCGTGCACTCTGCGGTAAGGGCTTCTTAATCGCGAAATAGCATTCGATCTGCTAAAATTGGCTCCTCAGCTGGAGGAGTCCGATGAATAGCTCGGCTCGCGGCATCCTGTTTCTTCTCTTCCTCTTGATCCCTCTGTTTGCGTCTGCCGACGACCAACAGAAGGTACACAAACTTCTTAACAAAGTCACCGCTATGGCGACCGACCCGTCGGGAAAGCGCGCCGTCAGTCTGGCCATGTCCCAGTACCTGTCTGTAGCCCGGCCCGAGCTTGCACAGCGCCGTCAGGATATGAACCTGAACTATGGAGACCTCTTTTTCGCCTATCAGCTGATGAAGGCGGGTACAAAAATCGACGACATAGCCGCTAAGATGAAAGCCGGTAAAACAGTCTGGCAGATCGCAGAAGAACAGCATGCGGACTGGAAACAAATTGCCAGTGAAGCCAAGAAGCTGAGTGGCAAAGTGGATGCCTGTCTCACCGCACACTTCGTCAACAAGAAAGGTGACGCCGACCGCGAGCGAGCCGATAACTATGATCCCTTGCGCGACACGGTCAAAGCAGACGCCGATGTGAGCCAGCAGGAAATCGAAGACGCTCAACAGCGCTACATCTTTTTGCGCGATCACATCACAGCCGGCTCCGGCTCCGCGCTCGATACCTCCACCGAGAAGTCTGCCCAAATGGTCCGCACCGACCCAGTGCGCACCGGAGGACCCGCCGCCACCGGCGCCGGCCCCAATACCGGCCCTCCGAAAAAGTGAGACTTGGAGGCCGGAATGCAAACCTTCCGCCGTTTCATCGCATCCACTTTTGTACTCGGGACCTACCTGCTGAGGATAGTCCCGGAGATATAGTAAAATGATCCCCTGCGCGCTGGAGGAATCCCATGCACAGGTCAGCTCGCAACGTACTCCCCTTAATCTTATGCCTTATCCCTCTCCTCGCCGCCGCTGACGATCAACAAAAGGCCCACAAAATCCTGAACAAGCTGACCGCCATGGCGACTGATCCAGCAGGAAAGCGGGCTGTGAGCCAGGCCGTGTCCCAACAACTCTCGATAACTCGTGACGAGCTGGCACAGCGCCGTCACGACCTCAACCTGAACTACGGAGACCTCTTCGTCGTTTACCAGCTAACCAGGAGCGGCATGCTGATGGACAATCTTGCCGACAAGATCAAGACGGGCAAAACAGTTTGGCAGGCCGCCACCGAACTCCGCGCCGACTGGAAACGAATCGCTAGTGAAGCCAAGAAGCTAAGCAGCAAAGTCGACAACAACCTTCTCGCACACTTTTCCGGCAAAAAGTCCGAAGCCGAGCGCGAGCTCGCCGATGGCTACGATCCCTTCCGCGATACCGTCAAAGCGGACAATAATGTGACCCAGCAGGAAATAGAGGACGCCCAAAAGAGCTACGCATTCTTGCGGGATCACGCCGGTTCTGTGTCCGGTTCGAACCTCGACGCTGTCTCCGAGCGCGCTGTCCGAACCGTTCGCCCCGACCCAACCAAAACCGACACGCGTGTCGGCGCCGGTGAAAGCAGCTCTCCGAGATAACAGCTGAAGGCGCGCCCCGCTGGGTAACCCTACTGGCGGGCACTCTTTACGCCGTCGGTTGTAGCACCGCGTTCTCCCGCCCGGGTAGGCGTAGCTGCCACTGCCACCGCGGGGAGCGGCACCCTCTCTCTAATCCCTTGCCCCTCCACTATGGTGTAAATGAAGTCGGCCGGGACGTTCTTAAGAACTTCACTCTGCCCGTTCGGCCAGCGCACCGTCACCTCATCCATCTTGTCGTTCGTGCCCAGTCCGAAATGCTGGCGAAGATCGTTCTGCGAGAGATAACTGCTGCCGCCTTTCACTTCGCTGAACTGCGTAACGCTCCCGGTTCGCACAGTCACGCGGGCCCCAATCGCCAGACGGTTGCTCTTGCTTCCCAATAACTTGAACAGCACGCGATGATTGCCATTCTGGCAGTGATTCAGCAGCAATGACGGAATCTCCCCGCGGTTCAGTGTGACGATATCCACGCAGCCGTCGTTATTTATATCTCCAAATGCCGCGCCCCGCCGCGATTGCAGCGGAATGGCATCGAACCCCGCCGCGCTGCCAACTTCCTCAAACGTTCCATCGCGACGATTGCGAAACAGCAGCATCGGCTGCCGGAAATGCGCCGCATCCGGAATCGTATCCACCTGCGGATAGACGTGCCCGTTGGCCACGAAAATATCAAGCCAGCCATCGTTATCCATGTCGAAAAATCCCGTCCCCCACCCCACATAAGGACGGCTCGGCTGCGCGATGTGAGAATTCAAACTAACGTCCGCGAAACCGTCCTCTCCTTTATTGTGGTACAGCGTGTCCGATTGATCGACGAATTCCGTAACGATGATGTCCAGCTTGCCATCGTGATCGTAATCGCCCAAATCCACGCCCATGGACCCAAGTTCCTGCCCATCGCCGCTCAGGTCAGCTCCCAGCACTAGACCGGTCTCTTCGAACGTGCCATTGCCCTTGTTATGGTAGAGATAGTTCGGCCCGGCATCGTCGGCAACATACAAATCCGGCCAGCCGTCGTTGTCGTAATCGCCCCACACCACGCCCATCCCATAATAATGTTGCGGATTGTCCACTCCCGCCTTGTGCGCGACCTCTTCAAACGTACCGTCACCCCGGTTGTGGTAGAGCAGATCCGTCTCTCCCTGCATGCCCCACGGCCCGCATTGCACCAGCACGCCGCGAAAGCGGCAAAACTTTTCGTTGCTGCCCAGCTCCGGCAGGTTGTTCATATCGACGTGAACATAGCGCGACACGAACAAATCTACATGGCCGTCGCGGTCATAATCTCCCCAGGCCGCACCCAGGCTCAGTCCACCACCGCTCACGCCCGCCTTCTCCGTCACGTCTTCAAACTTGCAGCTCCCCAGGTTGTGATAGAGAACGTTTCCTCCGTAGCCGGTAACGTAAATGTCGGGAAGACCGTCGTTGTCGTAGTCCCCAACCGCTACGCCCATGCCCCAGCCCTTGCGTGTCAGCCCCGCCTCTTTTGTGATGTCGATAAACTTCAGGTCTGCGCCCTGATGGTAGAGCGTGGCCATGAGATCGCCGCCCTGCTGCCGGTAGCGGTCCACGGTTGAACCGTTGACCGTAATGATGTCGAGCTTGCCGTCGTTGTCGCAGTCGATCAGCCCCACGCCGCCGCTGACCGACTCAACGATGTAGCGCGCCCCCGCAGAAGAAATGTGCGGAACCGTAAGACCAGCTCGCTGTGCAATATCTTCGAAATGCGGAACCGGCAGAGGAATCGAGGCCGCCCCCTGCCCCCGCGCAGAACCACTGCTCGGCCCGGCAGCCGCCACCTGCGCCCATGCGGTCCCCGCCAAAAGCCCCCAAAAAACCAATCTCCACATTGAAGGAAGGATACCGCAATTAGCGCTTTGGCGAATCTAGGTTTCCCATTATTGTGAGCACTCTCGGCGTTCTCCGCGGCCTTTCGTCGCGCCCTCCGCGATCAAAAGCTCTTGGTTTTGAAGTAAACGTCGCCCTTTGCAGATTTCGCTCACTTCCCGGTACGCCAATCCCACACCGGTTTGCCCTTGTCGTCCCGGAACATCAGAGTGTCCGTTCCCTTCACCAGCTCGCGTGCCAGGATCACATCCAACGTTTCCTGTTTCACCTTCGAACCCGTAACCGCGATCTCATCCCCCTTGGCGAAGCTGACTCCGATCTCCTCCTGATAGGGCTTGGGACACAGATAGATGTGCACCTTGTCATTGCCGCTCTTGACGATCAATTCCGTGAAGTCTTTCCGGCTGCCCACGGTGAGCACGTTGATCTCATCCACCACGCCCTTGGTTTTTATCTCCGTCTGCAGGTCATACTTCGGCGCGTCCTTCGATGCGTCGCGACCTGCCGGAGCGCTTTGCGCAATCACGCTGGGCACGAGAAATAAAGAAATGAAAGAAAGTGCTGAGAGGACCGTGCTGAAAGAGCGGAACATCGTGCGGCCGGGTAACATAACGCCTCCTCATAGCCAACGGAGCCGTCGCGCTTTGTAGAACACCAGAATGCTACACCCGAAGCCCGCCCCAGGCCACACCCTAATTGCCAGCCCGAAGCAAGGAAGACCTACCCTTCTCCGTGTTAAAATAAGTTCCCCAACGCCGGAGAGGTGGCAGAGTGGCCGAATGCGGCGGTTTGCTAAACCGTTGTACGGGCTAACACCTGTACCGAGGGTTCGAATCCCTCCCTCTCCGCCAGATTCCATGTTTTTCAAGCAGGATTATCAGGATACTGCCCCTGGATGCTTCACACGATCACGAGTGCGAACAGCACGACATTCACAGTTGGAACCGCAGGATCTTTCACGATGACAACCACTGGCTCACCCGCCCCAAGTCTCACTGAGAGCGGCGCTTTGCCAAGCGGTGTAACGTTCCACGACGACGGCACGGGCACGCTGAGCGGCACAGCAAGAACGATTGGAACGTTCAATATCACGTTCACGGCGCACAACGGGGTCGGCAGTGATGCGATTCAGAACTTCACCCTAACCACTGTGGGCCAAGCCCCGACCATCCACCAACTGGGATGGTTTGCGGTCACAAGCGTCGCTTGTTGATACAGTCTTCACTAATTGTGCCTGGAACCCGGAAAATGCAAATGGTCGTGGTTCTCTTTTGCATCACGCGTGACTCACGGAATCTATTTCACCGTCAAGCTCGCATTCACGCTGTGCGCAAGGGTTCCTGAAGTTCCATTAATGGTCACATTAAATGTGCCGGTGGCCGCCTTCTTCGGCGGTGTGACTGTTGCCTTGGCAGACTGCGTGCCGCCCAACAGCAGCGAATTCGGTTTCACTGCGCAACTGGATCCCGGCTCGGTGCTGCTGCATGTGAGAGAGACTGTCCCTGTGAACCCGCTCACTGGGCTCACTGTTACAGTGTACGACGCACTCTTCCCTCCTGAGACCGTCTGCGAAGCAGGCGAAACCGAAAGAGAGAAGTCCCTGACTGTCAGCGTAAAGTTCTGGGTGGCATCAGTGCCCACCCCGTTGTGTGCCGTGAAGGTAATCGGGTAAGAGCCGCCCGTGCCCGCTGCCGGTGTCCCGCCCAGCACACCGGTCAAGGTGTTAAAGGTCACCCCGCTCGGCAACGTCCCCGCCTCGCTGAGCGTCGGTGTTGGCGAACCTGTCGCCGTTACCGTAAACGAACCCGCCGTTCCTGCGGAAAAGGTGGTGCTGCTGGCGCTGGTGATGGCCGGACCCTGGTTCACCGTCAGCGTGAAGTTCTGGGTGGCATCAGTGCCCACCCCGTTGTGTGCCGTGAAGGTAATCGGGTAAGAGCCGCCCGTGCCCGCTGCCGGTGTCCCGCCCAGCACACCGGTCGAGGTGTTAAAGGTCACCCCGCTCG
>Ga0307479_10003535_pt1 | contig 14245 bp, 10 predicted proteins | sample atmos_gasesECM4C_FD_203743 | JGI IMG/M metagenome (GOLD analysis project Ga0307479, IMG submission 203743) | Hardwood forest soil microbial communities from Morgan-Monroe State Forest, Indiana, United States - atmos_gasesECM4C_515 | ecosystem: Environmental > Terrestrial > Soil > Temperate...
TACCGGCCGATTTACCCGCGAGCTCGAACGACCCATATCCGTTCGCGATCAACGGTACCAACGGAGGAACCACACATAGGGTTATGGTCGCGTTCAATGACCCAGGTCCCGCTGGTTCGGTTCAGCCGAGTTCGGCGACGGTGGCCGTGGGCGCTTCCGCAACCTTCAACGTGAACATTATCAATTTCAATGCGTTCTCAGGAAACGTGAACCTCGCGTGCAGTGGACAGCCCGCATGGATTCAATGCAGCTTCAATCCTCCTTCGGTTACTCCGTCGAGTACTTCGTCGGTTTTAACCGTGAAGGTGGTTTCCGCACCCACCGGCTCCCTGCTGAGCTATCCGCCGTCTGTGCGCGGTTTCCCCGGACAAAGAAACGTTGTCTTGTGGAGCGCCACGGGGACCGCTCTTTGTCTTTTGGCAATGGCGTTGGTCTTCGGCGGACGCCGCGAAGGACTTAACGCCGCTATCCTGCGGCGCGGATTTGCGGTGATGGCTCTAACTCTGGTGCTGGCAACCGGATTGATCTCATGTGGCGGCGGCGCCGCGGCTCCGTCAAACGGGGCGACAAGCACTAGCAGCGGCACTGGAAGCGGCGGTGGAAGTACCCCAGTTACCGCAAAGTTTATGGTGCAGGCTCAAGCCGGGAACGGGACAACAAACCTGGGCAGTATATCGATCACAACGCCATAGACCAAACGACGCCCGATTCGCCACGGCACAACCTGCAAACGCTTGCGTCGTGGCGATAGACACAAAGTGCGCGTCGTAAAGCGAGGATGTGGAAGCGCTATCTCGGGCTAATATCTACCGCTTATCTTGAGGTGATGTCTGCCGGAGGAGCAACGTTGCGATTCTTCGTATATTCAAATCCGATCCCTTCGTTACGCAGCACGCTTTGGCGATCGTTAATCTTAGTCGTGGGTAGCCCTGCTCACACGATTTAGTCGCTTTATTTCCCTGATCGATAGCGTTCAAGCGCCGTATCCTCTGTGCGCGATCGCGCGTCGTAACACCGGGGGTACGCCCACCGCTTCTGGTCACTGTAGATTCTTCAGGGGATCTCGCCCGATTGCGGCTGTTGACGTTGCGACTCCTGATGGTGCGGAAGGACCGTTTTCACTGACAAGCTTCTGCTTGTTTTGAGGCGGGCTGTGCAAGCTATCGAGATAAGTCGCAATGCCGAAGTAAAGGCCCTCGGCGACGCGCTGGCGCTGGCCGCTCTCAAGCAGCAGGCTTTCGTCGCTCGCATTGCTGATGAAGGAAATCTCCGAAAGCACTGCAGGCATGTTGGCGCCGGTCAAAACGATGAAGGGCGCCTGCTTGACACCACGGTTTGGCTCGTGTCCGCTCACAAGCTGGAGCCGCTGCGAGAGCGCGTTCTGCATATCCAGGGCAAGCTGTTTCGATTCGGCGATCTTTTCGCTGCTTGTGATCTTCTTGACCAGTTTTGGAAGGTCGTGGAGGGAAGATAGCGCGAGCGCGTTTTCGCGCATAGCGAGTTCCATGGATTCCTGCGCGGTTGCCAGGCTCAGGTAGTACGTCTCGACGCCGCGCGTTTCGCGCTTGTCGCTCGAATTCGCGTGAATCGAGATGAACAGGTCTGCGTTGATGGCGTTGGCGATCGCCGCGCGCTGTTCCAGCGGAACGTACCTGTCCTCCTTGCGCGTATAGAGCACCTCCGCATCCGCAGTGTTTTCTTCGATCAGTTGGCCCAGCCGCAGCGCCACATCGAGGCAAAGGTCCTTTTCGAGCAGACCGCGTGGCCCCATCGTGCCCGTGTCGTACCCCCCGTGGCCGGGATCGACCACGATGCGGGTGATCTTCAGCCCCAATTCTCGCGTCAGTGAGAGCTGACTAGCGTGGCTGGCGCTTGCTTCCGGCGGCACATTGGACACGTTGTACCTCGCTGCATCCGAGCCTAGACCGCGCTTCGTGGCGTCCATGGCTCGCGCATGAAGGTCGATCACCAGGCGATACGGGTCCAAGAGCAGTTGCGCGGAATAATCCTTCGCTCCGTCCGCATCGAGAACCAGCCGGACCACCTCGTCCGCATTTTGCGCGGCCCGAACGCGTTTCAGCAGGCCATTTTCGATAGGGAGGATGGGAATTGTCTTCTGCCCGACGTACGGGCTCAGTCGAGCGTTGTATAAGTCGAAATAGATGCGGTCGGGCGAGGTAATGCGCGTCGAGCCGTACTGGACCGCATCGTCGAGCATGATGACAACCCGCGCGTCGTTCTCCGTGCTCGATGCCTGGATGGCGGTGACGTTGGACATGGCTCGCTTGCTCAGCTGTGGTTCGGCGGCGACACTACTCTCCACCGATTCCCGGACGCCCGTCGTTTGCCGCCCATCCCCTGCTTCTTCGCCCCGCAGCAAACTCTTTGAGAACTCCGCGAATCTGGCTCCCGCGTCGCCGATGGCGCTGCCGCGATCGCTGCGCCGGAGCGGTGAAATCCAGGTCGCCGCCACTTGATCGCGCATTATTTGCATCATTTCCATCAGCGTGTTGCACGACAAGATAAGGCCGGCCGACAGCAGAACGGCAGTGCCTGCCCAAAGACTCCGGCGACGCAAGCCAAATCCCGCGAGGGGCTTGTACGTCAGCTGTGGCGTCGCGGCAACATCGGCCGCCTCCACGGCAACATCGGCTGTCTTCATAGAATCGGTAGCCGTAGGCGCAGGCGATGGCGCCGGCATCGGCGTTGGACGAGCAGCAGCCACGACGTCCGACTTGCGATCCGCCTTCTCGACGATGTCCGGCGACACCGTGCGGCGTCCTTCGGCATGTGCTTCCATCAAAGCGTGGAAGCAGATCTTGTTAATGTTTCTCGGGACGCCCTGGCTTCGCTCGGCGACAAGCGCCAAGGCCTCCGGCTCGAATAACGCTTCGCCGCAATGGCCCGCCACTTTGAGCCGGTGCCTGATATAGCTGGCCGTCTCCTCCGGCGATAAAGCCTCCAGATGCTTCACCACTGTAATGCGCTGCAGCAGTTGCGCCAGACGCCGCTGCCCCAGTTTCTCCGCGAGTTGGGGCTGCCCGGCCAGAACGATTTGCAGCAGTTTGGTGTTCGACGTCTCGAAGTTCGAAAGCAGCCGGATGGTTTCGAGCACGGAATCGTCCAGGTTTTGGGCCTCATCGACGATCAAGACAAATCGCTTGCCGGCCAGCATTTCAGCAAACAACATTTCATTCAACTTGTTGTGCATGGCCACGAGTCCCATGCCCGTCGAGTCGACCCCTAGCTCGCTCAGAAGGTATTGGAAGAATTCGCGGGAGTTACACTGCGTCTGAAACAGGAACGCGGAGCGTGCCGTATCGCGCAGTCCCTCCAGCAGTTGATAGAGGAGTGTCGTCTTGCCCATGCCGGGCTCCGCGATCAGCGCCAGAAATCCCCGGCCGCCCAAGATTCCCTCTGTGAGCGAGTCGAACGCCTCGCTGTGCGTCCGGCTCGGGTACAGATACGCCGGATCCGGCGTGACGCCGAACGGCTGCTCTTTTAGGCCATAGAATTCCAGGAACATACAGATGCTACTTATGCTACTTTCGACTCGTCATGGCTCTAGATATTGCAGCCATCGGTAGAGCTGGCACCGATTTGCCGCCTAGGTCGCGAGGTGACTGGTCAACGAACGCATTTTCCATGCTGAGCGCATACAAAACTAACTCGACACGACTCGATAGACCCAATTTGTCGAAGACTCGAAAGATGTGGTTCCTGACCGTATGTTTGCCGATGCTGAGTGCATCTCCAATCTCTTGGTTCCTCATGCCCTCCGCAACGAGGCGTACGATGTCTCGTTCGCGCGGCGTGAGCAAAGCCTTTCTGTCCGGATTCTGAACCTGAAATGGTTTCAGATTCGTGACAAGTTCAAGGAGAAACTCTAATTGAGCGTTGGTAATCCAAATTTGTCCTTCATGAATCCGGCGAATGCACTTCGGGAGGGCGTCGACCGCGCGGCACCGACAGAAAATGCCTCTCGCGCCGGCTCGGAAAGCATTCACGACGAGATCGCGTTCCTCGGAATCCAATATCATCACGGCGGGAATCTTCAAATTCGAGGCGCGCAACTGAAGCAATACCTTGAGGCCAGCGAATTCACCGTCTTCCAATTGCAAGCTGACCACGGCAACGTGGGGCCGAGAATTCTCCATCGCGAGAAAAACTTCAGAAGAATTCCCTGTCAATGCCCGGACGTCGAAGTTGTTACGGCTTCGCTTCAACGCAGTCCCAATCAACTGGCTACTCATTCGCGTGGCGTCTGCAACGCATACACGCACTCGTTCCCCCTTCCGCTGGTATGGCTTGTCCATACAGTTTCCAACACACCCTATGGGGACATCTGGGAGGACATCCCTCGGTATGACCACAATTCCCCTACAGCAATTGCCCTACAGCAATTCCCCTACCAGGGAAGCTGATGTTTTGCTTTGGTCTATGCCTCACAAAGCATGGAAGGTAGACCCGGATACTAGGAGGTAGAACGTTGGACGGTGTAGAGAACAATTGTTATCATCTATTATTATTTGGCGACAGCAAGACAGCCGCTTGCCGAGGCATCCGTTTGACTTACTCGAATTGAACCTCAATTTGGTATCGCCTTAAACATCGCCGTTCTCTCTTGAGGATGTCGACAGAGTCAAGCTAAGTCATGGAGAATTCGGTCCGTAAGCCGTCATGGGCAAAACGAATTTAGGACATCAAAAAAATGCGGTTGCGTTCGCAAAACCCATCCTGTATAAAGTGTCACTCCTAAGGCTATAGGGGAAGTAGAGGCTGTATGAATAGCCGAACCAGCGGAGAAACATAAAGGCTTTGCTCACGCCGCGCGAACGAGACATCGTACGCCTGGTTGAGGAGGGCACCTAGGCGGCAAATCGGTGCCAGCTCTACCTATAGCCGAATTGTCTAAGGCGATGGCAAGCCGAAAGTAGTGGGCGTATGTTCTGAACCGTGCCGCCATTGGCCGTGGTGTTTCCTCCGCTGTTGTTAGCTTTCTAATCGTTCGAAGAAAATAAGCACTGTGAATTGTCTTAAAAGGAGGTGTACCCATCGCTGAAAAATGAAGACGGAATTCTCAGGTAATCCTCTAGGACAAATTTCTTCTGTTGTCTTTCAGAGCCTCTTATCTCGCTGCAGGCATTGTGGAATCCACCTAGACCGGTTGATTGTTATCTCGGCAGATCGGAAGTTCAATTCAAACTCCGCAAGCCTTTGGGTGGACCACGCACAAGGAAGGGCGTCGACCGTCCTCTCTTTAGAATCTTTTATCACTATTCGCTTTGGTTACCAAAGTCACGGTACAGCTTACAAAAATGGCGCCGCGATTCCGACAAAATTACTCTAAACATCCTGTGATTTTCCGCTTCTTGTTCCCTCGCGATCGAATGTGTAGCCTTCGGACGAAAGTGAAAGGCGAAACAGAGGACGCATCGCCATTGAGACCATTAGCAAAATGGGAAACCGCGTAGACCAAATGGAGCTCAGAAAACGCGTTCGACATCGCCTTGCGGCCGACGCGGTGTTCACGTGGGAAGGCCCGGAGCGCACTCCTTTGCATGGAGAGGGAGTAACTCGCGACATCAGCCCGTCGGGGGCTTACATATTTAGTTTAACGTGCCCACCAGTAGGAGGAACCATCCAACTCGAAGTCTCTCTTCTGCCGCTCGAGGGTGGGTCGCGGAGTCTGCGATTTAAATCAGCTGCAACGGTGATTCGCGTTGAGCACGCGAATGCGGGCGGTGATGAAGGGTTCGCGGTTGTTCTCGAAGGTTTGGGCTTAACCGAGGGCGGCAAAGCTACACCTGTCGATCAATGATTGGAGCAAACGGGAATTGACAATACCTTTTCTGGAGGCAGCGTCGGCGGTGGCGCTGCCCGTTTCCGGAAAACTCTGACGAAAAATTGCTTCGTTACGTGCAGGCTTAAAGTATTCCGAAGTTAATGTGTTCTCCGGCGTTTGCAGTACCTAAACATTTCGCATTTTGAGAACACAAATACGAACGCGCAGCTTTCGATCAGCGAGGCAAGTTTAGGCACGGCTCGAGAATCTCTTACGGCTTACAGGAGGAATGAGTTCCTGTAAGTCACAGGGCGAAGCTACATGCTTTCGATACGAACGAACTCGCAAGACAATCATTTCGATTCTCCCATCAGTTGGTATGCTATTTATACACGGCACCAACATGAAAAAACGGTTGCCCGGATTCTAACAAGCAAGGGGTTCGAGACTTTCCTCCCGCTTTACTCAACGGTCCATAACTGGAAGGACCGAGCCAAGCTCGTCTTTTTGCCGCTCTTTCCTTGCTATGTGTTTCTCAAACGAGGTCTCGAGCGCTGGCTGGACATCGTGACCACACCGGGCATCCATGCCCTGGTGTCAACCGCGGGCCGGCCGGCTGCTATTCCGGAGACTGAAATCGATGGCATTCGACGAGCTGTCGAAAGTGGTGCATCCATCGAACCCCATCCGCTCTTGAAATCTGGAGACTGGGTACGTGTCAAATCAGGTCCGCTTGAAGGTATTGAAGGGATGTTGATCCGGAGGAGAAGTCAGTTCCGGCTCGTGTTGTCGGTGGAAATGTTGCACCAATCGGCGTCAGTCGAAGTGGAACTGTCGACCGTTGAACGCATAGCTTCGGTGCACACCGCGGAAAGACATGGATTTGTAGAAAAGAGTTTGTCCGCATCGTAGGCAACGCATAATCCGACATCGAAGTGAACTTCTTGCTGTGTCTCAGGTTGCTCGCTGGATATTCAATATGTGGAAAAGCGAACTCGCTTCTCGACACTCCGGGACATAAGAATCCTACTATGACCCCAGCAGTCGTTTTTGCTGGTAGGGGACAATGAGGCCACATTCGAGACCAAATCAAGCCTCATTGAGGCGGCAATCCCAGTGAGAATTCTCCACGTCATCAAATCCGTAAACCCATCCGGCGGCGGCCCGATCGAAGGAATCAAGCAGTTGGGGACAAGCTTGGCGTCCGCGGGACATTGCGTGGAGGTTGCGTCCCTTGATGAACCGGATGCCGACTATTTGGCGAATTTCCCCCTGCCCGTGCATCCACTTGGTCCCGCGAAGCTCAAGTATGGCTTTAACCGGCGATTAGTTCCCTGGCTGCGTGCTAATCGTGGGCATTACGATGTAGTGGTTGTAAATGGGATATGGCAGTACCACAGCTACGGCACTTGGCGCGCGCTGCGCAACTCCAGTACACCCTATGTGTTGTTTACTCACGGCATGTTGGATCCTTGGTTTAAGAAGCGCTACCCGCTGAAACACCTCAAGAAATGGATGTACTGGCCATGGGCCGAGTATCGCGTGCTGTGTGACGCTCGAGCGGTCCTGTTCACGTGCGAAGAAGAGCGCCGTTTGGCTCGTTCTTCATTCTGGCTCTATCGCTGCAACGAGGTTGTGATCAGCTACGGCACAGCCGAACCAAAAGGCGATCCCGAGTTGGAGCGGCAGGAGTTCTTCGCCCATTATCCGGAACTGAGAGGCAAAAAACTGGCTCTGTTCATGGGCAGAATTCATCCCAAGAAAGGTTGCGATCTGTTAATTGAGGCCTTCGCCAGGGTCCTCGGGTCCGATCCGGAATGGCAACTAGTGATCGCCGGCCCAGATCAAGTGAGATGGCAGAAACAATTAAGTGCTCGGGCGCTAGAGCTAGGTCTCGGCTCGCGGGTGACATGGCTAGGTATCGTCAGTGGGTCGATGAAGTGGGGAGCGATTCGGGCTGCGGAAGTCTTCGTGCTGCCATCCCACCAGGAAAACTTCGGTATTGCAGTAGCCGAGGCGTTGGCCGCGGGCGTGCCGACATTGATCTCAAATAAGGTCAACATCTGGCGCGAGATAGACAGCGACGGAGCTGGTATGGTTTCAGAGGATAACCTGCAAGGTACTTGCAATCTGCTCCGTTCCTATGTCGAAATGCCCTTAGATAGAAAGCTATCCATGAGACGGGCTGCCGTGGAATGCTTCATACAAAGGTTTGAAGTCAAAAAAGCTGCCCAAATATTTGGCACTCTGTTGATCAGCGTAACGGAAGCCAATCAACCAAACAAATTGAGGGCAGCCAGAGCTTTCTCCGGAAAGACTCTCAGCAAGAACGAGCAGTAACCTCTTCAGTTTACTCAAGCAAGTGACGCAACAACACCAGATATAAGACCACTGGTACTCCTCGAATGCGTTTTGTAATCCACGACTTCGCCGGTCATCCCTTTCAGGCGCAACTTAGTCGCCAACTTGCCGAACGCGGGCACGCAGTTACGCACGTGTATCCCGTGGGTTTACCCGGTCCAAAGGGCCGACTTACAGCTGCGGATACCGATTCTGCTTGTCTTAAGATTCGGGGCATCCGATTGTCCTCGCGATTTAGGAAGTATTCGGCTCACCGGCGATTCATTACCCATCGAAAGTATGTCCGCGACCTCAAGAAGCTCATTGAGCGTACGCAGCCTGATGCCGTTCTTTCGGGTAACACACCGATCGATATCCAATGTGAATTGCTTTGGTACTGTCGGCGTAAGCGCGTCGGCTTTGTTCACTGGCTCCAGGACATTTACTGCGAAGCGTTACGATTTTTCCTGAAGCGTCGATTCGCTTTGATTGCTGGTCCGGTAGCCAAGGTGTTTGAACTTCTCGAAAAAACCGTTTCCTTGCATAGCGACCAGACGGTGGTCATTGCTCCCGATTTCCATGATGTGCTTCGGCGCTGGAATGTTCCCGAATCCAAAATCAGGGTGATCGAGAATTGGGCACCTCTCGATGAAATACCGGTAGCACCAAGAGAAAATGAGTGGAGCAGGGCCCAAGGGCTTGGCACGCGCCCGGTATTGTTGTATTCCGGGACGCTCGGCATGAAGCACCGGCCCGAACTGCTTTATCTCCTCGCCGAACGCCTGCAGCAAGAATGCACGGTTGTGGTGATCACGGAGGGAATTGGACGGGATTACCTCGACCGAATGCCCCCACTTGGGAATTTGCGAACGCTGCAATTCCAGCCGTATGAAAAAATGCCCGAAGTCCTCGCTAGTGCAGACGTACTGCTCGCGACGCTGGAGACTGATGCTGGACGGTTCGCCGTCCCGTCCAAAATTCTGACTTATCTTTGTGCTGCTAGACCGATTTTACTTGCTGGCCCCAGAGAAAATCTATCCGCTTCGATTATAGAGCGGAGTGGTGGAGGGCTCGTGGTCGATTCAGATGAGCCTTCTGCCTGGTTGGAGGCCGCGCACCACCTCATCTCGGATGTAAACCTTCGCACATACTTCGGCTGTAAAGCGCGATCGTTCGCCGAACGAACCTTCGATATAGCGAAAATAACTGACGCGTTTGAAAGCGTTCTCTTGACGGCTTGCGCGTCTTACGCCAAAGCGACGCCTGCAATCTCTGAAGTGACCGCATAAGCACGGACCAGCTTGGGAGCATCATGGGCGCTAAACCAGTCCTCGCGACCGCATCGTTTATCTCGGTCAGTCAGAATGAAACAGCACCTGCTTGGTACACATCCATTTCAATTCTATCCGTCGATATTCTGGCGCTGTCCACTATTTACTGGGCGGCCGTAATCGGCCGGCGTTTCATTACTCCAGGACATGTACATTTCTACTTCGAAGTGTTTCCCGGCGTATTGTTCTTCGTTCTAGCCTTCGCGATTCAGGGTCTCTATCCGGGCGTGCTTTTGCACCCGGCGGAAGAGATCCGGCGCGTGTTCCACTGTGTCAGCATTGTGTTCCTTGTTTTCGTCTGCACAACTTTTCTTTGGCACAACGCAGAATCGTATTCGCGGTCCATCGTGATCATCATGTGGGCGCTGGGCACACCGGCCGTCCTCGTGGGTCGAACCCTGGCCCGACACGTGCTCTCTCGCTATAACTGGTGGGGCGTTCCCGCGGTTGTCTTTGGCTCCGGCATGTCGGCACAACGAGTCATTAATACGCTGACAAACAGGATACTGGGCGTTCGAGTGACCGGAGTCGTATCTCGGGATCTCTTCCACTTGCCGCGTGGGAGTACCGCACACTATGCGATTCTTGCTGAGCCACCTCAGTCAGGAACGGCTTTACACGAGTTGATTCAGGATAAATGTAAGGGTTACAGCCACGTTCTGCTAGTGCCTAATCTCCACGGTATATGTAGCCTCGGGGTCAGCGCTATTGACATCGGGGGTGAGATCGGCTTTGAGGTACCTCAGCGGCTCTTTCACAAGAGCGCTGGCATGCTCAAACGCGCGATGGATTTATTATTGACTTTGCCTGCTTTAATCGCTTTTTCGCCCCTGTTCTTGTTCATCTCAATGGCCATTAAACTGACGTCTAGCGGCCCAGTATTTTACGGACATGTTCGCCAGGGTCGAGATGGCAAAGCATTCGAAGCGCTCAAGTTCCGCACCATGTTTCGGAGCGGGGAATCTATATTACTGGAACATTTCCTGAAACACCCTGAAGAACTAACCGCTTGGCAGCATGACCAGAAACTCAAGTCCGATCCAAGAGTTACTCCGGTTGGTCGCTGGCTACGCCGATACAGCCTCGATGAACTCCCGCAGCTCTATAACGTGCTGCTCGGGCAAATGAGCCTCGTGGGCCCGCGGCCAATCGTTTCAGGCGAAATTCAAAAGTATGGCCGCGGCTACGACCTCTACAGTCGCGTCCGTCCTGGAATCACCGGACTATGGCAAGTGTCTGGCCGTAACAATACCACTTACCCCGAACGAGTCGCGTTCGACGAATATTACGTTCGAAACTGGTCTATCTGGCTGGACACCTACATATTAGTTCGCACCGTAAGAGCCGTGTTCAGTGCGGAAGGCGCTTACTAGCACTGACTGGTCGTAACAACTTTCGAGGAGAATTATATTTAAATGACTAGCAAACGAATCCTGGTCTGTGGTGCCGGAGGTTTCATCGGAGGCCACTTAGTAAAACGATTGAAAGCGGAAGGCTACTGGGTTCGCGGCGCCGACATAAAGCCTCATGAGTTCACTGAGACAATTGCCGACGAGTTCATTCTTGGCGATCTCCGCGACCAATTGGTCGTACGCAAGGTTGTCGAAGGTATGGACGAGGTTTATCAACTAGCGGCCGACATGGGCGGCGCGGGGTACATTTTCACCGGCGAACATGATGCCGCGGTCATGCACAACTCTGCGGCAATCAACCTAAACATTCTAGAATTTGGCTATCAGTCGAGGGTCAAAAAGTTTTTCTACTCATCGTCCGCTTGCATGTATCCTGCCTACAATCAGGAGGATCCCAACAATCCCAACTGCAGGGAAGATTCTGCATATCCGGCTGCGCCAGACAGCGAGTATGGCTGGGAAAAGTTGTTCAGCGAGCGGCTCTATTTTGCGTATATGAGAAACTACGGAGTTCAGGTGCGCGTGGCGCGCTTCCATAATATCTTTGGGCCAGAAGGCACATGGAAAGGTGGCCGCGAAAAGGCCCCAGCGGCCATCTGCCGTAAAGTTGCCGAAGCTTCGGACGGAGGTCAGATCGAAATCTGGGGTGATGGGCACCAGACGAGGTCATTTCTTTACATCGATGAGTGTGTGGATGGTATCCGACACCTGATGGAATCCGATTTTCCTGGCCCCGTAAATATCGGGTCGGACGAGATGGTTACGATAAATCGTCTGACTGAGTTAGCTATGGGGATTGCCGGCAAAAAGCTTTCTGTTCGGCATGTTCCGGGTCCACTCGGTGTACGTGGCCGCAATTCCGATAATCGGCTCATTCAGGAAAAACTCGGCTGGCATCCTAACAGGCCTTTGCAAGAAGGTCTGACCAAGACATATTCGTGGATCGAGCAGCAGGTCACCCGAATGCAAGCGTCCAACGAGTTAATTTGGGCGTGAAACCGTCGCATCTGCTGTCTCCGCCCTACCAACTTTGCCATGCCGGTCGCATCTTCGAATTCGATCTCTTTTGCTTTCGTCGCCTTGTTGCGGAAGCGTGCTCTCCGCTTTCCCGTCGGTTTTTTGCTTCTCCTTCTTTTTATGGAGGTCGGCCTTCGTGCTGCATTGGGCCTAGGGAATCCCATTCTTTATGATGCCGACTCGGCGTACGGTTATTTCATGCGGCCCAATCAACATACCCGGCGCTTGCTTGCGCGGACGAACATTAATAGTCGCGGAATGCGGTGCCCTGAATTCAATTCACACAAGCCGAGTGGAACGCTGCGACTCATGTTCTTGGGCGACTCGATTACCTACGGGACAACGCAGGTCGATCAGCAAGACATTTTTGTAGAGCTGGTCCGGAAGAATCTCTCAATGGACATTCACCGCCCTGTGGAGGAAATAAACGCTTCAACGAATGGTTGGGCAATAGAAAACGAGTATGACTTCGTATCTTCCCGTGGAACATACAATTCCGACTACGTACTGATGGTCCTTAACAGTGGAGATCCGACGCAGCCGTTCTCGACCCTTGCAGAAGTACAAAACGCGTTCACCACTGCCCCCGGTACCGCAATCGAAGAGCTGTCAATTAGGCTGTTCTCTCGGAGTAGAGCAGATGCCGGAACGGCAGTCGAAAACGCCCCAGAGATAGAACAACGGAATCTTCAACTACTGACAAGGGTAGTAAAGATCGTACGAACGCAGGGCAGCGAATTTGTGCTGATTTTTGTGCCGATCCGTCGGGCAATAGCTCAAGGCGCAGGCCACTCGGTTCCTCAGGCACTTAAGAAGTGGGCCGACGCTCAAAACGTCAGGCTTTTTGACCTCACGGACGCCTTATCTATGTATGAGACGAGATCTATAACGCTCCACGATGGCATTCACTTTAATGAGCGTGGCAATCGCCTGATCGCTGATTCGCTCGAAAGGCATTTCGCCGCATTGTACTTCGCAAAGGGTGCCAGCACAGAAGACGGAGCAAATAGAACATCAGCACCCGAGGAACATCAATGAACAGAAATATCCACCTAAATTGCTTGCAAAAAAGAATGCTTACGAACCGCTACTTACTGTTCGTCTTGGGGTTCTTCTTTGGTTCCGCCATCTATTGTGGTGCATCCAATGCGCAAGAACTAGCCGATTCCAAAGTAAGTCAGTCACAAAAACCTGAAGCTGAATCGGCCAAGCTGCCAACACCTTCGGAGCAGGCGGATTATGTCCTTGGGCCCGGAGATCAGATTAGCCTCATTATTCCTGGCCTTGAGGATCAGTACTCGTCCCCGACCGAGAAGGTGTTCCGTATAGATGCGAGCGGGGACGTGAGCTTACCGCAAATCGGAAGAATACACGCCGCGGGTCTGAACACCGCCGGCCTCGAACGCGAACTGCAGGTCTGCTTGAAACCGGTGTTGAGAGATCCGCAAGTCGTCGTGAACATTGTATCTTTTGGAAGCCAGCCGGTTTCTGTGCTCGGCGCAGTCAAGAATCCTGGAATTATCCAGCTTCAAGGCAGAAAAACATTGTTTGAGGTGCTCTCTATGGCGGGAGGGCTTCAGCCTGAAGCGGGGTACATAGTCGAAGTTACTCGTCCTTCTCATAACGGCAGCATCCCGTTAGCTACAACACAAACGGATCCGAGCGTTCACGTCAGTATTGCGTCTGTAAAGCTGAAGGACATCATCAACGTTCCGAATGTCAGAGAGAACATCCAGATCTTGGCTGGCGACACAATCTCGGTTCCTAAGGCGGGAGTGGTTTACGTTGTGGGTTCCGTGACAAAGCCCGGCGGATACCCGTTAAACGAAAACGAATCCCTTTCCGCACTTCAAGTTTTGTCTCTGGCGGAAGGTTTGCAGCGGACGGCGGCAGCCTCCAAAGCGCGGATTCTACGTACGGTTCCAGGTTCATCGAATCGCGCCGAAATACGAGTCGACTTAAATCGATTGATGACGGGTAAAGCAGGTGATGTGCAATTAACTGCTGGCGATATTCTTTTTGTGCCAGGCAGCAAGGCGAAGAACGCCGGGCTTCGAACTATAGATGCAATCGTTAATGCCGCGACTTACGCAACGGTATATGGGCGTTGAGAGTTTAAGTTGAGGGTTTAAAGAATTGGAAAACAGACAAAAATTATTTCCAACTGCGCCATCGCGGAGCCACAGCATGCGAGCTCTGCAGCCTTTTGCGGAACTAAATTCGTTTGAGGATGGGGGAAGACCGTATTTCGTGGAGACGCTGGACCGACGGGAAGGGGTTGGAGGTCTGCCGCATTATTGGCATGCCCTGGTCCGCCACAGAGTGGTGGTGCTGGCTGCCACGGTGGGCGGTTTGCTCCT
>Ga0307479_10003536_pt1 | contig 14243 bp, 10 predicted proteins | sample atmos_gasesECM4C_FD_203743 | JGI IMG/M metagenome (GOLD analysis project Ga0307479, IMG submission 203743) | Hardwood forest soil microbial communities from Morgan-Monroe State Forest, Indiana, United States - atmos_gasesECM4C_515 | ecosystem: Environmental > Terrestrial > Soil > Temperate...
CACGTTCAACATGAATTTGGCGAAGATCATCACGATTAAGGAGTCGCGCGCGCTGGAGCTTCGCATTCAGGGCGCCAACATTTTTAACACCGCGCACTTTGCGGCCATCAACACGGTGGTGAATTCGTTGACGTACGGCGAAGTGACATCGGTTGGTAACATGCGGCGGGTAACCATGCTGGCGCGGTTCCGCTTTTGAGAAGGAAGATGTCAATGCTTAGAAAAACGCGCGCATTCGCGATGGCGGCGGTTCTGCTGATCAACGGCTCGCTGTCGGTTTTCGCGCAAGACGCACCCCAAACTCCGCAGGCGCAGCAGCCGCAATATCGCGTGCACGTCACTTCGGAACTGGTGCTCGTCAACGTCGTCGTGCGCGACAAAAAAGGCAATCTTGTCGGCGGCCTGAAGAAGGACGACTTCACCCTTCTCGAAGACGGCAAACGGCAAACCATCTCCACCTTCGACTTTGAAAACGTGGATGAGCTAAAGACCGCCGGTGCCGCTGAAGCCACCGTTTCCGGCACCGCACCTGACGGCGCCCTCTTGCGACCTGCGGAAAAGACCGCCGCGCTGGACGCGCGCGATCGCCGCTTGATGCTGCTCTTCTTCGATTTTTCCGGAATGGACCCCGAGCAAATCGATCGTTCCGTCGACGCTGCCAAGAAATTCGTGCAAACACGCATGCAGCCTGCGGATTTGATCGCGCTCGTCTCGCTGGCTACGAATATGCGCGTCGATCTGGATTTCACCGATGACAAAACAAAGGTGCTCGGCGCGCTGACTTCGTATACGTCCGGGCAGGGCCAGGGCTTCGACAACGGCACTACCGGCAGCGCCGAAGGCGCGGCGGAAACCAGCGGCGCGTTCACCGCCGACGACACCGACTACAACACTTTCAACGCCGACCGCAAACTCCTCGCGCTGCAAACGATCATGCAGAGCCTCGGAAAAATCTCGCAGAAGAAAGCCATCATTTATTTCAGCAATGGCATCAGCCAGAACGGCGTGGACAACCAGTCGGCGCTGCGCGCGGCCACTGCTTCCGCCGTGAAGGCCAATGTCTCCATCTATCCCGTCGACATTCGCGGATTGCAGGCGTTCCCTCCCGGCGGTGAAGCGCAGAATGCCAGCCTGCACGGCCAGTCCGCGTACAACGGCGCCGCGGTGCTTAACGATCTAAGCGGCAATGCGGCGACGCAGGACACGCTGTCCACGCTGGCCTCGGACACCGGCGGCAAGGCTTTCTTCGACTCCAATGATTTCACCGCAGTCTTTTCGCAAGTGCAGAAGGACAGCTCCGCCTACTATGTTCTTGGGTTCACCAGCACGAATGCGCTGAAGGACGGCAGGTTTCGGCACCTGAAAGTGCAACTCAATCGGCAGGATCTGAAGCTTGACTATCGCTCTGGCTACTATGCCGGGCGCGACTTCGAGCATTTGAATCGCGCGGACCGCGAGCAGCAGATACAAGACGAACTGGCTTCGGAGTTGTCGCAGACCGACGTCGCGGTCTACGCGGGCGCCGCGTATTTCCGACAGGATGATACGCATTACTATCTTTCGGTTTCGCTCGTAATCCCGGGATCGCAAATTCCCTTCGTGCAAGCGAAAGACAAGGACAACGCCACGATCGATGTCATCGGCGAGGTGCGCGCGGATGGAAAGTTTGCCGTCGGCCATCTGCGCGATACGGTGAAGCTCGCGCTCGACAGCGCGCAGCAGGTTCGCCGCAAGAACGTGCAGTACAACACCGGTTTCCTCCTCGCACCGGGAAGTTATCACCTGAAATTTGTGGTGCGCGAAAATCAGAGCGGCCGTATGGGCTCGTTCGAAACCGATGTGCAAATTCCCGACTTGCGCAAGACGCCGCTGCGCATGAGCTCTGTCGTGCTGAGCAGCCAGCGCGTTCCGGCCGGCGCGAAGAAGACCAGCGGCCCGCATCCTCTGGTGCAGGATCAAACCGAATTGGTGCCCAACATCACGCACGTTTTCACACAGGACCAGCACCTCTATCTGCAGTACGAAGTGTACGACGCGGCACGCGGGAAAAATCCCGCTACGGCTTCGGGTGCGAATGGCCCGGCAAATGGTGGCGCGAACTCGGCAGCGAACGACGCTGCCAAGGCGCCACCCGTGAAAACGCCGCGCGATAGCGTGCGTGTCCTCACCAGCATCGAATTCTTGCAAGGAGGCGCGAAGGTTTACGAATCGAAGCCCGTCGTGGCGAATGAGGTTACCGCGCCGGACCGCAAAGCCGTGATTTTTCAAATCGATCTGCCGCTGCAGGCACTGAAGCCGGGCTTCTACGTGTGCCAGGTCAACGTCGTCGATGACGTTGCCGGAAATTTCGCGTTTCCACGCTCGCCCATCTTGGTCAAGGAGCCTGCGCAGCCGAGTCCGACGAAGACTCCTGCCGGCAAATAGCTCACAACCCGAAAAAAGTTCAAAAGCCTCAGGTCCAAAATACGGACCTGAGCTACAGGTCTTCGGTCATGACGCCGCGTTGACTGATGACGCCCGCAAAAAGTCGGACACCTCCTGGGTGAAACGGTCGTGCTGCTCGATGTTGGATAGGTGCGCGGCGTCGAGCTCCACATAACGAGCGCCAGCAATTTGCTTGGCTAGGAATTTGCCGTCAGCAGGCGACGTGCCCGAATCGTGAGTGCCGGAGATAACTAAAGTCGACGTGCGGATTGCGCTGATGCTTTCGCGGAAGTCTGCCTCTCGCAAGGCTTCGCAGCACGCAATGAAGCCTGCGGTGCTGGTGCTTTCCACCATATGCTTGATGCGCTCCACGGTCTGGGGCTCGCGCTCGCGGAATCGCGCGGTAAACCAGCGCTCCATGGTTCCCGCCGCGATTGATTTCGTGCCGCCCTTGCGCACTACTTCGATGCGCGCATTCCAGATTTCGTCGTTGCCAATCTTCGCGCCCGTGCTGCACAGCACCAGCTTGTGCAATCGCTTGCCGGCATGAATGCCTAGCCACATTCCGGTCACGCCGCCCATCGACAGTCCGCAAAATGAAAAAGTGCCGAGGTCGGTTTCATCTGCCAGCGCCAGCACGTCGCGTCCCAATTGCTCGAACGAATATGGCCCGGGGGTGACCTCGCTTTGCCCGTGCCCGCGCGTGTCGTAGCGCAGCACGCGGAAATGTTTCCGCAATTCCGGCATCTGCGCATCCCACATCGTGAAATGAGTGCAGAGCGAATTGGATAGCACGAGTGCAGGTGCGTTCGCCGGCCCGTCGATTTGATAATGAATATGACCGCCATTGACGTGTGCGATAGGCATGGTTGCTAAACGCGCGTTCACCTTGCTCAACTTGCCGAGCTATCCCACGGAGGGCACGTGGTATGTGTGGTTGCCAAGCTGAGATCGAATCTCCTCATTGAAGTAGAAATGTTTATTGGCGTAGACGGTAGACATCTATTTTAACATCTTAGGGGCGTGAAGTCTGCGAAATGAGCGAGCAGCGTTGTGCGGCAAAAGCTTTCTTCAGGGGCTGAAGCTCAATCGAGCCGCGTCGTTACGTGGGGGCTGAAGCCCCCACCTCCTAAAGCGGAGAGCGAAACCCTCAGCGGCTAAAACCGATCTTCGTCGTTGTTCGTACGGCACGGATGAGGACGTGAAAAGCAGGTCCCTCACACCGCTCGCAAAATGCGCGAGCGGGTTCGGGATGACGGCGGGGGAGGGACGGGCTCTATGTCGGAGCCCTTCGAGGCTCAGGATGAACTAAAGCTCCGACCCCCTAAGGGGGAAGGGGAAAACGCTAGGTGCGCTAGGGCTTGTCGCAGGCAAAACTTGCTGCGTCGTTCGGGTTGCCGCTGCCTTTGTACTTGGCTTGTTGAGGATAGGGGCAGAGCGGTCTGGTCATCTTTAGCTTTCCGACCGGCATTTCACCCTCCATTTTGGACGCGACGACGGTGGACGGCGCGGCTCCTTTTTCCGTCCATTCTTCGAGCGCAAGATAAATATTGTGCTGGGGATCGTTCACTGGGCTGATGCCAAATTCACCGAATTCATCGGGTCCGCGACCGCCAGCGCAATGTTGCATTCCCGGCACCATATACAGCCGTACGAAGGAATCGGCTTCCTGTTTGCCCATAGTGGCCAGAACGCTTTCGTAGTAGTTGATGGAATTGAGGGGCGAAATGCCGGGATCGTTCCAGCCATGATAGAGAATCAGTTTGCCGCCGTGCGCCTGGAACGCTTTCATGTTGGGTTCGGTGGAGTTCAGCACGCCGGCGAACTTTTGATCGGCAACTGCCACGGCATCGTCGAGCTTCGCTTTCTTGTAGTCCCAATCGGCCCGCTCATACACCATATTGCGGAAAAATCCGTTGCCGAAGGCAAAGAGCAACGCCTCGCCGGGTGCGTTCCCCGTAATCCAAGTACCCCAGCCGCCTTGGCCTTCCTCTGCACCTGGCACAAAACCGGGGAAAATTTGTTTGCCCTTTGCGTCGTGCGCTCCTTCGTACAATTTTTTCAGCGCGGTTACTTGTGGCTTGGTGAGGCATGAATCGGAGTTGTCTTGCTTGCAAAGCATGGTCGCCGGATCGAAGTGACATTGCCTCGGATCATTTAGGATGCCGTCTCTGAGGCCGTCTTTGGCGTCGCATGCGGCTAGCACGGCGTGCGCGATGGATGGGATTTTGCTGGGCGGAATGTAACTGTCCGCGTCCAGCGTGGTGGCCTGCGCGTCCCACAGGGCGCTCGACAACAAATGCGTCCAATAGTTTGCTGGGGCGCCGGCCAAAATTCCGTCGTAATCCTCCGGGTAGCGTTGCGCCTCCATCAAGGCTTGGCGCCCACCATTGGAACAGCTTGCAAAGTACGAACGTTTCGGAGCGTCTCCATAGAAAGCTTTCACTGTGGCTTTGCTCAGCGAAGTCATTTCGTGAATCGCGCGGTGCGCGTAATCGATGATTTTTTCCGGGTGGCCGAGCGCCCACGTCGCATCGGTGCCGCTTGCCGCGTGGCCGGTGTCCGTGGCCGCGGATGCGTACCCTTGAAGGATGGCCAGTGCAAGCGCACGATAATCCATTTCTCCTGCGAAGCCGCCGTTGCCCTGGCCGCGGAATTTGCCGTTCCATCCGCTGGCGGGCATCCATACTTCTACCTTTATGTCGGAATCTGGCGTGGGTTTGACGTCGGCGGTAACGCGGCAAAATGGGGGTAGTTGCTTGTAGAGGGACGGATTTCCGATCAACCAGGACGAGGCCGCTGGTGGCGGGGAAAACGCTCCGGCGGGGACGGTTTGCGCGGAGGTGACCTGTGTGTTTGGCAGGGCGAGCTGCGCTAGCCGCTCGCACGGCTGTGGAGCAGCTTGAACACCGGAAGGAAATCCACAAGTCATTGCGAGGCACAACAGGATGGGAAATCTGTTCATGACTTCTCCTTTTCGGTGGGGCGCTGCGTCACAGGACAGGCATGACTTGAAGGTCTCAGCAGGATGCGACATTTTTGTTTGCACATCCTAACTGAAAGGCGGGCTGGAGGGAATCTTGTAGAGCAACCGCTCCTATGCTTTGTGGACAAAAAGCAGATCCCTCACACCGCTCGCAAAATGCGCGAGCGGGTTCGGAATGACAGGGGGAAAAAGCACGTCCCTCGGCTGCGCTAGGGATGACAACGTCTTGGACCCTATATTGCGAGCTAGGAGCACTCGCCTTCGGCTCGCTAGCCAGGCTGAAGCCTGGCCTCTACACAGCGTTTACTCGTAGCGGAGGGCTTCTACTGGGTTTAGGCGGGCGGCGCGTCCGGCGGGGTACAGACCTGCGATTAGGCTGACTGCAACGGCGAAGGCTATGGCGCTTGCCGCCAGCCACCACGGCACGTACGAAATCTTTACGCCGGGCAACTCCTGGCGTCGAAGATAAATCGTCGTGCCCCAGGTTAGGGCTTGGCCGATTAGCCAGCCTAGGGCTACGCCGAAGATGCCGCCGAATAGGCCCATGGCGCCGGCTTCGGCGAAGAACAGGCTGCGGACGTCGCCGTCTGTCGCGCCCAAGGCCTTGAGAACGCCGATTTCGCGGCGGCGCTCTAGGATGGCCATGACTAGCGTGTTGATTATGCCTAGCGAGGCTACGGTTAGCGCCAGGCTGCCGAAGAGGCCGAGGAAGAGATCAAAGACGGTGAAGACGAGGCGCAGGCTGCGGGCTGCGTCCAGCAAGGAAAAGGCGTTGAAGCCTAATTTTTTTATGGCGTCTTCTACTTGTAGGACATTTTTGGGGTTTTTCACGCGGATGGTTAGCGCGGCGTAGGTGGGTTTGCCGGAGCCGCCGCCGCGGACGAAGTCCTGCACATCGTTGGCTTGCGCGGGGTGAAGCTGCTCGGCGACGCGAAGGGGAAGGAAAACGCGGCCGCCGCCGAAGCCGCCAATGCCGGCGGAGGGGTCGGATTCGATGATGCCGGCGATGCGCAGTTTTTTCTCGCGGGAAACGATGGAGATGCCGCCGGACATCATTTCGTCGAGTTGCTTATCGATGTCTTTTTCTTTGGCGATTTCGTCGGAGGAGACGGCGCGGCGCTCGGCGTAGCGCAGCGTGATTTCCTGGCCGACGAGATTGGCGGTTTGGGGAGAGAGTTCCTTGGCGAAATCGGCCTGGAGGATAGCTTCTTCGGCGGTGGGGGAAGAAAAGTACTTGCCAGTGATGGAGTCGAAGGCGCTGGCGGAGCGCGAGGACTCAGGGACGCCGAGAACGTTGGTGGAGTAACTGTTGCTTTGGTAGCGGACGTCGGTGAGGAAGCGGATTTGCGGGTAAACGTCAACGACGTTGGGCAAGTCGGCGAATTGCTGGCGCGCGCTTTCATCGAGCGGCTTGAATTTTTCGGGTGGCGCAGAGGATTTCCTTGGCGGGCCGTCGCCACCGGGGGCGCGGAAATCGCGACGGGAGGTGACGAAGACGGCGTCGAAGAGGCCGGATTTGGTGAGGCGACTGGAGGCCAGCGTTTGCAGGCCGACGCCCAGCGATAGCATGGCCACGAGCGAGGCGACTCCGACTGCGACGCCGAGCGTGGTGAGGGAGTTGCGAAGGATCGCCTCACGCAAGTTGCGCACCGCTAGCTCGCCTAAGTCGCGGCCCTTCATGCGCGCGCTCCCGTCTGCATCGCAAATTGATCGACCAGGCGTCCGTCGGACAACACCGCGATGCGATTGGCAAAGCGTTCCGCCAGCGGCCGCTCGTGGGTAACCATGATGATGGTCATACCCAGGGTGTCCTGAATTTCCCGTAGCAGCAGAAGGATTTGCTCGCCTGTCGCGCTATCCAAGTTGCCTGTCGGCTCGTCGGCGAAGAGAATGGCCGGCTGATTCACGAGCGCGCGAGCCAGCGCGCCGCGCTGCTGTTCGCCGCCGGATAGCTCGCTCGGGCGGTGCTGCCGGCGCGGGCCAAGCCGCACGCGCTCAAGCGCCTGCGCAACGCGCCGGCTGCGCTCGGCGCGATCCACTTCCGCCAGCCGCAGCGGGAGCTCGACATTTTCTTCCAGCGTCATGCGCGGAAGCAGGTTGAAGGATTGAAAAACCATACCGACGGTCTCACGGCGATAGCGCGCCAGCCCCTGGGAATCGAGCGCGGCGAGATTTTGTCCACGCACGTGAATTGCGCCGGAAGTCGGTCGATCCAGGCCAGCCATGAGATTCAGCAACGTGGATTTGCCCGATCCCGAGCTGCCCAGCAACGCCAGAAACTCGCCGCTGCAAATTTCCAGGGAGAGGTCGTTCACCGCGCGGATGACCGTTTCGCCCAAGCGGTAGTCGCGCGAAACGTTTTCTGCATGTATCAGAGTTTGCGTGGATGGCATCGCCGGGGTCTCACCATAGTAATACGGTTGCGGATGCCCGCAAATTTCTGCCCGCTGGCTTTGGCTGGCCGTCGCGCGACTGCTCTGACAGCTGAACCGTTCGAGCGGTCAGGCAGGGCTGGAAATGGCGGCTGGCCATAAATTGGCCTTGCTGCCAGTTACGCGGGAAATGGCACGGCGCTACGCTTACCGTGAACCTCTCAAAGGCAAACTTATGACCGATTTTACTGATTGGTTCCAGAATAACTGGATTGATCTCGCGCGCCTGCTGGTGCAATGCGCCATTCTGGCGGCTGTTGCGCGTTTTGGCCGCAAGATATTGACGGCGCTGCGCGCTTCCCAGGAGCAGGTAGGCGCCCTGCTCAAATTGTCTGTTTCCGATGCGGTGGGGGAACGCACCGCGGCAGCCCCCGAGCTGGCCAGGCAATTCGAGCCTCCAGTGTCGGCGGCACCTGACCCCGAGCCGGAACCGGAGCCTGAGCCGGTGTTCGCGGGCGCTTCTTCGCGTACCAGTTACGCTGCGGAGCGCGAACAAAGTCTGGGTGGCCGAGTGATTGGGGCGCAAATTCCGCCGTATTCACCGCCAGCTTTCTCGGCTCCGAGCTCGCAGACGGCGAGCCCATCGCTTACGCCGTGGGTATCCGCTCCCGCCACTGAGCCGGAGCGCATGAGCACTCCGTCACTTTCGATCCCACCGCGACCCAGCGGCGTCTCAACGTGGTTGCAAGCTCCGATGCGCAGCAGCGGTGTCAGCCCCTGGCGCAAAGTCGTGCGCTGGCTGCAGGCCCCGGCCGGACACTGACCAGGAGCTTCCTGCTGTGCCAAGCAACTCCTAGACTCGCGGCACTACTAAAGAAAAACCCCGCGTAACTCGCGCTACGCAGGGCGTAAGGACATATTGCTACCTTCTGGGCTGAAGACTTCTTCTGTGCTTACCGCTTGGGCTTAATCTCCAGCGGTTCCACCAACTTGAACGTGATGGGAGTTTCGGCGGGAAGAACGATGTCGCGATTCCCGGTCAGTCCCGCGCCACCTGTTCCCGCAGCCGCGCCAATCAGTCCGCCAATCAGCGCGCCTTTGCCGCCGCCGGCCAGTCCGCCGATCAGCGCGCCACCACCCGCGCCGCCACCGACCATGGCAGCCGTACGCTTGCCTTTGCCCTTGCTTGTTTCTGTTGGCGCTGTGGTGTGTACGTCGTAATTCGTGCCGTGTACCTCGATGCTCGCAAGGGTCAGCTCGAGCGTCGCTCCGCCCTTGAAACGTCCTGCAGGCTTGGCATCTCTCACGATGCCGCTGGCGCGCGCACCCTTCGGGATGGCGACCCTACCGTCTACTTCGACCGGCTCACGCACGGTGGCTGTGAATGCCTGCCCTGGAGTGCTGATCTTGGAGCCAACGGGCTCATCCAGCACGACCGAGATTACTGTCTCGGCGGGAACGACGATCGGCCTCGGGCGCGGCGGAGCCTCGCGCTCCGCGGGCTTGCTGGAACCTGAGCCGGAGTCGGGCGTCGACGAGGACGAGTTCGCGTCCGTGGCGGCTGCTTGCTGCTGGTCCGCGTTTTTCTGGCATCCCGCCAATGCCAATAGCAGGCAGAGGGCAGGGAGAGATGCAGTGGTGAAAAGACGATTCATGAACTACCTCCATTTTGAGCGTGGGCTTAATAAAACGATACTACGAACCTGCGCGAAGTCAATTTGAGGGGTGATCTATCAGCGCCCCAAAGAACACTCTCTACTGCAAGACCCACTGACCGGACTTTTCAACAAATCGGAAAGCATAGCGAGGATAGGGGGTTTCCGTGGGTTCAGAGCGAATGACACGCGCGCTGCCGACGACCTGCTCGCCGCTGCTGAGCAGAAAGACGTTGACGACGGAACCAGGCTTGAGCGCTACGGTGCAGCCGCAGAGAAACGCATTCAAGCTGACATTCTCAGTGTGAGTGCGTTCCTCAAAGGGCTTACCGTTCGAGTCGATTCCGGACAGCTTTAGCGCGGCCCGCAAATGGACACGAACCTCGCTTCGCCGCTCGGGCCGTTTGGCGTTGAGCACCTCCGCAAGCCGAGAACGCAACGCATCAAAATCAATGGGTTTTTCAAAATACGCCGTAGCTCCGAGCTCCTTGCATAGAGCCTTTGTGGTCGAGCCAGCTTCGCCGCTCACAATGAAGACGGGAGTTAATTGCGTTGCGGTCAGCGCAGTGAAAGTGCGGCATAGCTCGAAGCCAGAGAATCTCGGCATCCTGAGATCCAACAAAATGGCAGAGGGCTTGTTCTGCATTGCCAACGCCAAACCCTGTTCCGGGTCTCCCGTATCAATAATTTCATATGAGTCTGAAAGATTGAGTCGCAATAAGCGACGCATGGCTTCTTCATCTTCGATTATTAGCAGCTTTTGCATCGCGTCGAGTCTCCTATGGTCTCGGGCCTTTGTCGGCGCCAGCAAGAGCCGGGGCAGAAGGGGAGGCCGCCGGTTCTTTCTCCGCGGAATCGCGGTTTGCATCCAAGAGCTCCCGCACCTTGCGTGTGAGAGTTTCTTGAGTGAAGGGTTTGTGCAGCAGGTGCGTGCCGGATTCAAGTACTCCGTGGCCGGCGATGAAGCTATCTGCGTATCCGGACATGTAAAGTACTTTCATCCCTGGCTGACTGGGGGCCAGACGTTCACCAAGAACGCGCCCATTCATTCCGGGCATGACGACATCGGTGAGCAATAAGTGGATGGGCCCCGGGTGCTGTCGCGCGGTTTGCAGCGCTTGCTGACCATCGGCGGCACTCAGAATGTGGTAGCCGCTTTCCTTTAGGAACATCTCGGCAAGTTTGCGCAGAGGCTCGGCGTCTTCTACAACCAAGATCGTTTCTGTCCCTCGGGTGTTCACAGGTGCAGCAGCTAGCGGCACGACAGGGTGCGCGGCCGGTTGCTCGAGCCGCGGCAGGTAAACGGAGAACGATGCGCCTTTCCCTTTTTCCGAATCCACAGCGATGTATCCTCCGCTTTGCTTCACAATGCCGTAAACAGTGGCCAAACCGAGGCCCGTCCCCTTATCTCGCTCCTTGGTGGTGAAAAAAGGCTCGAATATCTGTGACTGGATCTCTGGGTCTATTCCGGTTCCGGTGTCGGTGACTCGAAGCATTACGTAGGAACCCGGTCGAGAACCTGGGTGATTGTGTGTGTAGGCAATATCGAGGTCCACATCGGCGGTCTCGATGAGGAGTTTGCCGCCGTCAGGCATGGCATCTCGCGCGTTGACAGTCAAGTTTAGTATGACCTGTTCGATTTGACTTGGGTCGGCCTTCACTTGCGAAAGAGAGGTGTCAAGCTCCAACTTCAACGCAATATCTTCCCCGATGAGGCGCGGCAGCATTTTTTCCATGTCCGAGACTAAGGTGTTGAGATTCAAAACGACGGGCTCAAGGACCTGTTGACGGCTAAAGGCCAAAAGCTGCCGTGTCAAAGACACGGCACGCTGGCCGGCCTTTTCGATTTCCTGGGCATGTTCAAAGGAAGCGTGCTCGGATCCGAGACTCCGCTTCAACACCTGGCTGTAGCCGATAATCACGCCCAGCAAATTGTTGAAGTCGTGCGCGATTCCTCCGGTAAGGCGCCCGACTGCCTCCATTTTCTGCGCCATGCGGAGCTGCCGTTCCAAGGTGCGCCGCTCCGTCACGTCCTCGGCAAAGACCTCGACGTAAGCGACCACACCAGTCTCATCCTTTATCGGACAACCACTGCATCGCACGGTGATGGGTGCGCCATCTTTGCGCTTCCACTCCACTTCGAGATCTTTGAAACTTTCTTGGCGCAAAAGCATTTCCGTGAGCTTCTGATGTTCAAGGGGATAGCGATAAACGCCGCTGGCGAGGTTCGTTCGCAGAAGCTCCTCTTGGGAGGAGTAGCCAAGCATTTTTTCCAACGCGGAATTGACGATGACCAATTCGCCAGACAAGCTGGCTCGATAAATGCCATAAGGGGCGTCTTCGACCACGGAACGGAAGCTGGCTTCCGACCGGCGCAACGCTTCGGCGGAGCGCTTCCGTTCCGTGACGTCACGGTTGACGATGACCAAGTTTTCAGGATCCCCCTTGGAGTTGCGTATTACGCTGGCTGTGGACTCCAGTACTCGCCATGTTCCGTCTTTATGGCGCACACGATATTCGAGAGGTTTCCCCATTCCGGTGTGGCGTGCTTCTTCAGCCGCTTGCCGGACCTTGTTACGGTCCTCCGGGTGGATCTGCTCGAACGAAGATGACTTCCGCAACTCCTCCAAAGAGTAGCCAAGCACTCTTTCGTAGGAAAAACTATTAAAGACACGTTTGCCTTCCATATCGACAACGGCAATCATGTCCGCGGCATTCTCAGAGATGAGGCGAAAAAGCTCCTCTCCGCGGATCAGCCTGCGACGCATGCGGTGGATTTGCAGTTGCTGAAACAGGGTATAGATGTCAAAGATGAGAACAAGTCCAATAAGCCCACGCACGGCTTGCGGAAAGTCAGAAAGGGGATCGTCTTCGCGCAGTAAGAAGGACGCCAGGGCAAAGGTCAACAGCAAGGTGACAATGACTGCGGCCGACCACAGAAACCATTCGCGCCTTTCGATGCGGCCGACACTCTTTCCAATTGCCTCGGTTGGCATTTCGGTCCTCATCTCAATTGGCAACCTTCTCCAACTGCGGGACCTGGGAAGTGAGTGCCCGAGCCGATGCCAAACTCGAACTATCACCGCGGATTATCTTATTGATGGAGGCCGTCCGCGAGTTTGCCATGATCAGTTGCCAAGCCACTTCCCCTACGGCAAAGAAGGCGTCCACTATTTCTGGATAGAACAGTTCTCCCCTTCCGGCGTAAATTATGTTTTGTGCTGTCTGCAGAGGGAGGGCCAAACGGTACGGGCGATCTGAGGTCATGGCATCGAAGCTGTCTGCGACAGCGAAAATCCGGGCGCACATCGGAACATCTTCGCCACTCAGGCCGCGGGGATAGCCGCTTCCATTGCGGCGCTCGTGGTGCGCAAGGATAATTTCTGCGGCGTCTGCGAGAAAGGGTATTCCTTTCACCAAGTCGTATCCGAGCTCAACATGGCGCTCCATGATTTGGCGCTCTTGCTCGTTAAGTGCGCCGGGCTTTAGAAGAACGCTGTCAGGGATGGCCAGTTTTCCGATATCGTGTAACCAGGCTCCCATCCCCAAAGTCTTCAGCTGGTCTTCCATGCCGCCAATCACTTCAGCTATTTTGACGGAATACAAAAGTACGCGCCTGGAGTGCCCGGCGGTTGGACCGTCGCGCAAATCGATGGCGCTCCCTAAGGCTTCGAGTGTCGCCGAGTGGCTATGCTCGAGTTCCGTCATCGCCGCTTGTAATTGTTGTGTCCGCTGGGAAACCATCTCCTCAAGATGCCGGCGATAATTTTCTACTTCCCGTTCGAGCTGTTTTCGTTCAAGAGCACGTTGAAGGCTGGCCAGGACAACGTCGATGTCGAATGGCTTTAGCAAATAGTCGTCGGCGCCCAGCTTCATGGCTTGCACGCCCACGCGCACATCGTCTACCCCCGTGGCCATCAAGAACGCGAGCTGGGGATAATGTGCTCGCACCTCTCGCAAGAGCTCAAGACCAGAAGTGGCACCCATTCGCAAGTCGGAAATAACTGCTTCAAAGCTGGTCTTCTCGAGCATAGTTAATGCTTCGTGAGGATTAGCTGCGGCGCTGCAGGAAACGCCGGCCTGCAAGAGCAAAGTCGCTAGGACTTTGCGGACTGAAGGCTCGTCGTCCACGATCAATACGCGAGCCGCGGCGGAATCAGGGGAGGCTCTCGATTTTGAGACGCTGAATTCCATCGCTTGATAAGCCTCACGGACGGTTACGACTGGTGTCATTGTTACCTTGCGTGAGCAAAACGTTCAATAGCGATGTTTGCAATATGTGCGCATTTAGTTCGAAACTTGGTTGCAAGATGAAGGCCAGGGCTGCCCGCTGTCCCTCTGGAAACAGCCTTAGAATCAGCAGATTAGGGGGCGTATGGAGATGAGCGCGTCGCGCGGGGATAGGCTGCGTACCAAACCAGTACAGTAGCGTCGCGCCCGTCTCGTAGTGGAACTGATGGGCGTGAGCCTGCGTAGGGTGTGCGACAAAATCAGCCAGTACGGTTTGCCCCCTTGAAGGCCATCGTGAGTTGCATGAACGCCGCGCGATTCACGCTGCCCGAGCGATTTCTCGACTGTCCAGCGCCATACGCTAGGCCATCGTCACCGCCAGCCAAGCACAACGCGCTACAACCTCGGCCCCTACAATGTTCCTCGCGAAGGTGTGGCTTGGCGGGGAAGTTTTTGGGGTATAGGATGGCGGGCGGTTGTTGAGGGAGGGAATGATGGCTCGGAAAAGCAGGTTTACGCGAGTGGCGGTGGGAATCGGTGCCGCGATTGGGAGAGCGGATCGCAAGGCGCACCAGG
>Ga0307479_10003537_pt1 | contig 14239 bp, 15 predicted proteins | sample atmos_gasesECM4C_FD_203743 | JGI IMG/M metagenome (GOLD analysis project Ga0307479, IMG submission 203743) | Hardwood forest soil microbial communities from Morgan-Monroe State Forest, Indiana, United States - atmos_gasesECM4C_515 | ecosystem: Environmental > Terrestrial > Soil > Temperate...
CCACTCGCAGATCCCAGTTGTCAGCCGCTCGCGATCCGCTGATCGACACGCGCCATTCGCCCTGTCGACCGCTGAAGGCGTGTTCGAGGTGCGCAGTAATTTCTCGGCAAAGCTGAGCGTCCCCGAGATTCTGCAGCTCAGTAGTGACTCCCATCCCATCCGAATTCTATCGAAGTCGACGTGCCTGTCTTCGGTGCAAACCGGTCGAAGCCGCGCATGATGGGTGTTCCAGCGCATCATGAACAGCCTTATTCACAAGTCGTGTTGAAAATGAGGTCTGTAAGAAAGGAAGCGTCGCGCAGAGCGCTTCGCATCCTGCAAAATCGCAGATTCCCGGGTGCTGGATTGCGCTGGAAATAGGAAAGGCTGCGACATTGGTTATGTTCCAGCCATCTGCTCCTGCGAGGGAGCCTACGGCGTGGATCCATGTACCGTCGCAGCCCTTCATGCGATCGCCGCTTTCGCGGTCCCAAACCCCAGCTCCTTCTCGCAGAGTCAGCCGGTTTTTTCGGGTCTGGTTGCTGCTTCAGGTCACCCTGACGAGCAAATCACTCAGCCTACTTCGGACTGGCAAGGTTTATTTCGCCAATCCTTTCAGCCGTCGACGGAAGACAAACTAAACAGTTGTTCGAATGAAGTCAACGCAATTATCGCGGACACGCAATTATCGCGGCGAAAACAAGATTTCTGTGAACCGAAATGTGGAAAAAGAGGGCTGATTCGAAGATGATTGCCTCGGATTGCGATCTCGAGATCAGAACAACGTTGGAGTGATTGCGATGGGAACTTCCTGCCCGCATTCGTCGTCATCGTTCTCAGGCCGGTTCAGACGACTGCTGACTGGATATTTTTTCATCAGAGCGGGATCGTAAGGCTCGAGGCAGGCGCGGAGGAGCGAAGGATTATTGATACACGGATCGAGCCAGCGAGCATAGTCCTCGACGCGCAGGATCACCGGCATCCTGTTATGGACGTCAGCAACTAGGACATTTGGCGTAGTAGTCAGGATCGTACAAGTTTCGACAATATCGCCACCCGGGTCGGTCCAGGATTCCCAGAGTTTAGCGAAGGCGAATGTCGAGTCATATGCTGAAAGGCTGTTTCTGCTTTGAACCGATCCGCTGCCACTCGTAGAAGCTGCTGGCCGGGATGAGACAGCGTCGCTGACGCAGAGCATCCCGGAACGCAGGCTTTTCGGCCGCTGTTTCCGACATAGCATTGATGGTTTTCGTCGCGATCGAGCGGTCTTTGGCCCAGGAAGGAATCAGGCCCCAGCGAACCAGATCAAATGATCGCAAAGACGAAGTACTTTTCTGCCGGACCATAGGAACCAATTGCGTGGGCGCGATGTTCCAGCGTGGCGTCCAGGTCGGATCTTCATCCAGGCCGAAATGGTCCCGGAGGTAGCGTTCTTTCGCGGTGAGTCGATACCGTCCACACATGACATTGCTTCCGCACTGATTGAAGGCTGAGGCTGACTGGCGCCCGTGTCCGTGGGGTGAGCGCGTCCCGCTACTTCTTCTTTTGAGCTGCCTTCCATTTCGCCCAGCGCGCACGTTGCGCCGCTGCAATTCTTTTCCTGGCGGTGGCCGACATAGTTCGGCCCTTTCTTCCGACTTTCTGAGAACTCCTCCCGCGCGACCGTAATCCGTCGACGCTGCCAAGCGCTGCCAATGCCTGGTCCAATTGCTCGACACTTTTCTGCGCTTTATCTCTCTGTTGCCGCAACTGCGCAACTACTTTAGCCAAGTTCGACATGGTTTCCCTCGGGCTCGAATTGTAACAGCCCACCCTACGCCGCAAGCCTCTGTAGCCCGACCGACTCAATTCAATTCAGCAATTCCAGCCAAATTCACCGGGAGAAGAGTCATGAGACTCCGTGCCAATGAAGTTTGTCCAATCCACAGATCGGTTTCTTGCTGTGGCCGAGACAGGATCGCGAAACCCAGAGTGATTCGGCTTGGCGTGCAGCGGGTCGAAGATCCTCATCACCCGCGTGGATATCGGGAATTGCGGTCACCGGCCGAGATGCGGAAGCTGCTGAACCGAAAGATCCGCGAACAAGCTGGTATCTGTGCGATCTGCCACGAAGAGTTCACGGACTATAACGACGTGGTCCCGGACCATAGAAATCCGAAGGGAATGGGTGGAGCGTGGCGGGACGATCACCCGGACAATATCCAGGCGGTACATTGGTGGTGTAACGAAGAAAAAGGATCAACAAGAATGGACAGCTGACGGCCCATCAGACGCAGTTTTATGAATTCCAACAAATTGAAGTCGCGAGTGTGCCAGAATTGTGCTTCCGGAGGCTGAATCGAAAGGAGGAGGGACTGGAAAGTCGCTTTGCAGGATCCTTGAGGAGAAGGTCCGCGTGAAGGTAGATCTGCGTAGTTTCCAATTGCCCATGACCGAGCCAGAGGGCGATGATCGAGACTATCCCAGTATCTAACTGTTCCATTGCAGCCGTGTTCCTCAGTACATGAAGGGTGATCCTCTTTTCTCATAAAGAAGGACAGTTATTAATGGCCTCTGCAATGCATTCTGCGTGTCGATGTTCGAGTCCGTCGCGGCTCAGCATTCTTCCTGCGCGCGTAGTGAAGGCCAAATTGTTAACTTGGTCACGGCGCAGAGAACCGGGCCCGAAGCAACGCCAACACTGACCTGGTGGCGAAGTGATCCGTTGCTTTCGTCCTCTGCCGACGCAACTAATTTAATGTGCGGGCCAAGGGCCTAGATGGACGTCAGTGATTCCGTAACCCAATCAGTTCCGATGCACGAAGTCCTGTCTGGACTGCCATCGCGAACAGATTGTGGTCGCGTCTGTCAACCCAGGTCGTTCGATCGGGTGCCGAAAGCAGTGCGTCGAGTTCCGCCTGCGTGAAAGAGCTCACAAGGCGACGCGCAAGGCGTTTCGGTGCAATCGCAAGCCACACGTTGTACTACCTCTGCATGCGTCGGATGAAGAAAGGTCGTATAGCGAAACGATGACCGAATCGCCTTAAGGCGGGTGTTGCGTGTGCGTACGCTATTTCCACACTCGCGTTCACCATGATCAAGGAAGGCGCTGATCAGTGCGGAATTCAGATCATTAGTCTCCAGCTCGTACCGGTCCACTTTTCAACGTTCGGCGGCTGAAACGCACCAGCAATCTCAAGGTGTCGCGGTACGACGCCAAAACGATTCGAAATCATGCCACTGCTTTGTCATCGGGGAGAATTGCCGCCAGCCGTTCATCCTTTTTGTTTGCTTCGCTGGATTTTGAGACTGCTTCATCCTCGGCAAACTTGTGCTCTTCAGCGTCCGCTTTTCTAAGCTCTTCCGTGAAATGCTTGGTGAGGGTTACCGTCAACTTCGCGTTGCTCCACGGTTTCTCGATGTGACTCTCCATAAATGGTTTATAAATTCCATTTTCCCGATCTTCGATCATGATGGCCCAAGAGTTGTAGGCCTCTCCCTCATAGGGGTACGGGTTTAGAATCATCCGCCGCTGGGCCTTGAATACCATGGTAAAGCACGTAGGGCTGCCGTTATACAGCTTCGTGCAGGTAGCCAAATTGTGATCTGCCAGCAAGCTACAGGCGTCGCGTAGTTCCGAGGCAATCGTCCCTCTTTCAGCACTGCGCACTGCAGCTTCTTGCTTGTGTCTCTCAGGAATCCGGTTCGGATGCGTCAACAGGATGCGGATCTCACAGCCATCGTTCCTTCGCTTCGCTATTTGCTCAATCAGCTCCTTCGGAGTCCACACTATTCGCCTGGCCCCCTCCTGCACATTGCAACGTAAACCAAAGATTGTAGACCCGACTATATCGATTCCTTCGGTCTCGGCCTCGATCATCGGAGCAATCGCATATCTGACCGCGTCCGCGCGGTCGGCGTAAATCCCAACGAGGCCAAGTTTGCCACGGTCAAGATCAAAGGTCGCGATCTGACTGAGCTCCACAGCCGACTGCTGCAACCTTCTTGCAGTCTCATTCTTGATCCCGTCCATCTCCATTGCATTGCGCCTGTCGTGCTCGATCAATTGCTGAAGGTACCGTGTTTCCATACCGATTCGCACTAGGTATTCGAAAACGAGGACAATCAAGCCAGCCGGTCCAAGCGTTAACCCCAGATGATAGAGGTAATCGTTTTTGCTCTGCCAGCCGAACACGGTGAGACCAAACCCTACTACTAGAAGAACAAAAGCTAGCCCGATGCGCACTCTGTCGAAACGGGCCAAGCTATCGCTGGTCTTGGAGATCGCCCCTCGTTCGCCATGCTCATCGGTCATGAGTAACTCCTCGCGCAGCCCCTCAAACTGCAAGGCGCGCATTCTAACGGGTGTCAAGTTCACAGAACTATTCCAGAACAGTGAAGTTTCCCTTGCGTGGAAACCCCCGGGTCGATCCGGCCCAACACGCACTAGAGAGCGAGGGTTTCAGCGCGTCACCGACCGAGAGTGCGTGCCCGCGCGGATCAACAGATGCTTGTGGGCTTGGCTTTAACTGGGGCGTGGGCATCTTAGTCTCCGTCGCAGCTCGTCACACCGAACGTCATCGGCCATTTGCTACGGATGTCTCGCATGCTTCTACTTCAGTAGACCCAGTGTCGTCAATGAAAATCTTTTGCGAGTCTAACCCCCATTCAATACAGGTTAATACGTTATGTCTAAATGTCCATAATAGTGGACTGAACATGCACGGATAGTCCAAAATTATGGACTCTGAGATGCAAATGATCTACACTAGGCGCCAATAGACCTTGGAAGGACGTAATCATGAGGAAGAACAATGTTGTCAAGACGTTGTCGTTGTCGGAGGATGCGGTCACTAGCCTGGCGAAAGACGTGCTCGGGAAGATACTGGCGGTGGACTATAGGGGAGCGTGCCAATTGCTTCCGTCGTCCGCGCACGCCCTGCCACCGAACCACGAGTATGCTGACGCATTGCAGCTCCGTAGCCTTGCCTTCGAAACGTACGATTTCTTTGGAGAATACCAGAAAGCGAGTGAGTGGATTCGGGATGTGGAGGGTACGTGTGCGGAAACATTGCAGGACACTTTGAAGGGACCGCGCCCATTAGATCCGGCTGCACGCAGACTGATGAAGCAGCGAATCTGGATCGTCTCACAGGGCGCATACGCCCTCTACCGCACCGGAGATTATCGCCGTTCGAGTGCGCGGCTCCAAATCTGTCGAACGGCGCTAACTCAGTGCTTCGGAGATGAGACCGCTCGGGGTTTCCCCCACGGCACTGCCTCCCGTTTGTATTATCTAATCGGCCTTGTCCACAGGCAGCGGCGTGAGTATGCACTTGCAAAGGATAATTTCGTCCAATCGATCAAGCACCTATGGTCCGTACTAAGAGACATTGGCAATCCTCCTTTAGCCGCAATTGACTTTCAGATTGGCCGATGCCTGGCGCTGGGACTTGGATGGGTGGCATACGCAGAGGGGAATGCTAAGCTGGGTGAGGCCCTAATCATTGCCGCCCAGTCGTTGCTCACCCGGTCCAATGAAGGCGTCATCAGTCGATACGTGGGCGTCGTGCATACGAGTATCGAACGGTCCGCGTACGCGGACACTGTAGAGAAGATGAGTGTATGCCTACAGAAGCTGGAAATGGCACGTGACGCCTTTAACAGCGCGGGCCACAGACCTTATGCAGTAAGGACGGAGTGGGAACTGGCGTTGGCGTATTTGCGGGCAGCGGACCTAAATAAGCGCCGGGCCGAGCAACTGGAATCAGTTGGAGAAATTGCAAAGTCGCACGAACACAAGAACGCGGTGAAGCGTCTTCTGTCGGCTGTCACTGAAAGCGCCAATGCGATGGAAGACTATGCGCGACAAACACAGATGCTAACCTGGAGTTGCCAGGCCAGATTGATCAAGAGCCGCGCGTTGTCGATCACGGGTGAGTTTCGGCAGGCTGAAGAAGAGGCAGATTCAGCGATTAGCATTGACCCGGACGGGCCGTACACACCGGAGGCGCTGATTGCACGTGGGTACGCTCGCCTGGGCCTACAAGAGTTCCAGGGCGCATTGTCGGATTTCCGCGAGACCCAAAGGTTAGGTTCCGGTATTCCAAAGGTGGCCGCCGGTGCGCACCTGTTAATGGCGCTTGCAGCGGCAGCTATGCGCGATCTGCATTCGGCTCAGCTCTATTTCGGGGAGTGGCAGCGGGGCGAGCAATGGGTTGAGAGTGCGTTCCTGACAAGATTGGCCAACGACGTGAGAGAGACAATATCGAGGCTCCAAGGTGATTTCCGTGTCGTGTTCTCGGAAAAGACCATGGAGGCCCCCGAAGCTCTACACCGCAAGCTCAATCGCTGGCTAGTCTTGTGGGCCAGAGAGCGCGCCAGCAATAACGTCGAGAAAGCCCGGAAGTTGCTCGGCGTCTCAAAGCAGACGTTTTATAACTGGGAGCGCGGGGAAGAATAATCTGCATGGTTCCAGAGTCAGCCTATGGGATGCGATTCCGACTGACATTCCAGAAGTCGTCTCTCATCTAATCGACTGTCCAATCCATGTCTTGTGACCTTGAAAGTGTGCGAACGATGTGCCTTTTCTTCGGAGCCGAAGAAGAGATCGAGAAATCGTGCCCTTCATTCCGTTGATTCCGGAAGTACGTACTCAGAACATACGATCCGGTCTCCTACGTATTTGACCTCAACCACACTATTGGTCAAATCCCGTCCACCGATGTGGTCAAGGGCGGCCTTGAAGAGTTCTCGCTGAAGAACGGGCGTGACATTGGGGACAATAATGATGATTCCCGGATGCAATGGCTCTTTGCCGAAGAGGGCAAGAAAATCGGCACCATCGTTGGTTACAAAGGTAAAACTCGCTCTCGCGGATGACTGGCAACAGCTGCCAGTCTTTTAGACCTCCAAGGCTAAGGTAGTTGACATGATCGGCCACGTAACCTGCGGCGTGCGCCACTTGAACGAGGGATGTGTGCAGACATTCATCGATCAAGAGTTTCAATGTCGCCCCGCAAGTGAACGGCGATGACGGGTTGCCCGAATTGGCTTTGCTTTCGCCCAGGGCCTGGCCAGCGGGCGGCCGCGGCGAGGGAACGCCTGAACATAAAACGGGGCGAGTGTGACCTTCTCCGTGTCGAGAGATGGGTAGCCTTCTACAATCTCCTCTGGAGTTACTCCCTGGCTCAACATGTCCGCTACGAGTTGGACTGGAATGCGCGTCCCACGATAGACAGGCGAACCCCGCATAATGTCAGAGTCGGAAACAACCATCTCCTCCGCACGCTGAAGCTTCTTTAAGTCCCGCTCGAGTTCTTGCCGGGTCGACTTTACTTCAATTACTAACGCCGAGTCCTTCGTGAGGCACATCACATCAATGTCTGGCGACTGCTCAATCTTTTTCGCGATGGACCGACGTGCGGCCATCGGCAACAGTCGCACTCCTTTTGCTTCCAGGCGCAGATAGAGCAACTGCTCTCGGGTGAGCATTCTCTGGAAGGAACGACCAATCCGGCGCAACCGAGGCCGAATCATGCGCCGTTCGATAAGCTTATGGACTGTGCGAAGCGGCAAATTCGCGATGGCCGATGCTTGTGCCGGGGTGAATTCTATCGTTTCCATGTCATAATTCTACCCCCAATGGGGTATAATTATCAAGATGTGTGTGGGAGATAGGGGATGAAAAGTGGCTAAAGGATAAGCTGCAACTGATGTCTGAACGCGGCTACGAGAATCAGGTTTCGGCGGTCGTTGCGAAAGTGCTTTTGCGCGGTAAGGCGGAATGACTGCCCCTGCCCTTATGCCTTTCGCGGGACCCTCCGAGCGGGCAGGTCTGAGTGCCAGGCTTCCAGCCATCTTCCTCGCTGATGCTAAGTCAGCCTATAGGAACCTCGATGAGCTGGAGAGGATAGGAATTTGAAACGAGGAAAGACCCGGGAGCCTACTCTATTCTCTTATGTCGTTGACCATGACTTGGGCTTCGCGCCCGATCCGGAAGGCAACTATTGCACGCTGGTGCATTGCAAATTTGGAGGAAGGTCGGGACGCCGCAACATCGTCGAACTGGCCCACGAAGGTGATGGGTAATCGGAACCGGGGGTACGGGAAAAGACAGCGCCGGACACGGTCGGATCGTTTACCTGATGCGCGTTGGCAGGAAGCTGCCGTTTGGGAAGTATCTCTCAGATGCGCGGTTCGGAGGCAGGTATGATTGCGAGGACCTTGGTGGAGAAAATCTCGCGATGCTATGGCGGTGAGGGCGAATCCTCTACGGAGCTATTGCGATTCCGTCATGAGCGACCAGATCAAAAGTGGCCCGAAAAACATCAGGTAAACTGCTGCAAAGGCCAATCGCACTACAGCCAAATAACCGTCGTAAAAATGGGCGAATGGCAGCTTCATCGCTTCTTCTTGAAAGAAAAGAGGTATCGTCAAGACAACGGCCCCAAAGTACCCGAACAGGGGCGACCATGAGAGCTGATCGATCTGCTTTACATAATAGAGACGAGGCACGATCACACGAATCAGCGTCACAACGACGGAAAGATGAAGCACAAAAATCCATGCGGGGAGCGGTCTGCCCGCAGATGTACCCGCTTTCGACGACACGTCTAGTATGAGATCTAGGTTCAGTTCCGGCATCTTGAATCCGAACCATTTCCCGAATTCTTTTATAAATTCCATCAGTGCTCCGCCAATAGTGAGCAATACCGCCAGCACGAAACTTCCGCGCAAAATTGCTGCAAGCCTGCCGTACAATGCAGGCTTGAATTTCTCTTCGACAACCGCACCTACATCGGCGCCGGCGCAAACCATCGCGAAAGCAAAGATGCCGGCCCACAGGAGGATGACATCGCACGCATACATGCCTGAAACAAGCGCGTACACCCATCCTCCCAACCAGCCCTGGGGAGTAATCTTCATCGCTGATCCGAGACAAATTCCCAAGAACGCGTCAATTCGATGAACATTCCACGCCAAGAGGGCAGAGGGCCACATTCGAAATCTGGTCAGTATCTTTATCGCAACATAGAGTACCGAGCTGATAGTCGCGATCAATAGCAGACTCTTTACGTAATCCGCTAACCATCTGGCGACGACCCATCGTTTACTGCGCAACTGCACTTCCGAATACTCTTTGAACAGTAGGTCCGCATAGAAGTTAGAAAATATGACTGATGCAATCGGTAGGGTAAGAAAAACAATGGACATCCATACTTGTAGTCGTTGGATGTGGGGGAAGCAGATCGACAGGTAGAAGAGAACACACCAGACAAGAGTGAAGAAAAAGACCGTGTTAACAACGAAGGCGAGAAACGCGTATCGATCACCGGTTGGCGCGTGAGACTTGTGCTCGCCGGGCCGCGACGCACGAGTGTGCCGCCTTTTCTCTGGCAGCTTACGCCCGAACAATTCCTCGGCAGACGTACCGGCAATGTCTTGGGAAAGTGTGGCCCAGGTCAAATCGTTGAATTCCATAAAGATATCTGCCGCCTGAATTGCATACCGTTGCGCTTCTTGCCAGTTCTCTTGCAGGGAATACCAATGCGCGATCCAATACAAAATCGTGGCCTCTTGTGGATAACGGAAGCCTGCTGAACGGGCGAGATCAAGGGCCGATCGCAGAGTCTCCCCAGCAGCAAGGGTTTCCCCCGTATCTATTTCTAGTGCAGCCCAGTTGGTCAGGAGGGAACACTGTTCGCGCCCGTCACCGAGAGTTCCATTCAGATTCAAGGCCTTATCAAGGCTCTTGCGGGCCTCGTCATACTGTTTTTGATCACGGAAGGCTTCCGCAAGGTGGCGCAGTACCGAAATCTGCCTTGCCGGCAAATTCAACTGCTCATACAGATGCTCTGCTTGCCGGAGTTCGCGTACTGACAGCGCGACATCCCCAAGTTCTTTGTCGATAACTCCCAAAATTCGGTAGCCGCTTGCGATGCCTTCCTGCTCTTCCGCTTTCTGCGCGAGCGAAAGGAGTTCGACTGCGATCTCCCTCGCTTCCTTGGGTTTCTTCTCCGAAAAATAGGCCTCGGAGAGACTCTCTAGAACGGGAAGCAACTGAGTGGCCCCCGTCGTCTTGAGCAGCTTAGAGGCGGCCGTGAGTTCTTTGCGAGACCTCTTGAATTCCCCTGCGGCAAGTAAAATCCTGCCTATGTCCGCGTGTGCATCTGCTTCATCATCAACCTTATTTGTCCGCCTGAACAGTTGGAGTGCACTTCGGTAAAACGGCAATGCACGGCGGTCCTTTCCCATCTCCTCGCACAATCTGCCGCAGTCGCGGTAGGCATGCGCCAATGCGATGAAAGCTCGGTCTTCCCTCAATATCGGCAACATGCTTTCCGTCTTGGAAAGCGCGTCTTCGAATTTCTTAGCTTCGTGAAGAGCGAGCTTTTCCTTTTGCAGCAGCGCAAATCTTTGGTGAAGCACTCTGCGTTCGGCATCTCCGGGCGGTAGCCGCAGGAGCGTGCGAAGAAGCGTCCACGGCCCATACAGACCCAAAACGAATCCCAAACCGCCCATCACAAGCAGCACGCCTGCGTCGATCCCGAATACGATTTTCCATCCAGGGGTCTGGCGGATTTGAGCCGCTGGGTACGCAGTGGCTAGCGTGAAGAGTAACCAAAGAAGAGAGAGCGGGAGATTTCTAGCAATGGTAGAAAAAAGGGAAGTACGTTCCCTTATGGCTTTCCCCAGTCTCCCCATCAAGGTGCCCGCCAGAAAGGATGCTATTGCCGAGATCTCTAGAAACATCCGCTTCAAGTCGGTGCCTTGAACGAGCTCGTGTGGCGAGCTCATTTGCAGTAGTTCCTTTCTTTACACCTTTTACGTCATCGGAATGATGCAGGGAATGAAATCGCGCTACAAACAAAGAAATTTCCAACTGCACGGGACCCACACGTCTGAAATCTATTTTGGTATTGCCCGGATTAGGTCCTAGTTAGAGCTGTTTCTGGCCTTGAAGACCGCCCTATTGTACGCCCGTCCCGCCTGCAGCCGCGCAACCATCAAAAATAATGCGTTCTGTTAGCGAAACCCACGGAGCTTGCAATAGCTTCCACCTCATGCGTCGCTTGGGGTGGGAATTCGCCTGAGCCGCTCGATCTCGCGCCAGAAGCTGTTGCGTATCGCCGGAGGGTACTTCGTTGTCCCAATGGAACGGCTGTGCGATGCGTTGGCCCGATGCGATCCGGAAAGGCCCGCGATAGCCACCGAAGCGCGTGATCGCATTGGCGTAAGGGTCAGCTATAGCAACGCCATTCACGACGAGTTCGTACTCATAAGATCGTCCGACAGACCAAGAGCGTAAAGATTAAATTCCCACCAACCGGCGAAACTACTGCTCTTCGTCAACGGATGCGGCGGCCATGAGCCGGGGTCGAAATTGTCGCGGTCCGACAGTGACGCGAAACGGATTGCGATCGTATTCAACGCAGGACCTGGAATACGGAGTAGTCCGGGGCGGCCGGTGGGGTGTGGCGGCGTACGTACTCCTCAGCGGCGAACGACTAACAGTCTCTCGTCAGACCAAGCACGTCAGGATGGCGTGTTTTGTTTCCTGGACATTGCGGCGTGAACTCGGTCGTTATGCGATCAATGTACCGGACACCACTCGAGTGCACAACTGCTCTCGCTCTTGAAGTTAGTTGGCATCACAATGCGCTGGGCAGTGTGAAGTTCGTAAAGACATCCACGATATAGAAACAATGGTAACGAATATAGTGACCAGGTTGATAGGGGCGTTACAAACCAGTTCAGTTTCTTTCCTGAAATACTTTCTGCTGACTGCCGGATAGTTTTCCTATCGACGAGTCAGTTTCTTTTCTGAATTCGTAACGTAAGGACGGAGACATGGCGTCCAGTTACGATGCTTCGGGTCTTTCCATTGAATCAGTTAGGTGGCGAGTTTTAAAATTCCGAACGCCCCCTTGTTTTCTTCTCCCGAGCAGCCAGGAAGTGTCAATTTCAGGGAACGATGAGGGTATGCTCCACGATGAAACCGGAAACAAGGTGTATCCAATGCCGCGGAACGCTGCCTGATGGCCGAACTCGATTTTGCTCGGCCTTCTGTCTGGCCAAACACAAACGGATTCAAGAGCGTCTCGTGTACGGTCACCGCCACACCTACCGCTGTCTTGAGTGTGGCCACGACCTTCATCTGGGAAGACACAGGAAGGATGGGTGAGCAGGCTGTTGGAGTGCGTAAAAGACGAACCACCATCAAGACATGCGGTCGCAGCAATACTCTGTAATGCAGTCGCGCCGCGGTCACACGACTCTGGTAGATGGACTTCGTAGACCGAAACTAAACATTCGATCAGTGGACCCGCTTGGGATCGTAGGTGGACACATCCTCCGAAACCCCTAAAATGGCCACTTGGCCGTCAAATTGAATTCGGTCGGCGGCGTAAGCGGTAACTTTGATTTCGCCGGACTTCGACCGAAGCCGCGTGATCACTTTGCGAATCGGCTCGCCTCTGTTCAATTGGGCAACGAGCACCCTGTGGTCTGCGGGATCTTCCCATATCCGCAACTCCTGGGCCGTGCGTCCCAAGAGTTCTTGCCGTGAGTACCCATAACGCGCTTCAAAAGCGGCATTGACTTCAAGGAAGCGACCTTTTTCCAGAGTGGTGATCGAAAATGCAATCGGGCTGGAATGGAATATCCGCTCAAACTTCTCCTCCGACGTCTTGCGCCCCTGTTCCGATTCGCCGAGCGCGCGTTCGGCATTTTCGAGGTCGGCTAAACGCTTTTCCAACTCCGAGCCATAGATCTCCGCAGTCGAAAACAGCCGGGCATTTTGAATCGCCACAGCAGCAGGGATCGCCAGCAGTCCAGCCCGCCGGAGATGATCGTCCGTGAACCGCTTCGGTTCGTTGTGGCCGACGGAAAGAAATTCGAGAAATTCCTCAGAGGCGACCAGAGGTACCCCGAGCCATGACCGTAACTGTTTATGTCGGGGCTATAGTCGCCAAAAAAGTTTGCTCGTCCAGTGTTCGCGAACGCACAACGGACACGCGGCAAAAACGCGAATCTGGCAGGGGGGAACGCGATAGAACTTTGACATCTCCGCAAGCAGGCCGTTACACGCTTTTCGCACCACTCGAGCGTTTTCGTCCACCATTCCGAATTCGACGGCGCGTGCGATCTCGACCACATTTCCGTTATCTGGCAGATTGAGTGCGGTTAGGCGATCACTGTCAAAGAATGTTGTGCCGTTTGCCCTGCGCTGCGGTGCGTCGATGAGCATGATAACTTTCGCTTGGGGACTCGATTAGAACAGGAGTGGCGCTCGTAAATTAGAAGCTGATAAAGTGCGGCTGATCCGCGAACTGGTAGCCTATACTCAACGACACGAAGTGGAAGAGCGATTTTATGAATTGGCCTGTGTCTATCGAGTGGTCCGAGGGAATCGTAGCTCGAAACAATCGAATCCAGGAAGAGCTAAGACAGGAAAACGACGAACAATAAACTTTGCTGCAAGCCGTACGCTGTTACTCGCGCTACCGAAGACAATATTGCTCGTGACACCGAGAAATAATCCCTTTCCATCGGACCGCAGCGCAGACTCAACCGTGCTATCAGTTCTTAGGATTCGTGGCCTTACCCCTCAGCTTCTGGCTGACGTCGCGCTACACTGCCAAATCGGCCGACTCGCGCCGGGAGTGCTCTTGATTAGCTTGAATATGCTGTTGGCCCTGGCAGCAGGCGCTCAGATGCGCGACACATCGTCAAACTCTGAGCCTCCTGGCCCGACGGGTCACCCTGCGCGTTCCGCCAGTTCATCGCCATCGGCCGTTACAACTATCACTGTGACGGCCGAGCCGCTGCCCGTCTCGATTGCACCGGCATCAGTCGCCGTCATGACACAGGAAGAAATCGAACAAAGCGACGCCTTGACTGCTGCGGATCTCATGCGCAATGCGCCGTTTGTCAACGTTGCGCAGACTGGAGCCTCAGGGTCGCTCAGCACTGTGACGATTCGTGGCGGCAAGCCTAATCTCGTTCTCGTTATGATCGATGGGATTCCAGCCAACGACCTTAGCAACTTGCTGGGGGGAGCCTTTGACTTCTCCAACCTGATCTCGAATGACCTGGAGCGCATCGAGGTGGTGCGCGGACCATTATCTTCTGGGTACGGCTCGGAGGCCATGAGCGGAGTAGTGAATATCATTACCAAACCGACGCACTACGAATCGAACATAATTGTTGGTATGGAAGCGGGTTCATTCGGCACTGCCGGCGCCAATACGAAAGTTGAAGGCGTGCAAGGTCGTCT
>Ga0307479_10003539_pt1 | contig 14236 bp, 13 predicted proteins | sample atmos_gasesECM4C_FD_203743 | JGI IMG/M metagenome (GOLD analysis project Ga0307479, IMG submission 203743) | Hardwood forest soil microbial communities from Morgan-Monroe State Forest, Indiana, United States - atmos_gasesECM4C_515 | ecosystem: Environmental > Terrestrial > Soil > Temperate...
CGGCGACGCCTCCGGTCTCGGCGGTGCGCGCGCCGAGCGAGCCGAGCCCCTCGAGCAGCTGCAACAGGAACCAGAACACCAGGTAGACGAAGGCCGGGATCTCCACGAACCAGGGCAGGAAGAAGAGCGGCACGAAGGTGAGCACGCGCGCGCGCGGGTACGTGACCAGGTACGCGCCCAGGACTCCGGCGATGGCGCCCGACGCGCCGACGGTGGGCAGCGCCGAGGTCGGATTGAGCGCCACTTGCGTGAGGCCCGCCGCGGCGCCGGCGAGGACGTAGAAGATCAGATAGCGCAGGTGGCCGAGCCGGTCCTCGACGTTGTCGCCGAAGATCCAGAGATAGAGCATGTTCCCGAGCAGGTGCAGCCAGCCGCCGTGCCAGAACATGCTGGTCAAGAGCGGCAGGAAGCGCAGCGGGTCGAGCGAGTCGCCGTGCCAGTAGACGAGCCTTCGCGGGATGAGGCCGTAGGCGTAGACGAAGCGTTCCAGGTACGGCCCTAGCGCCACCTCGTGCATGAACACCAGCACGTTGACGAAGATGAGCGCCACCGTGACCACCGGCGCTGTGCGCGAGCGCACGGTGTCGCGGATGGGGATCACTCGATGGTCCCATCGGCGGCCCGGCGCGCTGCCGGCTCTCGCGGCAGTGCTGGTTGCGCCGGGCCGTGCGCTTCCACCGCGGCGGGCGCAGGGCGAGGCGTCCGGCGGGAGTGGAGGAAGACCGCCGCCCCGGCCGCAACCAGCAGCAGCGCCGGCCAGAACGGGCTTGCCCCACGGCGTGGGGGAAATTCGCTTTGCAGCCGCCGCAACTCGCGCTGCGCTCGCCAGAGGTCGACGCGCATCGAGGCCGTCTTGACGAGCTCCAAGAGCAGCATGCGCCGACCATAACGCCTGTGGTAATGGCACGCCATGGAGCGCATCGAGCTCGAGCATCAGGGCATGGTGGGCCGGTCGCCGCCGCGAAAGGACGGCGCCGACAAGGTCACCGGCCGTGCGCGCTACCTCGACGATCTGACTTTCGAACGCCAGCTCTACGGGCGCACGGTGCGCTCGCACGTCGCGCACGGCCGCATCAAGAGCATCGTCTGGGATCCGGATTTCGACTGGAGCGACGTCACTCGCGCTACCGCCGCCGACATTCCCGGCGAGAACGTCGTCCACCTCATCGAGGACGACCAGCCGCTGCTCGCGCACGAGATGGTGCGCCACCGCGAGGAGCCCATCGCGCTATTGGCCTGCGCCGATCGCGAGAAGCTGGAGGAGGCGCTCCTGCACGTGAGGGTGGAGATCGAGGAGCTGGAGCCGGTGCTCGACCCGCTGCAGTCCACGCACGTCTTCAAGTCGTACCGCATCGAGCAGGAGCCGGCCGGGCTGGCCGAGGCGTTCGCCAGGCACCGCGTGGTCGAGGGCACCTACCGCGTGGGCCACCAGGAGCAGATGTACATCGAGCCGCAGGCGGTCTGCGCGCTGCCGCGGCCCGACGGCGGCATCACCGTGTACGGGTCGATGCAGTGTCCCTTCTACGTGCACCGCGCGCTGCAGCGGCTCTTCAGGCTCGAGGACGATCGCGTCGCGGTGATCCAGGTCGTCACCGGCGGCGGGTTCGGCGGCAAGGAAGACTATCCATCGATGATCGCCGGGCACGCCGCGCTGCTGGCGCGCAAGTCGGGCCGGCCGGTGAAGATGGTCTACCGGCGCGAGGAGGATGTGGCCGCCACCACCAAGCGCCATCCGGCGGTGATGCACTACCGCAGCGCGGTCGCGGACGACGGGACCTTGCTCGCCCTGCAGGCCGACATCGTGATGGACGGCGGCGCCTACGTGACGCTCTCGCCGGTGGTCGCCTCGCGCGGCGTTCTGCACGCGGCGGGCGCCTATCGATGGAAGCACGCGCGCATCGACTGCCGCGTGGTGCGGACGCACACGCCGCCCAACGGCGCGTTCCGCGGATTCGGCGTGCCGCAGACGATGTTCGCCATCGAATCGCACATGGAGCGCATCGCCTCCGAGCTGCAGATCGATCCGCTGGAGCTGCGCCGCAAGAATGTGCTGCGGGTCGGCGACGTCCTGCCCACCGGCCAGAAGCTCGAGAGCAGCGTCTCGGCGCGCGAGGTGCTCGACGCGGTGGCGGCGAAGAGCGACTACGCGCGCAAGCGGTCCGCGAGCGTCGGCGCCGGGAGCAAGCGCCGCGGCATCGGCATCGCGCTCGCCTTCCACGGCGCGGGATTCACCGGCAGCGGCGAAGTGAAGCTCAAGCCGCGCGCCGGGGTGGAATTGACCGAGCGCGGAGCGCGCGTGCTCAGCGTCTCCACCGACATCGGCCAGGGCACCATCACCGTCTTCGCGCAGATGGCCGCCGACGCGCTCGGCGTTGCGCTCGACGACGTGGAAGTCGCCGACCCCGACACCTCGCTCGTGCCGGACAGCGGGCCCACCGTCGCCAGCCGCACGGTGATGGTGGTGGGCGGCACCGTGACCAGGGCCGCGCAGTCGATGGCGCGCATCCTCGCCGCCTACGTCGCGGAAGTGTTTTCCGTGGCAGAGGTCGAATGCCGCGGCGGGATCTTCTCGGCGGGAGGCAAGTCGCTGGCGCCGTTCGCCGCCGTCGCGCGGCGCTACCTGCAGGAGCGCGGGCCGCTCTCGGTGATCGAGAATTACCGGCACCCTCCCGAGATCGCCTGGGACGACGCGTCCTATCGCGGCGACGCGTATCCCTGTTACGGCTGGGCCGCCACCGCCGTCGAGGTGGAGGTCGATCTCGACACCTACGAAGTCTCGCTCCTGGGCGTGACCACCGCCACCGATGTGGGCCGCGCCATCCATCCGGTGCTGGCCGCGGGGCAGGTCGAGGGCGGCACCGTGCAGGCGCTCGGGTACGCGCTGCTCGAGGAGCATTTCTGGGATCGCAGCGGCAAGCTGCTCAACACGCGCATGCAGAACTACGTCATTCCTACCGCGCTCGACGTGCCGCGCATGCAGACGGTGCTGCTGGAGAACCCGTACCCGCACGGCCCCTACGGCGCCAAGGGCCTCGGCGAGTTGCCCATGGACGGCCCCGCGCCAGCGGTGGTGGCGGCCGTGCTGCACGCGACGGGCGCGCTGGTTTCGGAATTGCCTCTGAGCCCTGACCGGGTGATGCGGGCGGTGGCGCCGTGAAGCTGCTCGTCAATGGCGAGGAGCGCAACGTCGATGCTCCTCCGTTGCGGCGGCTGCTCGACGTGCTGCGCGAGGACCTGGGCCTCACCGGCGTGAAAGAGGGCTGCGGCGAAGGCGAGTGCGGCGCCTGCTCGGTCTTGATCGACGGCGAGCTGGTCAACTCCTGCCTGGTGGCTGTCTGCCAGGCCGAGGGATCGCAAGTGCTCACCGTCGAGGGGCTGAACCTGACGCCGCTGCAGCGCGCCTTCCTCGATCACGGCGCGGCGCAGTGTGGAATCTGCACGCCCGGCATGGTGATGGCGGCGCACCGCTTCTTGCTTTCGGGCGCGCCGGCCACCGACGAGAACGTGCGCGAGGCCATTGCCGGCAACCTCTGCCGCTGCACCGGATACGCCAAGATCGTCGAGGCGATCCAGTCGGCCGCCGCGGGAGCGCAGCGGTGATTCCGGTGACTTCGGCGCGGTCGCTGTCGGAGGCGTATGCGATCCTGCATCAAAGGCCCCGCGGCCTGCGCGTTCTTGCCGGCGGAACAGATCTCATGGTGGCGGTGAACGCGCGGGTCGGGCTCGACCGCATCGGCCACGTGCTCGACATCTGGCGCGTGCCGGAGCTGCGCGGCATTTCTCTCGAGGGGGCGACGCTGCGCATCGGCGCCTTGACGACCTACTCGGAGCTGATGCGATCGCGTCTCATGGCCGAGCAGCTTCCGGCGCTGGCCGCGGTCTCGCGCGAAGTCGGCGCCTGGGCCATCCAGAACCGCGGCACCATCGGCGGCAACGTCTGCAACGCCTCGCCGGCGGGCGACACCCTGCCGCTGCTCCTCGCCTGCGAGGCCCGCTTCGTGCTCGGCGGGCCGCGTGGCGAGCGCACGGTGGCCGCCGACGAGTTCTTCCTCGGCTACCGCAAGACCGCGCTCGGCGCGGACGAGCTCTTGGTGCGCATCGACGTGCCGCTGATCGACGGCGCGCGCCTGTCGTATCGGAAGGTCGGCACGCGAAAGGCGCAGTCCATCTCGCGGACCATCGTGGCGGTCCGCAAGGGGCCGGGGATGTTGCGCATCGCCGCCGGCTGCGTGGCGCCGGTGCCGCTGCGCTGCCGCAACGCCGAGGCGGCGGCGCTGTCCAGTGGCGACGTCCGCGCCGCGATCGCCAAGGACATCGCGCCCATCGACGACGTGCGCGCCACCGCCGTCTACCGCAGCCGCGTCACGGCGAATGTGTTGCTGCGGCTCCTCCAAGAATGATCCTTCTGCGCGGCGGCACGGTGGTCACGATGGACGCGCAGCGCAGCGTGCTGCCGCGCGGCGACGTGCTCGTCGACCGCGATCGCATCGCGCGCATCGGGCCGCGGCTGCGGGCGCCGCGGGGCGCGCGCGTGATCGATTGCGCCGGCAAGGCCGTCATTCCCGGGCTGGTGCAGGCGCACGTCCACCTCTGCCAGGTGCTGTTCCGCAACCATGCCGACGGGCTTTCGCTGCTCGACTGGCTCGCGCAGCGCATCTGGCCGTACGAGGCGGCGCACGACGCGCGCTCGATCGCATTCTCGGCGCGGCTCGGAATCGCCGAGCTGCTCCTCGGCGGGACCACCGCCATCCTCGACATGGCGACGCTGCGACACACCGAGGCGCTCTTGAAGGCTGCGGAAGGGTCGGGCATCCGCTACACGGGCGGAAAGTGCCTGATGGACGCGGGCGACGGACCGCTGCGCGAGGACACCCGCGCCGCGCTCGCGGAGACCGAGGCGCTGGGACGCAAGTGGCACGGCCGCGGTCTGTTGCGCTGGGCGCTGTGCCCGCGGTTCGCGCTCTCCTGCACGGAAGAGATGCTGCGCGCGCTGCGCGCTCTCAGCGCGCGCGAGGGCTGGCTGATCCACACCCACGCCAGCGAGAGCGCCGAGGAAGTGGCGCTGGTGCGCGCGCGGACCGGACTCGAGAACGTCGAGTACTTCGAGAAGATGGGCCTCTGCGGGCCGCGCACGGTGCTCGCGCACTGCGTGCAGATGTCGCCGGCCGAGACGGAGCGCATGGCCCGCACCCGCACCTCGGCGGTGCACTGCCCCGGAGCGAATCTGAAGCTGGCGAGCGGGATCGCGCCGCTGCCGGAAATGCTCGCAGCCGGAGTCAACGTCGCGCTCGGCGGCGACGGCGCGCCCTGCAACAACACCCTCGACGCCTTCCACGAGATGCGCCTGGCCGCGACGCTGCACCTTCCGCGCAAAGGGCCCCGGGCGATGCCGCCCTCCGAAGTCCTGGCCATGGCCACCATTCGCGGAGCGCGCGCGCTGGGGCTGGAGAGCGAGATCGGGTCGCTGGAGCCCGGCAAGAAGGCAGATCTCGCCATCATCGATCTTAACGGACCCCACTGTCAGCCCACCGGTCCCGACCCGCACGCGACGCTGGTCTACTGCGCGCGCGCGAGCGACGTGACCGACGTTCTCGTCGACGGCAAGCAGCTGGTGCGCAGTCGCAAGCTGCTCACGCTGGACGCGGCGAAGCTCGCGGCGGCTGCCCCGCAAGAGGCGCGGCGCGTGCTCGACCGAGCGGGCTCCGCTGGTAGAGGCGGTCCGTCAGCCAGGTGAGCGCGAAGGTGGCGGCGATCAACAGCGCGAGCAGCGTCCAGTACCTGGGCCAGCTGCTGCGCGCGCCCCACACCGCCTCGAAGGAGAAACCGGCGTAACGATAGTATAGTAAGTTCAAATGCCAGAAGTAGGCGGCCAGCGACGAGGTGCCGAAGACCTCGACGAAGCGCACCAGCGCACTGCGCGCGGGCCACAGATGTTCCGCGGCGAGCAGGAGCAGCACCACCCCGCACACCTGCGTCCAGCGCTGCGCGTGATTGGCGGGGTTGGTCTTCCAGAACTCGTGCGGCGGGTAGGCGGCGGCCAGGGTGTCGCTCTGCAGCCAGAGCAAGAGGCCGAGGAAGAGCAGCACCAAAAGCCAGCGGACGAGCTCGCGCGTGTCGTCCAGCGCGGCGGTCGCGCCGGCCGATGCGCCCAGGTAGACGTAGCCTGCCCACGGCACCAGCGGAAAGACGGTGCCGGTCGAGTCGTTGCAGAGCGCCGCCAGCGGCCCGCGAACGTGCTCGGCCAGCGGCGCCAGCCCGAAGACCGCGGCGGCAAGCGCCAGTGCGACCCAGCGCAACACGCGCGGGCGCGTGGAGAGCGCGGCGAAGATGGGCAGGGCGATCAAGAGGCCGAGGCCGATGCAGTGCAGGATGTCGAAGCGGAGAAAATATCGAGGCTGGCGAAAGAGCGGAAACCACATCCAGTTCACCAGCGTGGCCACCAGCAGCACCTCGCCCAGGCGCCGCAGCGTTCTGCGCACGCGCCGCCCGCGCGCTCCGGAGGCGGCGCCGCGGACCTGCACCAGCGCCAGCGAGAATCCGGCCGAGAAGATGAACGCCGGCGCCACCAGCCCGTCGATGCGCTGCAGCCAGCCGAAGAACGCGCCCTGCCGCAGCTCGGTCGAGAGCAGCACCAGCGCGTGCGTCTGGATCATCACCAGCACCGCGATGCCGCGCAGCCAATCGAAGGCGCGGATGCGGCCGGCCGTCACCGCGCGCTCTCGACCAGCGCGGCCAGCTCGGCCAGGTCGGCCACCTCGACGTCGGCGGGCCCGCGGCGGCAGTGCGGCCGGCGGACCAGCACGCAGCAGAGGCCCAGGGCGCGCGCGGTGGCGTGGTCGTAATCGGCGTACGCCGAGACGTGCCACCACTCCTTGGAGAACGGCGCGCCCAGGCGCCGCGACGCCGCCCGCCACATCTGCGGGTCGGGCTTGTAGGTGCCCTCTTCCTCGGCGCAGATCCACCCGTCGAGCGCGAACCCGAGCTGCGCCTCCAGCTGCGCGCGGTGCGCGTGGTCGCTGTTGGTGATGGCCGCGCAGGGCGCCGCTTTTCGCAGCCGCTGCAGCGCCGCCGCTGAATCCGCGTAGAGCGGCCAGGTCCCGACTTTCGCGCCGACGCGCGCCGCCTGCTCGGGCTCGAGGTCCAATTCGTCGATCAGCGACTGCGCGACGATCTCGGCATAGCGACGGAACTTCTCGCTCTCCAGCTCGCCCTGGCGGTCGATCACCCGCTCGAAATCGTCGTCGGACAGGCCGCCGCCCAGCGCCTCGCGCAGCCCGCGCCGCCAGTCGACCACCGTCCCGAAGACGTCGAAACTGAGCAGGGCGATTGACATGACCCCCGCAGTTTGGCACGGAAGCGCGGTGCCTTCGCGGATGAAGTTCTGCCCGGTCTGCAAAAGCCCGCTGGAAGCGCGCGACGAGGGCGGCAGCTCACGTCTCGTCTGCACCAGCGAGACGTGCGACTTCGTCTTCTACGACAATCCCGTGCCGGTGGTGGCGGCGTTGCTCGAGCACGGCCAGACCGTGATCCTGGTCAGGAACAAGGGCTGGCCGGAGAAATGGTACGGACTGGTTTCCGGATTTCTGGAAAAAGGCGAGTCGCCCGAGGAGGGCGTGCTGCGCGAGGTGAAGGAGGAGACCGGCCTCAAGGGCGAGATCATCTCCTTCATCGGCGCGTATCCGTTCGTGGAGATGAACCAGGTCATCCTCGCCTATCACGTGCGCGGGCACGGCGAGATCGTCATCGGCAACGAGATCGCCGGAGTGAAGGCGGTGCCGCCCGACAAGCTGCGGCCCTGGCCGCTGGGCACCGGCCATGCCGTCCGCGACTGGTTGGCGGCGCGCGGCGGCCTGGGACCGACTGTCGCGTGATGGACCTCTCCGAGTGGGCCAATCTTCTCGTTCGCTGGTTCCACGTCTTCGCGGGAATCCTCTGGATCGGCTCGACCTGGTACTTCACCTGGCTGGACCGGCAACTGCACCTCGATCCTTCGGGCGTGTGGATGGTGCACAGCGGCGGGTTCTACCTGGTGGAAAAGCAGAAGGATCCACGCGTGGCGGTCGAGAAGATCCATTGGTTCCGCTTCGAGGCGCTCTTCACCTGGCTGAGTGGGCTGATTCTATTATATATAGTATACTATGCTGGCGGCTTGATGGAAGATGCCAGCCCGCTGTGGGCCGTGGGCGCGCTGGTTGTCGGATGGGTGGCGTACGATCTCTTTTGGGCCAGTCCGGCCGCGCGCCGGCCGCTGTTGGCCGCGGCGGTGAGCTACCTCGCATTGGTGGCGGCAGCCTGGGGCCTGACGCACCTCTACGAGGGCCGGGCCGCGTACATCCTGCTCGGCGCGATGCTGGGCACCATCATGGTGCTCAACGTCTGGCTGCGCATCCTCCCGGCGCAGAAGAAGCTGGTGGCCGCCATCGCCGCGGGCCGGCCGCTCGACCCGGCGCTGGCCGACCGCGCCAAGACGCGCAGCAAGCACAACACCTTCATCATCCTGCCGGTGCTCTTGACGATGATCTCCAACCACTTCCCCACCGCCACCTACGGAAGCCAGTACAACTGGCAGGTGTTCGCGGGGCTGACGCTGCTCGGATTCGGCGCGGCCAAGGTGGTGCGCGACCGATGACGCGCGTGGTGCGCAGCCGCAACGTGTTCGGCCACGGCGCCGCCTCGGTGCACGTGCGCGAGGGGCGCATCGAGGCGGTGGCGGCCTGGGACGCGATCCCGGCGGGCGCGGAGCTGCACGACTTCGGCGACGCGCTGCTGATGCCGGCAGTGATCGACACGCACGTGCACGTCAACGAGCCGGGCCGCACCGAGTGGGAGGGCTTCCGCAGCGCTACGCAAGCGGCCGCAGCCGGCGGTGTCAGCGCGCTGGTCGACATGCCGCTCAACTCGGTGCCGGTGACCACCACCGCCCGCGCGCTGCGCGAGAAGCGCGACGCGGCGCGCGGCCAGCTCCACGTCGACGTGGGCTTCTGGGGCGGCGTGGTGCCGGGCAACCTCGGCGAGCTCGCGCCCATGACCGAGGCCGGCGTGCTCGGGTTCAAGTGCTTCATGGTGGACTCGGGCATCGCCGAGTTCGGCTGGGTGGGCGAGCCGGAGATGCGCGACGCGATGATCGAGCTGGCCCGGCTGCGATCGCCGCTCCTGGTGCACGCCGAGGTGGCGGGGCCGCTGCGCGAGCCGGACGGGCCGCCGGAGAAATATACTACCTATCTTCGCACGCGGCCGCGCGAGTCGGAGAACCAGGCGGTGGCGCTGGCGGCGCGCCTCTGCGCCGAGACCCGCGCCCGCACGCACATCGTCCATCATTCGTCGAGCGATGCGCTGGAGACGCTGCGCTCGGCGCGGCGGGCCGGCGTCCCCCTGAGCGCGGAGACCTGCCCGCACTACCTGCACTTTGCCGCCGAGGAGATTCCCGACGGCCGCACCGAATTCAAGTGCGCGCCGCCCATCCGCGAGCGCGAGAACCGCGAGGCGCTCTGGCGCGCGCTGGGCGAAGGCGTGCTGGACATGATCGCCAGCGACCACTCGCCCTGCTCGCCGGCGCTGAAGGCGGGCGGTTTCCACGAGGCATGGGGCGGCGTCTCGGGGCTGCAGCTGGCGCTGCCGGTCGCGTGGACGGAGGCGTCGCGGCGCGGCTACTTGCTCGAGCACCTGGTCCGCTGGATGTGCGAGGCGCCGGCCAGGCTCGCGGGCCTGCAACACCGCAAGGGCGCGCTGCAGGCCGGGCTCGACGCCGACTTCTGCATCTGGCGGCCCGAGGAGACTTTCCGCGTCGAGGCGCAGGGCCTGTTGCACAAGCACAAGCTCACGCCCTACGCCGGGCAAGAGCTGCGCGGGGTGGTGCAGGCCACGTTCGTGCGCGGCGAGCTGGTCTACGACCGCGGCGACTTTCCCGGCGCGCTGCGCGGCGAGGAGCTTCTGCGTGAGTGACCCGACCTTCACCGATCTCCCCGACCTCGCGTCCGAAGATCTGGGCGGCGCGGCCATTGCCGCCAACGACGAATTCTTCGCGCCCAAGGAAAATCTCTTGAAGGCGCGCGCGCCCGAATGGCGCGAGCACGAGTACACCGAGCGCGGCAAGTGGATGGACGGCTGGGAGACGCGCCGCCGCCGCGAGCCCGGCCACGACTTGTGCATCGTGCGCTTGGGCCTGCCCGGCGTGGTCCGCGGCGTGGTCGTCGACACTGCCTTCTTCCGCGGCAACTTTCCCTCGGAGTGCTCGCTCGACGGCTGCGCCATCGACGCCCTGCTCGACCTCGACGCGCTCCCGCGCGCCGAGTGGTTTCCGCTGCTGCCGCGCGCGCCGCTGAAAGGCGACTCGCGCAATGCCTTCGCCGTCGCCGAGGGCCGCCGCGTCACGCACCTGCGCTTGAACATCTTTCCCGACGGCGGAGTGGCGCGGCTGCGCGTGCACGGCGAGGTGCTGCCGGATCTGGAGCGGATGCTGCGTTCCGGAGGCCTGGTGGATCTGGCCGCGCTCGAGAACGGAGGGCGATCGCTACTCTGCAGCGACATGTTCTTCGGCTCGCGCAACAACCTGCTCCTCCCTGGCCGCCCGGCCAACATGAGCAGCGGCTGGGAGACGCGGCGGCGCCGCGGGCCCGGCCACGACTGGAACATCGTCAAGCTGGGGCTGCCCGGCGTGTTGCGCCGGATCGAGCTGGACACCACGCACTTCAAGGGCAATGCGCCGGGGCGCTGCGCGCTGGAGGTCTGCGACGCGGCGAACGCGAGCGCCGAGGCGCTGGCGGCGGACAAGGTGCAGTGGCGCGTGCTCCTGCCCGAGACCCGCACGCAGCCGCACACCCGCCACTTCTTCGAGAGCGAGCTGCGCAGCCTGGGGCGCGCCACGCACTTGCGCTTGAGCGTCTTTCCCGACGGCGGCGTGGCGCGGCTGCGCGCGTTTGGCGAGCCGGAGATCGACGACCGGCGTGGCGCGCAGGTGTCGCGGCTCAATGCGCAGAAGCGCGACGAAGCGGTGGCCACGCTCCGCGCGTTCTGCGGCTCCTTGCGCTGGGCGGAGCGGATGTCCGATGCGCGGCCCTTCGAGGACGCCGCCGCGCTCTTGCGCATCGCCGACCGCGCCTTCTGGTCGCTGCTCGAGTCCGACTGGCTGGAAGCCTTTGCCGCGCACCCGCGCATCGGCGCGCGCGGCGGGGATCGCGTCGCGCAGGAGGAGCAGGGCGGCGTGCAGGACGCCGATCGCGCGGAACTGGCCCGGCTCAACGACGAGTATTTCCAGAAGCACGGCTTCGTCTTCCTCATCTGCGCCACCGGCCTCTCCGGCGCGCAGATGCTCGCCGGGTTGAAGCGGCGCCTGGGCAACCCGCGCGTCGAGGAGATCCGCACCGCCGCCGAGGAGCAGGCGAAGATCCTCCGCCTGCGCATCGGCAAATACCTGGAGGGCAGATGATCACCACCCACGTGCTCGACGTCGCGCAGGGCCGGCCGGCGGCGGGCGTGTCCGTCACGCTGGAGGTGCAGCAGGGCGAGTCGTGGCGGCCGGTGGGGCAGGGCGCGACCGACGGCGACGGCCGCCTGCGCACCTTGTGGCCACCGGGCGCGCCGCTCTCGGCCGGAACCTATCGGTTGCGCTTCGACACCCGCGGGCGCAGCGACTTCTTTCCCGAAGTCACGGTGGTGTTCCGGGTGAGCGATCCCGCCGCGCACCACCACGTCCCGCTGCTTCTCTCGCCCTTCGGATATTCCACCTACCGAGGCTCTTGACGCGGGCTCGGCCGCGGCGCCAACTGCGCGGCATGGCGCAGCCGCGGCCGGTGCGGGTGCTGGTGGCCAAGGTGGGCCTCGACGGTCACGACCGCGGCGCCAAGGTGGTGGCGCGCGCGCTCCGCGACGGCGGCATGGAGGTCATCTACACCGGCTTGCACCGGACGCCGGAGCAGGTGGTGGCGGCGGCGGTGCAGGAGGACGTCGACGTCATCGGCGTCAGCCTGCTCTCGGGCGCGCACATGACGCTGGTGCCGCGGCTGCTCCAGCTCTTGCAAGCGCAGGGCGCTTCCGACGTGGCGGTGGTTGTGGGCGGCGTGGTTCCCGACGAAGACGTGGCCGAGCTGAAGAAGCTGGGCGCCGCCGAAGTGTTCGATCAGTACGCGGCGCCGGACGCCATCGTCTCGCGCATGCGCGAAATCGCGGCGCGCCGGTGGAAGGAGCCATGATCGGGGCCGACCTCGAAGTCTGGCCGCCGCGCTACGATCCGGCGTATCTGCCGTCAGCCGACGATCGCTACTGGTTCCCCGAGATCGAGTGCGCCGATCCGCGCGACCGCGACGCGCTGATCTTGTTCAAGCTGCGCGCGCAGGTTCACTACGCGTGGGAGCACTCGCCCTTCTATCGGCGCAAATGGGAGCAGGCCGGCGTCTCGCCTGCGAGCCTGCGCACGCTGGCCGACCTGGCGCGCTTTCCGGTGGTGCAGAAACAGGAGCTGCGCGAGGCGCAAGCCGCGACTCCTCCCTTCGGCGATTTCCTTTGCATCAAGCCCGACGAGGTGGTGCGCATCCACGGCACCAGCGGCACCACCGGCCGCCCCACCGTGTTCGGCATCGGCGGCGAAGACTGGGAGCGCATCGGCGAGGCGCACGCCCGCATCCTCTGGAGCGCCGGGGTCCGGCCCGAGGATCGGGTGATGATGTGCTCCTTCTTCAGCCTCTATCTCGGCTCCTGGGGAGCGCTGCGCGGCGTCACGCGGCTGGGCGCCACGGCGTTTCCGTTCGGCGCCGGGGTTTCGGGCCAGACGTTGATGGGCGTGCAATGGGCGCGCGATTTGAAGCCGACCGCGTTCTATTCGACTCCTTCCTATGCATTGCACTTCGCCGATACCGCGCGACGCGAAGGAATCGATCCGCGCAGCTTTGGATTTCGGGTGCTCTTCTTTTCCGGCGAGCCTGGCGCGGGCATTCCTTCCACGCGAAAGCAAATCGAAGATACCTACGGCGGTATCTGCGTCGACATGGGCAGCATGGCGGAGATGACGCCGTGGATGACCAACGCCGAGTGCGCTTCTCGCACCGGCATGCACCTGTGGCAGGACCTGGTCTACACGCAGGTCTGCGATCCGCAGACCTTCGAGCCGCTGCCGTACGGCGCCGAGGGCACGCCGGTGTACACGCACCTGGAGCGCACTTCGCAGCCGATGATTCGACTGGTGTCCGGCGACCGCGCCGACTGGACCGATGCGCCGTGCCCCTGCGGCCGCACCTATCCGCGATTGCCGCACGGTCTCTACGGCCGCATCGACGACATGTTCATCGTGCGCGGCGAGAACATCTATCCCTCGGCCATCGAGGACACGCTGCGCGCGGTGGAAGGATTCGGCGGCGAGTTCCGGGTGATCATCTCGCGCGCGCAAGCGATGGACGAGCTGCTGGTTCGAGCGGAATACGCCGCCTCGGTGCGCGATGTGATCGCCTTCGAGAAGCTGGTGCGCGAGCGCTTGCAGGCGCGCCTCGGCGTGCGGCCGCGCATCGAGCTGGTGGCGCAAGGCTCGATTCCGCGCACCGAGTTCAAGGCGAACAGAATCATCGACGATCGCGTTCTCTACAGGAAGGGCACCGATGGCAAATGAGGAGTGGCCCGAACGCAAGTCACATTACGAAACGCTCTCGGGAATTCCGCTCAAGCGCTTCTATCTGCCGGAGGACGCGCCGCCCTTCGAGGAGATCGGCCATCCGGGTCAGTATCCGTTCACCCGCGGCCCTTATCCGACCATGTATCGCGGGCGGCTTTGGACCATGCGGCAGATAGCCGGATTCGGCACCGGCGAAGATACCAACCGCCGCTTTCGGTATCTGATTGAGCAGGGCCAGACCGGGCTCTCGGTCGACTTCGATATGCCCACGCTGATGGGGTTCGATTCCGACGATCCGCGCTCGCTGGGAGAAGTCGGCCGCGAGGGCGTGGCCATCGACACCATCGACGACGTGGCGGCGCTCTTCGAGGGAATCGACCTGACGCGCATCTCGGTATCGATGACCATCAATCCCACCGCCTGGATCCTGCTGGCCATGTATGTCGCTCACGCGCAATCGAAAGGATACGAGCTGGCCAAGCTATCCGGCACCGTTCAATGCGACATATTGAAAGAGTATATGGCGCAGAAGGAATGGATCTATCCCATCCGTCCCTCGCTGCGCATCGTGCGCGACATCATCGTCTACTGCGCGCGCAACATGGCTCGATACAACCCCATCAATATCTCCGGCTATCA
>Ga0307479_10003540_pt1 | contig 14231 bp, 14 predicted proteins | sample atmos_gasesECM4C_FD_203743 | JGI IMG/M metagenome (GOLD analysis project Ga0307479, IMG submission 203743) | Hardwood forest soil microbial communities from Morgan-Monroe State Forest, Indiana, United States - atmos_gasesECM4C_515 | ecosystem: Environmental > Terrestrial > Soil > Temperate...
CTTGGCCCCGTCCTTGACCTTCTTGAAGATGTCGGGTCCGGTCTCGTCGATCAGAGTGACCCCGTTGTTGACCAGCACCTCCGGACCCATGTTGGGATAGCGGCCCGACACGGACGGAGATGCGTTGACGACGGCCGCGATGTCGGCTTCTACCAGTGCGTCCGCGGTGATGCGGTCCAGATCCAGGACGTCGAGCACCACGATGTCGCCGGGGCAGACCCTGCGCAGCAATCGGTCGATATTGCGGTCAACCCGAGCGGTGCCGGTAACGCCCGGTCGGGAGGTATTACGCGATAGCAGCCCTGACATCCTCATGGGGGCGATTCTGTCGGTGAAGCACGGCGGAGGCGAGTAGGCGCGCCGTAACACCAGCCTCAGAAGTTATCTATAGTCACATCTGTCACAGATCAGTGCCGATACGGTTTCGAATGTCGACATATTGCGCGAAGAGGCCCTGCCCCCACAACAAGTCGACGCTCGTGGCTCAAGCTAGGTCTTCTCGCTCTGTGCGGTCTCGAGCAGCTCTCGGGCGTGCGCGCGGCCACTGTCGGATTCGCCCAGCCCGGCCAGCATGCGCGCCAGCTCGGCCACCCGATCGTCGCCGCCCACTCGCCGCACCCCGCTGGCACCTTTTCCCCCGGTGCTGTGCACCACCAGGTGCACGTCGGCGTAGGCGGCGACCTGAGGCAAATGCGTCACCACAATGACCTGGTGAGTGCGGGCCAGCCGCGCCAGCCGGCGCCCGATCTGCACCGCCGCCCAGCCGCCGACGCCGGCGTCGACCTCGTCGAACACCATCGTGGTGCCGGCCGCAGACGCTGCCAGCACCACTTCCAGCGCCAGCATCACCCGGGACAACTCGCCACCGGACGCGCTCTTCGCCAGGGGCAGCACCGTCATGCCGCGGTGGGCCGCGAAGCCGAACTCGACCTGGTCGACGCCGTCGCCGCCGGCCCGGGCCAACTCGCCGGACGGCAGCCTCAGTGCAGCGGGCTCATCGTGGTCGATCACGAAATCTGTGGTCACGCCGATGGTGAACTCGGCATCGGCCATCGCCAGGGCGGACAGCTCGGCTGTTACGGCTTTGGCCAGTCGCTTGGCGACTTTGCGCCGAACCTTGCTGAGATCGACTGCGGCTTCCGATAATTCGTGTGCCAGCTGATCGACACGAGATGCCAGCGCTGCCATGCCCTCCTCGGAGATGTCGAGTTGCGCCAGCCGTTCCCGCGATTCCTGTGCCCACCGCAGCACCCCGTCGATGTCGGCCGCGTACTTGCGGGTCAAGGTTCGCAGTTGGGCTTGACGCGCCAGCTTGGACTCCAGCGCACTGGCATCGGTCGGCAGCTCGTCCAGAAAGCCGCCGAGTTCGCGTGCCACATCGACGATCACCGTCAGCGCTTCGCCGATCTGCCCGGCCAGCCCCCGCAGCGTCGCATCATCGGTCGATTCCAGGGCGGCCCTGGCCAGCCCCAGGCCGTCGGCGGCGCCGGACCCGTCCGCGTCGTCGAGCGCCCCGGACAACGCCGCGCGCGCACCAAACGCGGCCTCGCGCAGCGCGTCCAATTCGGAGAGCCGCAAGATGTCGGCGACCAGCGCATCGTCTTCGGCGGGTTGCGGGTCGACGGAGTCGATTTCGTTGAGCGCGAATTTCAGTCGATCCGCCTCTTGGGCGAGTTCGCGGGCTCGGTCGCGGCGGTCGACGAGGTCGCGGCGCGCCGACAACCACGCGTCACGCAGTTTGCGATAGCGCTCCAGCGCGGGACCGGCGGCCGCGAAGCGGTCAAGCGCGCCGCGTTGTTCCTCGGGCCGCATCAACCGCAGCTGATCGTTCTGCCCGTGCAAGGTGAGCAGTTCGGTGGTGAAACCGCTGAGCGACTTGGCCGGCACACTGCGACCGCCGAGGTAGGCGCGCGACGGTCCCTCGCGGCTGACCGAGCGCAGCGCGATCACGCTGCCGTCCTCGTCGCGCTCCGCTCCCGACGCGTCCAGCACCTGGTCGAGCCCAGCGCACACGGCGTCGTCGAGATCGCTTGTGGTGAAACGTCCTTCGACAACAGCACGCTCAGCTCCCGACCGGATGCGGGTGGCGTCGGCGCGAGCACCGCCGAGCAGGTGCAGCCCGGTCACCACCATGGTCTTGCCGGTGCCGGTCTCACCGGTCAACACCGTCAGGCCGCGATCGAATTCGGCGGTCGCAACGCTGATGGCGCCCAGCGACTCGATCCGTATTTCGGTCAGCACCGGCCAGCGCCGTTACTTTCCGCGCCAACCGGTTACCGGTAACCGGAACTTGCGCACCAGGCGATCCGTGAACGGCGCGCTGTCCAGGCGCGCCCATCTCACCGGCGTGCCACACCGCTTCACTTCGAGCCGTCCGCCGGCCGGTATCAGCATTTCGCGGCGGCCGTCACAGAACACCAGGGCGTCGTGGCCGGTTGCCTCGATCTCGATTGCGACGGTGGCGTCGGGACTGGTGACCATCGGCCGGCCGAACAGCGCGTGAGCGTTGTTGGGCACCACCAGGATTGCTTCGAGGTCCGGCCACAGCACCGGACCACCGGCGGAGAACGCGTATGCGGTGGACCCGGTCGGCGTCGACACCAGCACCCCGTCGCAGCCGAACGTCGACACCGGCCGTCCTTCGATTTCGACGACCACCCCCAGCACGCCCAGCCGCGGGCCCTTTTCCAGGCTGGCTTCGTTGAGCGCCCACCCGCGATCAATGATGCGGCCACGTTGGCGCACCACGATATCGAGCGTCAGCCGCTCTTCCACCTGGTAGTCCCGCGCGATGACATGCTCCAGCACCGTGTCGATGGCCTCGGCCTCGGCCTCGGCCAAGAACCCGATCCGACCCAGGTTGACGCCCAGCACGGGAATGCCAACGTTGCGGGCCAATTCGGCGGCCCGCAGGAAGGTGCCATCACCGCCGAGAACCAGCACCAGTTCGCAGCCCTCGGCGGCGTGCGGATCGGCGTCGACAACCTCGATTTCGACGCCCATGGCCCGCATATCGTCGGGAGCCAGGTGCAGCGATCCCCTGTCGACCGCCTCGGTGGACAGTACGCGAAGCGCAATGCCGTTGTCGCCCAACACTTTCTCTACACGGCGCCCGGTCTCGGTCGCTTCGTCCCGCCCGGTGTGGATCACCAGCAGGACGGTACGGTCAGCGGTCATTGCGGGCCCTCAGCAACGGCACGGCCCACCGCATCCACCAGTCCATCAGCAGTCAGCCCCCGATCGGTCTCGGCACGCAGCCACAAGAAGTATTCGACATTGCCCGACGGGCCCGGTAGCGGACTGGCCGTGACGTCGACGGTGCGCCAGCCCAGGTCGCCGGCGCGCTTGGCGACGGTCAGCACCGAGTCGGCACGCAACCCCGGGTCGTAAACCACCCCGCCGGCGCCAACCTGGCCCTTACCCACCTCAAATTGCGGCTTCACCATGGGAACGATATCCGCGCTGGGGCAAGCGCATCCAGCCAACGCGGGCAACACGGTGACCAAAGAGATAAATGACAGGTCAGCCACCACCACGTCGACCTGCCCACCGATCGCCTCGGGCGACAGGTCACGAGCGTTGGTGCGCTCGACGACGATCACCCGCGGATCGGAACGCAGCGACCAGGCCAGCTGGCCGTACCCGACATCGGCGGCCACCACCTGGGCGGCCCCACGATCCAGCAGAACTTCGGTGAATCCCCCCGTCGATGCGCCGGCGTCCAGGCAACGGCGGCCCGCGACCGGAATCCCGAAGGCGTCCAGCGCACCGATGAGCTTGTGCGCTCCGCGCGACACCCAGGTGCGTTCGCCATCGTCGGCGACGGTCAACGCCGCGGTGACGGCGACGGCGGTTGCCGGCTTGACCGCCGGCAGGCCGTCGATGCTGACCTTGCCAGCGCCGATCAACTCCGCGGCCTGCTGACGAGACCGGGCGAGGCCGCGCCGGACCAGTTCGGCGTCAACGCGGGTGCGTCGGGGCATGGGCGCACTCAGCCCTTCTCCGCGGACTCCAGCGCCTGCAGCAGCACGTCGTGCGCCTCGGAAAGGCGACGTGCTATCGCTTCGAGCTTGGCAAGAGACGGCCCGTTTTCGAGGTTTTCTGCGTCCCCGGGGTCGGGCAACTGCGCAAGCAGGGCGCCGATTTCCGCTCGAATCTGATCAGGATCGATATTCATCGCGTTTCTACGCTAGTCACCGGCTAGCCGCCGCGCACCAGAGACCAGCGCTGCAGAGCGTCGCGGGCACGGTCGTCGCCGGCCTCGATGCGCACCGGCCGCCCGTCAAACGGTGCGCTCCATACCGCGCTGGCGACAGCGCGCACGATCGACAGCCCGTCGGAGTCACCGTCGCCGTCACCGCTGACCGTCACCGCCTTCTCGCTGATGTCGACGTGCCAGCCGGCCTGCGGACCCACCGCGAGCAGCTGGGGATCCTGGTGCAACGAGCGCAGGTCGTGCCCGATATAGGTGGGCCGCTGCGCGGGTTTGGCGTAGACGGCATCGCGCGCGGTATTGACCCCGGTGAGCACCATCAGGCTGGGCAGTTCGGCGGCGTTGGCACCCTCGATGTCGGTGTCCAACCTGTCGCCGATCACCAATGGCGCACGGAAATCGCCGCGCGCCACCGCATCTGTCATCAGCGTCGGCGCCGGTTTGCCCGCAACCTTGGGTTCGGCCCCGGTGGCCGTTCGCAGCGCGGCCACCAGGGATCCGTTACCGGGCAGCAGGCCCCGCTCGGTGGGCAGGGTGGGGTCGATGTTGGCCGCCACCCAGAGGGCGCCGGCCCGGATGGCGAGCGCGGCCTCGGCCAGATCCGGCCAGCCGATGGTCGTAGACAGGCCCTGTACGACGGCGACCGGGTTGTCGTCGTACCGGCGTACCGGCCGTAGCCCTGCTGCGGCGATCTCGTTGGCCAATGCGTCGGTGCCGACGATCAGCACCGGCGAACCCGGGGACAGCTCGCCGGCGAGCAGGTGGGCGGCGCTCTGGGCACTGGTGACGATGTCCTCGCCGGTAACGGTGAAGCCGAGTTCGCGCAGGTGCGCCGCAACCTCGTCGGGGCTGCGCGAGGCGTTGTTGGTGACATACAGCTTTCGGCTGTGCACCTCACTCAACGACTGCACGGCGCCGTCGGTGGGCCGGCGGCCCCGAAACACCGTCCCGTCCAGGTCTATCAGCAGGCAGTCATATTGCTGCGCAATGGTTTTCACGTCGTTCGAACCCGTCACGTCAGCCAAGCTCGCTGACCCGGTCTTCGGCGTCGGTGACGCCTTCGGTATCCGCGGCCGCCGAGTGTAAAAACCACTGCAGCGCCTCGTCGTCGCGGCCGAGCGCCAGCAGGGTGTCCGCGTAGGCGTAGAACAACCGCGCGGCCGTCGACCCGGTGCGCCCCGGGTCGAGCTGCGGCGTCGACAAAACGGTCAGCGCCTGCTCCAGCTGCCCGAGATCCGAGCGAGCGCCGGCGGCAACGATGCGCATCTCGTCGGCGTCGTCACCGCCGAGCCGGGCCGCCTCCGGCCCGCGGGCCAGTTCGATCGCCCGCTCCGGACGGCCAAGACCCCGTTCGCAGTCGGCGATCAGCGCCAGCAACGCGGACTTGCTGCCCATCCTTCGGGCAGCGCGCAATTCGGCCAGCGCCTGGGCCCAATCGCCGCAGCGATAAGCGGCGATTCCGACGGCTTCGCGGATTGCGGCGATCCTGCTGGAGCGCGCCCGCGCGGCGCGGGCGTGTCGCAGGGCGGCTTGCGGGTCCTCATCGAGCAACTCACCCGCGGCGACCAGGTGGCGTGCCACCGCGTCGGCCGTCGCGCGATCCAGGGTGCTGAGTTCGCGGCGGATTTCGGGTGCCAGCTGCCGGGCGTCAACACCGGGCGGTATCGGGGGCCCCTGTTGGGGTGCGCCGTCGCCTTGCCCGGCAATGCTTTGCGGTTGGGCCGGTCGCGCCCTGCCCGGTCCTGACCAGCGGGCCGCCGAGCGCGGCCGCCGCTCCCCGTCTCGGCCATGCCTGTCGTCGCCCACCCGTGCCGTTCACCCCGATCGCTGCTCGCTTTTCTCTGCAAAGGATACGGGCGCACGTCGAACGCCGATGGCCGGGCGAACTAGGCCTGCAGCCGGCCATTCAGCAGCGGTGCCAGGACCGCCGGACAGTACGTCGCTATGGCCACGATGGTGAATACGCCCGCTGTCTTCTCCGACATCCCTCTCCTGGCGGCCATTTCGGAGACGACCGAGTCGAAGGACTCACCCGGTTGGAACAGCATCGGACAGACCGATTGGCCCGCCGCCGTCGTGCTGGCCGGCTGGGTATAGGAGACGCCGGCATTCGTCAGCGCTGACAGAAATGCGTTACCGAGCATGTCGGCGCGTATCGGAGCCGCCAACACCGTCGTCGCAACAATCAGACCCGCAGCCAGCGCCATGAACCGAAGGACCGTCGCCCGCCCGGCAAGCCGCGTACCCATCTGTTCGTTCCGGACCTCTGGCGCGCAAATCACTGTGACAACAGTGGTCAGCAAGAGTCACGTTTACAACACGGTGAGGTAAAGGTTTGCACACTAACGCGTTTCGCAGCGCCTTTCGCGCAGGTCGAGGAGTAAAAGCGCTAGACCTTTCTAGACCCTTTCTATGCCGGCGACATTGCGCTTGCCGCGGCGCAACACCAGCCAGCGGCCGTGCAGGAAGTCGGAGCGCTGCGGCACCCATTCGTCGCTTTCGATGCGAACGTTATTGACCGACACCCCACCTTCGCTGATAGTGCGCCGGGCGGCGCCCTTGCTGGCTGACAGTCCGCTGGCCACCAACAGGTCAACGATCCCGTCGGGGCCCCCGGGTTTGAGTTCGGCGATCGAGGTCTCGCGCAATGCCGAGGCCAGCGTCGCCTCGTCGAGTCGGTCCAGCTCGCCCCGGCCGAAGAGCGCCCGGCTGGCGTGCTCGACGGCCGCGGTGGCCGCCTCGCCATGCACCAGAACGGTGAGCTCGGTCGCGAGCCGACGCTGCGCGGCACGTTGTTGCGGACGCTCGGCCGTGGCCTGCTCGAGCTCGGCCAGCTCGTCGGCCGACAAAAAGGTGAACCAGCGCAGGTACCGGATCACATCGGCATCGGCGGTGTTGATGAAGTACTGGTACCAGGCGTAGGGGCTGGTCATCTGCGGGTCCAGCCACAAGCTGCCGCCGCCGGTGGATTTGCCGAACTTGGTGCCATCGGCCGCGGTCACCAGCGGAACCGTGAGCGCATGCACTGTCGCGCCGAGCTTTTGGCGGACCAAGCGGACCCCGGCGATGATGTTGCCCCACTGGTCCGAGCCGCCGATCTGCAGCGTGCATCCGTACCGCTGATGCAATTCGACGTAGTCGTTGGCCTGCAGCAGCATGTAGCTGAACTCGGTGTAGGAGATTCCCTCCCCCTCCAGACGCCGCCGGATGGTGTCGCGATCCAGCATCACGTTGACCGAGAAGTGCTTGCCGACATCGCGCAGGAACTCGATCACCGACATGGCGCGCGTCCACTCGAGGTTGTTCTCGACGATCGCGCCCGTCGGTGAGGTGTCGAAGTCGACGAATCGTTCGAGCTGTCCGCGGATCCGCTCGGTCCATTCCGCGACCGTGCCCTCTTCGTTGAGAGTGCGCTCACCGGTGTCACGTGGGTCACCGATCATGCCGGTGGCGCCGCCCGCGAGCACGATGGGGCGATGACCCGCGCGCTGGAAGCGCCGCAACGCGAGCAACGGCACCAGATGCCCGGCGTGCAGGCTCGGCGCGGTGGGGTCGAAGCCGGCGTACACCGTCATCGGCCCGCGACGGGCTTCGGCGGCCAGCGCGTCGAGGTCGGTGGACTGCGCGATCAGCCCGCGCCAGCCCAGCTCGTCGAGGATCATGGGAGAAGAGTCTTCCAGAACGCCGGGGGGCGACGAGGGTCGAGTTGTTGTGCAGTTTCGGGAGATCGATTTGCCCAACAACTCGACGTTCGGCGCAATACTGCTAGTCGCTGGCGCCCGGCGCGGGCGCACGGGGGCTGCGGCGGTAGGCCGAGACTTCCGGTCGGCCGGCCAGCCACAGTCGCCAGGGCCGGTCGGCGGCCTGGCTGATCCCCACGCGCGGCCCCGACACCGCGCCATGCGCCTCGTTGAGCGCCAGCGTGACCGGACTCCTTCGATTGAAGACATCAATTCCGTTGTCGGCCATGGTGATTCCCAGAGCAGAGCAGAGATTTCCGGGACCACGCGCCAGCGCGATGCTGCGGACACCTTCGCTGCGCCGGGTTTGAGCGACGTCGAGGCCCTCTTCGATGGCGGCGGCCCGCAGCAAGACGGCCGCGGCCGTCCCGTCGGGGCCACACACAACGTTGGCGCAGACGTGGATCCCGTGGCTGCGATAGGTATAGAGCCGTCCGGGAGGCCCGAACATCACGGCGTTACGGCCGTTGAGGCCGCGGTACGAATGCGCCGCGGCATCCGGCCAGGGACCGTCGGGAACTCCGCCGTAGGCCTCGACTTCGACGACGATGGCGCGCACGCCCCGTCCGGTGATGGTGGCGCCGAGGAGCCGATGCGCGGCCGCGACCGGGTCGCCCAGCAGTTGATCAGCGCTCACCGCACAGATTGTGCCCCGTGCTGATCGCAGGCCCAGCGGGGCTGGGTGCAGCGGGTCACCACCATCAAGCCATTGGCCCTTGACAATCCCGCGCCGGGGGCGGATATTCATCACATGATGAGTTCATCGCGTGATGAATTAATGTCCGGCGATGCGGGGCCGGCCATCAGCATCAACCGTCTGCGGGTAATCCGTGGCAAACGCCCGGCGCTGCATGACTTCTCGGTGGACATCGCCCGGGGCAGCATCACCGGTCTGCTCGGACCGTCCGGCTGCGGCAAGACGACACTGATGCGTTGCATCGTCGGCACCCAGATCGTGACGTCGGGAAACGTGACCGTGCTGGGCCATCCCGCCGGATCCGCGACGCTGCGCCGTCGTGTCGGTTATCTGCCTCAAGACCCGACGATCTACAACGACCTGCGGATCATCGACAACGTTCGTTACTTCGCGGCGCTCTACGGTTTCGACAGCCGGGCCGCCGATGCCGCGATCGAGCGGGTCGGGCTGACGGACCACCGGACCGCCTTCTGCGGCAACCTTTCCGGTGGCCAGCGCACCAGGGCGTCGCTGGCATGCGCGCTGGTCTGCCAACCCGATCTGCTCGTGCTCGACGAGCCCACGGTCGGCCTGGACCCCGTGCTGCGGGTGGACCTCTGGGAGCAATTCACCGAGCTCGCCCGCGACGGAACCACGCTGCTGGTCTCCAGTCATGTGATGGACGAAGCCGACCACTGCGGCGATCTGTTGCTGATGCGCGACGGTCAGTTGGTTGCGCACACCACCCCGACCCGACTACGAGAGGACACAGGATGCACGTCACTGGAGGACGCGTTTCTGTCCATCATCAAGCGCAGCACCACGCTCCAAGCCGGTTAGGGCTGCGCGGTTACACCGCCACCACGACGCGGATCCTGCGTCAGTTGGCCGCCGATCACCGCAGCGTCGCGTTGATCCTGCTGGTACCGATCCTGGTCATCACGCTGATGTACTTCATGTTCGAAAATGCTCCGCACCGCCCGGGCACTCCTACGCCGTTCAACAACGCCTGCCTGATCCTGCTGGGTCTTTTCCCGCTTTTCGTGATGTTCATCATCACGTCGATAACCATGCAGCGCGAACGGGCGTCGGGGACGCTGGAGCGCATCTTGACCACTCCGCTGCGCCGGCTCGACCTGCTGATCGCCTATGGCACCGCGTTTTCCATTGCCGCTGCGGCGCAAGCCATTCTGGCGACCATCGTGTCGTTTTGGTTCCTCGGTTTCAACACCGCCGGCAGCCCGGTATGGGTGTTTGTGATCGCGATCGTCAACGCCGTGCTGGGCGTCGGCCTGGGACTGCTGTGTAGTGCGTTCGCCCGCACCGAGTTTCAGGCCGTCCAATTCATACCGCTGGTCATGGTGCCGCAGCTGCTGCTGGCCGGCATCATCGTGCCCCGGGCGTTGATGGCTCACTGGCTGCAGTGGATCAGCAACGTGCTGCCGGCCAGCTACGCGCTCGAGGCGCTGCAGCAGGTGGGCGCGCATTCGGAATTGACCGGCATCGCGATGCGCGACATCATCGTCGTCATGTGTTTCGCGCTCGCGGCGCTCTGCCTGGCTGCCGCGACCTTGCGGAGACGGACGCCCTAGCGTGGCAACCACCGACACCGGGCGCAGACGGCCCGGGCGACCGGCCGGCAACTCCGACACTCGGGGCCGGATCCTGGCCAGTGCCCGAGAATTGTTTGCCCGCAACGGCATTGCCAACACCTCGATACGCGCGGTGGCCGCGGCAGCCGGGGTCGATTCGGCGTTGGTGCATCACTACTTCGGCACGAAGGAAAAGCTCTTCGCCGCGGCCGTTCACATCCCGATCGACCCGATGGACGTCATCGGCCCGTTGCGCGAAGTGCCCGTCGAGGAACTCGGCTACAAACTGCCGTCAATGTTGTTGCCGCTGTGGGACTCTGAGATCGGTGCCGGGTTGATTGCCACGCTGCGGTCGATCCTGGCCGGGACCGAGGTCAATTTGTTTCGTTCGTTCATCCAGGACGTGATCGCTGTCGAAGTGGGTACACGCGTGGACAGTCCGCCGGGCAGCGGCACCATCCGCATCCAGTTCGTCGCGTCGCAGCTGGTCGGTGTGGTAATGGCACGCTACATCCTGCAACTCGAGCCGTTCGCGTCGCTGCCGGCCGACCAGATCGCGCGAACCATCGCGCCCAACCTCCAGCGTTACCTCACCGGGGATCTGCCGGACGCGCTCGCGCCATGAGGCGGGCGTGCTCGTCGTCGTCGACGTCGCGGGCCTCGTCGATCAGCAGCACCGGGATGCCGTCCTCGATGCGGTAAGCGCGCCGCAGCCGCGGGTTGTAGAGCAGCTCCCCATCTCCCAAGTCCACCAGCACCAGCGGACCCCGGTCAGCGGGGCACACCAGGATGCTCAGCAGTGAATCGTCAACCATGTCAGTGCTCACCGCTCAGTTCTGACCGCACGGCCGGGGTCAGCCGGCGGAACTCATCGCTGCCCGCATCGAAGTACCAGACGTGGCGTCCCGCCTTGGGAATCCCGGCGGCCCGCAGGGCACTGACGGTGGGGCGGTAAGTCGCGCTGAACGTCATCTCCGGCACCACGCACACGAAGTCGGGTCCCAGCCCGACGGGCATTGTGGCGACGGCTTCGGTCAGGTCGGCCGCCGTGATGGTGGCTCCCGGTAGCAACGTCACCGCCGATACCGCCACCTCCTGGTCACCGACCGGCACGTTGTAGGTCACCGCGAGGTCGACGCCGTTGATCTGGCCGAGCGCGTCGGTGACCGGCTCGGCGTAGACCAACCCGCGCTTGGTGTGCACCACGGAGCCGCGCCTGCCCATCAACCAGTAGTCCGCGTCCTCGTCGCGCCGGAACAGGTACTCGGTCGATATCCAGGTATCGGCGGGGGCGAAAACGCCGCGTTTGACCGACGCGGTCGGGTCGATCGGACCGTTGGATTGAGCAAGCAGCACCCCGACCTGGTCGGTGTCGGCGACCTGCACGAAGCCGCGCTCGTTCTCCAGGATCAGGTCATGTTCGGCGTCGTAGGCGCCGAGCTCGACGCGTCCGGCGCCGGGCAGCGGACGGCCCTCGCTGCCGATCTTGGCGCCGGACACGTTGGCCAGCACCGCCTGTCCGTCCGTGGTGGCGAAGAACTCGACGACGTGAGCGGGCGCGAACGCGTCGACGACCCGCTGCCACAGCCCGGTCGGCATACCCGATCCGATGAACAGCCGCACCGGGTGATTGCCGTGCAGCACGAACGCCGGATCGTCGACGATCTCGCGGAGCATGGCCCAGGTGTAGGACACCACGGTGACGCCGTACTGCCGCACTTCCTGCACGAACCGGTCCGGCCGCAGCCCGCGCGACAATGCGATGCGGGTACCGCCGACGACCGCGCCGCCGAGGCTGACCAGCAGCGCCGACTCGTGGTGCAGCGGGGTCAGGCAGTACACCGTGTCCCTGCGGTCCAGGCCGGCGGCCGACGCGGTTCCGAAGGCCGACACCGCCCACCGGTAGTTGGTGATCTGCTTGGCCACCAGCTCGCCGCCGGCCGCGCTGAACGCGATGAACGCCAGATCCCGGGCCAATGCCGGGTTGGGGCGATACCACGCGGGCAGCTCGACCGCGTCCGGGTCAATCTGCTCCATGTCGATGACGTCGGCGTGCTCCGGCAAGTGCAGGTCGCGCATCTCACCGCCGCCCAGCACCAGTACCTGCCCCGGCATTTTTCGCGCGGCGTCGAGGTTGGTGGGGTCGGTCAGGATCTCGCTCACTCCCCCGAGCCGGACCGATGCGGCCAGGTCGGCGTCTGGGCGCATCACCACGGCGACCGCGCCCAGGCGGGACAGCGCGGCGATGGCCACCAGCGCACTGGGCCGCGTCTCCATCAGCACGCCGACGCGATCGCCTTGGCGGACGCCGACTTCGATCAGGCCGCGAACGACGTTGTTGATACGCCGGTTTACCGCCTCGTAGGTGTGCACGCGCCCGTCGAACAACAGGAACTCGCCCTGCGGGGCGTCGTGTGCCTGCTCGTCGATGATGCGGCCCAGTGAGATTCGGGTGTGGTCGTTGATTTGTCCCAGCCGGGCCAATCGCGGCAGTGTGCGCGCGGTCTCCACGGCCAGGGTGCGCATGGATTTGTTGGCCGTGACCACCGCGCCGGCCGCGCCGCGCACCAACCCCAAGGCCGCCTCGGAGACTTCTCCGATGCCGTGCGCGAGCCGGGAACTGAACGCGACACCGCTGTCGGTGTGTTCGGCCGGCTGATCGGCCATCAGATCGATGCCGTCGGGCTTGTCGCCGCCGGTGGAAACCCACTGCACCCAGGCGGCGACGGTCGGCCAGCTCTCCTTCGCCGCCTTGGATCCGACCACCAGGCCGAAATGCCCTGTCCGGATGCTGCATTCGTAGACTTCGGCGTTGGGCGCCGCCCGCCGGATGCCGCGCACCGACGCGGGCTGGCCGATGTCGTCGACCTCGCCGACGAAGGCCAGCACCGGGCAGGTGATGTCGGTGAGCGTGACCATCTGCCCGCTGATGGCGAAACCGCCCGTCATCATGCGGTTATGGGCGATGAACTGCTTGAGCAGCTCGGAGATCGCCGGGCCGGACCAGGCGATCCACCCCTCGCGCTCGAGGAACCTACGCTGCTGCTCGCGCGGCAGGAGCGCCTCCCGGTCGTGCAGCTGACGCACGAAGTCGACACGGGCCTTGGCGGTCTTGAGTGGGTCCAACATCTGAAAGCCGGTGCGCGCCATCCAGCTTGGGATGTCCAGCCGGCTGAAGACGTGATCTGCCATGAAGTTGGCGGCGGGCGCGGCGAAGTTCGCCGGGATGCCCATCGGCAACGCGGCCAAGGTGTCCACCGGGGATCCGAATGTCACGATGCTGGCGATTTTCTTCGAACGCCGGTATGCCGCGGCCTGGTAGCAGAACATGCCGCCCTGCGAGTACCCGACCAGATGCACATCGTTGCCCGTCACGTCCTTCACGGTGTCGATGGCCTGGCTGAGCGCGACGATGTGGTCGGCCAAGTTGCGGCGCATGCCGCCCTCGACCTTGTCGGGCGAGCCGAAGTCGATGACCCAGGGATCAAGTCCGCCGGCGTGCAGGATCCCCACCGCGCCGTCCTCACGGGTGACGTCCCACATGTCGGCCGACATCATCATCGGGTGCACCATCAGCACGGGTGGCCCTACCGGCGAGTGACCGGGCCGGCTGTCCGGTGGAAAGTACCGCCGAAGCTTGTACATCGGCACGCTTTCGACGATCTGGGATGGCGACGGGACGCTCCCCGTTTCCAGGCCCCCCAGCCGCAGGACTTCCAGGCCGTTTTGCGCCGTGGCGACCAGACGCCGGACCGGCCGTGTGACCATCGAAAATTTGAGATCCACCCGCTGCTCCCTGAGTCTTGACAGCGTGGACATCATGGCACATCGGTGTGCTCGACGGTCTTGGTCAGGCCCTTTGCATGCGCGAGGGTGCCCGCGGCAGGCAGGCGGGTGGGCTTCGCGGCTTAGGGGGCGGCTTAGTGGGTTGTGATGCCCATCGAGTCGCTATCCGCCATTTCTCGCAACCGCTCGGCCATCCGGCGGTCCTCCGGTGCGAACTGCCGGTG
>Ga0307479_10003541_pt1 | contig 14230 bp, 12 predicted proteins | sample atmos_gasesECM4C_FD_203743 | JGI IMG/M metagenome (GOLD analysis project Ga0307479, IMG submission 203743) | Hardwood forest soil microbial communities from Morgan-Monroe State Forest, Indiana, United States - atmos_gasesECM4C_515 | ecosystem: Environmental > Terrestrial > Soil > Temperate...
TCGAGCGGCGAGGGTTTGATGACAACCTGGTACTGGTAGTAGTGCTGCAGGCGAAAGGGGTTGTCGCCATAGCGCCCATCGGTCGGGCGGCGCGAAGGCTGCAGATACGCCGCGCTCCAGGGCTCAGGACCAATAGAGCGCAGGAAGGTCGCCGTGTGGAAAGTACCCGCGCCGACCTCCATATCATAGGGCTGCAGAATCACGCATCCCTGGTCTGACCAGTAGCGCTGCAGGCCGAATATGAGCTCCTGAAACGTGCGCGGCGCCGTGCCGATCTTCATAGTCCTCATGCGCTGACGCGCAACTCCTCAGCGGGTCCTCCGAAAGGGACCGGCTCCATGTAGCGGCGCTACGCGCCGGAAAAAAGGGCCGGTGAGTATACCGGTTACGCTTCGAGCTGCCGCAGCTCGTACACGCGGCTGATTCGCCCGCCGTCCCAGACATAGCGCAGATGCACGCCTTGGCGAAGATTCTGGATGAGCCGCGGCCTGAAGATGGCCAGGCATTCGCCGCCCGGATGCCGCACGCTGTCATAGACGATTCCGTTCGAGCCGCTGTGTCTCAACTCCCGGCCGAATATCTGCGACGAGATGTAGCTGTCCGGATCGTAGATGTCGGCCATGCGGGCGCGCTTGCCCCGAATGTCATGAAATCGAGCGGCCACGTCGGCCAGGTAGCTACGCATGTCGAGCTCGATCGGCTCCTGCCGCGTCGCCCGCAAGAAGGTTTCCCGGTGATAGCAGGTTTCGGCAATCGAGGTTGCCAGTTGTGCTGCTGCGTAGAACGCGCCGTACGTCCCGTCCGCGAAGCGGCTGCCCGCAGGATCCAGATGAGTGAACGGCGCCATGATGACGGAGCCACCCGGACCAAATGCCCGCTCCTGCGGTGGCACGAGCTCAATGTCGCCCACTTCGTCGCGCAAGCGGGGATTCGTGAGCGATTCGATCCAGTACAACGCCTCCCAGTCGGCGGGGTCGGACACGCGCTCAAACAGGTGAATGGTGGGATACCGGCTCGGAATTACGCGAAAGCACGGCTGCCAGCGCACCTCGCTCGTCGCGAGTGCGGATTCGACACTCTGCATTCCGTTCAGCCGCGCTGTGCGTCTAAGTACTGGCGTACGATGAAGAGGTCCGCGACATTGCCTGACAGCATCCGGTCGAGCGCGGACCTGCCACCAAAGACGGCGGCTTCGTTGGGACGCCGGATCCATTCATCGGCGGCGCGAGTGTCGGGGAGGAGAAGCTGGAGAGCCTTGTAGATGCCGAGGATGTAGGAGATTCGCTCGAGCGTGTCGCGTTGCAGCCGCACTTGCGGCTCCTTGCGCCATTTGAAATAGGTTGAGCGGGACGACAGACCCAGCAAGGTCAACTGCTCGGCGATGGACAAATGCCACAGATCGGCTATCCGGACAAAAGCGCGTAGACCCGCGGCTCCCGCAGCATGGGCCCGGTCCGGTGGGATCTGTCTTCCCTGCAAGGCTCCTAAGACGCTCATGATCGACTCCCGATCGGTCTATATATGGACTTACTATACGCTTAGTCTATTGATAGACAAGTAGCCGCACCAAGATCAGGCGGTGCCGCGAACCAGGGCTCGCGACCGGCGAATTTCACGCCCCGGTTTGCACCTGCATGGTGCAGACTGTATCCCGAGCGCACCTGCCCGGTGCAATGCACAGCGACCGTGCGGCTAAGCACTTGATTTGTCAGCGCAGCAAACTTGGCATAGCGCCTGCACTGTGAGCCCGCTCCATCGCGCAATGGCCGGTGCTGAACGAGGGTCGCCGCCTGTGTGTGGCCCGGCTGCGAACGTGGTGAGCACTACCTTTATCCGGAGGCGATAATGACACCCACCGATGTAATCAAGCTGATAAAAGAAAAAGACGTCAAATTTGCGGATCTTCGCTTCACGGATACCCGTGGCAAAGAGCAGCACGTGACGATCCCCGCCAAGCTCGTCGACGAAGACCTGTTCAGCGACGGCAAGATGTTCGACGGCTCTTCCATCGCGGGATGGAAGGGTATCAACGAATCGGACATGATCCTGATGCCCGAGGCGGCCACTGCCGTGATCGATCCCTTCTTCGAAGAGACCACGGTGAACCTGCGCTGCGACATCATCGAGCCTGCGACCATGCAGGGCTACGAGCGCGACCCCCGCTCCCTCGCGAAGCGAGCCGAAACGTATCTGAAGTCCACCGGCATCGCCGACGGCGCGCTGTTCGGACCCGAAAACGAATTCTTCATCTTCGACAGCGTCCGTTACGGCAACGAAATGCGGGGCTCCTTCTATTCCATCGACTCCGTGCAGGGTGCGTGGAACTCTGCTACCGAATATCAGGAAGGCAACAAGGGCCACCGGCCGGGTATCAAGGGCGGCTATTTCCCGGTTCCGCCGGTGGACGCGTTCCAGGACATCCGCTCGGCCATGTGCCTCGCCTGTGAGGAGATGGGACTCGTAGTCGAAGTGCACCACCACGAAGTGGCGACGGCGGGCCAGTGCGAAATCGGTATCGGCGCCGGCGGCCTGGTCAAAAAGGCCGACCAGGTACAGATCCTGAAGTACGCAGTGCTCAACGTGGCGCACGGCTACGGCAAGACCGCGACCTTCATGCCGAAGCCGCTGGTCGGCGACAACGGCAGCGGCATGCACGTGCACCAGTCTTTGCAGAAGGAAGGCAAGGCGCTGTTTGCCGGCGACAAGTACGGCGGACTGTCCGACACCGCGCTGTACTACATCGGCGGAATCATCAAGCACGCGAAGGCCATCAACGCCTTCACGAATGCCGGTACCAACAGTTACAAGCGACTGGTCCCTGGATTCGAGGCGCCTGTCATGCTCGCTTACTCCGCGCGCAACCGCTCTGCCTCGATTCGTATCCCGTGGGTCTCGAGCCCGAAGGCGCGCCGCATCGAAGTGCGGTTCCCGGACTCGAGCGCCAATCCGTACTTTGCGTTCGCGGCCATGATGATGGCGGGGCTCGATGGGATTCAGAACAAGATCCATCCGGGCGATCCCGCGGACAAGGACCTCTACGATCTCGAGCCCGAGGAGGCGAAGCACATTCCGACGGTGTGCCACTCGCTGGACATGGCGCTCGAGCACCTCGACAAGGATCGCGAGTTCCTGACCCGTGGCGGCGTGTTCACCAATGACGTCATCGATGCGTACATGGGGCTGAAGATGCAGGAAGTCACCAGGTTCCGCATGGCGACGCACCCGATAGAGATGGAGCTCTACTACAGCTGCTGATGCCAACCTCGCTCAGAAACAGCGGGACTGGGGAGCCCCAGTCAAAAGCGCTGGCCCACTGCGGGCTGGCCCACTGCGGGCCGCAGGTGGCGGTACCCGGTCACGGATATCGCTACCCGCTTTTGTGGCAGTCGGCGCAGACGGCTATGCTGTCCGCCTATGCGCAAGTTTCTGTTTACCTTAATGTCGGTAGCCTGCACGGTTGCTGTCTCTGCCACCGTGTACAAGTGGGTAGACGAGAATGGCGTCGTCCACTTCAGCGATCAGCCGCACGAGAATGCCGAAAAGGTGCAGCTGAAGGCACCGCAGACTTATACAGCTCCCAAGACTCAGGCGGCCCCGCCGCAAACTCCCAAGCAGGCAGCGTCCAAGCCCGCTCCCGCTTACCAGAGTTGCGCGATCTCCGAGCCGGCCAACGACCAGGTCTTCATGAACACCGACACGGTCACCGCCGGTGTGACGGTTCAACCTGCGGTTCGGCAAGGAGACTCTGCGATCGTGACGCTCGACGGACAGCGCGTCCCGGGCGTGCCGCCCAGCGGTGGCCAGTTCACCATCCAACCGGTGGACAGAGGCACGCACTCGATTCAGATGACGGTTCAGGATTCGTTCGGCGCGACTTTGTGTTCATCATCCGCCGTGACCTTCCATGTGCAGCAGCCTTCGTTGCAGTCACCGACCCGGCCCATCAAACCGCACTAACAGCCCCTCGCGACGCGCTGCGTCGCGGCACGCGGCGCAGCTGGGGGCGCCGTGGCCGTTGAATCCAACTTTCCGTCAGCACTTTCACATTTCGACCCCGCCGATCTGCTCGATGCTCTGTCGACCGGCATTGTCATGCTGGATGCCCAACTGTGCGCGATCTACGCAAATGTTGCGGCGCAGGATCTGCTGGCTTTCAGCCTGAACCAGGCGCGGGGCCGCCCGTTCGGCGATTTTCTCCAGGACTCCAACGGCCTGCAGGGCATCCTGCGCCGGGCGCTGCAGACCGGTGAGGGCATCGCGGACCGGGAGCTGGTTGTCAGACCGGTGGGTGCGCCGCGTGACGCACGTATCCTGGATGTCACCATCACGCCGCTGGCCGGCCAGATAACCGGCACTCACCTGTTGCTCGAGCTGGCCGATACGACGCAACGGCAACGGATCTCACGCGAGAACGATCTGCTGGCGCGGCTCGATGGCAGCCGGCTCATGATCCGGCAGCTCGCGCACGAGATCAAAAATCCGCTGGGGGGCCTGCGCGGCGCCGCTCAGTTGTTGGAGCGCGAGCTGCACGAGGCGGGACTCAAGGAGTACACGCGCGTCATCATCGGCGAAGCGGACCGGCTCACGGCGCTCGTCGATTCCATGGCAGGTCCCAGCCGGGCGCCGCAGAAAGTACATATCAACGTCCACGAGATCTGCGAGCACGTGTATCACCTGTTGCGCGCCGAGGCACGCAACGCCGTTGTCATCGAGCGCGACTACGATCCCAGCCTGCCGGACTCGGTATTGGATCGCCATCAGACCATCCAGGCTCTGCTCAATGTAGCGCGCAACGCTTTACAGGCGGTCGGCGACCGGGGCCAGATCACGATACGCACCCGTGCGATGACCAATGTCAGTATTGGTCCGGCCCGTCACAAGTTGGTGGCCAGCGTCGAGGTCGAGGACAACGGACCTGGCGTGCCCGACGAGCTGCGCTCCAGCATTTTCTATCCGCTGGTCACGGGACGTGCCAATGGCACCGGTCTCGGCCTCGCGGTGGCTCAGGAGCTCGTGACCCGCAACGGCGGCATCATCGAGTTCGTGAGCGAGCCCAAACGCACCATCTTCACTTTGCTCTTGCCACTCGGAGAATCCTCATGAACGGCCAGGCTTTGCGCATCTGGCTCGTGGACGACGATGCCTCCATCCGCTGGGTATTGGAACGAGCCCTGCGCAACGGCGGTATGACGCCGCGCGCATTCGAAGCCGCGGAGCCGGCGCTGGATGCACTTCGCCGCGAGTCCCCGGACGTGCTGATCACAGACATCCGGATGCCCGGTCAGTCCGGGCTCGAGTTGCTCAAGAAGATCCGCGATGCCCGGCCTGCTCTGCCGGTCATCGTCATGACGGCACACTCCGATCTGGGCAGCGCGGTCTCGGCGTACGAAGGCGGTGCTTTCGAGTATCTGCCCAAGCCTTTCGATATCGACCAGGCCGTGGCGCTCGTCAGGCGCGCGGCCAATGCGCATCCGCAGGCAGGCGCAGACTCGGCAAGCACGCCGAAGATTCCGGAGCTGCTGGGCCGCGCACCCGCCATGCAGCAGGTGTTCCGTGCAATCGGCCGCCTGGCTCGCTCGAGTGTGACCGTGTTGATTACGGGCGAATCAGGTACGGGCAAGGAGTTGGTTGCACGCGCTCTGCACGACCACAGTCCGCGCGCGGGTAAGCCTTTCATCGCGCTCAACACATCCGCCATTCCCGCCGACCTGCTCGAATCCGAGCTCTTTGGTCACGAGAAAGGCGCGTTCACTGGCGCAGACTCTCAGCGGCGCGGACGATTCGAGCAGTCTGACGGCGGCACGCTGTTTCTCGACGAGATCGGCGACATGTCAACTCCGCTGCAGACACGGTTGTTGCGCGTGCTTGCGGAAGGCGAGTTCTATCGTGTTGGTGGCCAGACGCCCATTCGTGTTGACGTGCGGGTGATCGCGGCCACTCACCAGAATCTGCAGGACCGCGTGCAGCGCGGGCTGTTCCGCGAGGACCTCTACCACCGCCTCAACGTCATCAGAATAGAGTTGCCGCCGCTGCGCGCGCGCTCCGAAGACATCCCGTCGCTGCTCAGTCACTACATGAACGTCGCAGCCCATGAGCTGGGCGTCGAACCGAAGATGCTGACGGCGGAGGCCGAAGCGAAGCTCAGCGCGTATGCGTGGCCTGGGAACGTGCGCGAGCTCGTCAACCTATGTCGAAGAATGTCGGTGCTGGCGCCCGGTAGTGAGGTTCGGCCGGAGGACCTGCCACCCGAGGTGGGTGCGGCTGCGCCGACGAGCTCGGCCGATGCCGATTGGGCCAAGGCGCTGTCGAGTTGGGCCGACCGTCATGCCATGAATGGCAAGCGGCCATTGCTCGATGAGGCACAACCGGAGTTCGAGCGGGTTTTGATCCGGTCCGCGTTGAAGCGTACTCAGGGTCACCGGCAAGAAGCCGCCAGGCTGCTCGGGTGGGGACGAAACACCCTGACCAGGAAGCTGAAAGAGCTGGGCATGGACGCAAGCGAGTAACTGTTACCGGCGCGTCTTCGCGCCGCTGCTCTTCGGGGGTACCAGGCTGATTGCCGTGAGTGGCGAAGAGACCAGGCGGCTGTCAATCCGCTGAAAGGGAGCATCGTGTATCAGGGTGATCTCATAACGCCCGGCCGAAACTTCAGAAGCCTGGTGCGGGCCGTGCTCTGCAAACAGCGAATCAGTAGTTTACTTTGAAAGTGGGTGAGTCCTCTGGCCGGCTCTTGCGTCGGTCGTACATGCGCGTCGTGGAAATGTCGGCATGACCCAGCCATTCCTGCACCTTCGCGATGTCTGCCTCGTGCTCGAGCGCGTTGGTCGCAGCAGTGGCACGCATGACGTGTGCGCCGCTGGGCACGCCCAGCTCCGTTGTATAGCCCCGCACGATTTTGTAGATGCCGTCCGGGGACAGTGCCCGATGGAGCTCGCCGGTTCGGTTGTTGCGAATCGGCCGGAAGAGGGGGCCTGCCTTGTCGGACGCTTGGCCGGAGGCTTCCAGGTAGTCCGTCAACAATTCATGGCTGCCTGAATGCATCGGGATGTTGCGGATCTTGCCGCCTTTCCCGTGGACCTGCAGGTGTGGCATGCCGCGGCGTTGATGGATGGCAGACACCGTCAGCGAAGAGACTTCTTGCCGTCGCAACCCGTGGTAGAGCAACACTGACAGCAACGCACGATCGCGCAAGCATTTGAGGCTGTCGCCGACGGGCAGCCTCAGTAGGTGTCTAGCTTGCGCATTTCCGAGCGCCGACGTCTTGCCTTCATAGCTTTCGACCTTCGGCCGCTTTACGCCTTTCACCGAATTGGTGGGGACGGCATTCCGCTCACATAGGTATTCAAACAGGGAGGAGAGGGCAGCGAGCTTGCGGCGTACGGTAGCGCCGGCGAGCTCGCGCCGCTCGAGGTCCTTGCGCCAAGCCAGGACGTGCGCGCGAGTGACGAGTCGGAGCTCCGCCGGCGTCACGATCCCGACGAATCCCATGAACTCCTGCAGGTCGTTGCGATAGGCACGGCGGGTATTCGGATTGTCGATATTGGCGAACCAATCGGTCGTCGGCGGCACCTGGGCGAGTTGGTGAAATTCTGGCGCTGTCAGCGCGCGCGAGCGCGTCGGCGTCGCCGGAACCAGGTCGCGGGCCTTGTCGGTGGTCATGGACTGTCCTCGGTTAGGGGTTGGCAGAGAGGGATTCGAATCCACGAACAGGGAGTCGCGGATTCGAGAGTCCCCGTCCGCTTCCGCCGGCGGGGGGCTGAGTGGGGAGACTGTGAGTTCGTAAGGAGGTGATCAAGGCCGCCGCCACCACGGCCACTGCAGCCGAAGCTCGTCGATCCTAAGCCTGCCGCGCCCCCGCGGCACCCGCGCGAGTCGAACCGCGACTCCAGGCAGCACGGCCACGAGCGCCGGAATGTACTCAAGCCAGACTGCCAACGAGGATGTCCTCCAACAAAAGCCCACTGCTGTATTTGCTTGTGGATCTTCTTCATCGCGCGGAGGACGACCTCCTTATATCTTTGGAGCGTTGAGGTTTACAACATGCGCCGCAGCATGATTTGTTGCACCGCAGGGTTGGATAAGTGGCCTGGCACCGCAGAGATAGCGAATACACACGCCCGAAATTATTTTTTCTCCAATATCGATAAAATATATTATCAAGAATAGAACGACGGGGAGATTTGATACGTGCACGTATCAAGTGTTAGCGTGTGCGCACTGTCCGCCAGCAGAGTGCATTTGTACGCTGCTGGCGGACATGGTGGGATTTGAAGGATCGGGTGGGCAGCTGGCTCTGAGGCTCAGATCGGATTTGCACCGACATCCTCAGGGTTTCACGCCTGCCACCTTGACTGTCTCGGCCACCGAGGCCCCGAGGCCAGCCACCCACCGTCACCAGAAGACGAAAAGCCCGCGCCCTGCGCGGGTTTTTTGTATGTCCTTCGATGTCTTCCCGGCGCGCGAACGCTGGGAAGACGTTTTCATTCCTATCCAGCGTAACTACAGTCCCGGGCACATGCAACTTTCTCCACGACCTACCTAGCACTCTCCAGCACAACTCAGACACACATGATCGAACGGGGGTGACGAATTCTCAAACCAGGGCCACTCGTAGATATCGCCGCGCGTGACTTGGCTGACTTGCTCCATATCCCGCATGTTGGTATTCAAGCTGACCTCCTCGAGCACCGACCCGGGGGCGATCACAGAGCCCCGCCAGATTATCTATATGTCAAAAAAACCTGCAGTAGCAACTCGCCGAGGCGGCCGATGTGGCGATCAGCTCGGTTCGTGACATCGAGGGCGAGAGGCGCGCCGGCGAGGTCGGTACGGTTTCTAACGTCCGACGCGCGCTCGAGAACGAGTGGGTTGAGTTCCTGCCAGGGACATCGGAATACGGTCCCGGCGTCCGGCTGGTCGGCGATCGCCCGAACCCCGGGTCGGGGATATAGAGCCCGACCGTACGGTAGTGCTTCGTGACCGGCGGTGCGTGTCAAGGCAGTTGCCGCGCAGTCTATCGATCTGAATGCTGGGTCTACAGGCACCTAGAAGTGAAACCGCTGGGCCTTGCGTTATTTCCAGACTTTCCACCAAGGCTTCTGGTCCTGCGGTGTGCTTGTGTCCCGAAGTAGATCGAACTTCTCGTAGTTGATGCCAGAAACCTCCTCATCGTGCTTGAAACCAGTGATCGATTTCATGGCGTTTAGGGGAATTTCGAAATAGTGGTCCACGTCGGCCGTCTTTCCGCCGTCTGCTTCTTGCTCTGCCGCTATCGCATCTGCCATAGATTGGAAGGAAGGCGGTAATGCTCCCGAAGTTTCCAGGTCGATCGGGCCATTCTCGCCGACGTGCACAGCACGCCACACCAGCGAACCTGCAACCCACTCCTCTGCAGAACTAAACATGACGTGCTCTTCGATTGAGCAGGCGATGACACGAAATGTTTTTGACAAAGGCCCTAGCACGTTCGCCTCAAGAAAACGGTGATCGCAACGTCTGGCAACAACAAGGTACCACCCCTGCGGCATCGCATAGCCTGTGAGTTGCTCGCGGGCATATTCACAGGATTCACCTGTCCGGACAATACTTAGCCCGGATAGTGCAGCGTCGGGATCTGTACATTGTAGTGCTAGCAGCGAGAGCGAATAACCCATGTTATGAAGACCGCCGAGTGCCACGGGCACTGTTGCATGCAGCATTGACTACCGATTCGCGTTCGGGATTGAGCGTGACTGCGGCGACGGGTTGCCAGTTTCGTGTATGTCGTGCCCAGCGCCGCGGATTGGCCGCACGAGCTTCGGTGTACAGAGCATGCCGCCTGGACAGGATGGCGCGATCCTGGCCCGCATGGCGCTTCTCCTTGCGTCGTAAATCCCGCTCGAGCTCCTTGATCCGTCGCCGATCCTCGCGCGTTTCCTGCGGGCTGGCCCGCGCTTCCTCCGGCTGCGACAGCGCCGCCATCGCGCTCTGGCGCCACTGCTGCAGATCAGCGGGAAAAAGACCTTGTTCCCGGCACCAGGCACTGCGCTGCGCCTCATCCATCGCCGCCGTAGCGATCACCGCCTCAAGGCGCGCCGCCGCTGTCCAGGCCCGCTCCAACGTGGCCACCGAGACGCCGGTCTCCTGGGATACCCGCGGGATCGGCGCGCTCTCCGGTGGTAGCAAGCGAGCCACTGCACGCGCTTTGAATTCGTTGCCGTATCGGGCCATTGTCCTTCCTCAATGCCCCCATTATCGCAGAGCTATCGAAGCGGCAACTATAGTGACACGGGGGGCCGGCCACCGGCTTGTCGGATTCGAGGTAGGTGCGAGCGGGTCCCGGAACTCCCGATTAGCCGCGCTGCGCGCGGGGGGAAGTGACGCGCACAGCGTGTGATAAATTTGCGGGATGCTTAAATGGGAAGACATCCTCCACTACGAATTCCTCGGCAACCCCGTGATGAACTGGGGGCTTGCCGTGCTCACGTTTCTCGTAACGCTGACGGTGCTGCCCATCGTCAAAGGCTTCATCGCTGCGCGCAGGCGTAGCTGGACGCCCAACGACCGTCTGCAATTCCATGCAGCAATTGAGCTGACTACGCTGCTCGTAGCGCGTACCAGCAGGGTGTTTCTCTTCGCGGTCGCGCTGTATCTCGCATCCCGCCATCTGACCTTCCCGCCGCCCCTCGAGCGCGTGATCACGGTCATCATCGTTTGCGTCTTCTGGCTGCAGGTCGGCCTGTGGGGAATGGCCGCCGTGCGCTTCGGGATCGACTATCGCAGAGCGCGGTCCGCGGGGCTCGACGCAATTCTGACTGGCTCCCTGGACGTTATCCTGTTCTGCGCGGGTCTGGTCATCTGGGCCATGGCCCTGCTGCTTGCGCTCGACAACCTGGGCATCCAGATCAAGCCGCTGCTCGCGGGTCTGGGCATAGGTGGTATCGCGATTGCGCTGGCCGTCCAGACCGTACTCGGTGACCTGCTGGCGTCCATGTCCATCGCGCTCGACAAGCCGTTCGGTGTCGGCGACTCGCTCACCGTGGGTGACTACCAGGGCACTGTGGAGCACATCGGTGTAAAGAGCACGAGGCTGCGCAGCCTCTCGGGCGAGCAAATCATCATTGCTAACGCCGACATCATCAAAGCGCGCGTACGCAATTTCGGCCGCATGGGCGATCGGCGCGCGGTCTTCCAGCTCGGGGTCAACTACGAAACACCCACTGGCGTGTTGGCCGCAATTCCGGGCGAGGTGCGCAAGATAGTCGAAGCCCAGCCCGACACCCGCTTCGACCGTTGCCACTTCCTGACCTATGGCGACACGGCATTGCAGTTCGAGGTCGTCTACTTCATGACGAAACCGGATTTCGGGATGTACGCCGATACCCAACAGGCGATCAATCTCGCGCTCCTGGACCGCTTACGGGAGATGAAGGTGCAGCTTGCCGCGCCGACGCGGGCACTCGTGTATGTCGAGCTGCCTGCAGGAGGGCCGGCCGCCTCTAAGTCAAGCTGACTGCGGCGTGACGACCGAGCTCGCGACTCAGCCACGCGCGCGCCTTGATCCAGTCGCGTCGCACCGTACGGTCAGTCAATCCAAGAGCGATGGCCGTTTCCCCGTCATCGAACCCCGCGAAGAAGCGGCACTCCACCACGTACGCGAGCCGCGGATTGATCCTTGCCAGGCGCTCCAGGGCTTCGTTGATCTCGAGAATCACTGCATCGTCGTCCTTTGCGGGCTCAGGAACCTCCTCCAGCGGAACTGGAGCGTCGCCGCCGCCGCGCTTCATCGCAAGCCGCTCGCGCGCATGACTCACCAGGACATGGCGCATGGCCAGCGCCGCTGCCCGCAGGAAATGCTCGCGGTCATTGAATTCGGGCGAGGCGTGGAGTTTCAGGTAAGCCTCGTGCACCAGCGCGGTGGTTTGGAGTGTGAGTCCGCCACTGACTCGCCGGCGTTCACGGTGGGCCAGCCTGCGGATCTGCTGGTAGAAAATCGGCATCAGCTCCACAGCGATGCGGCGCGTCAGCAGCGGCAGGGTCGCATCATCCGGGAGCGCTGGCGGTTCGGACATCGCTCATAACTCGAGATGGAACCGGACAGCCCAGAATCTTACCGGGCCACGATCCTGATTGTAGCCGGGATTACGAACATACTGGAAATCAGGGGTAATCTGTATCTTGAGCGGATACTTTTGGAACACACGCGAGCTGCCGTTCAGCGGCCAGGGGAGCTCGGCGCGATAGTAGAGCTCGAAGATCTGCTCGTGCGCGTAGTTGAGTGTGCCATCGCCAAGGAGAAAGCCGGATCCGCCCGCAGCGAGGTAATCGCGGTGCGGGTCGGAGAGTCCTTCGATGGCTACCGCAGCGCCGGCGCGATCTTCGGTGCGCCGCCAATGGCTGCCTGACAACTGGCCGCCGAAACTCAACAGCCTGTCCACTTCAGTGAATGCGAAGCTCTCGGTCTTACCGTCGTTCCAACCGACACGCGCAAACACGCCGGTCTCACCCTCATCGGCCAACGGCTGCTCCACATTGACACCAAATCCATACTTTTGCCGTCCCTCCCTCTCGTCGGCAGCAATGTCGGGTGCGGCTCCTCTTTCAGCGGCGATTTGCAAAGCTTCGCGGTAGTAGCCCATCCGCGCGAGATTGCGATAGGCCAGAAGCCGTATCACTGTCCCCGACTGCCCGGGTGACAACGTCAGTTCCAGGTTGTCACCTCTCGCACGGCGGGGAGCGTCTTCGAGCTTCTGTCCGTTCGCCCTGACAGGCATGAGGTAGGCGCCGTACTTCAACGACCAACGGGGACTCACGAATCCGAAGACCGCCCCGTAGGTATAACCCCGCGTGTCAGCGGCGTAGTCCCACGCAGTGTTGTCCCATAGTGACCAGTTCATGAACTGGGTCCGGGCCGAGCTGGCGTAGCGGTTGTGATCGAAATCATCGTTGGCCGCCAACAGGCCAAACTTGAGCTCCAGGCGCATGGCCGCTTCCGTGCCCGGCAACTGATCCTGTGCGCGTTCCATACGAGTTGTGTCCGGCGCAAGGGGCAGCATGAGCCGCACATACTGACGCGCGATGTAAAACACTTTGGGGAGGCCCGCGGCGCCTTCCCGCACGACGTCACCGTTGGTGAGTCCGGCCAGACCCACTGAGTTGCTGACCCCTGCTCCCATGAACTTCTCGGTATCGAGATAGATCTGCGCCCAACGGGTGAGTGCCCAGCCGAGATACAGTCCAATAGTGTGTGTTTGCTGCGTGTCGCCGTTGGGGTCGAGACTCAGCGCTCCCTGGTACGGCGAGGTCAGCCGCGACTGGTGCTGACTGATAAAGGTGTACTGGGCTCCGACGAGCGTTGGCAAGTTGGATTCCGGGCACGGTCGTTCGGACTGTACGCTCGGATCGCAGGCAAGGGCTTGCGTGACCGATATAGAGGTGATCCAGGCGGCGAGCAGGCGCGCGTTTGAATCGCGCTTACGCATCACCCTGCAGCGCGGGCGAAGCGGCGACTTCCTTGCCCGTCCGCAGCGTGCCGACGAGTTCCTCGACGTTCCCGAGGCTCTGGCTTTCCAGATACTCGCGGATACCTGCGTTGATTTTCCTGGCTACCATGGGATCGTAGAACAGCGAGGTTCCGATCCCAACAGCCGACGCGCCGGCAATGATGAACTCGAGCGCGTCGGTCGTCGTCGTGATTCCGCCCTGGCCGATGATGGGGACGTGATGGCGCCGCGCGACCTCATACACCTGGTGCACCTTCAGGAGTGCGATCGGCTTGATCGCAGGTCCCGACAGCCCGCCCTGGATGTTGCCAATGATGGGCCGGCGCGAAGCCACGTCGATCGCCATTCCCATGATGGTGTTGATGACGGCGAGCGCATCTGAGCCTGCCTCGATGCAGCGCCGGGCGTTTTCGCGGATGTCGGTCTGATTGGGGGAGAGCTTGGTGATGAGCGGCTTGGTGGTCACGCGGCGGCAGGCCTGGACCACCTGCGCCGACATGTCAGGATAGTTGCCGAACGCGACGCCCCCCTCCTTGACGTTCGGACAGGAGATGTTGATCTCGATGGCATCGATCGGCGACTGGTCGAACCGGCGCGTGACTTCGACGTACTCCTCGATCGTCGAGCCCGAGACGTTGGCGATGAATCGGGTCTCACTGAAATCGAGCCCGGGAAGGATCCGCCGCACGACATGATCGACGCCCGGATTCTGCAGGCCTATGGCATTCAGCATCCCCGCCGGCGTCTCG
>Ga0307479_10003542_pt1 | contig 14228 bp, 9 predicted proteins | sample atmos_gasesECM4C_FD_203743 | JGI IMG/M metagenome (GOLD analysis project Ga0307479, IMG submission 203743) | Hardwood forest soil microbial communities from Morgan-Monroe State Forest, Indiana, United States - atmos_gasesECM4C_515 | ecosystem: Environmental > Terrestrial > Soil > Temperate...
TGAACTCGGCGGGCCGGATCAGTCCCCGCTGCGGGTGGTTCCAGCGCAGCAGCGCCTCGACGCCCACGGTGCGGCCGGTCGCGATGCGCACCTGCGGCTGGTAGAGAAGGGTGAGCTCGCCGCGCTCCACCGCCAGGCGCAGGTCCCGCTCGAGCGTCAGGCGCGCCACCGACTTGGCGTTCATCGCCGGCGTGCAGAGCTGGAAGCGATTGCGCCCGAGCTCCTTGGCCCGATACATGGCGATGTCGGCGTTGGTCAGCAGGGACTCCGCATCCTCGCCGTCGGCCGGGAACAGGCTGATGCCGACGCTGGTGGTCAGATAGAGCCGCTGGCCGTCGATCTCGACCGGCCTGGCGATGGCCTCGAGCACCTTCTGCGCCGCGCGCGCCGCGTCGGCTCCCTCGTCGACGTGCCGCAGCAGCAGCGTGAACTCGTCGCCGCCGACGCGCGCCACGGTGTCGCTCTCGCGCAGCGTGTGCTGCAGCCGCCGCGCGATCTCGACCAGCAGCCGGTCGCCGGCGGCGTGGCCGAGCGTGTCGTTGACCAGCTTGAACTGGTCGAGGTCCAGGAACAGGACCGCCAGGCCGTTGCGGTCGCGCCGCGCCAGGCTGAGCGCCTGGGTCAGCCGGTCGTAGAGCAGCATGCGGTTGGGCAGGCCGGTCAAGGCGTCGTGGTAGGCCTGGTGGACGATCTGGCGCTCGGCGTTCTTGCGCTGGGTGATGTCGATCACCGTTCCTTCGAGGACCTCGTTCTCGCCGGCCTTGGGCGACAGCAGCATGGCGTTGGCGAGCACCCAGGCCGGGGCGCCGTCGATCCGCTTGAGCGCCACCTCCTCGTCGGCGAGGCCGCCGGTGGCGCGCATCTTCTGCAGCAGCGCGGTCCGCTGCCAGAGGTCCTGGTAGTGATGCAGCATGCTCCTGCCGAGGCATTCGGCGCGCCCGCCGAAACCCAGGATGCGGGCGAAGGCGTCGTTGCAATCGAGGATCAGGCCCGCGATCGAGGTGCGGAAGACGCCGGCCTGGTTGCGCTCGAAGAGCGTGCGATAGCGCTCCTCGGACTCGCGCAGCGCCGCCTGGGCGCACTTGCGGGCCCGGATGTCGCGCGCGATCAGCACCGCACCGACCGGCATGCGGCGCTCGTCGAAGAGCGGCGACAGCGACACGCCGACGTCCACGGCGGCGCCGGCGCGGGTGCGGAAGACCATCTCCTCGTCCCGCACCACCACCCCGGACGGTGCGTTCAACAGCTGCGCCGTGCTCGCGAAGCGCTCGGACAGCAGCTCGATCGGCGCGCCGGCGAGCTCGCCGCGGTTATAGCCGAAGACCGCCGAGGCCGCCTCGTTGGCGAACTGGATGCGCCCGTCGCGATCGCAAACGATCACCGGGTCGGCGACGGTGGCGAGGATCTGCTCGGCCGCGAAGGCCGGGGTGAGATCCACCAGCCGGTAGCGCCTGATGGTGGCGGCGACGATGATGATGAAGGTGAAGACCGGCAGGTAGCCGAACGGATAGAGCGGCAAGCCGTAGGCCGCCACGTAGTCGATGGATCCCAGGTAGGCGATGGCGAAGCCGATCAGCAGCAGGCGCGTGCGCAGGCTGTGCGTGGTCCCCGGGGCCGCCTGCCGGTAGTCGAGCCAGAGCTCGCGCAGGCTCGCCGCCAGCATGACGGAGAAGTACAGCAGGAAGGGTACGCCCAGCCAGCGGAAATGCGGGTAGAAACCCCACCAGTAACGGTACAGGTCGCGCAGCAGCGCGCCGCTTCCGGCGGTCGCCGCGAAGAACAGGGCCGATACCGCCCAACCGATCCAGGCCACGCGCCATCGCCTGCTGCGCGTCACCACCACGGTGAAGTGATACAGCGCGGCAGGGATGAAGTTGATGCCGAGATAGGCGGATTTCGCCCACACCAGCGCCAGGCGCTCGTGCCGGGAGAGGTACATGAGCGAAAAGCAGAAGAGCCATATGCAAATGGTCGCGGCCAGGAGGGAGAACTGCCAGGCCTCGCGCGAGCCGCGCTCGCGCACCATCACCAGCAGGCCGAGCAGGAACATGGCCGCCGCCGTCACCAGCGGCGGGATCACGTAGACATTGAAGGAATAGCTCGTGGAATCGAGGATCGCGGCGAGCATTGGTTGGTGGCGCGAGCGCGCGGGCGATTCTAGCATTCATCGTCCATCGTCACCGCTCCCGCGATTGGGAGCGGATGGGCGTCAATCGATCTCGCGCGTGGCCTTGCCGGCCGCGGCCAGCGCCGAGGTCGCCGCGAGCAGCGCGCCGGCGCCGACGAACAGCGCCGCGAAGCTCCACTGCGCGAGCACCCCGGCGAGGGCGTACGACACCGGCACCAGCCCCACGGCACAGAGCATCAGCACGCTCGCGACGCGACCGAGCAGGGAGCGGTCCACGCGCGTCTGGATCCAGGCGCCGAACTGCACGTTGACGAAACCGACGCCCAGGCCCATCAGCGCCATCAACGCCCCGATGGCCAGCGCCCGGAGGAGCAGGCCGATGGCGACCAGCTCGAGGCCGGTCAAGAAGCCCATGAGGAGGATCTGCAGGCCGCGCTTGCGCGGGCGCTTGACCATGCCGGCGAGCGCCACCCCGACGAAGGTGCCGCCGCCGAAGCAGGCGAGGAAGGTGCCGAACGCCGCCGCCGAGCCGAAGCGGAACTTCGCCATCGCCGCGAGGCCGACGCCGATCGGGCCGGCGACGCAGAGGTTGAGCAGGGCGAAGATGCCCATCAGCGACCGCAGCGGCGGGTCGTGCCACACCGTGCGCAGTCCTTCGGCGATCGCGTGCAGCATGCTCGGACGGGGGGGCGCGCCGGCTGGCGGCGGCACCGCCTTGGGCGGGGACGGGAGCTTGATCACCGCCGCCAGCACGGCGAGGAAGCTCAGGGCGTCGAAGAACAGCGCCGAGGACACCCCCCAGCGCCTGATCACCAGGCCCGCCGGCGCCGGCGCGATCATCTGCGCCGTGACCGCGGAGCTCTGCAGCATGGCGTTCGCCTGCTGCAGCTGCCGCGGCTCGACCAGGGTCGGGATCAGCGCCGGCCCGGCAGGAAACGAGAACGCGTCGGCGATGCCGAAGGCCAGGGTCAGCAGGTAGAGGTGCCAGAGCTGGATGGCGCCGAGCCAGATCAGCGCCGCCACCGTGCCGACGAGCAGGGCGCGCGTGGTCGCGGTCGCCATGATCACGCGCCGCGCCGAGAAGCGGTCGATGACCGCGCCGCCGACCAGCATCAGCGCGGCGCGCGGGATCGCCGCGGTCATCAGGATCGTGCCCAGCGCCAGGCTCGAGCCGGTCAGCTGCAGCACCAGCCAGGGCAGCGCCACGAGATAGAACTGGTCGCCGAGCAGCGAGATGGTCGCGCCGACCCACAGGTTGCGGAAGTGCGGCAGGGCGATGGGGTGCCGCGGCCGCGGCGGCGGCTCGGGGAGGGGCTCCACGGGGGCGGCGGGCGCGGTGGTCGTGGTCATGGGCATGGCTCGCAGATGGACGGCGTCCTCATGGCTGGCGCGCGAGCGGCCGGCGGCGTGCGCGCGCCGTGGTGGCATTACGCGTAAGTATGATACGGAAGCGACGTGGAGGTCAACGGTCCCGGGCTGCGCCGGCTGCGCCGGGTGCGCTTGGATGGGCCGCCCGGAGGAGGCGCCTTCGGGTTTGCGGCTACAATCGAGCGCCACCCAGAGAGTATGCTGCGCACTGCAGCCGTGCCGCCGCTGGCGGGGGCCGGCGCTCTGGCAGCTGAAAGGAGGAGGGCAAATGAAAGGCCTCAAGATGGCGTTGGTGGCTCTCGCGGTGGGCGCGCTGCTGGCGGTGGCCGGCTCCCGGATCGCGCCGGCCCAGGACCCTGCCCAGGTGAACGCGAAGCTGGTCAAGGTCAAGGTGGACAACAGCCGCGTACGGGTGCTCGACGCGGTGCTGCAACCGGGAGACAAGGAGCAGATGCACTCGCATCCGGCCTACGTCACCTATGTCGTTGCCGGAGGCAAGATCCGCAACCACACGGCCGACGGCAAGGCGACGGAGGTCGAGCTCAAGACCGGGGACGTCATCTACCGCGAGGCGCTGACCCACTGGGCCGAGAACATCGGCACCACCCCCGTGCACGTGGTCCTGGTGGAGGTCAAGAACCCGGGCTAGGCAGGCGCCACCGGAAATACGGTGCATCCGGGCGCCGATCCACTGAGGCGCCGGCAGGCGATCAGGCCAGGCCGCGCCGGGCGGCATGGCGGTCCGCGAGAGCTGGGCGGCGGTGCGCAGAGCGAGCCCCCGCGCCCGGCGCGGCTCTCTCAGCCTCGGCTCTCCTCCGGCAGCGGCAGGTAGCGGGCCGCGCGCAGCGTCGCGCACAGCCAGTCCGAGCGCGGCAGGCCCGAGCGGCGGAGGGCCGCCGCCTCGCGCTCGACGTCGTACTCGACGCGCCGGATGGTCACGTCGAGGCCGTCGACGAGCAGGTACGACGCGCGCGGGTCGCCGTCGTACGAGAGGCTCACGCTCCCCGTGTTGGCGACCACCCGCGCCCCGAGCTTCCTGACGAAGGGCCGGTGAATGTGGCCGTAGACGACGATGGGCGCGGCGAGCGCCTGGTAGGTCGCCTTCAGGTCCGCATCGCTCGCGTCGGCCAGCGGCGACCGCCAGAGGTCGCCGGGACTCGCGTGCACCAGCGCCACCGGGCCGAGGCGATGCTCGCGTGGGAGACCGCGCAGCCAACCGAGCCTCTCCTCGCCCAACCATTCGCAGGTGCGAGCCGTGATCTGCTCGATTACCTGCCACATTGCGTGCAACTGAGGCTGCCGTCGTGCGAGATCGGACAAGAGCTCGGGGGCCCACAGCACCTCGTCGGTATTCCCGCAGACGCCCGGCCAGCCGAGCTCGCGAACCCGATCGACGACCTCGCCGGGGTGCGCCCCGCTCAGCGGCAGGTCGCCGCCCTGGAGTACGAGGTCGGGAGCGCAGCGGCGCAGGTCGGCGACGACCGCCTCGAGGGCCGTCAGGTTACCGTGGATGTCGGAGACGACGGCGATCCGCATCTACGGATCCCTCGTGAGGTGCGCGCCGGCCGGCGCTGGGCTTGCCCTCCGGCCGGTGCGGGTGAGGGTGAAGGAAGCAGGGCTGCCGGTCCGACGATCGGAGAGCCGGCTGCTTTCGCTTCCGAGCGCGGGCAAGTAGACTCGCCGCATGGATGGCAAGCTACCAGGTAGTGACGCGCGAAACCAAACCGGAGAGCCCCATGACGCACCGCGACGAAACTGAACGCAGGGAGCCGGAGGCAGAGGATCTGGGCGAAGGGGCGCCGGTCGTGCCGGACCCGCGAGACACCGGGCTCTTCGACGCCGCGCCGCCGCCGCCGCCGCGGGGGCTCGGCCCCGAGGCCGGCGGTCAGGCCGGCGACACCGAGGGACTGTCGCGCGACGAGATCGCCGGCCCGGAAAGCGTCGAGGAGCTGGTCGAAGAGGGGCAGGCCTTCGAGGCGGGGGTCATCAGCGGCGTCGAGGACGCGCCCGACGCCGATCAGGCGGAGGTCACGACGCGCCAGGTCCCCGAGGACGACGTCCCCGAAGAGTACCTGGACGACGACCGGCCCGGTTGATCCGCCAGGCGCCGCCGGGTCGCGAGCCTGCGGGCGAGCTCCGGCTCAGCGGGCTCGCGCCGCCGTCTTCTTGGCGGGCGCGGCGGCGCGGCGCAAGAGCTCGGGGAGGAGAGCCAGGGTGGCGGCGTAGGAGACCAGGATGGCCAGGGCGAGCAGCAGGCCGAGGCTGCGGTTCGGCTTGATCGCCGAGAGGCCAAGCACGGCGATGCCCAGGGCGAGCACCAGGGCGTTCCAGCGCAGGCCGCGGCCGGCGGTGCGTAGGGTCGCCGCCACCGCCTCGGCGTGGACCAGCCCCTGCCGCCGCTCGCGCCGGTAGGCGTAGGCGTACTGCACCGCGAAGTCGACCCCGGCGCCGAGGTTCAGGGCCGCGAACATGCTGGTGGCGATCCCCAGCGGCACGCCGGCGCAGCCCAGGCCGGCGAAGAGCAGCAGGGTGGCGGCGCCGACCGGCGCCATCACCGCCGCGGCCCAGCGCGGGCTGCGCAGGGCGGCGAGCAGGATGGCGGCGATCAACACCGCGGTCCAACCGATCGAGCGCAGCTGGTTGCCGACGATCGCCGCCACCACCGCCAGGGCCAGCGGCACCTCGCCCGAGGCATGCACCGCGAGCGGCCTGCCGCGGGCGAGGCGCGGCAGCTCGGCGGCAAAGGCGGCGGCGAGCTGGCGCGCCTTGCCGTAGTCGGCGTGGCGCACCAGCAGGCGGGCGCGCAGCCGGTCGCCGTCGATGGTCAGGAGGTCCCGCAGGTAGAGCCGCAGGCGGAGGATCTCGACCAGCATGCCGACCCGCCGCATGTCCTCTCGCGGCAGGGCCGAGAGCGGCCGCGGCAGGCCCAGGGCGCGGGCGCCGGCCTCGAGCGCCGGCAGCACGCTCACCATGCCGCCGACGTGCGGCGCGCGGCCGGCCCAGCGCTGCAGCTCCTCGAGCATCGCCGCCGCCCCGGGCGTCCAGAAGTAGCCGGGGCCGGCGGCGCAGACCACGTCGAAGCGGTAGCTGCCCCAGAAGACGTCGTCGAAGCGGCGGGCGGCGGTCACCAGCGGCGAGCGCGGATCGAAGTTGTCGATCCAGGAGTCCTCGACGCGCAGCCGCAGCAGCCCCGGCGCGGCGACCGCCAGCAGGCCGACAGCCGCCAGCGCCACCGCCCGCGGGCGGCGGGCGGTCAGCCGCTCGAACGGGCGCAGAGGCCGCGCCACGGACGGCCCGGCGAGCCGCGGCGGGCGCCGCTCCAGCCAGGACGAGGGCAACGCCGCCATCAGCGCCGGCGCCAGGGTGAAGGTGAACAGCATCGCGAGCAGCAGGCCGATACCGGTGAAGAGGCCGAGATGGCGCAGCGGCGCCATGGAAGCTCCCAGGAACGAGAAGAAGCCGGCGGCGGTAGCGAGCGAGATGAGCACCAGCGGCGCGACCAGGTCGGCGAAGGCGCGCTCGGCCGCCAGCCGGACTCGCGCCCGCGCCGGCACCGGCGCCGGGGGCGCGGGCGCGCCGGCCAGGTGATCCTGCAACCGCTCGAGGAGGTAGATCTCGTCGGTCATCGCCATCGCCATCAGCAGCACCGGCAGGACGGTGGTCACCAGGGTGATGGGCACGCCGGCCCAGCCCATCAGGCCGAGCGTCCACAGGAGCGTCGCCACCACCTGCGCCAGGGGGATGAGGACACCGCCCGGGGTGCGCAGGGTCAGCGCCAGCAACAGGGCCACGACCGCCACCATGACCGGGACCAGCCGCGCGAGGTCGCGTACCACCTCTTCGCCCAGGTCGACCTCGGCGGCCACCGGCCCGGTCAAGCGCAGCAGGAACGGCGCGGCGGCGCGGGTGGCGAGGAAGCGCCGCAGGTCGGCGAGCAGGGCAGTGCGGGTGGTGCGGTAGCCGACCGGCACGTAGAACGCCGCGGCCGTGCCGTCGGCGGCGAGGAACAGCCCGCCGGTGATCGGCAGGCGCCGCATGCGGGCGAGTACGTCGGCGAGGTTGGCCTCGCCGCGGGTCCACTCCTCGAAGAAGGTCTCGATGCGCAGCGGTCTGAGCGTCGCCGGCGGATCGATCAGGGTCACCGCCGAGCGCACGCCGGCGAGCTCGACGCCGGGGAAGCGCGCCAGGGCGTGCTGCAACCGCAGCAGGAAGCGGCAGCCGGCCGGCGAATCGAGCCGCGGACCACCGGGCCGGGAGGTGGCCAGGACGACGATCTGGTCGACCTCGAGGAACGTCCGGCGGTCCGCCCTGGTGCGCTCGACCGCCGGATCGCCCCGCGGATAGAGGGCCGCGCCGTCCGTGCGCAGCTCGAGCCGGAAGAGGCCGCACGCGACCGCCGCCGTGGCGACGGCGAGCGACGCCAGCACCAGGAGCGGCCGGGCGAGCGCGGCGCGGGCGAGGCGCAGCATAGAGAGGGTGCGGGCGGGCGGTGCGGCGGTCTCAAGGCACGGCCGGACGCGCCGCCGGCGCGGGGCGCGGGCGAGCCGGACACGCCTGACTAGAGGAGCGTCTCCGGGCCGGCGTAGGGGCGCAGCGCCTCGCGCAGCGCCGGCGGGATCGGGGCGGCGACCATGGCGCCGCCGGCGCCCGCGGCGCGGCGCATGCAGGCGATCTGCTGCTCGCCCCGCGCCACCAGCTCCTCGCCGGCGGCGGAGCGGCGCCAGTAGTCGAACAGCAGGGTGATGCGGTTCTGGGCCACCGCCCCCAGGCGCATGCGCAGCACCACCTCGTCGAAGGCCTGCAGCTCCGCCAGGTAGTTGCACGAGCAGCGGACGGTGGCCAGCGCCAGGCCGTCGCCGAGCTCCCGCAGCACCTCCGGCGCGTGCTCGTGCAGGAACATCTCCCGGCAGCGGCCCTGCCACCGCAGGTGGTTGACGTAGTAGACGTTGCCAACCAGGTTGGTCTCCTCGAAGCCGACCCGGTGGCGGTATTCGTAGGACCTCACGCGCGGGCTCCCGGCGCTACCTTATCGCAGGGGCGCGCACGCCCGGGGGGCGCCGGGGGGCGCCTGGCTCCGCAGGCCAGGCGGCCGGCCCCCCCAACTGGCCAGGCGGCCGGCTGGCCGCGGCAGGGGCCACCGCGCCCAGCGGCTGGCAGCCACGCCGCGACTGCGGCGGGGCCCCCTCGCGGGAGCCCCGCGCGCCCGGGCTGCCGTCGAGCGCTACTGGCTCGCGCTCGCGGTGGTGAGGCAGATGGCCTTCGCCGGGGTCACGACGCCGCGCTTGCCGCCTTGCGGCAGGGGCTGCTGCTGCAGGCAGTCCTGCGGCGGGTTCGGCTGGTGCCAGGAGAGGTCGGTGTGGCGCTCGCCCGGAGGCGACACCGGGAAGCCGGTCGAGGCGCTGAACCCGGGATAGAGGCTGCCGTGGCCGGTCAGGTTCACGGTATGGCTACCGTCGCAGTTGTTGACCGAGACGTTGCCGGTCGGCAGGGGCGGGATGCCCTTGGCGCTGGGGCTGAAGTTGCCGGGGCCGCCGGTCTGCACCCAGCCGGAGTTGCTCGAGCTCATGGTCAGCGGGTCGCAGCCACCGCCGGCGCAGTCGATGCGGACCTTGTCGTAGGGCGGGTTGACGTTGGTGAACACCAGCTTCGGCAGCACGGTGAACGACGAGCTGAAGGTGCCGCCGTCGCCGTTGTTCTGCGTCAGGCTGATGGTGCCGGCGGTGCTGGCGGTGTCGGAGAGGCAGACCTGCAGGGCGTACTGGCGCCCGTCCTGCAGCACCACGTTGCTCGACCCCGAGAGGTTGAGGGCGATGATCTGCAGGCTGCCGTTGCCGCTGCTGATCGCGCCCCGCGCCATCAGGGTGTCGGCCTTGCCGATGGAGGTCGAGTTGAGCGGGCTCCCCTGCAGATTGATGATGCCGCTGCCGTTGACGGGCGAGCCCAGGGCCCTGAGCGCGCCGGGGAAGCTGTTGAGGTTCACCTGGGTCTGGCCGCCCGAGGGGGTCGTCCAGCTGTCGTTGCCGGCAGTGAAGCTCTGCGCCGCGAGCGGCAGGGCGGCCGCGAGCAGCGCCAGCGCCAGCGCCAGGGCCGGCAGGCATGATCTCGTCTTCATCGAAGCTCCTCCTTCGTCGTCTGGACTCGTGGACTCGTCGCGGCCGCGTCGCGCCGAGCCCAAGCGCCGCGGTCGCGGCGCGCCCGAGCAACGCGCCACGGGAGCCGGGCCGCCCGGCCCGACACCCGGGCGTCTCCCCCGGATGTCGCGAGCGGCTTTACTTACTTAATGGTGTGCGGTGGGCAGACCAGGCGGAGACAGCCGGTTCGCGAGCGTCGCCGACACGTCGGCGTTCTGACGCCGCGCGGCCGGCGAGGCCCGCCGCCACGGCCATTCGGTCAGGCGTGGAGCAAGGCGCTTGGAGTCTGGGCCAGGCCAGGCGGGGGCTAGGCGCGGGTGCGGTGGCGGCGCGTCCGCCGGCGGGTGCCGCCGGCCGAGGCGCGCGGGCTGGCGCCGGCGGCGGCGGCAGCGGCGGCCCCGCCCCCGCCGCGGGCGGGATGTGGGAGGGGCGCCGGCGAATAGCCGGCGATCACCGAGTTCACCTCGCCGCCCACCACGATGGCGAGGGCGGTCAAGTAGAACCAGAGCAGGAGCACGATCACCGCGGCCAGCGAGCCGTAGGTCATGGCGTAGCTGCGCACCTCGACGAGGTAGAGCCGGAAGCCGAACGAGACCGCGAGCCACAGGGTCACGCCGATCACCGCGCCGGGCGTCCCCCAGCGGCGGCGGCCGCCTGCTCCCATGTCGGGAGCGAAGTTGTAGATCGCCTCGAACGACAGCAGCACGAACGCCAGCACCAGCGGCCAGCGCACCACGTGCCAGATGGGGACGAACATGGACCCGATCCCAAGGGCCTCGGCCAGCGCCTCGCCGATCTGGTGGCCGTAGAGGATCATGGTCAGCGCGGCGATGATGAGCGCGGCGAAGCCGACGGTGAGCGCTACCGCCACCAGCCGCCGCTTCCACCACGGCCGCGTCTCCTCGAGCCGGCACTCGAGGTTGAGGATGCGCCCGACCGCCAGCATGCCGCTCGAGGCCACCCAGAGGGCAGCGAGCAGCGACAGCGACAGCTTGGCGCTGCCGCGCCCGGCGCTGATCTGGTCGAGGGTGCTGGTCAGCAGCTCGGTCACCTCCGGGCTGGGGGAGAAGCGCCCGAGGTAGAGGAAGAGGATGGTGCGCAGCTTGGAATCGGGGCCCGCCAGGTAGCCGAGCAGGGTGGTGAGGAAGAGCAGCAGCGGGAAGACCGAGAACAGGAAGTAGTACGCCAGCTCGGCGCAGCGGCCCGGCAGCTGCCCGGCCCGGATCTCCCGCCACACCCGCGCCAGCAGCTGCCACCAGGTCAGGCCGCCGCGCCGCCACATCGACCGCATGGCCCGGATGATACAGTCTCGCCCCATGAGCCGAGGTCAGGGGAGCACGCCCGAGCGGCTCGAGCGGCCGCCCGCCCTGAAGGCCCCGGCCGCCGCGGCGCGCATCGCCGAGCTGCGCCACGAGATCCGCCACCACGACTACCTCTACTACGTCCGCGACGCCCCCGAGATCTCCGACGAGCAGTACGACCGGCTCTTCCGCGAGCTCGCGGCGCTCGAGGAGAGCTTCCCCGAGCTGCGCACGGACGACTCCCCCACCCAGCGGGTGGCCGGCCAGCCGCTCGACGGCTTCCCGACCGTCGAGCACGCGGCGCCGATGCTGTCGCTCGACTCCGACCAGGACCCGGCGGCGCTGCGGCGGTTCGACGAGCGGCTGCGCAAGGCCCTGGCCGAGCGCAGCGCGGCGGCCGGAGCGGCCGATGGGGCCGCGGGGGACGGAAGGGCCGGTGGGCCCGGTGGGCTCGGTGGGGCCGCGGGGGCCGGCAGGGCAGCGGAGGCCGGAGCACCCGGTGGGGCCGCGGGGGCCGGCGGGGCAGCGGAGGCCGGAGCACCCGGTGGAGCCGCGGGGGCCGGAGGTGCAGTGGCGGCCGGCGCGGCCGCGGCCGCCGAGGAGGCCGGGCGGGCGGCGGCGGTCAGCTACGTGCTCGAGCCGAAGCTCGACGGCGCCTCGATCGAGCTGGTCTACGAGCAGGGGGTGCTGACCCGCGCCTCGACCCGCGGCGACGGCCGGCGCGGCGAGGGGGTCACGCAGAACGTGCGCACCATCGCCGCGGTACCGCTGCGGCTGCGCTCCGCGGCCGGCAGCGGCAAGGCGCGGCGCCCGCTCCCCGCCTTCGTCGCCGTGCGCGGCGAGGTGATCATGCACGCGGGACCCTTCGAGCAGCTCAACGAGACGCTGCTCGCCGCGGGCAAGGAACCGTTCGCCAATCCCCGCAACGCCGCGGCGGGAGCGCTGCGGCAGCTGGACCCGAAGATCACCGCCGCGCGGCCCCTGGACCTCTATGCCTACGACATCATCTCCTGGGGCGAGGAGGCGCCGGCGGTGTCCAGCCAGTGGGAGGTGCTGGCGACGCTGGCCGACTGGGGCCTGCGCGTCAACCCGCTGGCGCGGCGGGCGGCGAGCCTCGACGAGGTCTTCGCCTACCACGCGGAGCTCGAGGCGCGGCGCGACGACCTGGGCTACGAGATCGACGGGGTGGTGATCAAGCTCGACGACCTCGCCGCCCGCGAGCGGGTCGGCTGGACCTCGCGCCACCCGCGCTGGGCTTTCGCCTTCAAGTTCCCGCCGCGCAAAGAGGTGACGCGCATCCTGTCGATCCTGCCGTCGGTCGGACGCACCGGCGTGGTGACGCCGGTGGCGCTGATGCTGCCGGTCGAGATCGGCGGCGTCACCGTGGCGCGCGCCACCTTGCACAACCGCGAGGAGGTGGCGCGCAAGGACGTGCGGGAGGGCGACCGCGTGCGCGTGCAGCGGGCCGGCGACGTGATCCCGCAGGTGGTCGAGCGGCTCGACGAGCCGGACCGCGAGCGCGGCCCCGCCTGGCGCATGCCCGAGGTCTGTCCCTCCTGCGGCACGCCGCTCGGGGAGCGTGGACCGTTCACCGTCTGCCCCAACGCCTTCCAGTGCCCGGCGCAGCTCGCCGGCCGCATCGTCCACTTCGCCTCGCGCGACGCGCTGGACGTCCTGGGGCTGGGCGACGAGACCGCCAAGCTGCTGGTGGCCGAGGGGCTGGTGCGCCAGCTGCCCGATCTGTTCGAGCTGCAGGCGGAGCAGCTCGCCGCCCTGCCCGGCTTCGCCGAGAGCTCCTCGCAGAAGCTGGTGGCGGCGCTGGCGCGCGCGGCGCACGTCGAGCTGGCGCGCTTTCTCTACGGGCTGGGCATCCCGGAGGTCGGGTACACCGTGGCGCGCGACCTGGCGCGGCACTTCGGCAGCTTCGCGGCGTTGCGCGCCGCGGACGCGGCGGCGCTCGAGGAGGTGCGGGGCATCGGGCCGCGCATGTCGGAGCAGATCGTCGCCTTCTTCGGCGAGCCGCAGAACGCCGCCATCCTCGACGCCCTGCTGGCGCACCTGCGGCTCGAAGAGGGGCCGGGGCTGCGGCGGCCGAGCGGGAGCGGCGAGGGCAGGGAGGAGGGAGCGCCGGGCGCCGCGGGCGCCGGGGCGCCGGCCGGGCAGGCGGGCGGCGGCCGGGCGCTGGAAGGCAAGAAGTTCGTCTTCACCGGCGCGCTCGAGCGCCTGTCGCGGCGCGACGCCGAGGCGCTGGTCGAGTCGCTGGGCGGGCGCGCCACCGGCTCGGTGAGCAAGGCGACCGACTACGTGGTGGTGGGCGACGAGGCCGGCTCGAAAGCCGACACCGCTCGCCGGCTGGGGGTCGCGACCCTCGACGAGGCGGCCTTCCTCGCCCTGCTGCGCAAGCTCGGCGCGGAGCTGCCCGCGGCGCAAGTAGCCGAGGGTTAGCCGCGGCGGGTGCGGCGCGGAGCTGCCCGCGGCGCAAGTAGCCGAGGGTTAGCCGCGGCGGGTGCGGCGCGAGGCTGCCCGCGGCAGGCGAAGCCGAGGGCTGGCCGCCGCGGGTTAAGTCGAGGCTGCCCGCGGCGGGGAGAAGGGGTGAAGGCGAGGGCTAGCCGCGGCGGCCGCAACGTTGTACCTTTGTGCGGACGATCCACCACTGAGATCCCGGAGGGCACCCATGAGCCATCTCGTGAGAAGGTCCAACCGCGGCCTTTGCGTCCAGGTCCTCGTCCTCGCCGCCGCCACCGCCACGATCCTGCTCGGGCGCCTCGAGCCCGTGCGCGGCGCGGCGGCCGCCACGGCCGCGGCCGGAGGACCCGCCGACATCCCGGTCGGCGTCGTGCTGCCGATCAGCGGCCGCGAGGCGAAGCCTGGGCAGTACCAGCGCGAGGGAGTGGAGCTCGCCATCCACGAGATCAACCAGGGCGGCGGCATCTTCGTCAAGGCGCTGGGCAAGAAGCTGCCGGTCAGGGAGATCTTCTACGACGACGGCTCGGACCAGGCCAAGTCGTCCGGCCTGGTCGAGCGCGCCATGACCGCCGACGGCGCGATCGCGGTGCTGGGCGGCTACTCCACCGCGCTGGGCGAGGCCGAGTCGGTGATGCCGGACCGGTACAAGACCCCCTGGATCACCACCGGCGCGGCCGCGAGCACCATCTTCAACCACGGCTACCAGTGGATCTTCGGCACCCTGAGCCCCACCGACCTGCTGGGCTACACGACGGCGGAGTTCCTCGGCAGCCTGGTGGACCGCGGCAAGCTCCACAAGGGGCTGAAGCTGGCGCTGGCGCTCGAGAACACCGA
>Ga0307479_10003543_pt1 | contig 14223 bp, 18 predicted proteins | sample atmos_gasesECM4C_FD_203743 | JGI IMG/M metagenome (GOLD analysis project Ga0307479, IMG submission 203743) | Hardwood forest soil microbial communities from Morgan-Monroe State Forest, Indiana, United States - atmos_gasesECM4C_515 | ecosystem: Environmental > Terrestrial > Soil > Temperate...
CTTTCACGCCTGGCGGAAACTGCGTTAATAATCAGAACGTTGTGGTGCCCTGCCAGATCAACGGCGCTCCAAACCCCGCCTCCGCAGGCGCAGCAATAGGGAACGTCGGACGCAATACATTCCGAGGTCCCTTCCAGCAGAACTGGGATTTATCCATAACAAAAAATACTAGAGTCACGGAGGCCACTTCAGTGGACTTCCGCGCCGAGTTCTTCAATGCCTTCAACCACCCAGTATTCTCGGGTCCCCAATCCGGCGGCTTTGGATCAGCCACCGGCAATTTGGGTCTGGTCAACATCGCAAACGGATCGAGCGCCATTTTGTCAACGGCTAATCGTCCCCGGATCATACAGTTCGCGATGAAGTTCAACTTTTAGTGTCTTTCGATTCGTAATTCTATCTTGCTTCCGGCTCCGAAACGGTGATGGAGCCGGAAGCTTCGGCCGGCTTGGTGAGTCCGCTGAGAGCTGCGGGAAGCTGATTCTCACTTTCCTTTCATTGGCAATAATCGCCGTCCCGAGGTAACCCCATCATGTGCCAGAAAACTGGCAGCGTACCATGCTGCTGGCAGTGCCACCCTAGCAGTTTGATTAAGCGCGTCGTCTCTCCGCGCCTCATCTCACGACAAATCAACAAGTTCGGCTTTTTCAGGAACACAGGGCGCTTTGGTACGCGCAATGCATTTCTTCTAACCCAGAGGCATTTGCCATGAGTGGAATGCGAAGCCTGAACAAAGTATCAGACTTGCGACCGCAGTTTGCCAGGAGACAAGCAGGTTCTTTCTTCCAAATCGAGGCCTGGATGCCGAGTGAAATCAAAGCCATCTCCCCCCTGGTAAACCGGCTGATGCGAATGATCGAAGGATCGCGTTGCGTCGCCGGCGAGGAACCTGCCGTCGAACTCGCGCTTTGCGAAGTTCTCAATAATGCAGTGGTTCATGGCAACCGTATGGATGGCCATAAGTTGGTTCAGGTCCTTTTCCGCTGCGACTTGGGAAAGGGGATATCTCTCGTCGTCAAGGACCAAGGACAAGGATTTGATGCGAATGCGGTTCCCAATCCCCTGACTCCTGAAAATCTCAGCGCCGACCACGGGCGTGGCATCTGGCTGATGAGAGCCGCGATGGACGAGGTCTCCTTTGAACGCGGTGGTACCGAAGTCCACATGCGGAAGGCGCCGACACATCAACCACGAACGGAGAACGAGGCGCCAACGAAATACTTCCCCTCAGTGCGGCAAATGGAGCAGGGCACGGGGCAGCCGTTGTCGGGGGGCGAACGAGTCAATTCGCCAAACGAAAGACGTTGACGTGTTGAAGATCACGACGACCGAAACGCCGGCAGAAGAGAGATGGATTCTGCAAGGCCGCTTGGTCGGGTTGTGGGTTAGCGAGCTGAGAAGAAGCTGGAAACAGACTCATCGAACGGGCAACGACCGAAAGTGCATTGTCGACCTCAATGAGGTCACGTTCATCGATAGGAAGGGCGAGAGGCTCTTGCGAACCATGTCAAAGGAGGGTGCGCAATTCATCGCTAGCGGTATCTACATCAAGCATTTGCTTCAACAGAGGTGTGAGAGATGAAACCACGAAGGGACCGAACTGTGCCAGCCAAACTCGCAGCCAACACCGGCAACAAAGAAGCCGAGATTGCTTCTGTCTTCAGCCTTTCCGACAAAGGGGACATGACTCTCGTCGCTGCCGCGAAGAACGAGAATCGTCAAGCGTTTGAAGTTCTGGTCGAACGTCACACGCGAAGGATTTTCTTCACAGCGCGGCGCATGACCCGCACGCGAGAGGACGCCGAGGATGTCGTGCAGCAAAGCTTCCAAAAAGCATTCGTCAACCTGAACCAATTCCAACGGAAATCCTCCTTCTCCACCTGGCTAACGCGCATCGCCATCAACGAAGCCCTCATCTTGCTGCGGAAGAGGCGCGGGTCACGCGAAGTGCCGATGGACGATACAAACGCGAATGAGGAAGCCGCAATTTCGGTGAAGATCCCTGATTCAAGTCCGGACCCCGAAGTTAGCTATTCACAGCGAGAGCGAGAGCAAATTCTTTCCTCGACGCTGAATGAGTTGCCGTATGGAACCCGGAGGGCAATCCAGTTGCGTGAGCTTGACGAGCGATCGACCGAAGAGACCGCTCGAATCATGGGAATTTCCGTTGGCGCGGTAAAGGCTCGAGTGTTTCATGGGCGAAGGAAGTTGCGCGAGAGACTGAAGCACTATGTCGGATCGGCTTGGACGTCCGGAAGGGACGCTTCGCCAACGATCGGTAACACGAGGGATATTTCGCAAGATGCGGTCGCTTGCAATGCGTGTGGTTAAACCGGGGACGAAGGGAGGCCCTCATGATGACGTTCCTGTTTATCGCTATATTGGCGATTTTGGGATTCCTATGTTTTACCGGCTCGGACGGCCTTATCGGCCCGAGGCATCGTCACTGACCGGTGCGACCACGCACGCCGCCAAGCCCTCCGCCGGTATCGTCTTTCGGTTTTGAGCCAACGATACCGTCAATGTGGCCGCAGGTCCCGGCTCCCCCGTCGGGACCCGCGGCGCGGAGGTGTTAGGGTCCGATGAGGTCGAGAGCAATTCGACCATGAGAGGAGAGGGCTCGGGTATGAAATTGAAAGGCAAGAAAAATGTGACTTTGGAGCTTGACACAAGCGCCATTCAGCCTCACGCAGAGGATACTTCCGGAAGCCCCGCGCCAAGTCACGAAGAAATCAGGCGCCGCGCATATGAAATCTATCTTGAGCGTAATGGCCTCCCAGGCGATGAGCTTGATGATTGGCACAGGGTCGAACGTGAACTCCAAAAGGTCGCTCTTTTCAAACGAGGCTGGAATCGCCTTCAGCAGCAGCGCCAGCCCGACTCCGAGGACGGAAATTGATATTTAGCGCATGGGAACAATAAAGAGGAGAAACAATAACGATGCCAGTATTACTAGCAATCATGGTCGACGCAACGCTTGTGGTAGTGGCCGCGTTCGCGCACATACGCCGATCGCGCGAGAACAAGGAGCCGATCCGACTTGGTGTAGGCAGGAAGCTCCATTCCTACGAACTCGGGATCAAAAGGAGGAGATCGTGAATTACGCCGTCCGCTTTTTGTTTGGCAAAGTACCGCGACTGCGCTCTGGCGCCGTCTTCTTAGCCGTCGCCGCCCTCGGCATTTTTGTCTCAGGGTGCAACAAGACTCAGGCAACGACAGCGACGCCAGTCCCGGAGGTCGAAGTGGCCACGGTAGAACAGCGCGATGTCCCCGTGTATAGCGAATGGGTAGCGACCTTGGACGGATACGTGAACGCCCAGATCCGACCCCAAGTCTCAGGGTACATAATCAAGCAAAATTACACAGAAGGTTCGGTCGTTCGCAAGGCTCAAGTACTGTTCGAAATAGATCCGAGGCCCTTCACGGCGGCCCTCGACCGCGCAAAGGGCGATCTTGCGCAGGCGCAAGCACAACTTGGCAAAAGCATCCTCGACGTAGAGCGCGATACGCCGCTGGCAGAAGGCAAGGCTATTGCCAAGAGCCAATTGGATAACGAGGTTCAGGCCAAGCTAGGTGCACAGGCGGCCGTTGAATCGGCCAAGGCCGCGGTGGAGCAAGCGGAACTCAACCTGGAGTGGACCAAAGTCACCTCGCTGGTTGATGGAATCGCGGGGATTGCACAGGTCCAGATCGGCAACCTGGTCGGACCCAGCTCTAACTTGACTTCCGTTTCGCAGGTGGATCCCATCAAGGCTTTTTTCCCGATTAACGAACACGAGTATCTCATCGCGCAGAGCAAAGGCAATGCCAGTTCCAGCGAGCACACTATCCGTTTTTTCGGAACGACGGTCGAACTCCTCCTGGCTGACGGCAGAATCTACCCTCAAAAAGGCAAGGTCTTGCTGGCAGACCGCCAGGTGGATCCAAACACGGGCACGATTCGCATCGTTGCTGCCTTTCCCAATCCCGGCAACATTCTGCGTCCCGGCCAGTATGGGCGTGTGCGTGTCCAAACCAGCATGAAACGAGACGCGCTGCTGATACCACAGAGTGCCGTTGCGCAGTCGCAGGGAAGCTATCAGGTAGCGGTTGTCGGTAAGGATCACAAGGTAAATATGCGCACCGTGAGACCGAGCGAGACCGTCGAGACGATGTGGGTTATCGACCAAGGTCTGAAGCTGGGTGAGCAAGTTGCAGTCGGAGGACTGCAACAACTTAGGGAAGGAACTCTCGTTGCTCCCAAGCCCGCACATCTTTCAGGGGAAGGGAACTGAGCCATGTCGAAGTTCTTTATCAACCGTCCGATCGTCGCGATGGTTATCGCAATCCTTATGGTGATTGTGGGCGCGGTCACCATTACAAGCCTGCCCGTGGCGCAATTTCCGAACATCGTTCCACCGGAGATTCAGCTACAAGCCAGCTTTGTCGGGGCGGACGCACAGGCTCTGGAGCAATCCGTCGCCACGCCCATCGAACAGCAAATCAACGGCGTGGACAACATGAACTACATGTACTCCCTGAACGCTACCGGAAACTCACAAACCACCATGGTCGTGGACTTCGATCTGAAGACGGACCCGAACACCGATCTCATCCTCACGCAGTCGCGCGAGCAACTGGCCGCGGGTCAACTTCCGCCGGACGTTAACAGCTACGGCGTCACCATCAGGAAGTCCGTGACTGCTCCTCTCATGCTGGTCGGAATATTTTCCCCGAAAGGCACTTACGATACAAAGTTCCTTGGCAACTACGCTTACATCAACCTCAATGATCCCATCGCCCGTTTGTACGGTGTGGGGCAGACGCAGGTTTTCGGCGCGGGGCAGTATGCGATGAGGCTGTGGGTTCAGCCTGACAAACTGGCCAAACTGGGCATCACGGTCACGGACATCGTCAATGCAGTGCAACAGCAGAACACAGTCAACCCCGCCGGTCAGGTGGGCGGCGAGCCAGCTCTCGCGAACCAGCAATTCACTTATTCCGTGCTTGCGCAAGGCCGCCTGTCGTCCCCGGAACAATTCGAAAACGTGATCGTGCGCGAGGCGCCGGATGGTGGGACCGTTCGCGTGAAAGACGTCGCCCGCGTCGAGCTGGGCGCACAGGATTACAGCGTTGTCAGCCGCCTGAATGGCAAGCCCGCCATCGTTATTCCCGTCTACCAGTTGCCCGGTTCCAATGCCGTCCAAACGGCCGCAGGCGTCCGAAAGCTGATGGCCGAGATGAAGCAGCGCTTCCCGCAAGACATGGATTACGCCATATCGCTGGACCAGACGAGCGCCGTGACAGAAGGCATGAGGGAGATCATTGTTACGCTCTTGATCGCCATCGTGCTGGTGATCCTCGTGGTCTACCTCTTCTTGCAAGACTGGCGCGCCACGCTGATCCCGATGCTGGCCGTGCCTGTCTCGCTGGTGGGCACGTTCATTTTCTTCCCGTTGTTCGGCTTCTCCATCAATACCCTTTCGATGTTCGGACTGGTGCTGGCCATCGGCTTGGTGGTAGATGACGCCATTGTCGTCGTCGAAGGCGTACAACGGCACATTGAAGATGGTCTTGCTCCCAAGGACGCGGCTCGAAGAGCCATGGAAGAGCTTTCCGGGCCGGTCGTCGGTATCGCCCTGGTTCTCTCGGCAGTGTTCGTGCCAACGGTCTTTATCCCAGGCATCACCGGACGGCTCTACCAGCAATTCGCATTGACCATTGCGATCTCGGTGGTCCTCTCGGCTTTTAACGCCCTTACGCTGAGCCCGGCGCTTGCTGCTCTACTGCTCCGACCAAAAAAGGAAAGCCGCGGGCCACTCGGAAAGCTTTTTGAATGGTTCAATCGCATTTTCGAACGCGCCTCGCACGGCTATGTCCGAGTATCGGGCGGGCTGATTCGGAAGATCGCGCTGGCGCTGGTGTTGCTTGTGGCCTGCGGCCTTGCCGGAGTTTTCTTTGGCAGCCGCGTGCCATCCAGCTTTCTGCCCGATGAAGACCAGGGCTACGTCTACGTCAACATGGACCTTCCGAATGCGGCATCGCTGGAGCGTACGAGCGCAGCCGCGAGGCAGGTCGAGGAGATCCTAGCCAACACGCCAGGCGTGGAATACACGACGAGCGTCGTTGGCTTCAGCTTGCTTAGCTTTGTGCGGACCACCTACAACGGCTTCTTTTTCGTCACACTGAAGCCCTGGAGCAGCCGCGAAACACGAGCGGAACAGTTTCAGGAAATCAAGCAGCGGTTGAACCAGCAGCTCAGCAGGCTTCCGCAAGGAACGGCTTTCAGCTTCTCGCCCCCAGCGATCCCTGGCGTCGGCACTTCTGGCGGTTTTCAGTTCGTGCTCGAAGATCGTGCTGGGCGAGATGTCTCCTTTCTGGCGGGCAACCTCGATAAGTTCATAGCCGCCGCTCGCAAACGCCGCGAAATTGGCTCGATATCCACCTCCTTTCTGCCGAGCGTGCCGCAAAAATTCTTGGAGGTCGACCGGCAGAAAGTGCTGAAGCAAGGTGTGGCCATCAGCGACGTTTACAGAACGATTCAGGCTTTCATGGGCGGGCTGTTCATCAACTACTTCAACGATTTTGGCCGCACTTGGCAGGTGTATGTGGAGGCCGAAGCCCCTTACCGCTCGAATATGGAGAACCTCGGGCAGTTCTATGTGCGCAACAACGGAGGCGGATCGGTTCCGCTTTCCGCGCTGATGAAGTTTGAGTCGCGTGACGGCCCCGAATTCACGATGCGCTACAACGAGTATCGCTCAGCGCAAATCAACGGCAGCGCCGCGCCGGGTTATAGCTCGGATCAGGCGACAGCGGCGCTGGAAGAAGTTTTCAGGCAGACCATGCCCCGTGAAATGGGGTACGACTACATGGGCATGTCCTATCAAGAGCAGCAGGCACGGCAGGGGGTCCCGGCTTCCGTGATCTTCGGCTTCTCGCTATTGTTCGTGTTCCTGATTCTCGCGGCGCTCTACGAAAGCTGGTCATTACCTTTCAGCGTGTTGCTGAGCACGCCGGTCGCGGTATTCGGCGCCTTCGCGGTGTTGTGGCTGCGCCGCGTTGTGCTTAGCGCTTTCTATCCGGCCTACATGGTGCAAATCGAGAACGACGTTTATTCCCAGATTGGCTTGGTAATGCTGATCGGCTTGGCCGCCAAAAACGCGATTCTTATCGTTGAGTTCGCCAAGGAGGAGTACGAAAAGGGAAAGCCTCTCGTTGATGCGGCACTCGAAGGGGCAAGACTTCGTTTGCGTCCTATTCTGATGACTTCCTTTGCGTTCATTCTCGGCTGCGTGCCGCTGTGGACTGCGACCGGCGCGGGATCGGTGGCCCGTCAGATCATGGGCACTACAGTGATCGGGGGCATGGTGGCTGCCACCGGCATTGCCATATTCATCATTCCGGCGCTGTTCGTCTTGGTCGAGCGTTTGGCGAAGCGCCGCGGTGACGCGCACAGTCCTGTTCTTGCGCAGCCGAGCCCATCGGAGGCGGACTGACGTGAGAAGACTTATCGCTCTTTCCCTGGTTATGCTCCTTACCTCTGGGTGCGCTGTCGGGCCGAACTATAAGAGGCCGAGCGTAGATGTTCCTGGCACGTACCGTGGAGCCGTGCCGCGAGAGGCACCGCAGCCTGCGGCCGAATCGCTGGGAGACCAGAAATGGTGGGAGGTGTTTCAAGACCAGCAGCTTCAAGCCCTGATCCACACTGCTCTCCACCAGAACTACGACGTTCGGATTGCAGCAACGCGAATCCTGGAAGCCCGGGCCCAGGTCGGCATCACGCGCGCCGACGGATTGCCAACAATTAATGCCGGAGCGCAGTCTTTCGATCAACGCTCGGCGCGCCAAAAATTCTTCCCTGCATTCGATACAAGCGCTCACCAGGTGGATCTCTCATTGGCTTGGGATCTCGATTTCTGGGGAAAGTATCGGCGCGCCAACGAATCCGCAAGGGCAAGCCTGCTAGCCACCGAGTGGGCGCGGGAAGCCGTCATCAGCACGCTGGTGAGCGACGTTGCTTCAGCCTACTTCCAGCTTCGCGAGCTCGACCTGCAGCTCGAAATCTCCCGTCGCACCCTTGTTTCGCGCCAGGACTCGCTGCGGCTCACACAAATGCTAGCAAACGGTGGGGCCACATCCATGCTCGACGTCCGGCAGGCGGAGCAGTTGGTATTCACTGCCGCCGAAACCATTCCCGATCTGGAGCGCCGCATTGAGCAGCAAGAAAACTTCATCAGCACGCTTCTGGGCAACAATCCCGGCCCCATCGCGCGTGGATCGAAGTTGACCGATCAACCCCATTCCCCGGACATTCCCGCAGGCCTTCCCTCCAGCCTGCTGGAGCGGCGGCCTGACATTCGCCAGGCCGAGGCACAGTTAATCGCGGCCAACGCTCAGATCGGAGTAGCGAAAGCAGCGTACTTTCCGCAAATCAGCTTGACCGCGAGCGGCGGATTTCAGAGTTCAGCTCTTACCAACCTGTTTACAGGTCCAGCTGGGTTGTGGAGTTTCGGAGGATCACTGGTACAGCCCATCTTCGCCGGAGGAAGAATTCGTTCCGGTGTGAGGTTTTCCGAGGCGCGGCAACAGGAAACACTATTGATCTACCAGCAGACCATCCAGCAGGCCTTTCGTGGGGTCTCGGATGCTCTGGTCGAGTATCGCAAGGACCGGGAGTTCCGAGAACAGCAGCAGCAACTGGCGCTCTCCGCTCAAGACGCGGCGCAACTTTCTGAAATGCGCTATCGAGGCGGCGCCACCAGCTACTTGGAGGTGCTGACGAACGAAACCAACTATTTTGATGCTGAGTTGGGACTCGCTCAGGCTCAATTGAATGAACTCTTAGGTCTGGTCAGCATTTACAGAAATCTCGGTGGAGGCTGGCAAGAACAATGAGTACCAGGAGCCACAAGCCTGCGGCCTGGGCCCATTCGAATCGCTGTACCGCTCCCAGACGAACTCGTATGCAAGGCATCTTGGGCCGCGATGAGGTGAGCCTATGATCTTTGTTCGCCAAGCCGCCGCAGCCGTTGCTCTTATAACTCTTTCACTTTGGTTGCAGAGTGGTGGGATGGCCGCGCTCATCGGCTGGGGAAGAACTCGTTTAGGCCGCGACACTCACAAGCTCGGGCGATGGCGTTCCGCTGTACTCATGGTGAAATTCACAACCGCGATTATTGCTTTGCACCTGTTACAGGTCTTAATGTGGGCAAGCTTTTATCGCTGGTTTTGTTTCCCCCTATGGGAATCTGCCTTTTACTTCTCGACTGCCAGCTATACGACCATCGGCTCTAGCGATGTCGTTCTCCCGCGGATGTGGCGGACATTAGGCCCGGTGGAAAGTGTCGTTGGCGTCTTGATGTGCGGGTTGTCCGCGAGCTTCCTGTTTGCCATGGTGTCCTGGCTCGTTGAGAGCGAGGCCCGGTTCTCAGGTCAAATGGAGAAGCTGGCTACGCACTTTAGACCAACGCCGAGAGACTCCAACGTCCGCGAGTTCAACTTAGGAAGAAAACAAAGTTGAGTGCTCGTATCCGGCAGAGGAAATATTGGGTGGAAAGCGGATCGCGGCGCGACTTGGCAGCGCAGTTTGGGGAGTTTTGGACCCCAGTTGGACCCTGAAAGAAAACGGCTCAGGAGTGGAGCCTCCTAAGCCGTTGTATCTGAACTAGAAAATGGTTGCGGGGGTCAGATTTGAACTGACGACCTTCGGGTTATGAGCCCAACTTTGAATAGGCCCGTCTTTGCTTCTCAATGACTTACGTACATGTTGCTCTACCTATTTCACGCTTGTTCTTTGGTGGTTTGTTCCCAATCTGTTCCCAATTTGTTCCCAGTTCGATGGGAGTCAGGCCGACGAAGCGTTTATCGCCGAAGTCCCCGAACTTCCCGGCTGCGCCGATGGAAAGACCTACAAGGAAGCTCTCGCCAACGTCGAAATCATCATCCAGGAATGGATCGAAACCGCCAAAGAACTCGGGCTGCCCCATCCCCCCCGCGGCCGCCTCGCCTTCGCTTAAGAGTCAAAGACCGCACCCTTTGAAATACCAAATGCCAAAGGGTGCGCCACCCAACTCAAAAGCCTGCCCCACCCGCCCGTTATCGAATCATTCTCCCGCGTGCTGTCTGACAGGCCGTCCCGACATTTTCTCTACGTAAGAATACCAGCCCTGTTGTAAATCTTTCTGGAACTGTTCCATTGGTTTCATGTCATCGCCGGGCGCGACCTGAACCTGCATTGGTGCCCAGAAAGACATATTTTGCTGCTGGGTCTTCACAGATTCGTAAGAGAAATAGACAACCCCATGAATGTTGGTGAATCTAAGCTGTTTGTTTGGGAGCTTTTTCCGAAGAATTTTAGCCACCAACAGCCTAAAGTCTTGAGGACGATTATGTAGCTGATTGCCTAAGTTGAATATCAGCAAAAGCCCTTGAGCAGAAGGCAGGTTCAATCTCTGCTTGGTAGAACGAATTTGACGGTGCGCACTTTCTATAATGCCTTCAAGGGGCTTCACCAAAATCTGCAACCAAGGGTCCGAAATTTCCTTCGGTGCTTTGTTGATGGCCAAGGGTTGACCGTCGCACAGTAAGAGCAGACTTTCATTCTGCTTCACCACGTTTTTGACCACTTGGGTGATTTTTTCGTTCATCACCTTAGTTTGGTCACACACCAAACACTTCAGTTCAGCCACGATATTCTGTTTGCGAAACAGATAGTCTGCGATTTTAACGTCTGAGGGTTCGGCAATGACCTCGCCGCCGAACTGATTCACAAAATCCCGGAATATAAGTTCAAACTCTTGTTCTGGCTTCACTGGAATCCACCCAAACTCTTTGCTTCTTCCTGTCCAAAAGCTTCGCCCATGACCACCATCGTGGTTGCCAGCCATGGGATTGTTTCTGCACATATCTCATCTGCAAGGCCGGAAGATTTCAGGTTCTTGGACGGAAGGAAAGCAGGTAACCCGTCGTCACGCAAGACAACGTTCCACTTCGCACTTAACGGGTCACCGTGTGTTGCACTGTTCAACTCGTGGGTGATGCCTTTGAGAGACGCAACCGGGCCTTTTTGTAGTTTTTCGTTCAGGTTTTCAATCATCTTCTGAAGCGTGGGACGCTTGCGGTGTTCCCACCCATCCTTCCAGATTTTCAACGCCTCAGGGTTGTGGAATAGATAGAGCGCAGTCACCGCACGCTCAGTGAACGGGCGCACTAGAACCTTCGCACCAAAGAGGTAACCCTGCCGAATGAGTTCACGGATAGACAAACCCAGCGTGATAGTCTGGGGCACCAATATGCACATCGCGTGCTGGAAATCTGACAACTCCCTCCCGTGAGAAGCTGGGGCGCATTTGGAGTTCAATTCCAAGCATGAACAGATGAGATTATCGAAGGCGTGTAACAACTGCCGCCCCAGATAAGGCTCATCAGATGGTGTGAAAATCACGGAAGTCATCTGGCGATAATTATAGTTGAGCACTTCACAAAAGAGAAAAACAAAAAGCCCGACTATCCGAGGGACGACCGGACTGGTCAATTTCTCAGCACCACCGCCCGCTTCCAAATGTTGTCAGCTTTGGATAGACTCCCGGCATTATGGCTGATTGGTCTAGCCTCATCGGTGGATTGGGCATCGGTTCGCTTATTGGCGGTCTTGCTCAGCAATACTTTTCCGCGAAGATACGTCACCGCGAGTGGGTAAAAGACAACAGGAAACAGGAATGGCGAGAGTCGATTGCGGTGCTCAGTCAGAGTGTCCACCGCATTTTACAACACACGCCCGATTTGAGATTTGACGGGATAGTTGCAATTAGCGGTGAACAAGAAAAACAACTTCTTGAAGCATACCTTGAAGCAGACCTTGAAGCGCGGAGAATCATCGAAGACAGACTTTTCATTTCAAGCTGGGTCCAGAGTGAAAATGTGCTTGAACGCTGGCAATTGATTGCAGCCGAAAAGGATTCCGCTAGGATATTGGAATACTGGAACCATCTACATAGTGCACTGGTGGACTTTGCACACAAAGACTTGGGCATCAAGAATTGAGTGGGCTGCTAGGAGAAAAGAAAAATCGTTCAAGATCCCAAGTTTCCGTGGTGGGATTTACTTGGCAGATAGCGATCATGTGCGATGAAGGAAGACATCCTAGAACAACTTGTCGATGACTACTTGATGTTCAACGGATTTTTCACAATCCACAACCTGAAATTTCTTCCTTCTGCAACGGACCCTGAGTACGTCAAGAACAAAGACTCTGTTGCTAGTGATATTGATGTGGTGGGCTTTCACCCACGCCGGGAAGGGGCAGACCGCATTTGGGTTGTAAGTTGCAAAAGCTGGCAAGGTGGATTTGATCCGGTGGCGCGCATCGCCGCGATAGAAGCAAACAAAATTCAGTATGGAAGAGCGGCTTGGAAGAGCTTCCGCGAACTGGTGAAGAAAAAATGGGCTGATGCTCTGATTGCGGAAATAGAAAAACTCACAGGCTCGACCAATTTCACCTACGTCACGGCAGTCACCAAGCTCAGGGGCGACGCATCAGTGTGGCAAGAGCACAAACCCTTTAGAGACAACCTTCGCGGGAATCCCATCAAAATTCTTGCACTTCAAGACATGCTCAGTGATTTGTACAAGAAGACGAACACTACCGTAGCTTCTTCCGAAGTTGGACGGCTGTTGCAGGTAATCAAGGCATCGGGCTGGAAGCCGTAGCCGATTCGACCTAGTTGGAGTACGAAATGGTCGCGGACACTTGCAGTTTAATCTCATCGTCGGGTACTAGGTATCCTGATTTGTCAATCACTTGAGTCGAGGATTGCGGAGGATAAAAGCCCATTCCTGGGCCATTTTAGGGGTTATGGGACCCGAATCGGGCCTGCAATCGGGACCTCTTTTCCGCCTGATGATGCTCGCTGAAGAATAGGAAATCGGACTGGAACTCAGTCTCCAGCGTGGCATGATTGCTCTCAGTATGCGCCGAAAAGCTCGAATACCGACGACCCGTCAGGTTCGCACGCAGATCAAACGGCTTGAGAGATACATAAACAATTTGCGGATGATACCCGCGAGTCAGGTCTACCGCAGCAAGGTGATTCTTCCTCTGTTTTCCAAAGCGTTGACCGTGGGTAGGGCTATCTGCGTTCTCGTGGACAAGGGCTTTCCCGCAGAAGCGTTTGGAATGTCGCGGACCCTGGTGGATATGTATTTTTGCGTCCGCTACATGAGCAACAAGGACACCGAAGCCCGTATTACAACCTACGTCGAATACTGGGCACGGGTTCATGAGGAATGGGGGACAATAATAGCTAAGCATTTTCCCGCAACAAAAGTCAGTCTTCCGTCGTGGCACGATGAAGTAATGGAAATAGCCAAAAAGTTCACAAGCAAACATCGATGGACACAACACGGTGGACAGGCAAAATTTATGGCTCTCGAAGAAGACACCAGGGAAGTGGATGAACACGGTAAGCCGTTCAAGAGTGAGTTTGACTATGACGTGATTTACTGGTGGACCAGTCAATTTGTCCACGTCACCATCATTGCGTTAGACGGCCACGCATCTGAGCCAGGGGAGGTATTTCGGGTCGGCGCAAGGCGATGGATGGAACAAGGCCGTGGCGCAGACGCACTGTTCAATACGCTGGTGTTTCTTTCCAAAATTATCATTTGCGGCTGCCGAGTGATGCGCGAGGAACAGCCGGAAAACATCCTTCGGGACATCCACAAACTGATGAAAAAGTTCGCGGTTAAGAGGAAAAAGACAGTGCCATAGAATCCTGGCGGCAGAATCGTCTGATGGACATTGACGCCTGGGAAACTGGGGGTGGGGCGGCACGCCGGAAGAATGGTGCCCCCGTGTTCCACGCAATGCTTGGTGACTTACGGAGCCGCTTGCCAGAACTTCAATTCGTAATAGACATCAACCAAGGTATCGCCATTATTACTGTCGGCAAATTTGAACATCGGTTGGTCGCAATTGGTTCCTGACATATAGCCAAATACTCCAGGTTTCGTCTGCGATCTCGATGCAACAGCAGCATTGTTAACGGCGCTCGTCTGGATGCGATCAGTAGCGTAAGCGGACCTCCAGCGAATCATAAAGACGCCAGAAGAACAGCCATTCATGGTGTTCGGAAATTTCGAAATTCCCTGCCAATCTTTACCTTGAAAAACCCGAATCGTCCCTCTGTTTGAGAATGGCTGGCCCCAAAAATCCTTACCGTCTTCAGATCGAAAGCCACTCCA
>Ga0307479_10003545_pt1 | contig 14221 bp, 11 predicted proteins | sample atmos_gasesECM4C_FD_203743 | JGI IMG/M metagenome (GOLD analysis project Ga0307479, IMG submission 203743) | Hardwood forest soil microbial communities from Morgan-Monroe State Forest, Indiana, United States - atmos_gasesECM4C_515 | ecosystem: Environmental > Terrestrial > Soil > Temperate...
ATTGTCGAGCCATTGCGCCGGGAATTGCGCGGCGCGGCCAACGATCAAGCCCTCTACGAAGTCCTCACCATGGAGCAACTGGTGAGCGCTTCACTCGCCCGCCAACGTTTCCTCTTGCTCTTGTTCGGCATTTTCGCTGGATTAGCGTTGCTCCTCGCGTGCATCGGCATCTACGGCGTGCTGGCTTACTTGACCGGCCAACGTGTGCCCGAAATCGGCGTACGCATGACTCTCGGGGCCAAACCTCTCGATGTAATCCGCATGGTGCTCGGAGAAAGCCTCGCGATGATCTTCATCGGTATTGGAGTTGGCATTGTCGCGGCTTTAGCCGCCGGGCGAATCTTGAATCGCCTGGTAGAGGGAATGCGCCCCGCCAACATAGCAACTTTCGCCATCACCATTCCCATCCTCGTCCTCGCCGCGCTCTTCGCCAGTTTCGTCCCCGCCCGCCGCGCCAGCCGCATAGACCCCATGACCGCCCTGCGCCAACAGTAGCCGCATCCATGTGCGCTGTCATGTATCTCGCCTAACAATTTTCGGGACGTCCGGCTGGCGAAAGATCTCCTGCTGCCCAGTACTCTGAAATACGGCGATGCTTTCGTTGTTAACAGACTGCAAGGTACAATGTTCCAATAACTGCAATAGGTTTGACCAAGCCTAGGGCATTTTTACAAGCTGCCCCCCTCCCACCTGCTGACGCATCCTAATTTTGACCTGCGGAAAGGGCGCGCATGGCTAAGCGCATTTTGACCAAGCAACTGGACCTGATCCCCACCAAAGCTTCGCTCGACGAATTACGCGAAGCCGCCAAATCCTGCAAAAATTGCGATCTTTGGAAATTAGGCACGCAAACCGTTTTCGGCGAAGGTGCTGCTCACAGCAAAATCATGCTCGTCGGTGAGCAACCCGGCGACCAGGAGGATCTTGCCGGCAAACCATTCGTCGGTCCCGCGGGCAAGCTGCTCGATAACGCCCTGGTAGAAGCGGGGATCGACCGCAAAAAAGTTTACGTGACCAACGCCGTCAAACATTTCAAGTGGGAGCCTCGCGGCAAACGCCGCATCCACAAAAAACCTAACGCCGCCGAAAGCGCTGCTTGCCGTCCTTGGCTCGATGCAGAAATCGCTGCCGTCCGTCCTGAAGTAATTGTTTGTCTCGGTGCCACCGCGGCCCAAGCCTTGCTCGGCAAAGATTTTCGCGTCACTCAGCATCGCGGTGAATTCGTCGAGTCCACGCTGGCACCCTACGTCGCCGCCACCGTGCACCCCTCTTCGATCTTGCGCGCCCCGGATGAGAATGCCCGCCACGAAGAAATGGCCCGCTTCATCGCCGATCTCAAGAAGATCGCCCGCGTTTTGCAATGAACGATTAAACTATCTCTCCATGCCTGACCCAGGGAAAGTGCGCATCGGCATCTCCGGGTGGACCTACGAACCCTGGCGTGGTGTTTTTTATCCCGAAGATTTAAAACAAAAACTCGAACTCGAATACGCCTCCAAAACTTTCAACTCCATCGAAATTAACGGCACCTTTTATTCCCTGCAGCGCCCTCCAAGTTTTGAACGCTGGGCCGCCGAGACACCCGACGATTTTGTTTTTTCCGTGAAGGCTCCGCGCTTTATCACCCACATTAAGCGCCTGAAAGATGCCAAAGCTCCAGTGGCAAATTTCCTGGCCTCGGGAATTTTCAATCTAGGTGCGAAACTGGGACCGATCTTGTGGCAATTGCCGCCGAACTTCATCTTCAGGCCCGAAGTGCTCGAGGACTTTTTTCTATTGCTCCCTCACGACACCGAGAAAGCATCCGCACTAGCTCACAAACACGATAAATGGATGTCCGGTCGCACTGCGCTGAAATCCGACGCCAAGCGCCCCTTGCGCCACGCCATGGAAATCCGCCACGCCAGCTTTGCGACTCCGGAATTTATAAATCTTCTGCGCCAATACGATGTCGCCCTCGTTTGCGCGGACACCGTCGAATGGCCCCGGCTGATGGACCTCACCTCCGATTTCATGTACTGCCGCCTGCACGGCTCGGAAGTTTTGTACGCCAGCGGTTACGACGAGACATCCTTGGATCAGTGGGCGACGCGCGTCCACCACTGGGCACGCGGAAGCGAGCCCGAAGACGCCGAACGCATCATCAAAGAAAAAGGCCCGCAAAAACCTCAGCGCGACGTCTTCGTTTATTTCGACAACGACGCAAAAGTCCGCGCGCCCTTTGACGCCAAGAGCCTCACCGCAAAAATAAGCAAACTTCTCGCGAAGTGAAGAAACGTTGTCCTGCGTGGAAGCGGTAAAATTTTCTTACCGCTTATTTGCGATGGCTAGAAGGAATTTTTGTATCCCCATAAATCTCATCCGCCTTCGTACCGGGGCGTCGTTCATCCGGACCGGGCGCCTCCCCTTGTGGCGATTTCTTGTTGCCAGCAGGTTTTGGCGTAATCTTCCGTTTGGAACTGAGCGGTTTCTTAACGGGCTTTACCATGACGCATCCTTGTCCCTACAAATTTGACGACTCCAGACTCTTCGAAATGCCTTCCAGCGGAATGGCCACCCACTCAGGCCGATTATTCAATTCATACCCTAACTCGTACACCGCTTTCTCCAGCACATGCAGTTGCAACAACGCCATAATCTCCGCGCGGCTCGGCGGAAGAAATTCGGCGCCCCGAGCTGTTTTCAAATACTCATCCAGAAAGCGCTCGCTAACCCATTTCGCCCACACTTCCGCCCAGCCCGTCAATTTTTCCCTGTTGCCATCATTAACATTCACGCTGCCGGTCGACGCCAGCAGTGGCGCATGCGCCGCATAGTGAAACGACCGCAACATTCCCGCCACATCCTGCAATGGCGATCGCTTCAAGCGCCTCTGCGACAACGGCCGCGCGGGCTCGCCTTCAAAATCAATAATCACGAAGTCTGCCCCGGTATACAGCACCTGCCCCAGGTGATAATCACCATGTATCCTCGTACGCACTGCGCGTATTGAAGCACTCAGCGCAGCATGAAAGCGCTCAATAATCCGCGGCTCGCAGCCCAGCACTTTCTCCACTTTGCGCTTTGCGTTTTCCGGCAAACGATCCTGCGCATGCCGCAGCTGCCCGAAAATCCGGTTCGTCAACTCCAGCAGGGCATCTTCAAAACTTCGCTGAAACTTGTCATCAAAAGGCTCGGGAGCAAAATCAGCTTCCATAGCCGCGGCCGGAGACGCCAGAGCCAAATGCAATTCCGCCGTTCGCCGCGCAAGCAGCCCCACTGATTCCAGAAATAGAGCGATGAACGCCCGCGCGGCATCATTCTGTCGGTCCGCAGCGGCACTCTCTGTTGAACTTTTGCCTACCTCATTATAAAAAGCTGAAATCGACTTCATCGTGTATTGCCACGCATCGCCCTGATTCGGCACAAACCCCTGAAGAATCCCTTGGGTCATGCGCAGCCCGCGTGCTCCCCGATACTCCAACGCTCCAAGCAACTGCGGCGTGCACTGGTAATGCGCCTTTTCCGTAAGAAAACCACCCACCTCAAGATCCGGATTTTCGCCCTCCTCCAGTCGCCGAAAAAACTTCAATATCAAGCGGTCCCCGTAAGCAACCGAGCTGTTGCTCTGCTCTGCCGTTATCGCCCGGGGCCGCAGGCTCCCAGCCGCCCCGGTTTCCTGCATCGACAACGCATGAGTGCGCGAAGTCACCAGTTCCCCGGCCTCCCCGGTAAAAACCAATCCCCTCTCAATCGCGTCCAGCAAGAAAGAAAGAAACGCCTCGTTTTTCAGCCCGTCGGTAAGCGTCACCTGCTCACCGCTGGCCCGCCCCGAAACCGTCAGCACCGCATCGGGTGCCCCGGGTTCGCCTTTGAGGTTCCGACCCGAGTCTTTGTTTGAACCTCTACTCACCACCAGCGGCACCGAATACAAATCCGCCCCGCCGCCCTCATACTCCACCTTCACCACAACAATCACCGCATGCAATACATCCCGCTCCAAGATAATGAAATCCGCCACCTCCGTAGCGCGCAGTGCCCGCGCTTTAGCCCCGAACCAGCGCTGCCCTTTCAAGTACGCGGGCAATTGTGCTGGCAATTCAGTCTTTAAATTAGAAAACATGTCTTTGCCAAAACCCGGCGAGGCCATAAACATCTCTCTTCAGCAAATGCATCACAACGGCTGCGGCTCTTTGTATTTTTCCTTAGTCGAATTTCCCAGATATCTTTCCAGCGCGCGCCGCGCCAGATCCTGTCCTCCCAGTCCAAACGCAATGGCCAGTCCCAACATGGAAGCTCCAAACACAATCGAAAACGCCGCCAGCACCGTTTGCCGCGCCAGTCCCAATTCCTCCAGCGCCATCGAAATCGCCAAAATCCAGATCACAAATCGAATCGACCAACTCCAGATTTTCGGCGAGCGAATCCCCGCATTCACGGAAGCCAGCAGCGCCGCCCGCGACAAAAAATTCGCTAGCACCAATCCCAGAAATAAAATCAGCATGGCGATAAATACTTCGGGAAGGAAGCGGAACAATCGCGATATCTGCTCTTGCAGTCCCGCCACTCCCAAAACGCTGACCCCGATCAGGATGAATCCCAGCCAGGTGATCCAGAATATCGAGCGGCTCAGCAGTTCCGTCATCGACGGAAGATCCGCCATCCGTAATACTCGCGAAGCCCCCGCATCTTCGGAAACGCGATCCAATTTCGTCAGCCGCAGCACCGCCCGAAACATGTGACCCAGCAGGTAAGCCGCCAGCAATCCCACCAGGATGATGACCACCATGACCACCAATCGCGGCAGAAATTCCGCGATCATATGCACCAGATTGTAGTAAGCCTGCTCCAAACCCTGCACGATGGTGACTCTCATGATTTCACCTCGATTCCTGCTTTCCACTTCTCCGTCAAATATGGCTTCTGCCGTTCGAACTCCATGCAAAGATTTTCACTCACCGCTTCCATGTCCGTAGCCGACGCCTCGGAAAATTCCGTCAGAAACGAATAGATTTTCCCGCGATACAGTGGGACCAACGCCTGCACTAGGTGATCCCGATTGATCACCGAATGGTGGTACGACGCAGCAAACTCATACAGCATCGTCACCCACAACTCCGGCGGAAATCGGAATGAGTGTTGGTCAAGCGTCGCAATGCCTTGAATGCTTGCTAGTGTTTCTGGACTTAAAATCGACTCCAGAATCGGTCCAAGTTCTTTAACGCCGGTTTGAAACATTTCAAACATTCTCGCGCGATTAAGCTCTGTCGATTCCGCGGTAACCGCATGGTCTGGACCAAACGTTGGCAATGGTTCTGAACCCTTGCGCTCCATCCACACCTGTTGGTGTGTTTCCAGCAACCAGAACAAACTTCCCACCGTTTGCCGCAACACTTCCACTAGGTCGGGACCCGCACCGTCCGGCGGTGGCGGCTTCTCGCCAAGATAAACCTGGCAGCAGCGAAAATCGGAAGTGAGCGCGGAAATTCCCATCCACGCTTCCGGCCGCGAACGCACTGGCTCTTCGTGCCACACATCTTCATTGAGGCAAAAGTTACCAAGCAGGTTCGAAAACGCCCACTCATCGGAATACAGCTCGCGAATCCTCCGCCCGAATAGCGCGCGTGTCATGGGATATAGAAGATTTCGTGCCAGCAACCCCTGAAATTTATGGCGCGAATATAATGGCGCTACAAAATCGAAGCTATCCCGGAATGCCGGCCGCAGCAGATTCGCGACCCATTCCGGAGACGTGCTGGAAGTAGCCGGCGACACAACGGCGCAGGCCCTGGCTCGTAGCAAATCCGATGCCGAAAGAATCGTGCGCAGCGCCAAGCCCGGCGAGGGCGCGCCATTAAATGCCGCCGTAACCCGGTGAATCGTACGCAACGAGGTTATCCCCTTGGAGTTCGAATTACTCCCAGGTTGTCCATCGCCGGAGTGATCCTCGGAACCAGAATCTTCCACCGCGCCGCCATCAACGCTGATGATCGCCACTCGCTGCCGCACAAAGTTCTGCTGCAAACTTTTTTCAACATAATGCGCAGCCCGCCGCACGGTGTTGGCGCTGCGATGCGAGAGGATCCCGACAAGCAGGTCCACCTCGCCGACACTCATTAATTGACGAAGTAGGTCGTCAGAAAGGAAGGTTTCGTCAGCCAAAGTACTTCTACTCTCACTTTCAACCGGGCGGAAATATAATACCGGGCAAATGTCGATAATGCGCAGCTTAAACTGCCAGCGTCAAATGCGGCGTAGTCGGAACCAGTAAAATTGATAAGGACCGAGCGTCAGCAGGTACGGCAATTCGCCAAATCTCGGAAACAAGTTTCGGCCAAACATTTCTATCGGTATGTACCCCTTGAACTGCTGCACATCCAGTTCGACCGCCTGTGCTGAACTCGACAAATTATTCACCACCAGAATTTTCTCGTTGCCCAGCTCGCGAATATACGCCAGCACCCGGTGATTTGACGGCCGCAAAAATTCCATCGTTCCCCGGCTGAACACTCGATAGGAATTTCGCGTCTTGATCAGCGCTTTCATCCATGACAGCAGCGAATGGCTGAACCTGCGCTGCGAATCCACATTCACCACCTGGTAGCCATACACGGAATTGGAAATCAGCGGCGAATACAACCGTTCCGGATCAGCAAAGGAAAATCCCGCATTGGTCCCGCCATTCCATTGCATCGGCGTCCGCACTCCGTTGCGATCCCCCAGGTAAATGTTGTCGCCCATCCCAATTTCGTCGCCGTAATAAACGATTGGCGTCCCCGGCATGGACATCAACAATCCATTCAGCAGCTCGATGCGGCGCCGGTCATTTTCCATCATGGGCGCCAGCCGCCGCCGGATCCCCAAATTAATCCGCATCGTCTTATCCGTGGCGTATTCGTCGTACATGTAATCGCGCTCGACGTCGGTCACCATCTCCAACGTAAGCTCGTCGTGGTTTCTCAAAAAAATACACCACTGGCAATTTTCCGGAATTGGCGGAGTCTGATCGAGAATCTCAATAATTGGTTTGCGGTCCTCTAATTTCACCGCCATGAACATTCGTGGCATCAGCGGAAAATGAAACGCGGTGTGAAACTCATCGCCGTCCCCAAAGTACGCGCGCACATCCGTCGGCCACTGATTGGCCTCCGCCAGCAACATTCTCCCCGGATAAAACCGGTCCAGCCGCTTACGCACTTCCTTGATAATCGCGTGTGTCTCTGGAAGATTTTCACAAGAAGTACCTTCGCGCTCCACCAGGTACGGCACCGCGTCGAGGCGGAAGCCGTCCACACCCATATCCAGCCAAAACTTCATGATCTCCCACATGGCCTCGAACACTTCGGGATTATCAAAATTAAGATCCGGCTGGTGACTGAAAAATCTGTGCCAGTAATACGATTTCGATAGCGGGTCCCACGTCCAATTCGACAACTCCGTATCGATAAAAATAATCCGCACACCCTGATACTTCGTATCCGCATCGCTCCACACGTACCAGTCGCGCTTGGGGTTATTCCGCGAGCTCCGCGCTTCCTGAAACCACGGATGTTGGTCCGAGGTGTGATTCATCACCATCTCAATCAGTACGCGCAAGCCCCGATTGTGCGCCGCGATGAGAAAAGCCTTGAAGTCATCCAGTGTCCCGTAGCTCGGATGTACGGTGGTGTAATCCGCGATGTCGTAACCGTCGTCGCGTAACGGCGAAGGATAAAATGGCAGCAGCCAGATGGTGTTGGTGCCCAGCTCCTGAAGATAATCGAGGCGTTGCGTCAGCCCAACAAAATCACCGATGCCGTCGCCATTGCTGTCGCAAAAAGTGCGCACGTGCAGTTGGTAAATTACCGCGTCTTTGTACCACAGGTTGTCTTCTTGCAACGCCAACGGGGTAACTCTCCTTTTCAGCGCCTCATCAGCGTGAATGCAAGTTCACAAGTCTATCGTAACGGCTCAACACGAAATATATGCGCCGGCAAAACCGCGGGATTCAGTTCCACATAATTTCTAGTTCCCTGCCAGATATATTTTTTATCCGTCAGCAGGTCGTTCATCTCGTAAGACTCCCCGGCCGCCAACCGGAATTCCTTCAACACCACATCCACCCATCCCATCTGCCTGTTCACCGGGTCCAGATTCACGATCACCAGGATCTTGTCGCCGCGATCCTCCGAGATTTTGCTATAGGCGATCAACATCGGATTGTCGGTGGTGTGAAATTTCAGACCATTGTTGTGCTGCAACGCAACATGATCCCGCCGGATGCTGTTCACCCGTCGTATCAACCCCTTCAAACTTTTGGGATCGTTCCGGTTCCATACCCGCACTTGATATTTTTCCGAGTCCAGATATTCCTCGCTGCCTTCCCGCAACGGCACATTTTCCATTAACTCGAACGCTGGCCCGTAAATTCCATAATTCGCGCCCAGCGTCGCCGCCAACACCAATCGCGCAATAAACGCCGGACGCCCGCCCTTCTGCAGATATTCATTCAGAATGTCCGGAGTGTTCGGCCACAGGTTCGGCCGAAAAAACTCGCTCACCGGCGGCTCGCTGATCTCCGTGAAATATTCCGTCAGGTCCGCTTTGGTATTCTTCCACGCGAAGTACGTATACGACTGCGTGAATCCCAGTTTCGCCAGCCGGTACATCACTTTAGGCCGCGTAAAAGCTTCCGCCAGAAAAATGGCGTCAGGATATTTCCGCTGCGTCTCTCCAATCAGCCATTCCCAAAATGGGAACGGCTTGGTGTGCGGATTGTCCACCCGGAAAATCTTGATCCCCTGCGAAACCCAGAAAAAAATCACGCTCCTTAATTCTTCCGCCAGCGCCGCATAATTCGACGTCTCAAAATCCAGCGGGTAAATATCCTGATATTTCTTGGGCGGATTCTCCGCGTACTGCACGCTGCCATCCGCCCGCGAGCGAAACCATTCCCGATGTTCCTTCACATATGGGTGATCCGGCGAGCATTGAAACGCAATGTCCAGCGCCAACTCAACTCCGTGAAGCTCCGCTTTTTCTCGCAATGCCCGCAAATCCGCCAAAGTTCCGAGCTCTGGGTTTATAGCCTTATGCCCGCCGTCTTTCGAACCAATGGCCCACGGACTGCCCGGATCAGCCGCCGTCGGCGTCGTGGAATTATTTTTGCCTTTGCGTTCCGTCACCCCAATCGGATGAATCGGCGGCAAATACAAAACATCAAACCCCATATCCGCCACGTATTCCACATACTCAGCGCACTCACGCAAAGTTCCTGGACTTTCCGCCGAAGTCGTACACGAACGCGGAAACATCTCGTACCACGTGCTGTACCGCGCCCGCGCGGGATCCACGCGCATCACCAGCTCTCTCTGGTAAACTGTGTCGCCCGTGCGCTCCCGGTACCGCGACATCAGCGCAAGTAAATCCTCATCTTCCGAGAACGCCACCGCAGCCGCTGCATCGTTTCCGGTAATCTTTCGCAATCGCGCGCTCAACGCATTCAATATCTGGGTGTCCGCGCCGCTCGCGCGTTTCGCAGCCGCAGCAACAAATTGCGACCCGGTTTTCAAGTCCAGCGTCAGATCCTGTCCCGCGTCCGCTTTTTTCCGCAAATCGCGAGCCCAGGTTTTGAAGCGGTCCACCCACCCTCGCAAACTGTAGAAATAAATCCCTACGTTCCGGGGTCGGAACGCCGCCTCCCACCTATCATTGGTAACCAACTGCATCGGCTCATATTGCCAATCCGCATCGCCATCTCTGCGATATTGCAGCGCCGCATCCACAACATCATGCCCGTCAGCAAAAATATCAGCGCTCACCGTCACAAGTTCCCCCGGTGTGCGCGCAATCGGAAACCGCCCGTCATCAATTTCCGGCAGCACGCTTTCAATCACTACTCTCTGAACAGACCTCGGCGTGTCTTTATCTTCGGTTTTTTTTGGAAGGAATCGTTCGTCTGTTACCGTCACGGCGTGAAGTAAATTCGCTCCCCACTCCCCGAATTTATTATCTTCTACTCATTATATACGCGTGCGGTGCAACGATTCTTCATGCAGCGAAATACTTATTCAAATGATTAAAATTCCAGTTGCGATTTAACGAATCAGTTAATTCCCTCTACTGGATTCACTGGATACTCTCAAGCGCCCTAAAAGCCTACACTACCAGTGCTGGCGGGCATGGTCTGCCCAGCACGAGGCCCAAGTGAAGATAGCCCAGGTGTCCCCCTTATATGAAAGCGTTCCACCCAAAATGTATGGAGGTACGGAACGCGTCGTTTCGTTCCTTACCGAAGAACTGGTTGCGCAAGGCCAGGATGTAACTCTTTTCGCTAGCGGAGATTCGCAAACTTCCGCGAAGCTCGTTCCGGGCTCAAAAACCTCTCTCCGCTTGAGTAAAAATTCCGTCGACCACCTGGCGCATCACATCGCCATGTTGGATGACGTCATGCGCATGGCGCCGGAATTCGACATCATTCATTTCCATATCGATTACATGCATTTCCCATTGTCCCGCTATTGCGCGCTGCCCAGCATAACCACTCTTCATGGCCGCCTCGATCTTCCCGATTTAATCCCAGTTTATAAACGCTATTCGGACGCCCCGGTGATTTCCATTTCCTTGGCGCAGCGCAAACCATTGCCGCGCGCGAACTGGGTTGCCAACGTTCATCACGGCCTGCCTGTTGATCTCTTGACCTTCAATCCCAAAGCAGGCGACTATCTCGCGTTCCTGGGCCGTATCTCCCCCGAGAAACGCCTCGATCGCGCCATCGAAATCGCTAATCGCGCCGGAATGCCCCTGAAAGTAGCCGCGAAAATCGACAACGCCGACCGCGCCTACTATGAATCCACCATCAAGCCCTTAATGGGCGACCCCAACGTCGAATTCATCGGCGAGATTGGCGAAGATGAGAAAAGCGAATTTCTCGGTAACGCCTACGCCTATTTATTTCCCATCGACTGGCCCGAGCCTTTCGGTTTAACCATGATTGAAGCCATGGCCTGCGGCACTCCCACCATCGCCTTTAATTGCGGCTCTGTTCCGGAAGTCATGCAGGAAGGTCTGACCGGCTTCATCGTCAACAATATGGATCAAGCCGTCGCAGCAGTAGAAAAAATAGCATCAATCGAACGCACCGCTTGCCGTAACGTTTTTGAAAAGCGCTTCACATCCGCGCACATGGCCGAGCGATATATTCAGATCTATCAGTCCATGGCCTCGGATAGCCACCTCGCTACTCCTGCCCAGGATAGCTCTGATACCTCACGTTCACAGGCAATCGCATAATAAAAAACTCCCGATTCGTGGCAGGATAGGTCTGTGGCCGATATTGTCCGCGTCAAAGACCAGTATTACGTTAAGGCGACCTCGGCGCTCGCCGACGACCGCACCCGCGTTCTCAAATACGGCGACACTTTCGCTGTTCTAAATCGCTACGGAGACATCGAGCCGCTGGGCTTCGGCCAGTTCGGCTTGTTCCACTCCGAGACCCGCCACCTCTCGCGCATGACCCTGCAATTAAATTCGCAAACTCCCATGCTGCTCAGTTCGACCATCCGCGACGACAACGCCTTCCTCGCCGTGGATATGACTAATTTCGACACTACCGCCAATGGCACGGTCGGCCTCAAGACGGAACCAGGCTTGCCCCGCGAAACAATCCATCTTTTCCGTTCCAAATTTCTCGACAAAGCCACGTGCTACGAGCAGATCCGCTTGATCAATTACGGTCTGCAACCTCTTCAGATTTCCCTCAGCTTTCAATTCGAAGCCGACTTCGCAGACATCTTCGAAGTCCGCGGCACCAAGCGCGCAAAAAAAGGCGACCGCTTGTCAGACTCTCTCGACGGCGACACCGCCGTCCTCTCCTACCGCGGCTTGGACCACATCAGCAGAAAAACCCGCATTGAATTTACTCCCAAACCTCGCGTGCTCACCACCCGTCAGGCCCGTTACGAATTCACTCTCGAGCCTAAACAGGAGCAATCCGTTTTTGTCACCGTCTCCTGCGAACGAAATTTAATTCCCGTCCCCACCAATCCTTATCAAAGCGCTTTCGACACACTGCACAATCGCTCCACCAACGAACGCCTGCACGAGTGCGAGATCACCACTTCCAACAAACGCATCAACTCCTGGCTCAAGCGCTCGGAAGCCGACTTGCGCATGCTCACCGATGGCAATCCTGAAGGAGAGTATCCTTACGCTGGCGTCCCCTGGTTCGCCACCGTTTTCGGCCGCGACGGACTCATCACCGCGCTCGAAACTTTGTGGATCGCACCGCACATCGCCAAAAGCGTTTTGCAATATCTTGCCGACGAGCAAGCTACCGAGGAAATTCCCGATCAAGACGCCGAGCCGGGGAAAATTCTCCACGAAATGCGCCGCGGCGAAATGGCCGTGCTCAAGGAAGTTCCCTTTGGCCGTTATTACGGCAGCGTGGATTCCACCCCGTTGTTCATCGTTCTGGCCGCGGGATATTTTCTGCGCACCGGTGACACCGAATTTCTGTCCTCCATCTGGTCCAACATTCAAGCCGCTCTGCGCTGGATCGACATCTACGGTGATCGCGATCACGATGGTTTCGTCGAATACGCGCGGCGCTCCAACACTGGCTTGGTCCAGCAGGGCTGGAAGGATTCTAACGATTCCGTTTTCCACGCCAATGGTCAACTAGCCGAGCCGCCCATCGCTTTGTGCGAAGTGCAGGCCTACACCTACGCCGCCAAACGTTCCGCCGCCATGCTTGCCGGCGAATTCGGCGACAATGATGCCGCCCTGAAACTCAATCTGGAAGCCGATCGTCTCCAGCAGCGCTTTGAACAAGAATTCTGGTGCGAAGAAATCGGCATGTACGCGCTCGCTCTCGACGGCAAAAAGCAGCAATGTAAAGTGCGCTCCTCCAACGCCGCCCAAACGTTGTTCTGCAAAATCGCCTCGCCCGAGCGCGCCGCAATCATGTGCCGCCAACTGATGTCCAACCAGCTTTTCTCCGGTTGGGGCGTGCGTACCATCGGCTCCGGCGAACTGCGCTACAACCCCATGTCCTATCACAACGGTTCTGTCTGGCCACACGATAACGCCTTGATCGGTTGGGGCCTCTCGCTCTACGGTTTCCAGGATGCCGTCGGCTCCATCCTCAACGGTCTTTACGAAGCCAGCCTTTATGTCGATTTGCATCGCTTGCCAGAACTTTTCTGCGGTTTCCACAAGCGCACCGAATCCATCGGCCCCACCCTCTACCCCGTCGCCTGCGCGCCACAAGCATGGGCCGCCGCCGCCCCATATCTTTTGCTTCAAGCCATGCTGGGCCTGCAGATCAAAGCCGCCGAGCGCCAGATCTCCTTCGCCAATCCCATCTTGCCCGCCAACATCGAAGAAGTGCGCATCGACAATTTAGGCATCCCCGGCGCTGACTGCGACGTAATCATCCACCGCTACTCCGCCGGTGTCTCCGTAGACATCCTCCGCAAAAAAGGCGACATAGAAGTCCTCAAATCCCTCTAGCGCGCGAGCGGATTGCCATTGTTCTCCCCGATCCACACCCGCTGTATCATCGAATCCTCAATTCGAATTGAAAGCCAGGTGTTCACCACGCCGGCTTCAGAGACCCAATCGCGAACGCTGGAGGCAACCTTGTCTTCATCCAACGTAAACAATCTCATTGCGGAGTTGTCGCGAATTAGCGGCGGGCGCGCCAGGGTTTCAAGTTGCGGTGCTGGTTTTCGGCCCAGACTTAAAGCACCCGATGATGAAGAACAGTGGGCTGTCGGCGCATAGTGTCGGAGAGGAAAAAAAAAGAAGAGGCGGGCCAGGTCTTCCCGCCTCCTCGCATTCCCCTCTCGGGGAGAACCAGCTAGTCTGACGGAGGGTGACTAGCCAGTCGTGTGTTGGCCTGCCTATGAAACCCCTCCCCCCACCAAAAAGTTTCGCACCCAGTTAAAAAAAGTTAAGTAGAATCGTTGCGGTAGCTTATAGCTAGCTACCTACATCCAACCACCTAATGTCCCGCACCTCCAACCTCAGCCCCGAGAATCTATTGCGTTTTCTACAGGTTAAAACCGAGCCCGCCTCCGCCAACGATATCGCCCGCGGCTTGCACCTCGGAAAATCCGACCGCCGCCCCCTCTTCAAAATCCTCACCAAACTGAAAAAACGCAACGCCATTGAAGAGCTGCCCGGAGGCCGCTATCGCCTCGCAAAACGAAATGCCGCAAAAGCATCCCCCGCAACTCCGCAAACAAAGCGCCGCCCCGAC
>Ga0307479_10003548_pt1 | contig 14219 bp, 8 predicted proteins | sample atmos_gasesECM4C_FD_203743 | JGI IMG/M metagenome (GOLD analysis project Ga0307479, IMG submission 203743) | Hardwood forest soil microbial communities from Morgan-Monroe State Forest, Indiana, United States - atmos_gasesECM4C_515 | ecosystem: Environmental > Terrestrial > Soil > Temperate...
TGATGCCCCGTCCGCCGTCACCGCCGTTGGGCGGATCAAAGACGACTCCAATCGGTTGAAAGCCACGTGGCCCAAGTTCGCTCTGCAGGCTGTTCAACATCTGGGCAACCCGGAGGCAATGCTCGGACCTGATGAACAGGAACTCCATGACGACCACCTTGCCCTTGAGGCTGGAGAGCAGCAGCGTGTTGCCGCCGGGTGGTGACAAGGCGAAATCAGGTGATTGACGCGGCAATTTCGCGGCCGGCGCGGAAGAAGCGAGGATCAGGAGCACGACGCTGGCGACGATCCGTTTCATTTCACACCTGCTGCCACTTGGCCACGATGCGCTCGATCTCGGTAGCCGCGGCTGCCGCGGCTTCTTCCGGGCTGTGCTCGCCTTTGAGTACGCTCTGAACCATTCTGGGAATGAGCGAGCTGTTGAAAACCTCCATGTACGCCGGAGTTGCAAAACCGGGTACGCCGACGTTCGGGGTCCAATGCAGCGCATCCTTCAGCTCCACGTACTTGTAGGGAGGATCTGCGTGCGGATCGCTCGAGAGCCGCACGATCAGGTCGGGGACGGTCTTCGGATAGACAGGAAAGTTGCACCCGAGGCTGGCCTGGTAGCCGAGCCTGGAGGTATCGATCAGATCCGCGAGGAATTGCCTCGCGCCCTCCTGATTGCGGGCGAAGTTCCAGACTACCGAGCAATTGGTGGCATGCGGCAGCGCCGTCACACCCATCCCGTTGGTGCCTGACAGAGGCGGCTGAATCCGCAGCTTGCCCGCTATCTGCGGCGCCTCTTTTTCGGCCATGCGCAGCAGACTGATGGCGTTGGTGGTGCAGGAAGTCTTGCGTGCCAGCATGGTCTTGACGTTGCCCGAGGGTCCCCAGGCAAGCTGGGCCGGCGTGCCCGATTCCTGATACAACGCCTGGATGTATTTCAATGCACCGACAGCGAAGACATTCTTGTTGAACAGGAGGCCTCCGCTTCCGTCCAGTATCCAGGCGCGAAAGGCGTAGAAGATCGTGTGTAACGTGACGTTGCCCTCCAAGGTCGGCGTAAACGCCAGACCGGAGGGAATTCCGAGTTTGTCGCGCAACTGCCTGCCGCCGCTGCGCAAGCCGCCATAGTGGACCGGCCCCAGGGGCATGCCGACCTCGCCCCAGTAGTCCTGAAAGAAATGCAGTGGTGAAGGCGCCCAGAAATCGGCAAACGCGAAGTATTGTCCATTCTTTGGATTGAACGTTGACCGGTGGGCGAGCTGCGGGATGGCACCGTACTTGACAGCGACCGCCCGATAAACATCGCCATGGTCAATCGCGTGTTGGTAATACTCGGCGGGCGGCCAGGGAAACACGAAGATGTCGTGACCCCTGCCAGCGTTGATCTCAGCCGTCGCCGCGGCGCCGATTTTCTCCACAGGAATGAGATCCACGGTGACGCGGGTGCGGTTCCTCAGCCCCCAATCCTCAGCCACCCTCTCGAAAAAGAGGTCGTACTCGGGCATGAAATGCGCCCACTTGGCGATCCGCAATGTCTTCTGGCCGCCCAAGGCGCGTTCGGGGAAGAGGAACAACGGCCCAGCGGCCGCGGCACCCGCCGCAAGTTTGAGGAAATCCCGGCGGGCAACCGGCCTTTCATCGTCGCTGGACATATGCCTGCCGCCCCTTTACGCAAGACAAGCCCCGGCAGGCGCGAATTCGCCTGCCGGGGCTGCTGACCTCATTGCCGGTCCGGTTTGAAACCGACGCCGACGCTACGTCCCATTCCCGTTGCCAGGGAATTCTCCCGTCGTCTGGAGGCCCACGAAGTTCGCCGTCATCTGCGGATTCTGTGGAGCGCCGCTGGGTAGGCGCACCTGATCCAGGAAGGCGTCCCTGGCTATGGCGCCATTGCGTGGATCGGGAATGGCTGGACAGACCAACCAGATGGCCCCTCCGTCCGTTCCATTCACGGCCAGCTTGCCCTCCGCGCCGCAGCCGTTGGCCTCGATTTGATTGTTGGTCTCATCAGCGGTCTTGATGATGGGCGTGCCATCGAGGCTCGCGCCGTTTTTGGCGATCAACGCCTGGAATATCGGACCACAGACCGGTCCGGGGTTGGCTGGATCCACCGTGAACCAGACATACGTGATGATCCACATCCCGAGCAAATCGTCGCAGAAATAGCCGTATGGGCTGTCGCTGACACCGTTCGGGCACACCGTGGGATCGGTACTGATGCAGTTGTTGTCGCTGCCATCCATCGCGTTGCGATTGGAGGCAAATCTCCAGTCCTGCCTGAGGTTCGGCGTGAATACGGTATTCACCGTATTCAGCTGGAAACAAGGCGTAGGCGGCGCAAGGGGGCTGGCGATATCCGCGGCACAGGGGTTGGTGGCAAAAGTGCCGTTGGGCAGTCTCTGTTTCACCAGCCCGTAGGCCTCGAAGTTGCTCACGATATCCTGCATGGCGATGCCACGCGGGTTTTGGCTGTTGCTGATGGCGATCGTGCTGCCGCCGACGGTCCGGTTGTAACTGGTTTCGAATGCGGTCTGGCTGGTCAGGAAGCCCAGGATGGAGATGAACTGGTTGGGTGCACCGGAGCCGTCGTCCGGGAACCCGCCGGTAGTGGCCAGGATGCGGAAATCCCTGCGGTCAGGATCGTGGTCACTGCAGTGGCCGTCCGCCACCCAGTTGACAGGATGGCCTGGAATCGCCGGCGGTCCCGTTCTGCGGGCGGAACCGAACCTCCCGATCACCTGGCTCGGGATGAGGCCGTTATCCTCGTAGAAGGTGTCGCTGAAGTCGCACGGCGGCGGGTTGAAGCGGGTCGGACTGAGTGCCGTATCCTGAGCGGCCGCCAGGTTGGGAGCCGCCACGAGCGGCACGCCCGCCAGCGCCACAGCAGCCAAGTAGAGCGAAGCTCGCTTGCGTATGTTTTTCATCACTCGATCCCTCCTCCATGAGGCCGCGCGACGTCGATGCCGGTCTTTGATTGATGACTATTCACGAGAACCATCCTCACGATCCGGGACATTCAAGACGCCTGAATACGATTGGTTTCAGGCCGAAGCATCCACGTGATGGATTCGGCAAGATAGGTGGCATTGGCCATCCCTGGACAGGCCGCCCACAACATCAACGGTTCATTCCCATAGCGGACGTTGCCGATGTGCTGGGTCTTGTCCTGGTCGATGGCCGGGTCGGGATAGGTAAAGCCAATTCCCTTGCGGATTTTTTCCAGGTCCGCGGGCTTGCCGGTCAGAAAGGTCCAACCCGGCTTGGCGTGAAACAGCTCCCGGTAACTGCGGATCGCGGTCACGTCATCCTCCTCGGGCTTCAGCGTAAACGAGTACATGGAAAGCTTCGGCCCCACGTCCGCACCGAGCAGCTTCTGTACCTTGGCGAGGTTCGCCGTCACCATTGGACAGATCTCATCGCACCTGGTGTAGAAGAAGTTCAACGTCACGATCTTTCCCTTGACCAGGTCGTCATAAAACATCACTCGTTCGCCTTCGTGCGTGAGCAACGGGACGTTGGGCAGGTTCATTCGCTGGATACGCTGTCGCGCCTGGGCGGACTTCGTTTTTCCGTCATTCTCACCCGTCCCTGTCGCAGCGTTCACAGCGGCGCGGGCGGCATTTCCAGCCATGACGGCCGTCGCCCCGGCAAGCGGCGCCAGCGCCGTCCAGCCCAGTACCTTCCTTCTTGATATGTCAGCCATGTCACACTCCTCCTGCGCAGGCGTTCGCCTGCTCATCGTCGGTCCGGGGTTGCCCCCGCGGGTCAACCCGTGCGACGCATGCGTCGCACCCTTGCGTTTTCGTTCACGGCACCAGGATGTCGTCGCCTTGAGCCACGACGTGCCAGAGCGCCATCATGGCATGGTCCTCGTGCACCACGTTGTGACAGTGAATGGGGTACTTTCCGGTCCAGTCGCGGAAGCGGAAGAACAACATCGCGCGCTCGTTGGGATGTAGTTGAGTCACGTCCTTGCGGCCCATGTCCGCCGGCACGGTGGGCGCCACCCGGTTGCGGCTCAGGATCTGATGTTCCTCCAGGTGAATATGCACAGGGTGAGTCCAATCCCCGGTGAGGTTGGTGAGCAGCCACTGTTCGACGCTGTTCTGTTGAACCGCGAAGCGGAACTGATTGCAGTCCATGAACTGCCCGTTGATCGACCACTGACCGTTCAAGCGGTCGAACTTGAAGGTCCGTACGATCCTCGGCGCCGCAGTGGTGCTCGGCAACTGGTAGAACGACGGATGGGTGGCCGGGTCCACGCTGTCATCGGTAACAGCTGTTCCGCTGACCCGGAACTGCAGTACGAGATTGCCGGCGCCGGCCGGCTTGATCGCCGGCTGGCTGCTGTTGAGAACCAGGCTGCATTCGGTGGTCGCACTGTTCTGCGGTGCCAACATGCTGTCCACGGCCACCGGGCCCTGGCCGTTGAGTTGATTCAGGCGGTTTTCCAGGTAGAGGGTCTGGCCGGCAAAGCTGCGGAAGTCGATGATGATGTCCACGCGCTCAGCAGGCCCGATACGCACGCTCTGCACCTGTACCGGAGTCGGAAGCAGGTTGCCATCGGTCCCTATCAGCCAGTACGGATTCGTCGTCCCCGGGCTGGCCAGATTGGTGAGGAAGAACTCGTAGAAGCGCGACGGTCCGGTATCGAGCAATCGGAAGCGATAACGCCGCGGCTCCACGTTGAAGAACGGCTGAATCGTCCCATTCACCAGGAATTTGTCGCCGAGGATACCGTCCAGGTTGAACAGATCGAACACGAGCTCGCCACTGGCCGGGTCATAAACTCTGTCGGCAAACAGCAGCGGGATATCGTGCGCCGGGAAATCGGGAAGATGGAAGCCGGTCGCACTGCTTCCGGTGTCGAACTGATTGAACAGGCAATAAAACCCCGCAAGGCCCTTGTAGGTGTTTTGCGAGGTGAAGTCCACGCGATGGTCGTGATACCACAACGTGCTCAGGGATTCGTTGATGTCGCCGTTGGGCGCATGGTCGGAGTTGAATCCGGCCAACACATTGGGGTAGTACTGGTCGCAGAAATGCCCGCTGGAATAGAAGTCGCACGGATTTCCATCGCTTTCCGACGGGTTGTGCGCGTTGTGCAGGTGAGTCGTCACGGAGGGCATTCCGAAGCCGGTATTGTTCACCTGTGTCACGGGAGGCAGCGAATTGATATTGCGCGTGAGCTGCGGCTTGCCGTAGAACGCCTGATAAGTCGGGCCCGGACTGCGGGCGCCGGTGCCATCATCGAAGCCCCAGAGGGTCTGCACCGGAAGAGTCGTATCGCTCGTCTGCCTTGCCGTGAACTGCCTTTGGTTGAAGTTATACAGCGTGCCCGGAACCACCGGGAAGCGCACCGGATCGATCAGTGGAGCCTGGAACGCAGCCGCGCGAACCTCTCCCGCCGCCACATTCGGATTCAACGTGGGTGCGGGACTGAGCGCGGCCACCGTCTTTGCCAGCGGCATGATCACCAGCGGATCGATGAACGGCCTGGTCACTGGACTTTGGGTCTGATTGCCCGGCACGCAATTCTGGTTGGTCCCGGGGCTGCTATTGCTCCCCGAGCTGGGCGGGTTATTCGTCTGCGTCTGTCCGTAAGCCCGGGAGCTCAAACCGTTCTTTGCGACGAGCATGCCGCCGGCCGTGAGCAACCCCATCTTGAAGAGATCGCGCCGGCTGGTCAGCCCGGCCGCAATCAGCTCGCGCCGATTCTTCGCCGCTGCACACATCGCCTTGAAGCGTTTGCGGGAAACCTTCTCTCCAAAGACGTTGTAGTACATGACTCGCCTCCCCTTGGCTTTTTCGCCTGACATCCGTGTTTCAATTGGACTTCGAGGCCTGCACGCAGCGCGCCTGTTATTTTCACGGCAGAGTGCTGGCCGACAGCAGCGCACAGGCTACCCCCCGCTGCCGAAGCTTGGACAGCACAAACCTTTAGCTAAAGCCGCTGTTTGTTAGCATTTTTGGCTGGCCCCCCGGCCCGGCCGGCTCCGGCACAATTCACCCTGCTCAATCGCCGAGATAGGCGATAAGACCCCGATTGCAACCGTTGCACTGGCCGCTGCCTATTCGAACTTGCTGGCCGAGCTCGTCAGCGGACGATCATCGATGCATTTCCCGCCGATGGCTCGTCAGTATCATCTGTACCGAGTTGATAAGTGTCTGCTGCCTGCGTGTGGAACGTCTGTACGAGCTCCGCGAAAACGACGTCAGAATCACGTGTAAGCACGGCGAGCAAATCGGAAACGGAACGACCATCGGGGATCTCGTAGATCACGCAATCAACAGCGAGTGCTTTGATCGGCCAGCTCGCAATCATCCGTAATCCATAGGCGTCAGCCACACGCTGCGCCGCACGGTGCGCGCTCTGCGCGATCAGATAACCGTTCCCGTTGTAACGCCATCCTGTCGTCCCTGCGAGGCCTGGCGGGTGCTGCGGTTCGTTGGAGAACGCCACGATAATGCGCGAATGTTGCGGCTCGAGGTCGGTCGAGGTGGGTGCGGCGAGTGGCGCAGGGTTGCTGCCAATGCTCGCGCTCAGGAGCACGAGGCTCAGCACGCGTGTATGCGCGACGGTACGCATTACGGCCCTCTACGATTCGATGTCACAAGTCGCTGCTCTGTGGGCATTGCACAAGAGATCGTTGTGGCGAGTCGCGCGGCTCCTTTGTCCGCGTTGGTTTGCGACCAGTGAGTGGTCGCGGCAGGACTCCCGGTTCTCCCCGCTGACGTACAAGATCGGCGCCGGAACGGCGTCCGAGTTCTGTCGAGGCGACGGTGGCATCGCACACCCCTGGGTTGACCCGGAGCTGCAGAGTCAAACCGGGGTCACGCCGAGACCGAAGTCGCAGCTCTCGCAAGACGGTGGCCAACTCCGTGCCAGTGGGCGTGCCAGACCGTTCGGGTCTAGACTACCGGTGGGGGCTTGGGGACACGCTGTCAGGTGACGAATGCCGTGGTTACCTCGCGCGATCGAGCCGCTCAAAAATGAAGGTCGCTGTGCGCACCACTCTTATGCGGATTGCTGGGACTGAGGTCGCGAGTGTTAGTAACCGAGGTGCATTACGTGCACCGGTCCAAATCATGGGAGACACGTGTTCATGAAGACAACTCTGTGGCTTCGCATCTCATCGGGCATCACGCTGCTCCTCGCCACCGGCCACACCCTTGGCGGACTGAAGTACTGGTCGCCCATGGGCAGCAACCCGGTCCTGCAGGCTATGAAGACCGTTCACTTTGACATGATGGGGGTGAGCCGCAGCTACTTGGATTTCTACATGGGCTTCGGATACTCGATCACGGCGACTCAGGTGATGCTCGCCATCCTGCTCTGGCAGCTCGCGACCTTGGCCCGCACCGACGCCGTAAGTGTGCGACCCATGATCGCCGTGATCACTCTGGCTGTCGCAGCATGCGGCATCATCGCCTGGCGCTTCATCCTTCCGGTGCCCGCCCTTTTCTGCCTGGTGCAGATCGCCAGCTTGGCAGTAGCGTATGTCGTGGGACGCTCTGAGCCAGGAGCAAGCAAGCCCGCCTTAGGTTCCACGGGAATCAGCTCTTAAGTTAAGAAACTGCCATCACCGTGGGCCCAAGCCAATCGTCCGCGCAGCGCGACTAACACTCCGGTCTGCGGCGTTTCACGATGGCGATCTGTTGCCCAAAGTGGATGGCCCGAATCACCGGCGTGCCGTTTATACTCTCGCCGCGAGTTGCCTTCGGAATCCCCATGAGAATTCTCGAATACACCGGCTTGGACACCGCACGCGTGGCGACGCAGTATCGCAAAGCCACCGAGGCCATCGCCCGCGAGGACTTCCGCGCAGCGGAGGTGAAGAAGCTCGTGAACCTGGGACATGGCAAGTTCTACCGCGCACGGCTCGATGGCGCCAACCGCCTGTTGTTCGCGCTCGTGCGGCACGGCGGGGAGACCTGCGCGCTCATGTTGGAGGTGATCGCGAACCACGATTACGGCAAGTCGCGCTTTCTGCGCGGGGCAAACGTCGACGAAACGAAGATCGCCGACATGGATGCGAAGGCAGCGCAAGTGGAGGCGCAGCCGGTGCGCTATCTACACCCGGAGCGCACTGCCGTGCATTTCCTGGACAAACCGCTCTCCTTCGACGACGCGCAGGAATCGGTGTATCGCCTGCCACCCCCGTTGATCGTGGTCGGCAGCGCCGGCAGTGGCAAAACCGCACTCACTCTGGAGAAGCTCAAGCACGCCGACGGAGAGGTCTTGTACGTCACCCAGTCGGCGTACCTCGCGCAGAACGCGCGTGACCTGTACTACGCCAACGGCTTCGAGCGCGAAGACCAGGAAGCCACGTTTCTCTCATACCGCGAATTCGTCGAGTCCATCCGCGTGCCGGCGGGACGCGAGGCGGGCTGGCGCGAGTTTTCGAGTTGGTTTGCGCGAATGCAGCAAGGGCACGCGTTCAAGGAGGTCGATGGGCACCAGGCTTTCGAGGAAATCCGCGGGGTGATCGTTGCGCGCGCGGGTGGCGTGCTCTCGCGCGGGGACTACCGGACGCTGGGCGTGCGCCAGTCGATCTTTCCGGCGCAGGAACGCGACCGGCTTTACGATCTGTTCGAGAAATACCGGGCGTGGCTCCCCGACGCGGGGCTATACGACCTGAACCTGCTCGCGCAGGACTGGCTGGCGCTGGCCGCACCGCGTTACGACTTCGTGATGGTAGATGAAGTGCAGGATCTCACCACGGCGCAACTCGCCCTGGTGCTGAAGACGCTCAGGACTCCGGATCGTTTCATGCTCTGCGGCGACTCCAACCAGATCGTCCACCCCAACTTTTTCTCCTGGAGCCAGGTCAAGACACTCTTCTGGCGCGAACCGGCAGTTGCAGAGCGGCAGCAGCTGCGCGTTCTGACGGCCAACTTCCGCAACGGCCTGCAAATCACGCGTCTGGCCAATACGCTGCTCAAGATCAAACACCAGCGCTTCGGCTCCATCGACAAAGAGAGCAATTTCCTGGTGCAGACCGTGGGCGGGGAGCCAGGCCAGGCTACGCTACTGGCGGACAAGGATGCGTCCAAGCGCGAATTGGACCGCAAGATCCGCCAGTCCACGCAGTTCGCCGTGCTGGTGATGCGCGATGAGGACAAGCCGGCAGCCCGTGAATACTTCTCGACGCCGCTGCTGTTCTCGATCCATGAAGCGAAGGGGCTGGAGTACGAGAACATCGTGCTCTACCGTTTCGTTTCCGGCCACCGGCGCGAATTTGCAGAAATCTCCGCGGGCGTGACGCAGCAGGACCTCGAGACCGACACGCTCGACTATCGCCGCGCCCGCGACAAGAGCGACAAGTCGCTGGAGGTCTACAAGTTCTTCGTCAACGCGCTGTACGTCGCCCTGACCCGCGCCGTGAGGAACCTGTACCTCGTCGAATCCGACACCAGTCATGCTCTGTTCGGCCTCCTGGAGCTGACCACGACCAACGGCGAGGCACAGGTGGAGGCCAGGCAATCGAGTCTCGAGGAATGGCAGAAGGAAGCGCGCAGACTCGAGCTGCAGGGCAAGCAGGAGCAGGCTGAAGCCATCCGCCGCACCATTCTCAAGCAAACCCCGCCTCCCTGGCCCGTGCTCGATGAGCCGGCGGTCCGCGAGCTGCTGGCCAAGGTCTTCCGCGAACGCGCGGTCGGCGACAAACAGAAGCGGCGGCTCTACGAATATGCCGCTTTCCAGGATGAGCCCGAGTTGGCCTCGTACCTCGCGCAGGAAGCCGGCTTTGGTGTGGCGCAATTCGGCAGTGCACAGGGATTCGAGCAGCAGCGCAGCGCGCTCAACCGCAAATACCTCGTGGCCTACGCCGCGCGCAACTTCAAGGATGTGCTGCGCCAGTGCGACACGCACGGCATCGACCATCGCACGACCATGAACCAGACGCCGCTGATGGCGGCCGCTGCCGCCGGCAATTCCGCCTTGGTCGAAGCGCTGCTCGAACGCGGCGCAGACCGCGAAGCGACGGATCAATACGGCTGCAATGCGTTACATATAGCCCTGCGTGAGGCCTTCCGCGACCCACAGTTCGCGCGCGGCCCCTGTGCCGTGCTTTACGAACTGCTGGCACCGGCGCACGTGGATGTGAAGGCGGGCGAGCGCTTGGTGCGCATCGACAAACATCTATCCGAATATTTTCTGTTCCAGACATTCTGGACGTTGTTCAAGTCCCGATTCACGCGCATCGACCGCACGCTCGACTGTGCACTCGACACAAAGGCGATACTTAGGTCCTGGGAGGCACTGCCGGAGAGCGTCCTGCGCGCCACACGCAACAAGCGGCAACACGTGTCCCATCTGCTCTCGCGGAACGAAGTGGAACGCGACTACGCCTACAACCGCGCCCTGTTCAAGCGCGCGGCACATGGTTGGTATCAGTTCAATCCCGCTCTAGAAGTACGCTGCCGCTCGAGCGCCGGCGAGGAGATCTGGCGGCCGGTATTCGCGGCGCTCAACCTGCCGCTGATCAGCGAATTCTCGACGCCCTATTCCCGCAGCTCTCTCAATGAGTATCTGATGTTAGCGGGGATGCCGGCCTGTCCCGTACCCATCATGGCTGAGCGCGAGACCGCACGACTCGAGGAGGAGGCTCGCCGCGAGCAGGAGGAGGTGCGCCGGCAAGAAGCAGCGTACCAGCCACGATCGCCCTTCAGCTAAGGTACCGTCGCCGCGGGCGGACGAGTGGACTACGCTTCTGTCGGCACTGGCCGACAGAACACGAACTGGCCGCCAACTCACCCTCCTCGATGAAATCAACTGGCTGGGAATGCAGGACGCGTCGTGTCAGTATCAACATGGCGCTTTCGAATTTCGGCAAGTCTCTCCTCACGCCTTCGAAGAAGGCACGCTTCGCTCACCAGCGCTGTCTGACCCGAGTGTTCAATGCGAAGCGCCGCCGTTTCGGTGTGATGTGAGCTACTTGGCGTGCGGTACGGCCATGTAGGGGGTAGCATTCGCCGTTTTGGACGCTCGGGCCGGCACGATCTTCGTGTCCACAGCCCAGCTTACGGTTGGAGCGCACAGTTGTCGCATCCACAAAGGAGCTCGCAAGTCAGATGCACAACGCAGACGTCCTGACCTCGATTCCCCCGAAACCCCGCATCCTGTTGGTCGAAGATGAAACCCTGCTGCGGGGGCATCTGGCACGGGTACTCTGCGATGAATACATCGTGGACACGGCCGGCAACGGGAAAGAGGCGCTCGAGTCCGTGATGCGCTCCCCGCCCGCGCTCGTGGTCACCGATATCGTGATGCCCGAATTCGATGGCATCGAGCTGCTCAAAGCCCTGCGCAGCACGCACCACACACAGATGATTCCGGTGTTGCTCATCTCGGGACGGGCGATCCACGAGCAACGCATCGAGGGCTACAAGGAGGGTGCGGACGGTTATCTGGCCAAACCCTACACGGAACATGAGCTGCGGGCGTGCATCGGCTCGATGCTGCAATCGGCGCGCCGCCGCGAAGAAGCGGCCCGGCGCGAGGCAATCGAGCAAACCGAGCAACAAGCCCTGGCCGAGCGGGCCGCCCTGCTCGAGAGCATCACGGATGCATTCTATGCCCTGGATCGAGAGTGTCGCTTTACCTACCTGAACCAGCGAGCGCTCGATCACTTCGGTGCAACTCGAGAGAGGTTGCTGGGGCAGGTCGTCTGGGATGCATTTCCGGTGGCGCGTGGGACGGTCTTTCGGCAAGAGTATGAGCGCGCCTTGCGCGAGCAGCGCTCCGTTTCGTTCGAGACTGTCTCGCCGATCAGCAACCGATGGGTTGAGGTGCGCGCTTATCCCACGCAGCAAGGGCTGGCGGTGTACTTCCGCGACGTCACCGACCGTAAGCTGGCCGAAGAGCAGTTGCGGCAAGCCGACCAACGCAAGAACGAATTCTTAGCCATTCTCGCGCACGAATTGCGCAACCCGCTCGCCCCGCTGCGCAACGGCTTGCACATCCTCAAGCTGAGGCCGGATGCGGATCCGACAGTCTCGGAAACGGTCAGCATGATGGATCGCCAGATGACGCACCTGGTGCGCTTGGTGGATGATTTGCTGGACGTGAGCCGCATTACACGCGGCAAGCTCGAATTGCGCCAGCGCAAAGTACTCCTCACCGAGGTACTGGGCCATGCAGTGGAATCCGCGCGCGCGTTTATCGAATCACACCGACACGAGCTGACCGTCGAGATCCGTGCCCGGAATCTCCTCGTCGACGGAGATCCCGACCGGCTCGCGCAAGTGTTCTCGAACCTGCTGTTGAATGCCGCCAAATACACCGAGGCCGGTGGGCACATCACACTCAGCCTCGAGCATGAGAACGACGAGGCGATTATCGCCGTTCAAGACAACGGTGTAGGTATTCCGGCGCACGCACTCGAACAGGTGTTTGAGATGTTCTCCCAACTACGCTCGGGTGAGGAGCGCGGTGCGGAAGGCCTCGGGATCGGCCTTTCCCTCGTGCGCACGCTCGTGCAGATGCACTGCGGCACGGTCTGTGCGTTCAGCGACGGGCCGGGACGGGGCGCGCGGTTCACCGTGCGCCTGCCACTTGCCGAAGGGCCTGTCACGTCGCCTGTCATGGCCCCACCTCCCGCGGCGCAGAATCGAGGCCAACGTGTCCTGGTAGTCGACGACAACACGGACGCCGCCAACTCGCTGGCGCTATTGCTTAAAATGGAGGATTACGAGGTATGCACAGCCGCGGACGGGGAGGAGGCCATCGAGCAGGCCCGCACGTTTGGGCCGCAGATCATCTTCATGGACCTGGCCATGCCGCGGCTGGATGGCCTGGAAGCGGCGCGGCGCATTCGCGCTCTGCCACAAGGCGAGCACATGCGTATCGTCGCACTAACCGGATGGGGACAAGAAGCTGATCGACAGCGGACACGCGATGCCGGCATGGATCATCACCTGATCAAACCCGTTAGTCTGGATGCCCTGCAGAACGTGTTGAGGGGACTACGGTTGAAACAGTTGGCCCGCCCTTCGTCGAGCTCGTGATGCGAAGCAGCTATTCCATCCAGCTCGTTATCTTGTCTTACATCGTAGCGGTGCTGGCTTCGCATGTGACGCTGAGCCTGGCCCAGCGGCTGCGCCCAATGGACAGTACGCGCGCCGGGCACCGGCCACTGTATTGGCCCTGGATCCTGGGCGGTGCGTTCTCGATGGGCACGGGTATCTGGTCGATGCACTTCATCGGCATGCTCGCATTCCATTTGCCCATTCAGGTGGCATACGACCTGCCTCTGACAACGACATCGTGGGTGATCGCGGTTGTCGTGTCAGGGTTCGCCTTGCACCGCTTCCATCGCAACGATACGACCATGAGGGGCATCGCAGTGCCCGGCGTGTTCATTGGCGTCGGCATCTCGGCCATGCACTACACCGGGATGGCAGCGATGCGGATGTTGCCGAGCATAGACTACGACCCGCTGCTGTTTGCGACCTCAGTACTCATTGCGATTGGTGCCTCAATAGCAGCACTGTGGATCGCCTTCAGCCTGCCCTACGGCCATGGCGGCAAGCACTGGCACAAGATTGCGGCCGCCTCCGTCATGGGCGCGGCGATCGTCGGCATGCACTACACCGGCATGGCCGCAGCGCATTTCGCACCGAACGCGGTGTGCATCTCCAGTGGCCCGCGCCTGGATGCGACTTGGCTCGCCATCTCCATCTCGACGTTCACGTTTCTGATCCTCGGCTCGACCCTCCTGCTCTCCGTCATCGATGCGCAATTGCAATCGACGATCGCGCGTTCCGCAGAGGCGCTGCGCATCGCCAACGAGGAGTTGGAGCAGCGCGTACTCGATCGGACCGTCCAGCTGCAATCAGCCAATGAAACGCTGCAGGCCGAGATGGAAGCACGGCGTGAGAGTCAGCAGCTGCTGCAGGCCATCATCGACAACTCGCAGGCGGTCGTCTATGTCAAGGACCTGGACGGCCGCTACCTGCTCGTGAATCGCCGCTTCGAAGAGATCTTTCGTCTCGCCCGCGACACGATTCTGGGTCGAACCGACCACCACATCTTCCCAAAGGAGGCTGCGGATGCGTTCCACGATCTGGATGTCCGCGTGGCCAGGGCGGATCACGCAATAATTGAGGAAGAGACGGCACCGCAGGCAGACGGGCTGCATACTTATATCTCCGTCAAGGCTCCGTTGCGGGATGCGGCGGGCAAGGTCAACGCCATATTTGGCATCTCCACCGACATCACGGAGCGT
>Ga0307479_10003549_pt1 | contig 14217 bp, 11 predicted proteins | sample atmos_gasesECM4C_FD_203743 | JGI IMG/M metagenome (GOLD analysis project Ga0307479, IMG submission 203743) | Hardwood forest soil microbial communities from Morgan-Monroe State Forest, Indiana, United States - atmos_gasesECM4C_515 | ecosystem: Environmental > Terrestrial > Soil > Temperate...
CAGCAGACCCTCCTCGTCGGTCTTCTGCAGCTCGGCGGCATAGGCGTACGAACCGAGGTCCTGGCCCTGTTCGGCCATCCATCCCGCCATGGAGGCGATCTGCCGGGCGCCGGCGGCGGGATAGTGCTCGAACGATTCACGCGCCGCGTCCAATGCCTGCTGGCGGTCGGGCGCGCACAGCGTCATGGTGAAAGTGGCGGCGTTGTCGTGGACGAAGGCGCCCAAGGGTTCCTCGCATCCGGCGATGGCCTGGCGGTAGATGTCGACCTTGGTCTTCACCTCCTCGGGTGGGACGCCGACGGCGAACGAGCACAGGCCGAGGCCGAGCGAGCCCACCTGACGATGTCCCTCGTCGCTGCTGGTGGCGCCCCAGATGGGGGGATGCGGCTTCTGCAGGGGCTTGGGGATGACGCGGCGCTTCGGCATCTGCCAGTGCCGGCCCGACAGCTCGACCTCGTCGTTGGTCCAGCACGCCACCACGTGGCCGATGGCCTCCTGCCACATGGCCCGGGTCTCGCCGGGATCGATGCCGAACCCCTCGAGCTCGGCTCTCGTGGACGAACGGCCGGTGCCGAAGTCGACCCGGCCGTCGGAGAGCAGGTCGAGCACGGCCACGGACTCCGCCGTGCGCACCGGATGGTTGTACGGCTTGGGCATGAGCCGCACCCCGTAGCCGAGGCGGATCCGGCTGGTGCGCGCCGCGATGGCGCCGTAGAGGACCTCGGGATTCGAACAGTGGGAGAACTCGGACAGGAAGTGGTGCTCGACCGTCCACACCGCGTCCCAGCCGAAGCGCTCTGCGGCCACGGCTTGCTCGAGCACGTCCTTGTAGGCCCGATGCTCGGAGTCCGGGTCCCATGGCCTGGGCACGGGGATCTCGTAGAAGAGCGCGAATCGCACCTCGGTCCTTCCGCTGTCCGATGACGGCCGTATCATCCCCCACGGTGCGGGGACTGCGCGGCCGGAACGTGATCGTGACCGGGGCCGCCTCGGGCATCGGGCGAGCCACCGCCGCCCGCCTGCTCGACGAAGGCGCCAACGTCGCCGGTGCTGACCTCGTCGCCGATCCTGGTGCACCGCCGTCTGCCCCCGCCGTCGACGACGACCGGGGGAGTGCCGCGCCGACGAGCGAGCGGGGCCGCTGGTGGTACGGCGTCGTCGACGTGTCGGACGAAAGTTCGGTGGCGGATCTCGTCACGACGGCCGCCGGCGAACTGGGCTCGGTGGACGGCCTCGTGCACGCGGCGGGTGTCGCCGGTGGGGGAGCGGCCCATCTCCTCGACCGCGCCGAGTGGCAGCGAGTCCTCGACGTGAATCTGACGGGAACCTTCCTCGTGGCCAAGCACGTGATCGGCCACATGCTCAGCCGATCGATGGATGGCACCGAACGCGGCTCGTTGGTCACGATCGCCAGCATCGAGGGGATCGAGGGCACAGCCGGCGGCAGCGTGTACAACGCAGCCAAGGGCGGCGTCGTGCTCTTCACCAAGAACCTGGCCATCGACTACGCCCACCAAGGCATCCGTGCCAACACCATCTGCCCCGGATTCATCGATACGCCCATGACGCGTCAGATGATCTTCGGCCTTCCCGGCATGGAGGGCGTGGAAGAGGCGGTGGTGAAGGAGCACAAGCTGGGGCGGGTGGGGCGCCCCGAGGAGATCGCCGCGGCCGCCGCCTTCCTCTTGTCGGCGGAGGCCAGCTTCGTCACCGGCCACGCCCTCGTCGTGGACGGCGGGTACACAGCAGGCCGCGACCACGGGGTCACTACCCTGTTGGGGCTTGGTTCGTCACCGACGGACTGACAGGCCGGTTACTAGTACGCCGTCTCGGTCTGCCTGCGGCAGCTGCACAGCCCGGTCTAAGGACTTTCGGCCCTATGGCCCCTTCCCCGGGTCGACTATCCAGTCTCCCGGTGAGGGGGCCCGGAAGGACCTCATCTCGACTGGCGTGATGCGCGGGCCGGAGCACGGCCGAGGTGGAGGAACCATGACTGTCCAAGCAGATCTCAAGATGTCCCCGTACCAGGTGGCTCAGGACACCTTCGTCATCCCCTGGTTGCTGGAAGCGCCTCCCGTCGGCCTGTTCCCTATGAACTCCCTCGTCATCAGGGGCCGCGAGCCGATGATCGTCGACACGGGCGCTCCCGCAGACCGCCAAGGATGGTTGGCCAACGTTTCGAGCGTCGTGGACCTGGACGACGTCCGCTGGATCTTCTTGAGCCACGACGACCGTGACCACTCCGGCAACCTGGTGGCTGCGCTGGAGGCGTGCCCCAACGCCACTTTGCTCACCACCTGGTTCTCGGTGGGCCGGATGTTCGAAGAGTGGGCCACGCCGCTGGATCGGTGCCGCTTCGTGAACGATGGCGACGTCGTCGACGTCGGCGACCGGCGCGTGGTGGCCATCCGGCCGCCGGTGTTCGACAACCCGACGTCTCGGGCTCTGTTCGACGAGAAGACCGGGGTGCTGTGGTCGGTGGACACCTTCGCCAGCCCGGTGGCGACGCCCATGTCCGATGCCGCTGAGCACCTGGGCAACGCCTTCCAAGAAGGGCAGCTTCTCGGCAGCCGGCTCGTCGCCGCCTGGCATCCCTGGCTGGACGAGGCCAAGTACTGCGCCCACGTGCAGAAGGTCCAGGACCTTCCCATCAGGGTCATCGCCGGGTGCCACACGCCGGCCATCAGCGGCCCCATGATCGACGTCGCCTTCGGTTACCTCCGCCAGCTCCCCACCATCGACGCCTGGACGGAGTTCACCCAGGCTGACCTCGAGAGCTGGATGGAGGCCATGGCCCCCACCTGATCCGCCCCCGGTGGTGTGGACTGGGCCGCCCTTGACCGGGCTGACCTGGTGAGACGTCTCCTCTCGCCCGGGACCCTGGACAGGTTATAGAACAGGTTCTAGAATCTGTTCTAGTGCGAGCGGACGGGCGCCCGGGCTCGGGGCCGGGAGCGGAGTCGACTGAGGCGGGCGTGGCGAGCGCGACCGGGCTCTCGAGCGAAGAAAGGCCCGTGTTCGCGTCCATCGAGGAGGCGCTCGACGATCTGCGCCGGGGGCGCATGGTCGTGGTCTGCGACGACGAGGGCCGCGAGAACGAAGGCGATCTCACCCTGGCCGCACAGTTCGCCACGCCCGAGGCCATCAACTTCATGGCGAAAGAGGCCCGCGGGCTGATCTGCCTGGCCCTCACCGCCGGGCGGTGCGAGCAGCTCGGCCTGCCGCTCATGGCGGCACACAACGAGTCGCGCTTCGAGACCGCCTTCACGGTGTCGGTCGAGGCGCGCCATGGCGTGTCCACGGGCATCTCGGCAGCCGACCGGGCGCACACCATCCGGGTCGCCATCGATCCCGAGAGCACACCGTCTGACCTCGTGCAGCCCGGGCACGTCTTCCCGCTCAAGGCCAAGCCGGGAGGGGTGCTCGAGCGCGCCGGGCAGACCGAGGCGGCCGTCGACCTCATGCGCCTGGCCGGGCTCATCCCGTCCGGCGTCATCTGCGAGGTGATGAACGACGACGGCACGATGGCGCGGGTTGCCGACTTGGAGCACTACTGCCGGCGTCACGACCTGAAGATGGTCACCGTCGCCCAGCTCATCGCCTACCGGCGCCAGCAGGAAATGTTGGTGGAGCGAGTGGTCGAGACGTCGCTCCCGACGCGCTTCGGGCGCTTCACTATCATCGGGTACGAGACCTCCGTCGACGACGAGCAGCACGTGGCCCTCGTGAAGGGGGACGTGGCCGGGTGCAGCGAGGTCCTCGTCCGGGTGCACTCCGAATGCTTGACCGGCGACACCTTCCACTCCCTGCGCTGCGACTGCGGCGAGCAACTGGAGCAGTCGCTGGCCATGATGGAGGCCGAGGGCAAGGGCGTCGTCCTCTATCTCGCCCAGGAGGGCCGCGGCATCGGCCTCATCGACAAGCTGCGCGCCTACGCGCTCCAGGACGCCGGGCTCGACACGGTGCAGGCAAACCTCGAGCTCGGGCTGCCGGTCGACCTGCGCGACTACGGCATCGGTGCCCAAATCCTGGCCGACCTCGGCTTGAGCACCATCCGCCTCCTCACCAACAATCCGAAGAAGATCCACGGCCTCGAGGGTTTCGGCCTCTCGGTGACCGAGCAGGTGCCCATTCGTGTCCCCTCCAATCCCTATAACGCCCACTACCTGCGGACCAAGAGTCAGAAGATGGGGCACACCATCCATGCGCCGACGCGCAAAGCCGTCGCGGACGTGGAGGAGGCGGCGGAGGCCAGTTAGGGCGCTTCTCCGTCGGGCACGACGAGCAGGCGGGCACCGGGCACGGCGGAGACGATCTCGAGCTATGAGCGGCGAGCCGGCCGACGGGCTCGAAGCGTCGGCCGGCTCCCACCGGCTCACCCCACCTCTGGGGAAGATGCCCACCATTACTTGTGGGACTCCTATGTTGGCAAGCCCGGACGAGCGGCGCTACGCGGGGCGCGACACGGGGCCGGTCGCAACGAGTCGTCGGGCCGCCGTCAGGGCACCTGCGGGTCGGGCGCATTACGGTCCGTGACGATGGACCACGCAGCCAGCGCCTGTGCCGTCGACCTCACCGACCTGGACCTCTTTTCCGGCGGTTTCCCCCACGAGGTGTTCACCGAGCTCCGCCGGACCTCCCCAGTCGCCTGGCAGGAGCCCACCGCCCACACCCCCGACGGTGTCGGCTTCTGGGTGGTGAGCGGTCATCCCGAGATCTTGAAGGCGGTGTCCGATCCCACCACCTTCTCCTCCGAGCGGGCGCCGGGAGCAGCCGGAGGCGGCACCCTGATCCAGGACCTCCCCTACGGATTCGCGGCCGGGGTTCTGCTCAACATGACCGACGGGCCCCGCCACCACTGGATGCGGCGCGCGGTGACCCCGGAGGTATCCCCGCGCTCGCTCGAGGCGATCGAGCCGGAGCTGCGCCGGCGCACGGCGGCCGTTTTCGACGCGCTCGAGGGACGCGACCGCTGTGACTTCCTCCTGGAGGTGGCGGTCGAGCTTCCCCTCCAAGCGACCGCCATCCTGCTCGGCGTGCCCGAAGCCGATCGCCATGCCCTGATGGCGTGGTCCAACGCCACGCTCGACTACGACGGGCGCGAGCTGGGGGAGTCGTCGAAGGCGGCTGAAGAAGCGGCCGCAGCCACGGCCGCCTACGGGACTCGGCTCATCGAGCACAAGCGAGGAGGTGACGAGACCGACATGCTGGCAGTCTTGTGCCGAGCCGGAGCAGGCACGGATCAGGCGGCGAGCGACCTCGAGTTGCTCATGTTCTTCAACCTCTTGATCACCGCCGGCAGTGAGACCACGCGCAACGCCATCGCGCTCGGACTCGAAGCGCTCATCACCCATCCCGATCAGCTCGACCGCCTTCGGCGCGACCGTTCGCTTGTGGGCGAGGCCGTCGAGGAGATCCTGCGCTGGACGAGTCCGACCCTGTACAACCGCCGCACGGCCACTGGCGACACCGAGCTGGCCGGAGAGCCCATTGCCGCCGGCGACAAGGTGACCTTGTGGTGGGCGTCGGCCAACCGCGACGAGCGGGCGTTCGACCACCCGTTCCGCTTCGACGTGGGGCGCCGCCCCAACCCGCACCTGGCCTTCGGGTACCGGAGCCACTTCTGTCTCGGCGCCAATTTGGCGCGCATGGAGATCCGCATTGTCCTCGAGGAGCTTCTTTCTCGGTTCGAAGGCTTCGAGCTCGACGGGCCCGTCGAGCGCTTTCGCACCAACAAGCACGCCGGTGTGCGTCACATGCCGATCCGGCTGCTGCGCCGCTGAGCCCTGACCGGCCCAGCGGTCACCCGACGCTTCGGGCGATGCTCGGCCCCGCTCAGCCCTGTTCAGCCCTGTTCAGCCCCGCTCAGCCTCGTCGTCCTCGATGGCGGTGATCTCCGCCAGGCGCGGCACGTGGCGTCCTCCTTCGAATTGCACGGAAAGGAAGGTGTCCACGATGGCGAGCGCCAGCTCGGGCCCGATGATGCGCTCTCCCAACGACAGCAGGTTGGCGTCGTTGTGCATGCGGGCCAGCCTGGCCGTCGTCTCGTCGTGGCACAGTGCGGCTCGAGCCCCGCGCACTTTGTTGGCGGCTATGGCCTCACCGTTGCCGCTCCCGCCGATGACGATGCCCCGCTCGGCCCGGCCCCTCACCACGGCCCGGGCGGCAGCGGCGCAGAACGGTGGGTAGTCCACCGGCGCCTCGGAATCTGTGCCGAGGTCCTCCACCTCGTGCCCGGCATCCCGGAGGTGCCTCACGAGCATCGACTTGAGACGAAAGCCGGCATGGTCGGAGGCGATGGCGATGTGCACGACTGCCAGAAAACTCCTGACCGCCCCCATCCGGCAAGCGCCGTCGCACTGCTTCTTCCTGCGCCCGGGCGCCCCCCGCCGCTCGCAACCCAAGTTGCCACGCCAGACCGCAGAACGACCGCAAGGAGTGATGCGTTCCGAGCGTTTTCCCGGCGGGGGGCGACGGGAGGCGGTCCCGGATCGGCGGGCACAGGTGCGAACTGTCGCCATGGGCGGCTGGTCGACGGTGTCGGCGACGGCTCGAGGAAGGGCCGCTGCTCGCCGCCCCCCACCACGACTGCGGCGCGGCCCGCTACGTTCACGTCCGTGAGCGCTGCCACTCCGGACGACGAGGATCGTCGACCCGACGACGCTCCCGAGCCCGTGTCGGACGACGAGGACGAGGACGAGGTCGACGAGGCCAGCGAGGAGTCCTTCCCGGCGAGTGACTCGCCGGGCAGTTGGAGCGGCCCGCCCGGCAGCTGATGCGCATCGGCGTCACCGCATTCCTCACCGACCGGACCATCTCCCCCGAGCGCTTCGCCACCGCTGCTGAGGAGCGCGGCTACTACTCGGTCTATCTCCCCGAGCACACCCATCTCCCGGTGGACGAGGCGACCCCGCCGTCGCTGGTGGCAGGCGTGCGCCTGGAGGACTACCAGCGCAGCCTCGACCCCTTCGTGGCGCTGGCCGCCGCCACCGTCGTGACCGAGCGAGTGCGGCTGGGCACCGGTGTGTGCCTAGTGGCCCAGCACGACCCCGTCGTGCTCGCCAAGCAGGTCGCCACCCTCGACCGGTTGTCGAAGGGCCGGGTGGTGCTCGGCGTCGGCTACGGATGGAACCGGCGTGAAGCCGCCGACCACGGGATCGACTTCTCGCAGCGTCGTCAGATCGCCAGGGAGAAGCTGCTGTGCATGGAGCAGCTGTGGTCAGTCGACAAGGCGGAGTTCCACGGCCGTCACGTCGAGCTGGGCCCGTGTTACTCCTGGCCCAAGCCCGTGCAACAGCCGAGGGTTCGCACGCTTCTCGGCGCCGGCAGCGGGTCGAAGACGTTCGAGACCGTGGCGGAGCTGGCGGACGGGTGGATGCCGATCGGTGGCGCAGGCGTGGCGGCGGCCATACCAGCCCTTCGCCAAGCCTTCGCCGAGGCCGGCCGGCCACCTTCTCTGGCCGAGGTGGTGGTCTTCGGTACCGTGCCGGACGACGCCAAGCTGTCGCACTATCGACAGTCCGAGGTGAGCGAGGTGGTCCTCCGCATCGCCTCCGGAGCAGAGGCCGACATGCTGCGCTCCTTGGACGACTACACCCGCTTTCTCGCGCCTGGTTGAAGGCGCCTTGACGGACGATCAAGGGCGAACGGTCGGCGGGCTGGATCAGGCGCTGAAAATCGCCGCGTAGGCCTCGATGCCGTGCACGTAGTTGGCAGTGGCGGGGAGCATCCCGTGCAGGCGGACCGACTCGAGCCCTTGGTAGTAACCGGCGACGGCTTGTCCGACGTCACCACCTGTTGCTCGCAGCAGTGCCGCCAGGTAGGCGGCGCCGATGGCGATGTTCTGTTCCGCCACTTGTGGATTCAGCGCCGCGCCGGCGAGGTAGCGGTCGACGAAGGTCGCCGTGTACGGCTCGATCTGGCACACGCCGATGGCGCCCGTGGATGACACGATGGCCGATTGCCATCCCGACTCCCACCAGCACAACGCCTCGAGCAGCGAGACGGGGACGCCGTAACGCGCTGCTGCGCTCTCGAAGGCGGGCCGCAGTGCCAAGCGTCCTGGGTTGGCGGCCAGCTTGGCCGGCAGCCCGCCGGTGCCGGAGATCGGCACCGTGTACGAGGCGAGGGCCATCCCGGAGCCGGCGGCGCCAGGGACGACCAGACGGGTGCCGGCCAGAACGCGGTTGGGATTGCTGATCTTGTTTGCGGCCACGAGAGCGCTCACGCTCACGCCGTTGGCGGCGGCGATGGCGGTGAGGGTCTGGCCTCGCCCCACCACGACCGTGCGCGTGGTCGTCGCCGACGAGACGTCGGCGGAGGTCGACGAGCCCGCACCGGCTGAACCGGCGCCGGGGATGACCAGCTGAACCCCGGCGAGCAGGTGGTTGGGATCACCGAGCCGGTTGGCGGCGGCAAGGGCCGCCACGCTCACCCCGTAGCGGCTGGCGATGGCCGAGAGGGTCTGGCCCGGCTGGACCACCACGGCCGTTCCCGGCCCTGCGCCGGAGCCGGTCCCCGGGATCTCGAGGAGTTGGCCGGCCAGCACCCGGTTGGGGTCGGCCAACCGGTTGGCGGCCACCAAGGCGGCCACCGAGATGTGCAGCTGGGCGGCGATCTCGCTCAGGTTCTGCCCGGGGCGGACCGTGACCGTCCCCGCCCACGCCGGCGTCGTCCAGGCGGCGCCGACGGCGGCCAAGGCGGGAAGGCCCCCCAACCCCATCGCCACCGCCGTGAGGCACATCGCCACCCGGGCCCGGTGCCCGTTCCGCCTCCCTCGTAACTCCCGCCCCAATGACAACATAGACAACAACTGTCTCAGGAAAGCGCCGGCTCCGGCAAGGGGTGCTTCCTGAGGCGCTAGGGACCGAGCGCCGCCACCCAGGACACCACCAGGTCGCTGACCAGGTCGTCCTTGCCCCGAAGCCCATGATCGCCCCCGTCGACCCAGTTGCGGGTCACCGGACCGGGAATGGCGGCGGTGGCCGCCTCCAGCTCGGCAGGAGACCCGAATGCGTCGCGTGTCCCCGAGACGAACAGGCACGGCAGGCGCAGGGAGGGGAAGTGCTCGGTGCGCATCCGCTCCGGGCGGCCCGGAGGATGCAGCGGATAGCTGATGAGGACCAGGGCTGCCGCCTCCAGGCCCTCGGCCACCGCCATGGAGCACATCCGGCCCCCCATGGACCGCCCCCCCAACACGAGGCGGTCGGTCCCGGTGCCGATGTGACCCGCCAGGGCCCGGGCGGCGTCGACCACCGCTGCCACCAGGACCTCAGGCCGGTCCGGGGTCCGCCGCCCGGCCAGCCGGTAGGGAAAGTCCATGCGCTCGATGGCCAATCCCGCCCGGCTCAGGGCTCCATCCAGGCGCACGAGCGCCGGCTGATCCCGACCGGCGCTCGCCCCAGGAGCAAGGAGTGCCCCGGCTGGCGCTGGCGCCGGCGACGCAGCCTGGGCTCGGGACCTGGCCATCGGGTCCAGATCTTGCCCGCTGGCAGCGGGACTCTTGTTGGCTCGGACCTTCGGCGTCCTTCAGGCCGGGCCCGGAATTGCCGAGACATTGAGAAGAGGAACGTCTCGCCGGCGGCGGGCGTCCCGGAAGGAGGATCGGCTAGGTGGAGTCCGGCTCAGGATCCGAGTCGCCGACGGCTCGTCAGCGGGAGTTGGCCCGCCGCTACAGCGGCCTCCTGGCCGTGCTCGAACAACCGGTGTTGGTGGAGGACGCCCACCTGCGGGTGGTGGACGCCAACGCTGCCGCCGAATCGCTCTTCGCCCGGCCGGGCTGCACCGTGGTGGGTGCCGTCGATCCTCTCGGCTCGGCCGTGGACGAGGACTATCGGGCCGTCGACGGGGTCCGGAGCCCGGCCACGCGAGTGCTCGGCACCGGTGTGCCCAGTGCCGGTCAGGTGGTCGGCATCCAGCCGCCCACGGGCGGACCGATGCGGTGGTTCTCGGTCAACACCCAACCGGTTCTCGCTGACGGCGACGATGGCACCGAGCTCGTGGTGCTGGCCCTCACCGACGTCACCGAGCGCAAGGCCCTCGAGGTGGAGCTCACGCACCTCGCCCTTCACGACGGGCTCACCAGTCTGGCCAACCGCACCTTGCTCGTCGACCGCATCGGGCACGCCATGGCCCGGGCCATCCGGCGTCATCCCGATCCGACGGTGGGTGTCGCCATGCTGTTCATCGACATCGACAGCTTCGCCTCCATCAACGACAGCCTCGGGAACCGGGTGGGTGACGAGATCCTGCGCATCCTGACCCAACGCCTGCGCTCGGCGGTGCGGGAGGAGGACACCGTCGCCCGGATCGGCGGCGACGAGTTCGTGGTGCTTTGTGACGAGATCAACCGATCCGATCTGGCCCGTTTCTGTGTGCGCGTCACCCAGGTGTTCAGTCAGCCCGTGATCTGCCGGGTCGGTGACGAGTGGCGGTCGGTGACCATCGGGTGCACCGCTGGTGTCGCCATGGCACGCCAGGGCGAGGACCCTGACCGCTTCCTGCAGCGGGTCGACAAGATGTTGAAGGACCAGAGCGCCGCCGCCGCCGCCGAGCGCGGCCCCGCCGGGCCGGTACGCCCACCGGCGGTGCCCACTCCCCAGCATCCCCAGGCGGCGTCAGCCCGTTCCGCCGGCGGCCTGGACCGCCGTCACCACCGCCGCTGAGTCCGCCACCGCCGGGCTCGACCCGACGGGTACAGACGAGACGACGGTCAGCAGCTGGGGTCGGTAGGCCCGACCACCCAGCCGGCCGGCGGCTCGGGGACATTTCCCTGGCTCAAGAAGCCGATGAGCCCGGGACCGACGGCGTCGCTGTTGTCGTTCAGGTACACCCCGCACGTCCCGACGTAGGTGCCGGGCGTGCCGAAGGGCGCAGCCGGTGAGCGCTGGGGGTCGGGGTCCTGGTAGGTCTGCACCCCGGGCTCGGTGTTCATCTGCTGGGGCGCACCCTGCCGGTACTGGTCGAGCCCGCTGCCGCCGCACGATTCGCCCCCGGCATCGCCGCTCGAGCAATTGGGGGACTCGCTCAGCGAGGCGGGCGTGTTGTTCTTGAACACGTCGTCGTTCTGCTGGTTGGTCGTGCACTGGTCGTAGGCGCCGGTGTTCTGCGGGTTGGTGGCGCCGCATCCGTAGTACACGGTCTGTTGCTGGGTAGTGGCCCCGCTGCAGATCCCGTCAGCGCACTCACCCTCGGAGAAGTTGACGAGCCCCTCGGGGTGGGTGGCGGTCGGGGCCGACGGCGTCATGAGCCACTGTGGCTCGATGCTGAGCAACATGCTCCCGCCGTCGGACGGGCCGTTCACGACGCCGGCCGAGTGGCACGTCTTGGCGGTCGTTCCCGGGCAGGTGCCCTCGACCCCGCTCACGCCGTCGTGCTCACCGTTGTCGGTGTTGTCGTCCATGCCGAAGTAGACGAGGAGCCCGTGGGAGACGATGTCCTGGTAGTCCACGGCACCTCCCTTGTCGGGCGTGAAGGTGGTGGTGCCCGGGGTGGTGTCCTCACAAGGCTGGCCTGCCGCCGCGGCGATGGGGCAGAACACCTGGTAGTAGTCGTAGTTGAGCTGGAAGCCGGTGCCCTTCGGGTTGTTCCCGCACCCCGTGCCCGTGCCGCCGCCGGTGCCGTCGGTGTTGACCGACACACATCCTGAGTGGGGTGAGCCGGTGTTACCGGGGAGCCCGATGCTCAGGATGGTGGGCGTGCCCTTCGAGTTCGGATCGTTGGGCACTTGGTTGTTGCCGAACTCCACATAGCGGGTGTTGTTGGAGTTGGCGTCGCCGTTGGTCGTTCCGCCGCTCTCCACGTTCACGGCCGCGTTGTGGCATCCCGGGGAGACGTAGCCCGGCGCCGTGTTCCACGCCGAGGCGTTCCAGGGACAGTCCTGTTGGTCAGGGTTGTAGCTCCCGGCGCTCACTGCTGCGGCGATGCCGCTCAGGGCGCCCACTGCAGCCATGGCCAGGATGCCGATGCTCGAAATGGCGACGATCGCCCGCGTCCGCCCACGCATCACGCCTTTTCCTCCCGCTATCGGGGTGCATCCGCCGCACCCCCAGGGTGGTGCGTCCGCCGCACCACCCGCCCAAAGAAACTGACACCTGCGTCAGATGTTGTCAAGACTACGGGGCGCAAGCTCCGGAGTAGCTGCTCCGCCCTGCCTACGGTCCGGCCCGGGCGCCCGGGGCGGCACCGTGGGGGCCTCCCCAGAGGCGGCGGGGGCGGCCGGAAGACGGAGCACGAAGGTGGTGCCCTGCCCTGGGGTGCTGCGCACCTCCACGGTGCCGCCGTGGTCCTCCACGAGGCGGCGGACGATGGCCAAGCCCAGGCCCGTGCCCCGGTGCCGAGTGGTGAAGAAGGGCTCGAACACCCGATCGCTCACCGGCTTCTCCATCCCCGGTCCGGTGTCGCCCACGCTGAGCACGATCCAGCCCCGCTCGGGGCGGGCCCGCACGGTGACCTTCCCCGTCGGCATGGCCTCATAGGCGTTCGACAACAGATTGGCCAAGACCTCGACCATGTGGTCACGGTCGGCGAACAGCCTGGACTCGGCAAGGTCCTTCTCGACGCGCACCCCGTGCGGGGGCGGAGCGGTGGCGAGGGCGGTGGCGACCACCTCGCTCACGTCGATCGGGGCGGCTACGGCGTAGCGCGGCCGGACGAAGGCCATGACGTCCTCGGTGATGGAGCTCGCCCGCGTCGTCTCTCGTTCCGCCATGCGGAGGTGACGCTCGGTCTCCGGGTCGAGCCCACCGGGAAGCGAGGCGCGGATCAGGAACAGCGCATTCGAGATGGCGGTCAGGGGATTGCGCAGCTCGTGGCCCACTGCCGACGCCATCTCGCCTACGGCGGCGAGCCGCTCGTGGTCGACGAGGGTCCGGCTCAAGAACTGCACGACGAGGAAGGCGACGACGAGGATGGCGCTCGTCACGAACCACGACGCCAGGGCGGCGCCCGTGCCGGCGAGCAGCATGTCCGCCCCGCAGGCCACCATGGTGAGCAAGAGATAGAGGACGGCCCGCCGGCGCGGGAACCACATGGGTGCGGAGAATCCCACCCACACGAAGTACGGCGTGAACAGCGCCGGCTGCGCCGTGTAGGCGATGCCGACGCCGAGCAACGCCAGGCTGCCAACCACGGCGACGTCCTCGGCGTAAGGCGGGAGGTGTCGCCGGAAGAGGAAGAACAGCACCGAGGCCAAGCCGGCCGTCACCACCGGAAGCCCGATACCGACGACGTTCAGGATCTGCGCGGGCGCCGCCGCCCAGGCCCCGATTGCACCCAGGGTGGCGATGCCGTAGGCCATGGCGAGGATCTCCCCTCGCCGTTGCTCCACCGCCGAGACGCGATGTCCGAGGCGCCGCCCCGACGGGGCCGCCCCCGGCACCTTCGGAATTCCCCTCCCGTTTGGCACGGGCAACGCTCCCGAGCCGTCCACGTACTGCTCCCGTACACGCTACCGGCAGTGGCGTCTCGGGCGTAGTGCGTGCGCCCGAGCCCAAAGGGCATGATGACCGAGGCGTGGACCTGACCGTGGCGTCGACCTGACTGAGGCGGGGGACCTGACCGTGGCGCGGATGGCACTGAGCATTGAGCAGTCGTGAGCCAGTGGAGCTGAGCGGGACACGAGCGGTGGTGACCGGCGGCGCCAGCGGCATCGGGGCCGCCGTGGTGGCGCGTCTCAGAGCGCGCCAGGCGACGGTCGCCGTCGTCGACCTCGTGCCACCACCCGACGCGACCGCCGACCTCACCATCTGCTGTGACATCGCCGACGAGCACGCCGTCGACGAGGCGATGAAGGAAGTGCACGACACTCTGGGCGGGATAGACGTGGGCGTGCTCAACGCGGGGGTGGGCGGATTTGGCTCCCTGCTCGACATGCCGCTCGAGGATTGGGACCGGGTCATGGCCGTGAACCTGCGCGGCACCTACCTGTGCCTGCGCGCCGTGGGACGGCTCATGGTGGACGCCGGCCGGGGCGGCGCCATCGTGGCCGTGACCTCGGTGTCCGGCTTCTTGGCGGACCGGATGATGAGCCACTACAGCGTCTCCAAGGCGGCCGTGGCGCAGCTGGTGCGGGTGGCGGCGCGCGAGCTCGGTCCGTTCGGCATCCGGGTCAACGCCGTGGCTCCGGGCACGACCGACACGCCCTTGTTCGCTTCAACGGGGCGGTTGCCGGGATATCGAGAGCGGGTTGCCGAGCGCGCTGCACTCGGAGGGGTCGGC
>Ga0307479_10003550_pt1 | contig 14216 bp, 17 predicted proteins | sample atmos_gasesECM4C_FD_203743 | JGI IMG/M metagenome (GOLD analysis project Ga0307479, IMG submission 203743) | Hardwood forest soil microbial communities from Morgan-Monroe State Forest, Indiana, United States - atmos_gasesECM4C_515 | ecosystem: Environmental > Terrestrial > Soil > Temperate...
GCATCGCGCTCGGCCGGCAGATCGTCCAGGACATCGCGGGCCCCGCGAGCGAGGTCCCCGTTATGTCACTCGACGGCGAGCTTGAGAGGTTGCTCACGGCTGCGCTCAGCGGCAACGCCGCCAACCCCAGCCTGGAGCCCGGTCTGGCAGAGAAGTTGCAACAGCGTCTGTCGGAGTCGGCGCGCCGACGCGAGGCGGCCGGGGAACCGGCCGTACTGCTGGTGCCGCCGGCACTGCGCGCACCGCTCGCGGGCTTCGTGCGCTCGAGCGTGCCGGGACTGCACGTGCTGGCCTGGAACGAGATTCCGCACAACCGCAAGGTGCGCCTCGTGACGACCGTGGGTCGATGAGAAGCCAAGTGAGGCTGCCGGAGAGAATGGATGAGAATCATTAGATACATGGCACCGGACACCCGCCAGGCGCTGCGCGGCATACGCGAGCAGCTGGGCGATGATGCGGTGATCCTGTCCTCGAAGCGCACGCCGGAGGGGGTCGAGCTGACCGCCGCCGTGGACTTCGACGCGACGCGCCTCGAGAACGCGGCCGTGCCGCTCGCGCCGAGGCCGGCGGAGAAGCCGGCAACTCCCGCGCGCGCCGCGCGTGCGCCCGTCCCGACACGAGCTCCTGCTGCCACACGTGCACCCGCCCCCACCCGGACTTCGGCAGCCGCGCGTGCGCCTGCCCCCGTACGCAGTCAGGCTCCCGCACCGGCCCCCGCACCCGTCGCGGCCCGGGCAGCCGTGCCGCCGCCGGCAACCGCGCCCGCTATCAGCGCGCCCGCCGCCGTCGCCGCGGCGCCCCCAGCAACACCCACGCCGGCACCCGTGGCCTCACCCGCCGCCGCTGCGCTGGACAATATGAATCACGAGCTCAGGATCCTGCGGCGCATGCTCGAGGCGCAGCTCGGGCAGCTCGCCTGGAACGAGCGCGCGCGCCGCACCCCGGTCGTCGCCGAGATGCTGCGCGAGCTCACCGAAATGGGCATCTCGCAGGAGCTCGCCGACCGCATCGTCGAGCAGCTGCCCGAGCAGGGCGATCTCGCGAGCGCGCGGCGCTTCGCGATCGCCGGCCTGTCGCAGTATCTGCGCACGGCGGGCCCGCGCTGGCAGGATGACGGCGGCCGCGTGGCACTCGTCGGCGCCACGGGCGTCGGCAAGACCACGATGCTCGCCAAGATCGCCGTACGCTGGGTACTGCGCCACGGCGCGCGCGATCTCGCGCTGGTCGCAGCCGACCCGGTGCGCATCGGCGCCCACGACCAGCTGCATTCCCTCGGACAGCTGCTCGGCGCGCCGGTCTATGCGCCCGACGGCTTTGCGGGCCTTCCGGTGCTCCTCGCGCAGCTGTCGCGCTACCGCCTCGTCCTGATCGACACCCCGGGCTGCAGCGTACGCGATCCGCAGCTCGCCGCGCGGCTCGCGGTGCTCGCCAACTCGGCCTCGAAGCTCGAGTCCGCGCTGGTGCTGCCCGCCAACGGCCAGGCTGGCGCCATCGAAGAGGCGGTCAAGCGCTTCACGCCCGCCAATCCCGCCTGCTGTCTCCTCACCAAGGTCGACGAGGCCGCGAGCCTCGGCGGCGTGATCTCGGTGCTGATCCGTTCGCGGCTGCCGGTCGCCTACGTGAGCGGCGGGCAGCGTGTCCCCGAGGACCTGCAGCCCGCGCGCGCGCTCGACCTGGTCTCGCAGGCGGTACAGCTCGCGAAATCGACCCAGGCCTCGGTGGATGAGGATCTGCGCCGCCACCGCTTCGGCAGGACCCACCATGGCAGCACCTGAGCTCAGCGTGATTCACAACACCCGCCTCGACGGCCTCGCCCAGCCTGTGCAGGTGATCGCCGTCACCGGCGGCAAAGGCGGCGTCGGCAAGACCAGCGTCGCGGTGAATCTCGCCGTCGCGCTCGCCCAACGCAACCGGCGCGTGGTGCTGCTCGATGGAGACCTCGGGCTCGCCAACGCCGACGTCTTCCTCGGCCTCTCGCCCCGCTACACGCTGGCGCACGTGATCTCCGGCGAACGCACGCTCGATGAGGTCATGGTGGAGGCGCCACAGGGCTTTCATCTGATTCCGGCGGCGGCAGGAGCTGCGGACCTCGCGCAGATGGGCGCCGCCGAGCACTTGGGGTTAGTACGGGCCTTCAGCGGGCTCGCAACGCGGCTCGACGTGATGATCGTCGACACCGCCGCGGGACTCTCGCACAGTGTGATGCAGTTCTCACAGGCGGCGCAGCACGTCATGGTCGTGATCTGCGACGAGCCCGCCTCGATCACCGACGCCTACGCCCTGATCAAGGTCCTGAGCCGCCATCACGGCGTCGAGCGCTTTCGCGTCCTCGCCAACCAGATTCGCACGCCGGGCGGCGGGCGCGAGCTGTTCCAGCGCTTCGAGCGCGTCGCGTCCCGCTTTCTTGACGTAACGCTGGAATACGCCGGCGAGATCCCCGACGACGACTGCCTGCGCCGCTCGGTGCGGGGCCAGCGTCCGGTGCTCGACGAGTATCCGAGCAGCCCGGCCGCCCGGGCATTCAAGAAATTGGCGGCCCATGCCGATAGCTGGCCAGTACCGGCCGGCCCGCGCGGGAACATCGAGTTCTTCGTGGAGCGCCTGGTGCGCCGCACGGCCACGCGGCCGCAGGCGGTGACATGAGCGCCGCCGGAGCCTATGGCGCGCTGCAGGGCGGCGGCCGCGCGGCCGATGAGCTGATCGTGCGGCACGCCGAGCTCGTGAAGCGCATCGCCTACCACCTCGCCGGGCGGCTGCCGCCCTCGGTGTCGGTGGACGACCTGATCCAGGCGGGCATGCTGGGACTGATGGAGGCGGCGGCGAATTACACCGCCAGCCGCGGTGCGAGTTTCGAGACCTATGCGGGCATCCGCATCCGCGGCGCGATGATCGACGCGCTGCGGGCGCTCGACTGGGCGCCGCGCTCGGTGCACCGCAAGGCACGCGCCGCGGCCGCCGCGGTGCGCGAGGTCGAGCGCAGCACCGGACGCAGTGCGCGCGACGTGGAGATTGCGCAGCAGATGGGCGTGTCGCTCGAGGAGTACCACTCCATCGTGCAGGACGCCGCGAGCTGCCGCCTGGCGAGCCTCGACGATGAGACCGGCGGCAACGCCGAGTCGCATGCCGATCCCTTCCGGGAGACGGCCGACGATCAGATGCGCGCCTCGCTCGCCCAGGCGATCGAGACGCTGCCGGAGCGGGAGCGGCTGCTGATGTCGCTGTACTACACCGACGGGCTGAACCTGAAGGAGATCGGCGCGGTGCTGAAGGTGACCGAATCGCGTGCCTGCCAGCTGCACGGCCAGGCGCTGGTGCGGCTCAAGGCGCGGCTCGCCGACTGGCGCGAGGACAAGAGCGAGAGCGAAGGCTGACTGAGTGGAAGGACGGGCTGACGTGACAACGGACTTCGCGCCGCCCCCGGGCCGCGCGCGCTAGGAGCCCCGCAGTGGACTTCCTCAGCATTCTCGGCCTGGCGCTGGCGCTGTGCGCGGTGCTGGTCGGCGCGATCTTGAAGGGCGCAGGCGTCATGGCGCTGGTGTCGGCGGCCGCCTTCATGATCGTCGTCGTGGGCACCATCGCCGCCATCCTGGTGCAGACGCCGCTGCCGGTGATGCGCCGTGCACTCGGGATCTTCTCCTGGGTGATGCACCCGCCGGTGCGGGACGGCAACCTCCTCATCGCCAGGATCGTCGAGTGGAGCAACATCGCGCGCAAGCAGGGGCTGCTCGGCCTCGAGCCGATGATCGATCGCGAGCACGATCCGTTCGTCCGCAAGGCGCTGCAGCTGCTGGTCGACGGCAGCGAGCCGGATGCCATCAGCAACGTCATGAACGTCGAGCTGCACGTGCGCGAGCACGCCGACATCACGGCCGCCAAGGTGTTCGAAGGCATGGGCGTGTACTCGCCGACGCTCGGCATCATCGGCGCGGTGCTCGGGCTCATGGCGGTGATGCAGAACCTCGCCGACCCCACCAAGCTCGGCCACGGCATCGCCGCGGCCTTCACCGCCACCGTCTACGGCATCGGGCTCGCGAATCTGTTCTTCCTGCCCGTGTCCGCGAAGCTCAAGGTCATCATCCAGCGCCAGAGCCAGATGCGCGAGATGGTGATCGACGGCATGCTGTCGATCGCCCAGGGCGAGAACCCGCGCGCGATCGAGTCGAAGCTCCAGGGCTATCTGCACTGAGGGCCTTCGGGCCACCGTTCATGAGCTTCAAACCCAGAAAGCGGCACGAGGAGCACACCAACCACGAGGCGTGGGCGATTCCCTACGGCGATCTCGTCACGCTGCTGCTGGCATTCTTCGTGGTGATGTACGCGCTCTCCACGTTGAACGAGGGCAAGTACCGGCTGCTGTCGGACTCACTCTATGCGGCGTTCCGCGGCGAGCCACGCACTCTCGAGCCGGTGGAGGTCGGCCAGCACCAGGCCGGCGCCGGCGCCGACAGCCGCACCGGCGTGCTGCAGCAGCAGCGCCCGGACCCCGCGCGTGCGCCGCCGGCCGGATCGCTGGTGAAGCTCGCCCCCGACGTTCCGCACATCACGTCGAGCCGCGCGACCGCGCTCGCCGAGCAAGCCGAGCAGCGCGACGCCGCGCTCACGCGGGTCGCGGACCAGGTGCAGAACGCGCTGGGTGATCTCGTCAAACGCAATCTGGTGACGGTGCGGCGCAATGAGCTCTGGGTCGAGGTCGAGCTGCGCACCGACATCCTCTTTCCGAGCGGCAGCGCCCAGCCCGTACCGGACGCGCTGCCGGTGCTCGAGCGGCTCGCGCAGGTGCTCGCGCCGCTGCCGAACGCCATTCGCGTCGAGGGCTACACCGATAACATCCCGATCCGGACCACCGCCTTCTACTCCAATTGGGAGCTGTCGGCGGCGCGCGCCGGGAGCGTGGTGCGCGTGCTCGCGGGCCAGAGCATCGACCCGGCGCGGCTCGCGGTCGTCGGCTACGGCGAGCAGCGTCCCGCGGCGAGCAACGACACCCCCGAGGGGCGTAACGCCAACCGCCGGGTGGTCGTCGTGATTCTCGCGGTCGAGTCCCGGAACGCAGCGCCAGCCGAGCCCGCCACGGCGGCGAGCGCCGCTGCCGCACCGGGCGAGACCGTGACGGCGGCAGCCCCGCCCGCCGCGGCCTCTGCCGCGCCGCCTTCCGCCACCCCCGCCGCGCCGCTTCCCGCCGCCATCGCGCCGAGCCATGGCATGGATCATGCAGCCTTCCCTGCGAGCGGCCGCGCGCCGGAAATCCGACTGGCGCCGGCAACGTGAACTCGCTCACAGGAGCCCTCGTGCACATGACTGAGATACCGCCCGTTGACCTGCTGCTGGCCGGCTGCGGCACGCTGATGGTGTTCGCGTTCGCCCTCGCCGCCCTCACCTTCGATGGCTGGCGGCGCGCGACGCGCCGGCAGAGCCAGCACATCTTCACCAGATCGGAGACCCTGGCGCAGCAGTTGAGCTCGCTCGATGCGCGGGTGAATGCCACCGCGACCGCAATCCGCCGCCTCGATGAGCGCATCGAGCGCCAGGCACGGCCCGCCGCGCAGCCGAAGAGCACACCGGCGGGCGGGTACCAGATCGCAATCCGCCTCGCGCGCAGTGGCGCCTCGCGCGAGGATCTGGTGACGAACTGCGGACTCTCGCTCGGCGAGGCCGACCTCGTACGCCGCCTGCACGGCGCGGCGAGCGGCATGGAGGCCTGACGTGGGCGCTGCAAGATCCAACTCAGCGCCAGCGAGCGCCAACGACGTCGCCTTCGCGTTCGTCCAGGCGCTCGCCAGCGAGCTCTCGGCCGGCGAAGTGGAGCTTCCCGGCTATCCGGCGGTGGTCGCCGGCATCCAGCAGTTACTCAACGACGACGACGTCGACATCGCGCGCGTCGTCACCGCGATCGGCGGCGAGCCCGCGATCGCCAGCCAGATCGTGCGCATGGCCAACTCCGCCGCGCTCAACCCGCGGCGCATTCCGGCCCCGGATCTGCGCGCCGCGATCACGCGCGTCGGCCTGAACACCGTGCGCACCGCCACCGTCTCCTTCGCCATGAGCCAGCTGCGCGCTTCGCCGGACTTGAAGGGTCTCGAGCGCCAGATCGAGGACCTGTGGCAGCGCAGCGTGCGCGTCGCCTCCTTGAGTCAGGCGATCGCCAAACGGCTGACACAGCTCAACGCGGATGCCGCGATGCTGGCGGGCCTGCTGCAAGGCATCGGCCGGCTCTACATCCTGGCGCGCGCCAGCAAGCACCCGGCACTGCTCGCCGACAGCCAGGCGTACTCGCACGTGGTGCAGACCTGGCACCTGCAGATCGCCGCTGCGCTGATCGAGAACTGGGGATTCGCCCCGGAGATCATCGAGGCGGTGCGCAACTCCGAGGACCTGGAGCAGGACATCAGCGGCCCGGTGACCCTGGGCGACGTGCTGGCGGTGGCGGCGCTGCTCGCCGATTACGCCGGCACGCCGGACACGCTGCGCGCACTGGTGCAGGCTTCGCGCCCCTTCCAGCGCCTCGGGCTCGACCTCGAGGCGTGCGAGAACTTCATGACCTCCTCGGCGGAGGAAGTCGCGCAGCTGCGCGAGGCTCTGTCGGCCTGAACGAAACGCCGGGTCCCGAACCTACTGGACCCTGAGGCGGCCTTCAGACCGTGCCGAGCACCCGGCTGGTGCGAGCGCCGCCGGTGTAGCCGCGCGGGCCGTAGGTGGCGGCGCGGGCCACGCGCCCGGTGAGCGTCTGCAGGAGCTCGGCGACGCGCTTCATGCGCGCCGCGACCATCAATCCATTGCGATCGTTCAAATCCCGGCAGCGCATTGCGCGCCCCAGGCACTCCGCGAGCTGCGGCTCGAGGACGCGGTGCGGGTCGCACCACTGCCGCAGCCGATCGAGCCCCGCGCGGTCCGGCGACTCGCCGTGCAGGCTGCAGAGCGAGCGGCGCTGCTCCTCGATGCGCGCGAGCGCGCCGAGCCGTTCCTGGCGGGCAGCCGTCGTTCGCTGCAGGGCTTCGGGCTCGCCCGTGCCGATCAGATCGCGCTCCTCTTCGAGCAGCCGCTGCAGCTCGGTCAGCAGCACGATCTCCTCACCCAGCAGCTCCGCCAGGTGTTCGCGGCACAGGGCGGGATCCATCAAATTACTCCCCCTTCTTGCCGAGGCTCGCGAGGGCGCGCTCCACGGCCATGAGCTGCGAGGCGACGTTGTCGGCATCGACCGTGTAACGGCCCTGCTCGATCGCGCTCTGCAGCTGCGCCACCCTGGCCGAATCGACCGCGAACGGCTCGCGCAGCGACTGCTCGAGGGAGGCGAGCTGGCTGGCGGTATCGGTGATGTGGACCTCCCCCGGGGCGGGGGCGGGTGCGGCATTGCTGCCGCCCGTGACGACATCGCGCGTCGGCACGACCGCCGATGGGCGGCCGGCCGTGACATTCGTCGTCAAGTCATTGATCTTGCTGGACACGGGAAAACTCCTGGGGCATCTGACGCACTTTAGCGGCAGAGCCGCAAAAACCTTTAGGGTGTGATTTCGATCACTCCATTGGCATCGACCACGCCCTCGACGACCTTGAGGGAGGCGAGATTCTGCACCCGCACGCGTGCGCCCTCGCGACCGTCCTGGAGGGCTTTGCCGGTGGCGCGCACGCTGACTCCAGGCGCGGTCGCGATCAGGGTCACTTCCTGGCCCTGACGGACGATCAGGTCCGCGAGCGTCGCATCGGCCGTGAGGGCTGTCCCCGCCGGCAGCGAGCGCGCGAGCGTGCGATGCGCGAGCGCCGCGACGTCGGTCACATAGCCGACCGCAAGCCCGGCGACGCGGCGCGTCTCCTCGGTGACCTGCGCGGCGCTGATCCGCGCGCCGCGCATCGCGCTCTGCTTCAGTACCAGCACGCGGATGTCCGACTCTACGTTGACCGGCACATACACCGCCCAGGGGAAGCCCTGAGTCGTGCAGCTCACTCGCACGGCCACATGCGCACCGAGCTCAGCGCCCGAGGGCAGCGCGGTCGCAAGCGGGCTCGGGCAGCGCGCCAGATGCAGCCGCGGATCGAGCTCGGCCGCCTGCACGTGCACTTCGTAGGCCGCGCCGCTCAGCTGTGAGCGGATGAGCCTCTCGGCCGCAGCCCGTACGGCCGCGAGCGGCTCGGTCGCCGCGTGCTCGGCCGGCTCGGCCGCGGTGGCGGTGGCGGTGGCGGCAAGCAAGGCGCCGATCAGCGCCACGCCGGCGGCGGGGCGGCGGACCGCCTTTGCCCGGCGGTGACGGAATCCCGACGTAAGAAAGGTGTTCATGCCTTCAGATGTGCAAACGGCGCGCCAGGCGGACTCCTGGCGCTGCGCGTGCACGAGCTCATCGCCCCCTCGCCTCATGCGGCAACGGCTTGCCGCCCGGGCGTGACGGCGTTCACTCATTCCAGGGGTCTTGTCCCCCGCTCGCCCCTTCCAGGGCCCCGCCCGGGCCGTGGCACGCGTCTTGCTTTGTCAGACCCAGGTTCAGTTTACGTCGGAAGTCTGTCATGCCACTCAACCTGGATGCCTATCTCGGCGTCCACCAGGACGCGCTGAAGCTGTACGGCCAGCGTACGGCGGTGCTGGCGAACAACATCGCCAACGCCGATACGCCGAACTACAAGGCGCAGGATATCGACTTCCGCGCCGTGCTGGCCGGCACTGCCGCCGGCTCGAGCGCCAGGGCGCTGCCGCTCAGCATCACCAACGGTGCGCACGTGGCCGGCGCCGCAGCGGGCCCGGGCGCGGGATCGCAGCTCAAGTACCGCGTACCGCTCGCGCCCTCGCTCGACGGCAACACCGTCGACGTGCAGATGGAGCAGGCGGCGTTCGCCGACAACAGCGTGCGCTATCAGGCGGCGCTCAGCTTCCTCTCGAGCAAGTTCAAGGACCTGATGACGGCCATCACCGGCCAGTAACGCCGCCGCAAGCAGGGAGCCACCATGTCATCCTTCAAGGTATTCGAGATCGCCGGCTCGGGATTGTCCGCACAATCGGTGCGGCTCAACACCGTCGCCAGCAACCTCGCCAACGCCGACAGCGTCAGCGGCGATCCCAACACGGTCTACAAGGCGCGCCACCCGGTCTTCCAGGCGGTGCACGCCGCCGTCGGCGCGCAGGCCCAGGCCCGGCAGCCCGGCGCCGCGGTGCGTGTCACCGGCATCGTCGAGAGCAACGCGCCGCCCACCGTGCGCAACGACCCCGGCAACCCGCTGGCGGACGCGCAGGGCAACGTCTACGCCCCCAACGTCAACGTCATCGAGGAGATGACTGACATGATTTCCGCCTCGCGCGCCTATCAGAACGACGTCGAGGTCATGGGCACGGCCAAGGACCTGATGCTCGCCACGCTGAAGCTCGGCTCATAGAGCGCGAGCCCCACACCACTTCCGAGGATCACCGATGTCAGCCTCCACTCTCCCGATCGGCACGACGCTCACCACGCCGAAAGCGACCGGCACCGGCGGCAGCGCCGCCGCCGGCGGCGCCGGCAGCGCGAACGGCCTCCCGGCCAACATGCAGATCAGTCAGTCGGGATTCCTGCAGCTGATCAGCACGCAGATGCAGAATCAGAATCCGCTCAATCCCGCCGACCCGACGCAGTTCCTCGCTCAGATCGAGGGGCTCTCCGAGGTGTCGAGCCTGCAGAGCCTGCAGACCTCGCTCTCCGGTCTCGCCTCGGGTCTGCAGGGCGCGCAGATGCTCAACGGCACCTCGCTCCTCGGCCACTCGGTGCTGGTGCCCGGCAACAGCGCCAGGCTCGCCGCCGGAGGCAGCGTGTCGGGCGCGGTCACCGCTCCCGCGGGCGCCAACGGCCTCACCGTCTCGGTCACCGATGCCAGCGGCGCGCTGGTCGATGCCTTCGCGGTCGCCCCGCAGTCCTCCGGCTACACCAACTTCACCTGGAACGGCAACACCGCGAGCGGCAGCGCCGCCCCCGCCGGGCAGTACCTGCTCAACGTGAGCGCCTCGGTCGGCGGCACGAGCCAGTCGGTCAGCCCGCTCGTCTACAGCCAGGTGCAGAGCGTCACCATCGATCCCTCGACCCAGACCCTCGAGCTCAACACGGTCAACGGCACCGTGCCGCTGAGCTCGGTCGTCAACATCCAGTAGGAGATTCCGCATGTCCTTCAATATCGCGCTCACCGGCCTCAACGCCGCCAACGAGGATCTGTCGGTCACGTCCAACAACCTCGCCAACGTCGCCACGGTGGGCTTCAAGGGCTCGCGCACCGAGTTCGCCGACCTGTTCGCCTCCACCCAGCAGGGCGCCATCGCCACCGGCAACGGTGTGACGGTGTCCGAGATCGCCCAGCAGTTCACCCAGGGCAACATCCAGACCACCGGCAACACGCTCGACATGGCGGTGAGCGGCAACGGCTTCTTCGTCCTGAGCAACAACGGCGCGCTCAACTACACCCGCGACGGCGAGTTCCAGCTGAACAGCACCGGGGAAGTAGTGAACTCCCAGGGTCTGGCGCTGCAGGCATATCCGCCGCTCGCCAATGGCACATTCAACACCGGCGGCCTCGCCAACATCTCGCTCAATACCAGCCTCAGCCAGCCGCAGGCCACCAGCACCGCCTCGATCATCGCGAATCTGCCGGCGGGCGCGACGCCGCCGGCCGATGCGCCCTTCTCGGCGACCGACCCCAACAGCTACAACAACACCACCTCGCTCACGACCTATGACTCACTCGGCGCCGCGCACACCGCGAGCCTCTATTTCATCAATACGGCGCCCAACACCTGGTCGGTGCAGCTGACCGTCGACGGCACCGCGGTCGGCGCGCCACAGCCGCTCGACTACTCGCAGACCGGGGCGCTCACCACTCCGGCCAACGGCCAGGTCACCTTCCCCGCCTACACGCCGGCGACCGGCGCGCAGCCGATGAACATGACCTTCGACTTCAGCAACACCACCCAGTACGGCGGCAACTTCAGCGTCAGCTCGGTGCAGCAGAACGGCTTCACCACCGGTCAGCTGACCGGCATCAACGTCGGCCAGACCGGCGTAGTGCAGGCGCAGTTCACCAACGGCCGCTCGATCAACCTCGGCCAGCTGGCGCTCGCCAACTTCGAGAACCCGCAGGGCCTGCAGCAGCTCGGCAACGCCACCTGGGCACCGACCAACGCCTCGGGCACGGCGGTCAACGGCGTGGCAGGCAACTCCGGCTTCGGCAGCATCCAGTCGGGCTCGCTCGAGGAATCGAACGTCGACACCACCGCGGCGCTGGTCGACATGATCACCGCGCAGCGCGACTTCCAGGCCAATTCCGAGATGATCAAGACCGAAGATCAGGTCACGCAGTCGATCATCAACATCCGCGGCTGAGGCTGCGCGACGGAGCACGCAGGTAAGTCATGGACAAGCTGTTGTATGTGGCCATGTCGGGGGCGAAGGAGACGCTCGCCACCCAGGAGGCCAACAACTACAACCTCGCCAACGCGAGCACCACCGGCTTCAAGGCGGCGCTGTCGGCCTTCCAGACGCGCAGCGTCGCCGGCCCCGGCTTCGCCTCGCGCGCCTATGCGACCGCCGGCTCGACCGGCTGGAGCGATATCGCCGGCGAGCAGCAGACCACCGGCAATCCGCTCGACGTGGCGGTGCAGGGCGCGGGTTTCATCGCAGTCCAGGACAGCAGCGGCAGCGAGGCCTACACCCGCGCCGGCGACCTGCACGTCGACCCCACCGGGCAGCTGGTCACCGCCGGCGGACGCCCGGTGCTCTCCGACAGCGGCCCGATCGCCGTGCCGCCGGCCTCCTCGGTCACGATCGGCGCCGACGGCACCGTCTCGATCGTGGGGCTCGGCCAGACACCCAACGCGATCGCGGCCGTCGGCCGCATCAAGCTGGTGAACCCGCAGGGCGGCACGGTCGCGCGCGGCACGGACGGCCTGTACCGCACCGCCGACGGCACCCCGGCCGAAGGCGACGCCAACGTCCGGCTCGCCTCGGGCGTGCTCGAGTCGAGCAACGTCAACCTGTCGAGCTGCCTCGTCAACATGATCGAGCTCTCGCGGCGCTTCGAGCTGCAGGTGCGCGCCATGCACACCGCGGACGAGAACGCCCAGTCCTCCACCAAGCTCCTGCAGTCGGGCACCACCGGCTGATCCCCATACTCCTGAAAGAGGTCAACTGATATGGAACCCGCACTGTGGGCCGCAAAGACCGGGCTCGATGCCCAGCAGACCCAGATGACGGTCACGGCCAATAATCTCGCCAACGTCAACACCACCGGCTTCAAGAAGAGCCGCGCGGTGTTCGACGATCTGCTCTACCAGAACCTGTCGCAGGTGGGTGCCAACACTTCGCAGAACACCCAGGCGCCGACCGGGCTCAACGTCGGCACCGGCGTGCGCGTGGTCGCCACCGAGAAAAACTACACCCAGGGCAGCGTCAACAACACCGGCAACTCGCTCGACATGGCGATCCAGGGCCGCGGCTTCTTCCAGGTGCTGCAGCCCAACGGCCAGGTCGCCTACACCCGCGACGGCAGCTTCCAGCTGAACGCGCAAGGACAGCTGGTGACCGCCGCCGGCTACCAGGTGCAGCCGGCGATCACCATCCCGACCGGGGCGCAGAGCGTCACCGTTGGCGCCGACGGCACCATCAGCGTCGCGCTGGCCGGCCAGGCGGCGCCGCAGACCGTCGGCACGCTGCAGCTCGCGGATTTCATCAATCCGGCGGGGCTGCAGGATATCGGCGGCAATCTCGCGGTCGAGTCGGCCGCCAGCGGCTCGCCGGTGACGGGCAACGCGGGCCTGAACGGCATGGGCACGGTGCTGCAGGGCTCGGTCGAGGCGTCCAACGTCAACGTGGTCGAAGAGCTCGTCAACATGATCGAGACGCAGCAGGCCTACGAGATGAACTCGCGCGCCGTCCAGACCACCGACCAGATGCTCACCTACTCCACGCAGAACATGTAAGCGCTACGCGATGCGAACCTTCAATGCTCCGCTGGCTCTCCTGACGGCGCTCGCCGGCGTGACCGGCTGCCACGGCGGCGCGCCGCCCCAGAAGCCCGACGACGGCCTCGCCTGGACGCAGGAGCAGCTGCCGCCGCCCAGCGACGGCGCCATCTACCAGGCCGGCCGCGAGATGGTGCTGGCGGAGAACCCGGTCGCCCGCCACATCGGCGACATCGTGACGATCGTGCTCAACGAGGCCACGGCGGCGCAGAAGAGCGCCACCACCACCACCGCCAAGGCCAACACGATGACGATGCCGGCCCCGACGCTGCTCAACAAGAGCGTGTCGTGGCTCAACAGCAACATCAACAACTCGAGCAAGTTCAACGGTGAGGGTGCCAGCGCCCAGAGCAACAGCCTGACCGGCTACCTCACCGCCACCGTCCTCAAGGTGCTGCCGAACGGCAACCTGTTCGTCGCCGGCGAGAAGCAGATCGCGCTCAATCAGGGCAAGGAGTTCGTGCGCGTCACGGGCGTGATCCGCCCGATCGATCTGTCGTCCGACAACTCGGTGCCCTCCTTCCGGGTGGCGAGCGCCAAGATCACCTACAACGGCAAGGGTGCGATTGCGGATGCCAACGCGCAGAGCTGGCTGTCGCGCTTCTTCAACTCACCCTGGGTGCCGTTCTGATGGCCGCTGCGCACCTCGCGCCGCGCCTGCGCCCGCTGCTCGCCGGCCTCGCCCTCGCGCTGCTCGCGGGCCTCACCGCGCCCGCGCGTGCCGAGCGCATCAAGGACATCGCCAGCGTGGCCGGGGTGCGTACCAACCAGCTGATCGGCTACGGCCTCGTCGTGGGGCTCGATGGCACCGGCGATCAGACCACTCAGGCACCCTTCACCGTGCAGAGCATCGAGAACATGCTGCAGCGCTTCGGCGTGACGATCCCGCCGAACACCAACCCGCAGCTGAAGAACGTCGCGGCCGTGACCGTGACCGCGGACCTGCCGCCCTTCGCCAAGCCCGGCCAGACCATCGACGTCACCGTCGCGACCATCGGCAACGCCTCGAGCCTGCGCGGTGGTGCCCTCATCATGACGCCGCTGCGGGGCGCCGACGGCCAGACCTACGCCGTGGCCCAGGGCAACGTGATCGTCAGCGGCTTCGGCATCAACGGCAAGGACGGCTCGCGCATCTCGCTCAACGTGCCGAGCAGCGGCCGCATCCCGAACGGCGCCTCGGTGGAGCGCGAGGTGCCGGTGCACTTCGCCGCCGACCCGCACCTGGTCCTCAACCTCAACACTCCCGACTTCACCACCGCGG
>Ga0307479_10003551_pt1 | contig 14214 bp, 11 predicted proteins | sample atmos_gasesECM4C_FD_203743 | JGI IMG/M metagenome (GOLD analysis project Ga0307479, IMG submission 203743) | Hardwood forest soil microbial communities from Morgan-Monroe State Forest, Indiana, United States - atmos_gasesECM4C_515 | ecosystem: Environmental > Terrestrial > Soil > Temperate...
GCTCGGACGGGGGCAGGACTCGACCCCGTGGCCCGGGTGGCCGGCGTCTCGATTGATTCTCGCACGGTACGCGCTGGAGAACTGTTCATCGCCATCCACGGACCGCGTCATGACGGACACGATCACTTGGCGGGTGCGCTGGAGCGCGGAGCGCTCGCGGCCATGGTGGCAGAAGGGCAACTCGATCGTTACAGCGATGCCGTGCGCGGCCGGTGCCTCGCCGTGGGCGACACGTTCGTCGCGCTCAAGGAGCTCGCGCGTGCCGTTCGCGAAGCTTGGGGCGGCAAAATTGCCGGGGTCACAGGCAGCGTCGGCAAGACCACTACCAAGGAGATCCTGGCGGCATTGCTGGGCGCGCGGTTTCGGGTCCTAAAGTCCGAGGGGAATTTCAACAACGAGTACGGCTTGCCGCTGACGCTGTTCCGGCTGGATGAAACGCATCAGGCTGCGGTTTTGGAAATGGGCATGTCGCGGAGTGGTGAGCTTTCGCGGCTGGCGGAGATTGCGCGGCCGGATGTGGGCGTGGTGACGCGGGTGGCGCCGGCGCACTTGGAATTTTTTGCGTCCGTGGAAGAGATAGCGCTGGCGAAGCGCGAGTTGATCGAAGGGTTGAATGGGCGCGGGTCGGTCGCGGTGTTGAACGTGGACGATCCGCTGGTGGCCGAATTCGCTGCGCACGCTCCGGGGCGCGTGCTTACGTATGGGATTGCGAACGCGGCCGACTTCCGTGCGGAAGCGATTGAAGATCGCGGCGCGCTGGGCTCGGAGTTTGTGCTGACGCGGGACGGCAAACGCGTGCGACTCGAACTCGCGCTGGCGGGCCGTCACGTGATTTCGAATGCGCTTGCAGCATTGGCGGCGGCTAGCGTCTGGGGCATTGGCGCATTGGAGGCGCAGGACGTGCTGCGCGGACTTCGCGCGCCTGCTATGCGTGGTGAGTTGTTGCGATTTACGAATGGGGCGGCGCTGATCAACGACAGTTACAACTCCAGCCCCGCGGCGCTGCACGCGATGATTTCGGTGCTGGCGGCGACTCCGGATTATCGGCGGCGCATTCTGGCGGCGGGGGAGATGCGCGAACTCGGGCAAACCTCTGCTCAGCTTCATCGCGAAGCCGGGGGCTTCGCGGCGAAAACGGGAAAGATCGATTGGGTAGTCGGCGTCGCGGGAGATGCTTCCGAGATTGTCGAGGGGGCGGTGGCCGCTGGCGTGCCAAGGGCGCAGACGAAATTCTTTGCGTCCCCGGAAGAGGCCGCGACTTTTCTCCTGGACTCCGTGAGTCCCGGCGACTTGTTGCTGGTGAAGGGCTCGCGCGGCGTGAAGATGGAACGCATTGTCGAAGCGCTCGTCGCGAAACATGCCGCGGGCACGCCGCTGGCCGAGAAGGTGCCGCACTAGATGCTCTACTACCTTCTCTACCAGGTCTTGCAGCGTTATTTCAGCCCGCTCAATGTTTTCCGCTACATCACGGTGCGCACGGTGTATGCAAGCCTGACGGCGATGTTTCTCGCATTTGTATTTGGTCCGTGGCTGATCCGCAAGCTTCGCGAGCTGCAGATCGGTCAATTCATTCGCGAAGAAGGTCCGCAGGCGCATCAGAAAAAGGCCGGGACGCCCACAATGGGCGGAGTGTTGATCGTGCTGTCGACGTTGGTCCCCACGCTGCTGTGGGCGGACCTCACCAACGGCTTCGTGCTGCTGGCTATTTTTTCGTTGCTGTCGTTTGCGACGATTGGATTTATCGACGACTACGCGAAAGTGTCGAAGCAAAGGAATTTGGGGCTCACCAGCAAGAAAAAGTTCCTGCTGCAGATTTTGGTGAGTTTCATCATCGGCACCGGACTGCTGGCGCTGGCTACTCGCAGCGCGTATTCCACCGAGCTGGTGGTTCCATTCCTGAAGAAAGTCCATCCGGACTTGGTGGTTCATTCTCTCCTGACTTCGCCACATTTGTGGCCGTTGGCGTTCATTCCGTTTCTGATTTTTGTGTCCATCGTCATTGCTGGAGCGTCGAACGCGGTCAACCTGACCGATGGTCTGGATGGTCTCGCGATCGGCTGTACCGTGATTGCGGCCGGAGGGTTGACGGTGCTCACCTACGTCAGCAGCAATTACCGCTGGGCGACCTATCTTGAGATTGGATACATCCCTCGCGTGGCGGAGCTCACCATATTTTGCGGCGCGCTGGTGGGTGCATCGCTCGGTTTTCTCTGGTACAACGCGCACCCTGCCGAAGTGTTCATGGGCGACGTGGGCTCCTTATCGCTGGGTGGCACGCTCGGCGTCATCGCGGTGGTGATCAAGCAGGAGATTCTGCTGTTTTTTATTGGCGGGATCTTTGTGATCGAAGCCCTGTCGGTGATCCTACAGGTTGGCTCGTTCAAGCTTCGGGGCAAACGGATTTTCCGCATGGCGCCGATCCACCATCATTTTGAATTGATCGGCTGGAGTGAATCCAAGGTGATCGTGCGGTTTTGGATCATCGCGCTGATTTTTGCGCTGTTTGCATTGACCACGCTGAAATTGAGGTAGTAACCGTTCGATGGAGCTGAAGAACAAACGCGTGCTAGTGGTGGGATTGGCGCGGACGGGTGTGGCGACAGCGCTGTTCTGCGCTGCGCGTGGCGCGGTTGTGACCGCGTCGGAATCACGCACGGAAGCCGAAATTGGAGAGCGAGTCGGGGAGCTGCGCGCTGCTGGCGTGACGCTGGAACTTGGAAGCCACCTCGAGAAAACGTTCCTGCAGCAGGACCTCATCGTCCCCAGTCCCGGCGTGCCGGCAGATTCTCACCTACTCCTTGCTGCGCGAGCGAACAACATCACGATTTGGAGCGAGATCGAGCTCGCCTATCGCTTTCTGCACGGAACGCTCATCGGGATCACCGGTTCAAATGGGAAGACCACCACGACGGCGCTGGTGGAGCATATTTTACGAGCTGCCGAGTTTCCCACCGTGCTTGCGGGCAATATCGGCACGCCGCTGATCTCCTGCGTCGAAAATACGAAGAGAAACAGCGTAACGGTCGTCGAGCTGAGCAGCTTTCAACTGGAGTTGATCGAAACGTTTCGCCCCAACATCAGCATGTTCCTGAATCTTACCCCTGACCATCTCGACCGGCATCGCAGCATGGAAACCTACGGCGCCGCGAAAGCGCGCATTTTCGAGAATCAGACCGAAGAAGACGCCGCAATCCTGAACGCCGACGATTCGGCGGTAACACGCTATGCGCCGGCAGAGCCGCGGGTGTACTGGTTCAGCCGCAAACGGCGCGTGGCCGAAGGCGCTTATCTTCACGGCGACGACATCATCTTTCGCCACGATGGCGCGGAAGAAACGATACTGACGCGCGCCGAAATTCCGTTGGTGGGCGCGCACAATCTGGAAAATGTTCTGGCTGCGGTGGTTGCCACCCGGCTGGCGGGGGCGAGCGCGACGGCGATCGCGAAGGGCATCCGGTCGTTCGCTGGGGTCGAGCATCGCCTGGAATTCGTAGCCGAGATCAACGGCGTGCGCTACTACAACGACTCGAAGGCCACCAACGTTGACGCGACGCTGAAAGCGGTTGACGCGTTCCCCGGCCACATCCTGATCATTCTGGGCGGCAAAGATAAAGGAAGCGATTACACCGTGCTGCAAGAGCCGCTGCGCGAAAAAGCCATTCTTGCGCTGCTGATCGGCGCGGCTTCCGAAAAAATAGAGAAGCAGATTTCAGGCAGTGTGGCCATCGAACGCGCTGGAACCCTCGAACGCGCAATCGAAAACGCATCACGCGCCGCCCGCCCCGGCGATGTGGTGCTGCTTGCGCCAGCATGTGCCAGCTTCGACCAATTCGAAAACTACGAACACCGAGGCCGCGTCTTTAAGGATTTTGTACACCGACTACAACCGCAAACCACAGGCGTGATCGCGGGGAAGTCGGCGCCGACCACATCCGGCCGGTCATGACGTCAGGAGGTGAGGAAAGTGCCGAGACCACTCGAAAATGATCGCTGGCTATTCGGCGTGACGCTGGCCCTATGCCTGTTGGGCGCCGTAATGATCTTTAGCGCCTCGGCGGTCACCGCGGACCACCAATACGGCCGGCCCTACATTTTTCTCGTGCGTCAGGCGGTGTGGTTGGTTCTCGGAATCTTCGGGATGTTCGCGCTGATGCGCACCGATTACCGCCGCCTGCGCGAGCCCGGCGTGGTATGCACCGCGGTTTGCGTGGTGCTGCTGATGCTGATCGGCACTTTTTTCCTCGACAAATCGCACGCCACGCACCGCTGGATCAAGTTTGGCCCAGTGGGCATCCAGCCATCCGAACTGGCCAAGCTCGCGATCATCCTTTATCTCGCCTGGTTTCTGGATCTGAAGCGCCGCAACGCCGCCGCCATGGAGTTCAACAAAGACGATTTTCTGCAAACGATCCTGCCTGCGGTCGGTCCGATCTTCCTCTTCGTCCTGCTAATCGTGGCGCAGCCTGACTTGGGCACGTCGGTCGACATCGTACTCATTGCCACGGCCATCCTGTTCGTCGCGGGTCTTTCGTGGAAGTGGCTCGTCGTCGGCGGCACCGCGGCATTGCCCGTGCTGTACCTCCTGATCTCTCACGTGTCCTACCGGCAGGCACGGCTCATGGCCTTTCTGAATCCGGATTCCGATCCGCTCGGTTCTGGCTTTCAACTCCTGCAGTCGCTGATCGCTGTAGGTTCCGGCGGGTTCACCGGCGTCGGGCTGATGGAGAGCAAACAGAAACTCTTCTATCTTCCGGAAGCGCATACCGATTTCATCTACGCGGTGATCTGCGAAGAACTCGGCTTCATCGGCGCGATACTCGTGATTGCTCTCTTCGGTGTGTATGCGTGGCGAGGTCTGCGCGCAGCATTCACCGCGCCGGACGGATTCGGCCGCCTGTTAGCACTGGGCATCACCGCCATGGTTCTCAGCCAAGCTCTGATCAATTTCGTGGTGGTGCTCGGCATGGTGCCGACTAAAGGCATTCCTCTGCCGTTTGTAAGTTATGGCGGATCGAGCCTGCTGGTGATGCTGCTGGCCACTGGCGTGCTCCTGAACATCAGCCAGCAAGCGGAAGAAGCCTAGGCGCGTGAAGCTTTTGATCGCAGGCGGCGGCACCGGCGGCCACGTTTTTCCGGCGATCGCGATCGCGCGCGAATGGTTATCGAGAGGCAAGGAAAGAGAAGTCGTGCTCGTAGGAACGCAACGCGGATTGGAAATGAAGCTGGTGCCTCAAGCAGGCCTGCCGCTGGAGACGCTGCGCGCCGCCGGCCTGAAAGGTAAAGGCGGCGCCACGCTCCTGAAAAATTTCGCCATCCTTGGACCCGGCCTGCTCGACGCAATGCACATTCTTCGCAAACACAAACCAGTCGCCGCGTTTGGGGTCGGCGGCTACGCTGCCGGCCCCATGATGCTGACCACCTGGCTGCATCGCGTGCCCAATGTCATTTTCGAGCCCAACGCCGAGCCGGGTTTCACCAATCGCGTTTTAGCAAAAATGTCAAAGCGCATCGCCGCCGGCTACGAACGCTCCGCAAAAGCCCTCGGACCGAAAGCAGTAGTCACCGGCTGCCCAGTCCGCGGAGAATTTTTCTCCATAAAGCCGCGCGAATTGCAAAAACCGCTCCGCCTGCTCGTAACCGGAGGCAGCCAGGGCGCCTTGCCGATCAACCGCGCCTTCGTCGATGCCATGGACCGTCTCGCTGTGCGCAAAAGTGAACTGGCCATCGTGCACCAGACCGGCGAACGTGACTATAATGCTGTACGCACTGCATACGCACGCCGTGAGTATGCAGCAGAGGTCGCGCCGTTCCTGTCAAACATGGCGGAACGCTTTGCCTGGGCGGACATGATCGTCTGCCGGGCCGGAGCGATCACTGCATCGGAAATTGCCGCCGCGGGCCGCGCCGCCATTTTTATCCCTTTCGGCGCCGCCACCGACAGCCATCAGCTGCGCAACGCGCAGGCCATGGTCGCTGCCGGAGCGGGCCGCGTGATTCCGGAGCCGGAACTCACCGCCGAGCGTCTTTGCAGCGAGATTTTCTCCCTCCTCGACCAGCCCCGGGAGATTCAACGGATGTCCGCCGCCGCGCGAGGTTTAGCATCGCCCAACGCGGCCCGCGATATCGTCAACCTGATCGAACAAGTCGCGTCACCGCGTTCAGGGGCGCCGCCGATATCGACTGGGGCAAGGCCAGAATCAACGGAGTCTCGGGGAAATTTATGATGGTCTCATTCCGGAATTTTCAGCGCATTCATCTGGTCGGCATCGGCGGCATCGGCATGAGCGGTATCGCGGAAGTCTTGCTGACGCTGGGCTATTCCGTCTCGGGCTCCGACACAAAGCCCTCGCCGATTACCGAACGCCTGCAAAATCTCGGCGCCACGATCTACGAAGGGCACCGCGCCGGCAACGTTGTGGATGCGCACGTGGTTGTAACTTCGTCCGCCATCAAATCCGGGAATCCCGAGGTTGAGGAAGCGCATAAGCACAAAATCCCGGTGATCCCCCGCGCGGAAATGCTGGCGGAGCTCATGCGCCTGAAATATGGAATCGCTGTCGCTGGCGCGCATGGCAAGACCACAACCACTTCGATGGTCGCCTCGGTTCTTGCTGCCGCTCACCTCGACCCCACCTTCGTCATCGGCGGACGCGTAAACCAGGCGGGCACCACCGCAAGGCTCGGCAAAGGTGAATTTTTCGTCGTCGAAGCCGATGAGAGCGACCGCAGCTTTCTGCTGCTCGCTCCGGTCGTTGCCGTGGTCACCACCATCGACCGCGAGCACCTCGATCAATACGCCTCGCTCGAAGACATTCAATCCAGTTTCACTGAATTCGTGAATCGCGTGCCATTCTACGGCTCCGCTATCCTGTGTCTCGACGAACCCAACGTTCAAGCCATCATCCCCAACGTCAAGCGGCCGATTATCACTTACGGAAGCTCGACGCAGGCTGACCTGGTCATTACCGACGTGAAACTGCAAGGGCTGGGCAGCGAGTTTCGCCTCACCTACAGGGGAGAGGATCTGGGAATCTTTCACCTACCGCATCCACCGGGCATCCACAACGTTCGAAACGCTGCCGCCGCCGCGGCGGTTGCCCTCTATCTAAACGTTCCCGCGGAGCTGATCCGCGAAGGTTTGGCGAAATTTTCAGGTGTTGGCAGGCGCTTTGACGTGAAAGGCGTCGTCAACGGCATCACTGTGATCGATGACTACGGCCACCACCCGGTGGAAATTCGCGCCACCCTTGAAGCGGCCCGTGCCTGCAAATTCAATCGCTCGCTGGTGCTCTTCCAGCCTCATCGCTATTCGCGCACCCAGCATCTGTGGGACGACTTCAGCCGCGCCTTCAATCTCGCCGATGTTCTCGTCTTGACGGACATCTACGCCGCCAGCGAGCAGACCATCCCCGGCGTGACCAGCGAAGCCCTCGCCGGCGCCATTCGGGAAGCCGGGCATAAAAACGTCTCCTACTTTTCGTCGATGCATCAAGGCATCGAGTACCTGCTCCGCGAGGCGCGCACCGGCGACGCCATCTTCACCATCGGCGCAGGCAACATCAGTCGTGCCAGCAACGAGCTGATGGTTCTGCTCGGAACGGAGCGTCCCACAACCCATGCGCATCGATAATCCCAAGATCGCCGTAGCCTTACCAGAGCTTGGTGTCGAATTGCGCAGCGGCTCCGCGCTCTCTGACCTCACTTCGCTCGGAATAGGCGGCACCACCGATCTTCTCCGTATCCATAAGCACGAGGACATTCCGGATTTACTGGATCTGCTGGACGCCCATGGCGTTCCCCACAGATTCCTCGGCGGCGGTTCGAACCTACTGGTCGGAGACGGAGAGCTGCCGTGGGTTGTGCTCCAACTTGCCAAGCCCGACCCGGAGGTGGTCCTCGACGGCACCTTCGCTCAGGTTGACGCGGCTGCGGATCTGGGGCGCACGGTCACTTACTGCGCGAAAAACGATCTCGGGGGCATGGAGGGCCTGATCGGCGTGCCCGGCACCGTCGGCGGCGCATTGCGGATGAATGCCGGAGCCTACGGAATGCAAATCGGATCGTATGTCCGGGAGGTAAAACTCTATCGCGCGGCGGGCCGCCAGATAGAAATCCTCAGGGGCGATCAGATTTCTTTCGAATACCGGCACACTTCATTTGCGCCAGATGATATGATGCTCGCGGTGAAACTGGAACTTCCCTCCAAGCCGTTCAAGGAAATTCTCGCAGGGATTCGTATCTGTAACGAAAAACGCCGATCAAGTCAGCCGCTGGGGCAAAAAAGCGCCGGCTGCATCTTCAAGAATCCTCCTGGGGCCTCCGCCGGGCGCATGATCGACGAACTTGGCTTGAAGGGACTCCATGTCGGCGATGCGAGCATCAGCGATCGCCACGCCAATTTCTTTGTCAACGCCGGCTCGGCCTCGGCAAAAGACATGCTGACGCTGATCGCCGACGTTCGCGAACGCGTGCACAAGGCGTTCAATGTAGAACTCGAGCACGAGGTAGTGGTTTGGAACGCGTAAAGACCATGTCGCGCAATGCCGCGGCGGACTCGGATTCGTACCGCCCCGACTTGCTCCACGAAGACGAGCCGCGCTACCTGCGCCGTCAAAAGCCGGTCGAGATTCGCCGCAAGAAGTTCGGTGGGCGCAGTGCGTCGTTCTATCGCCGCGCGTTTGTCTTCGGTATTGCGGCAACCGCGCTGATCGCTGCCGCGGCGCTCGCCGGCGACTTTCTTTATCATTCCCCGCAAGTCGCTCTGCTCAAGCCCGACCAGGTGGAGTTGAGCGGCAACCGTATCGTCAGCCGCGATGCCGTATTGCAACAGTTCGCCCGCGATCGCGGCCACAGCGTGCTGAGCATACCGCTCGACGCCCGCCGCGCTGCCATCGAGGAATTGTCCTGGGTCGAATCCGCCAGCGTCCAGCGCATTTTGCCCAATCGCATTCGCGTGGAAATCACCGAGCGCACGCCCGTTGCCTTTCTGCGCAACGGGACCGAGCTTGCCCTTATCGATGCGCACGGCGTCATCCTCGACCGGCCGCGCGGCGAAGACTTCCAGTTCCCGATCATCACCGGGCTCTCCGACAACATGGCCCGCGAAGAGCGCGGCAGGCGCATGCAGACCTACCAGGAATTTATCAAAGGCGTCGACTTGGTCCGTGCGGGTTCCTCCGATCGCGTCAGCGAAATCGACTTGTCGAATCCCAAGGACTTGCGCGCGGTCATGACCGGCATCGCCGCGCCCAACGACGCTCAGGCTGTCACCATCCAGTTCGGGCAAAGTGATTTCGCCGGTAAATTCCGCCTGGTGGTGGACAATTTTGCGCAGTGGCAGGCAAGCAATGGCCGCGTGCGCACCATCGACCTGCAATATTCCAGGCAAGTGATTTTGAATACCGACACCAGCGCCAGCACGACGCTAGCGAAGACGAGATAAGTTTCGGAGCAGGCTTGGCAAAGAAAGACAAATACCTGGTCGGGTTGGATATCGGGAGCACCAAAACGTGCGCGCTGATCGCGGAGATCGACGGCGAACAAGTGAAGTTTCTGGCGCTGGGCGCCGCCGAATCCAAAGGCCTGCGCAAGGGCCTGATCGTTAATCTGGATTCCACCGTAAGTTCCATTCGCCGCGCCGTGGAAGAGGCGGAAGGCGTCGCCAATGTTCCCGTTGAATCCGCCATCATCGGCGTGGCCGGCAATTTCGTTCGCGGCGTGAATAGTCGCGGCGGCATTACGCTCGGACATCGTTCTCGCGATATCGAACGCGAAGACGTCCGGCGCGCTATCGATGCCGCGCGAAACATCACGCTTCCTGAAGACCGCGAAGTCCTCCACGTTCTTCCTCACGAATTTCTCGTAGACGCCCAGGAAGGCATTCGCGATCCGGTTGGAATGATCGGCCAGCGTCTGGAAGCCAACGTCCACGTGGTCACGTCATCCGGCTCGGCCACGCAAAATCTGGTCACCGCGGCGAACCGCGCAGGCATCCTGATCAGCGACACCGTGCTCGAGCCGCTCGCTTCGGCGGAATCCTGCCTCACGCAGGACGAGCGCGATCTGGGCTGCTGCCTGCTCGACATCGGTGGCGGCACCACGGAACTGATCGTCTACGGCGGCGGAGTAGTGCGCCATACCAGTGGCGTCGCCATTGGCGGCGACCATTTTACGAACGACCTCGCTGTAGGTCTGCGCACGCCGATTCCCGAAGCCGAACGTATCAAGCTTCATCACGGTTGCGCCGCCACATCGATGCTCACCGAAGACGGCGCGATTCAAATCGCCAGCGTCGGTGACCGGCCGCCGCGCATGATTTTTGCCCGCATGCTCACCGAAATCATCGAACCAAGGGCCAATGAATTGCTCGCCTTGATTCGGGACGACTTGCAGCGCGCCGGCCTGGACAAACAGATTCCCGCGGGATTCGTGCTCGCCGGCGGCGCGGCAAAACTCCACGGCTTGCTGGAGCTTGCGGAACAAACTTTCCATCTGCCCGTGCGCATCGCGGAGCCCAAAGGCCTCGCCGATTTGCCCGAGCAGGTGGCCCAGCCCGAGTATGCAACGGTAGTTGGCTTAGTGGTGTACGGCGCGAAGGCTCGGCGGTCTGCGCCGCAACGCGGGGGGAATTTCGTATCCAAATTGAAGTCCATGTTCGCTAGCGCATCGTGACCTGCCCAAGCGGCACATACCATGTGACCGCCACACCAGGGCTGGCGAATTGGGAAAGGCTGAGGTACGCATGACAGGTAAAGACGCGGGAATCCGGATGAGCTTCAGCGAAGAGCTGTCGCCGGCAAAGATCAAAGTCATCGGCGTAGGCGGTGGCGGCTGCAACGCCGTTAACCGCATGATTCGGGCCAAGGTCGAAGGCGTCGAGTTCATTACCGCCAACACCGACCTGCAGGCGCTGAAGCTTTCGCAAGCGCCCGTGAAGATTCAGCTCGGCGCGAAGCTCACCAAGGGCCTCGGCGCGGGCGCTAATCCCGAGGTTGGCCGCAAGGCCGCGCTCGAAGACACCGACAAAATTATCGAAGCGCTCGAAGGCTCGGACATGATCTTCATCACCGCCGGTCTCGGCGGTGGCACCGGCAGCGGCGCAGCACCCGTCGTCGCCTCGCTGGCCAGCGAACTGGGCGCACTGAGCGTGGCCGTGGTGACGAAGCCCTTCGCCTTCGAAGGCAAACGCCGCATGCTGCAAGCCGAGCAAGCCTTGCAGGAATTGATCGGCGCGGTGGACACCGTCATCGTCATCCCCAATGAACGCCTCATGGAAACGGTCGAGCGCGGCACCAGCTTCTTTGACGCATTCCGCATCGCCGACGACATTCTGCGTCAAGCCGTGCAGGGCATCTCCGACATCATCACCGTCCCCGGCATCATCAATCGCGATTTCGCCGACGTAAAAGCCATCATGCACGGACAGGGCTACGCGGTGATGGGCACCGCTGTTGGCACCGGCACCAGCCGCGCCGTCGATGCCGCCAATCGCGCCATCGCCAGCCCGCTGCTCGAAGACAATTCCATTCAGGGCGCGCAAGGCATCCTGATCAACATTTCCGGCAGCTCCAGCCTAACGCTGCAGGAAGTCCACGAAGCCTCGTCGGTCATCCAGAAGGCCGCCCACGAAAACGCCAACATCATCTTCGGCGCCGTACAGGACGACCAGATGAAGGACACCATCAAGATCACGGTGATCGCCGCCGGCTTCAAGGAAGCCAACAAGAAACAAGTCAAAGAAAAGCCTTCGTTCATGCCCAAGACCTGGAATGCCGCCCCAGAAATCGCCGAGCCCGAGCCGCCGCCCCCTCCCCCAGCGAACGTAGTTCACCAAGTGCAGCAACCCGCGCGCGAAGTAACCCGAGAAGTCCCAGCCGTCGACGATCTCGACGTGCCCACATTCCTCCGCCGCCAAGCCCAAAAGGCATAGTTCGACGCAATACTAGTCGTGCACGCGTTCCCGAGGGTGCAGCTTGCTGCTCAAAGATTTAAGCTACTCTGTAACCGCCCTCTCCGAGAGGGCGGGTTCTTTCGTTGCGCAGGTCGTGATTAAGCGGCAGGCATTCAGGTCTCTGAAAAAATTTGGAGCTGCTCGACGAGCTCTCGAACCTCCGCTTCAAAGCGATCGCCGTTGCGATCCTCACCTATAGCTACCGAGCTCAGTCCAGCGTGGAATTCACCCGCTCCCGTCTCCCTGGCAACAAGCTCTACATTTGAACCGGTGATGCCCGCGCCGGGAACGATGATGACACGCCCGCGCGCCTGCTGAACGAGCTCGGCAAGCTGCGTTCGACCCTCGATCGCACTGCGCCCGCCGCCAGAAGTCAAAATTCGAGCCGCGCCCGCTTGGATCACGTCTTCAAGAGACTCGCGCAGGTCAGTCGTAACGTCGAAAGCACGGTGAAACGTCACCGACAGCGGCCGCGCCTGTTCCACCAGTTCACGTGTGCGTTTGACGTTCACACGCCCATCGCCAGTGAGGATGCCAAGCACCACGCCATCCACGCCCATCTCCGCGACAGCTGTGATTTCACGCTGCATCTGCGCAAACTCAGCTCCCGAGTAGACGTAGTCGCCCGCGCGCGGCCGGATCATCGTAAAGATCGGCAAACGCACCTGTTCCCGGGTCAGCCGTATCAGCTCGACGACAGGCGTGAGTCCGCCGCTCGACAAGTCGCTGCACAGTTCGATCCGATGTGCGCCACCGCGTTGCGCGGCCAGCGCCCTCGCCAACGTATCGACAGTGATTTCCAGAATGTAAGGTTTTTGCATCGCGCTGTAGCTTAGCAGGAGAGCCTAGCAGAGGTCGCACGAGCGCGAAGGACTCACGACTGACAATTTAGCCGCAATCACTGCCCGCGCAGCACATCAAACCGCGCAGTTGCGAAGCCGGTAGCCGCCCCGTCTGCGATATATCACCCGGCCAAGCGGTGCGAATTCGTCAGTGTTGCGTGTGCCCAGTTCCAGTATATCCCCGCGAGCGAAGCCGCGTTCCACGCCCACATAAACATGCGCATCTGTGCGGGGGTGTAGGCGTGGTTTTTCCAAAACACCAGCGCATCAAACACAAACCAAACCGCTCCGACAGCGAGGAATCCCGCAATCAGCGCGTCGCGGAAAGACCCATACACCAGCACACTCTCCACACACAGCAAAGCGGCAATCAGAAATTTCGCGCCCACCACGCCGACATAGGTTGCCGTCGTCCGCCGCCCGCTCAGCCGGTCGGGTGCAATATCCATCACTTCGCCAAAAACGTGCGAATGCATCGCGAACAGCGCCCCCAATAAAAAAGTTGCCCGCGGCAACTGCGGCACATGATTCAGCCAACTGCTCAACACAAACACGAGCAAATAACTAGCCTGAGCGACCACGTCAAACGGTGGCCTTCCTTTCCACGCGAACGGTCGCCCGTTGTAAACCCACACCGCCAGCACCAGTGCGCCCAGCCACCAGAATATTGGGACGCCCAGGAGAAAATAGAAAACCACCAGAAACGGAATCTGCGCGACTACAATCTTCCACCGCAAGGCCGAAAGCTGCTCTGACGCTCCCAGCGACCCAAACAAAAAAGTGCCTTTGCGAGGATTGAAGCGGTCCCCTTCGGCGTCCACGATGTCGTTCACTCCGTAGAGCACCAATCCCAACGGAAACAAAACATAAAAAAGCCCCGCCCAGAAAATCCGCGAATGAAGCAAGTCCGCATGTCCCAGGGGCATGAGATAAAACAGCGCCGTCGTGCTCCACAGTCCCGGCCGCGAAACTTGCACCAGAAATGCCAGCTCGGAGACCGTCGTCCCCGTTTTCACCGGCGAGGAAACCGCCGCGGTCGCGTCCGTCATCGAAAAATCACCTTGAAATGACTATAAAGCGCCCCATCATAAATTGGCGCGACTCCTTTGCAGTTTGTATCGGAAACAGAAATCTCAAGGATTGCTGAAAAGTCCCATCAAATTCATTCCTCGAGTCTGTCCGCCAACAGGCCGCTCCTTCTCACCCCGCTTGTGATAATCTTGCCCCCCTAGAAAACCCCTCTCGGGGTTCGATTTTTCGGTCGCGGGCCGGACATGCGCAAAGGAGGCGTCGTATGAAACGCTATTACAACTGGGTTGTGTGGGTGAGCATCGCTCTCAGCGCAAGCCTCGTCGCATGCGAGGAGTCCTACCATGCCAAGGACGAGCAGTATTATTTCATCTCCGCCAATATCAACATCCC
>Ga0307479_10003553_pt1 | contig 14210 bp, 11 predicted proteins | sample atmos_gasesECM4C_FD_203743 | JGI IMG/M metagenome (GOLD analysis project Ga0307479, IMG submission 203743) | Hardwood forest soil microbial communities from Morgan-Monroe State Forest, Indiana, United States - atmos_gasesECM4C_515 | ecosystem: Environmental > Terrestrial > Soil > Temperate...
GAATTCGCCATCCGCTTCATTCTTCTTTGCGCTCTCTGTGCCTCCTCTGTGCCCTCTGCGTTAAAATCTGTTTCTCTTGTCTCCTCTCCCTCCCTTGACTTGCTTTACCGCTTGATCAACGATCCCCGCTTCATTCTTCTTTGCGCTCTCTGTGCCTCCTCTGTGCCCTCTGCGTTAAAATCTGTTTCTCTTGTCTCCTCTCCCTCCCTTGACTTGCTTTACCGCTTGATCAACGATCCCCACTTGATCAACGATCTGCTCTTTCGCTCCTAATCTATGTCCAACTCATTGCCTGCTCCCATCTTCGACGACCCCAAACACCACCTCCGCATCTACCAGGGCGACTGCCTCGAAATCCTCGCCCAAATCCCCGAATCCTCCGTCGACCTCGTCTTCGCCGACCCGCCCTATTTCCTCTCCAACGGCGGCATCACCTGCCACGCCGGCAAAATGGTCAGCGTCAACAAAGGCGCCTGGGACAAATCCCGCGGCCCCGATGCCAATCACGAATTCAACCGCGCCTGGCTCGCTGCCGCCCAGCGCGTATTAAAACCCAACGGCTCCATCTGGGTTTCCGGCACCGCCCACGTCATCCATTCCGTCGGCTTCGCTATGCAGCAGCTCGGCTTCAAGCTCCTCAACGACATTTCCTGGGTTAAGCCCAATCCTCCGCCCAATCTCTCTTGCCGCTACTTCACCCACGCCACCGAAACCCTCATCTGGGCCGCGAAAAATTCCAAATCGCGCCACACCTTCAATTACAAGCTCATGAAGGAAACCAATCGCGGCAAGCAAATGAAGTCCGTCTGGGAAATCCGTCCGCCCGAAGTTTGGGAGAAGAAATTCGGCAAGCACCCCACCCAAAAACCCGTCGCCCTCCTCGAACGCATCCTCCTCGCCTCCTCCCACGAAGGCGACTTGGTGCTCGACCCCTTCTCCGGCAGCGGCACAACTCTTCTCACCGCCTTCCGTCTCCGCCGCCACGCTCTCGGCTGCGAACTCTCCACCGAATTCCTCAGCCTCTCCCTCCGCCGCCTCTGTTCCGATTTGGTACAGGTCGATCTTTCTCTCACTTGCGTCGAGTTTTCTCTTGATCCCTTTCCCGATCCTATGGATCGATCCAAATGCATGTCATCCCGAGCGAGCGTTGCGCCTTTTGCAACGCGACGAGGGATCTGCTTTTCGCGGTGCCGTGTGGGTGGCCCACGCTCGCATTTTGGGGGTGGGAATCTTTCTCAAATGTCTGTCTCGCCCCAACTCGTCCAGCAGGAGCGCCGCTTCTACTTCATCGGCCGCACCGATCGCCGCGTCATCTTCACCTTCCTGGCCGACTCCCTCGACGACGCCTGGGCAAAATTCCGCGCCTCCGGCCGCTCCGACTCCGACGCCCTCTTCATCATCAAAACCGAGACCGAAATTTATCTGACTTAAGAAGCCAACCGCCTTCGGGCAGCGCGGCACCGCTCAACCCGCTAAATGAAAGGGGAATTGGCTCTCTTAATCTGAAGGAGTAAATCTGAATCCGGCACCGCTTGCGTTGAACTTTCCAACAAATTCCTTATACTTCGCGGAAAATTCCTGTTTATTTGCCCCAATGAACTTCCAATCCACAGGACGTGGCGCGCGGTCAGGGCACGAATCACAGTACTTCGACTTAAACTCAGTCAGACCAGAATCCAAATCCCTGGCCTCTAGATGATAATCGTGAAGAGCGCAATGGAAAACCTTCGAAGCAGCCATTTGGGTCCCAAAAAGCATCTGGATCCTACGCGCAGTTGGACCGACCGCACCCAGGCTCACCACCATGTGTTCGCAAGTTCGTAGAACTCGCTCAGGCGAGTTATCTCTGGCAGCTATTTGCAGTCCCCGCACAAGCGGGTCACTCTCATCCGAAAGGTCTACGCCTAGGGAAGCCGCCGCGTTTTCGATAAGCTGTTTCGCAGGATCACCACTGTACGAGTCCCCTTCAAGCTTTTCGCCCTTCCATCGCAGAAGATGTCGCTCGATAAGTTCCACTGCTTTGCCCCGCACACCGGAATCCGTTATCTGGTCAAGAGTTCTCAACGCCCACCGGTAGGCATCAGTCTCTTGCGAGTTAACGCCTAGGAGTGCGGCACTAATAGAAAGAGCAAGCGCTTCTTGGTCGCCTGACTCCTTCGCTATCCACGCTGCCAATTTACATATTTGGAGAATTGACGATTGGAATTCGGTGGCGGAGCCCTCCATTTCCGTCTCCTTAAGGCGTCCAAGGCGCGCGACAAACGATGCGGCAGCGTGCACGATTTTGATCAGCGCGCCAGGTAATATCCAACGCCCGTTAAAATTACGGGCATACTTTGCAAGCCTGAGACATTGGTTGTACTTCGCGATCACACGCATCGTGCTAAATGCGTGGTCCACGTAGGCCGTCATCCCCATTAAGGGGTTTCCAGCGGGGGTGCGATGCTGATGCAGCAGGATAGTCAAACCCCAATTCTCAATTACAAGCTGGTCCAACTCGGCAGCCTTCCTGGCGATCAAGGCGAAAAATTTTAGATGAGACGGCCCCTTCTTGGTGAGGAGCTGGAGATTCTGAGCGCTACTCAGCAAAATGGCAGGCAATTCAGCCTGAGGAGCGTTCCTCGTAACAGCTTCTGCCCAATCTATACTGCCGATCTTATCCTCGGCCCAGAATCTATTCTCGATTGAGGAATCAGGGTCCGAAACCACCACGCGGGCCCGAGAGCGAGCCTCCGGATACTGCTTCGCCACCACGAGTTCTTGAACCCTGCGCAGTTTCAGAATGTCGTTTTTGCGCTGAAATTCCTCGCGAAGCTTATCCTCACCGGGTTGATATTGCAGGGATTCCGCGAAGGATGAAGCCGAGGTCGCAACCAAAGTTCTATTGCCCAAAACTATGTACAGTTTCTCGACGGTCTCTAAGAGCTTCCCTGCGGCGTCGGGAATAGTGTTTGATGTCGGAATTCTGATCGTAACCGTTGATGAGTTGTTGCCTTCTTCTAGCGTTCTAATGAGTACGTTATCCAGCTGAGGAGCGGACCAAAAGATTCTTCCCGCTTGGATGTCCGCATGAATTAGGAAGACAGGGTCACGCAGTTCAAGGGCATAGTGTTTCGAATGGTCTAGGTCCAATTCAACAGAAACGAATGTGCCATCCGCTGAATAGCGACTCGAGGCCGAACTCTTGAGCTGTATTTTGAACCAAAGCCCGTCGGGACTATCACCGGCAAAGATCTGGACGACATGGTCGATTCCAAAGTCCTCCTCAATACCCGTCAAGACCCAACCTAGCGGTTCGAGAGTTTGCCGCAATAAGCGATCCCCCGCTCGGTCGATGTCCTGCTGCAAACTCTTTTGAATCATCTGGAATCCAGTTGAAAATCCTTCTCCAATGATGCGCGCCGAATTCTCGTCGAGTCAACTTATTGCCGCCCTTCGCTAGGCGATTAACCCAAAGAAGCACACAAAGGTGATCTAATCTCTGCGTGGACTTGCACCTACCCACGACCGGCCTCGACCACTATAAGAGCGCTTCTCAACGCGCCCGCGTTGGCACGGAATCCTGGGGCGCCACAAACTTCTTCTGTCCCGCCTGCGAATCGCCGAGACTCAACGTCGCGCCGGGTAACACTGTCGCCGTTGACTACTTCTGTCCATCCTGCGAATCTCCGTTCCAGCTGAAAAGCCAATCGAAGCCGCTTGGTTCCAGAATCGTCGACGCCGCCTACTCCCAAATGAAGTGCGCCATCCTCGAAGACCGAACTCCCAATCTTTTTGTCTTGCATTACGACCTCGGCACCTGGGCCGTCCGGACAGTTCTTCTCGTCCCCCATTTCGCGTTTGCGCTTTCCGCCCTCGAACGACGCAGACCTCTGGCCCCGACGGCTCGCCGCGCCGGTTGGGTCGGCTGCAACATCCTGTTGGACAAAATTCCCGTACACGCCCGCATCTCTGTCGTGAGCGAGGGAACTCCGATCACTCCCCGCGAAGTGCGCAGCTCTTACAACCGGCTTCGTCCACTGGAAAAATTACAGGTTGAAAAACGCGGCTGGACCCTAGATGTTCTTCAAGTAGTTCAGTCGTTGGGCAAACTCGAATTCACTCTCGCCGACGTTTACGCCCACGCCGACGCCCTCGCTAGACTCCATCCCAAGAACGCCCACGTCCGCGACAAAATCCGCCAACAACTCCAAGTCCTCAGAGACCTCGCCCTCCTCGATTTCCTCGGCCTCGGCTCCTATCGGCTGCGGTGAACGCTGCTGTAACCCTTAACCTCAAATTCCTCAGATCTTTACGGCTTCACAGGATTTCCCCTTGACTTACCGTAACCCTTCGGCTATCATTGTTCCCATAAGAATCTGCGCTTTGACTGCGGGAGCCCTCTCCCGCTTTTTCTTTTTCAGAGACACAGATCATCCCCAAGGAGAAGAGTGTCCCCGTGCAACGGGCTAAGGCGCAAGTTTCGCGCAAGAATTATGTTTCCTTCTAACCCATTTAAAATCAACACTTACGTGACCACCCACAAATGTTGCATCTAAAGGACTTACAGAAAAGCCAAACCGTTTAGATGCAACACTTACAAAAAACGGGGGGGGTGGCGCCGCCAGACACACCTACCCTCCCCGATGGATGAGCCGCCCTCCGGTTGACGATTACGAAAGAGGAATCAGCTATTTATGGCCGGAGTGCGTGACCCGCAACATGATGTCGCGCCGGCTGTCGGCCACCGTGCTGCCGAAGAATTCTGCACGATCCGCGGCGCTCATCTTGGCAAGCGTCGCGTTGACCGCGGCAGCCCACTTATCCATGCTTTCCGCATTGGGGTAGTCAATGACCAGGCAACGCGTCGAAGGCGATATGCTGTCTACGTATGGCTCGTCGACGGCGTAGAACGTGGCCACGCCTTTCTTGAGCTGTTCTTCAAACGTCGGCACCAGATATTTCTTGAGCGCCGCGGCGTACTCGCCCGGCTTGTCGGCCTTTGCCAAGGAGCAGATCACGCGCGCATACCCCGGCGTTCCGCTGCCTACGTGGTACATCGTCGACTGCATCAGGTAGTCTTCGTGCTTGGTAGACGCGATCTGGGCAGGCCGCGGAGCGCCCTTGCGAACTTCGTCGAGCACCTTCGTCAGCCCAGCGATCGTGCTGGACGACCACGCCGCGCCGTGCGTGTATCCCTCGGGCGTGTGTACAACGTGCTCGAAGGTAGACCAGCTAACGAGCGTTCCGTCGGCCGACAATTTCTCCACAATGGGAACGAACGTCTTCTCGGTATCCTCCGAGTATTGCGCCCAATTCGCCCGCGGAACTTGGAACTGGCTCACATAGGTGTATACAACCGGCGTCGGTTCCATCTGGGGAAGAGCCGCCGGTACAAGCATTACTGCCAACACAATCAAAAGCAGGCCCGCTATCCGTTTCATCATTCTGTCCTCCTGGATTCACTGGCCGGCCGCGCAGCGCAACGCACTCAAAGGTCGCTCCTCGTCGCTCAATTCGCGGAGTTCGCGCAGGGTGCGGGGAGACGTCGTTCCTTATGGGTAACCTGGAAAAAGTGGCTCGCGCCCAGGGTCAGGCCAGTGTGCGCTGACGATATGCCCGCGCCTTCTGCTTGTCAAGCAATTCGCGCAACTTCAAAGTGCCTGCTCTGAGCGCAACAATCAATCAAGGTGCGCTTAACTCATCGCGCTGCGCCCAAAACCGCTCTCCATTTTGTTTTTCGACCCGATATTGCGTGAGCTGACCCGGCGTGCACTGCGCCGCGACCACAACACCCTCGCCATAAGAACCGCGAACGCGAGCGCCGAGCTTCAGGTCGAAGCAGCCGGAAGGACTTGTCGCCGTGGGACGCCCCGGCTCCGCAGCAGACGTCTCCAACAACACACCCTTATCTGTAAGCTCATATATAGGCACAACCCAATGCGTGGTAAAAGGCCCGAGTCCGTGGACCTGGACAATCGTGTCCGTTTTCGACAAAGCGAAGTGCGCCATGGTCTTGGGTACGAGCGCGTAAGTGCCGACCTCCATGGGTTCGAGCGCCTGCCCGTTGAAGCGGTCGCCCATGCCGACCGCCCAGCTTCCCTTCACCACGACGATGTTTTCGTCTATTGGATGGGTGTGCGGCATGATGATGTATCCCGCCTCGGCATGAATGCGAATCACGAACGGCGCGCCGGATTTCGCAGGGTCGCCCGACACCGTTTCAAATCTCCGGTCTGGCGGAAACGTCTTCAGCGGCACAACATGGCCCTCACGGACCTGTTGCGCAACGCCAATTTGCTGCCACCAGACCGAAACTCCCGACAAAACCACGAGGATAAATATCGAGGTGCGCCAGGCCATGTATGTCCTCCTGCCGCGGAAGGTTAGCATGTCGTGCACCAAGCAGCGCGTGCGATAATGCGTCCAGCGAGAGGTCCCCGGAGATTTAACCATGAGCGAGACACAGTCTTACCCTTACGAAACCCATCTGGACATTTATTACAAGCCACTGGAGGTGGTCGACGAGAAGGCCGTCGCCGATGCCAGCACCGCGAAGTGGTACAACCAAACGTTGTGCCAAGTGAACCAATCCGTCGTGCGGCTTGGCGTCGTGCAGGGGGAATATCACTGGCACAAACATGACGCGGACGATGAGTTTTTCTACGTGGTCGAGGGCCAGCTCTTGATTGATCTCGAGGATCGCACGGTGGAGCTTGCTCCTAGACAAGGCTTCGTGGTTCCAAAGGGAATCATGCACCGCACGCGAGCTCTCCAGCGAACCGTAATCCTCATGGTGGAAAACGCGGGGATAGTCCCCACTGGAAGCTGACCAAGCCCGCGACCTCGACTTCTTCAGCCGCCGACCACTACCGCCTCAAGGAGCCTGAGCGGGGACGGATTTTGCGGGAAGGGCGGAGGCGGCGGTGATTTCGCCGATGATTTTTGCGGTGAGGGCTTTGCTGACCGGGCAGGCTGAATCGTTGATTCGGCACTGCGCCAGAGTGAACTTGCAGCCGCAATCGCAGGATTCAGCGTTGAAGCGGTGCAGCGCGATTTTCTTTTGCTCGGAGGTAAGCTTGGACAAGTCCACGCCGGGAAGCTGGCTGGCGCGGTCGGCGTTCTTCAGGAAAATTTGCCCCGTGTCCTCGAAGGTTTCCACTTTGACGCCGGTAGGCAGGCCGAGGAGCGCGCGGATTTCGATTTCGTAGAGCGCGGGATCGCGCAGACCGACGTGCTTCTGCACGACGCGACCCTGGGCGTCAAGAATAAAGGAAGTGGGAAGCGCGGGGATTCCGCCGTATTGAACGCGGAGTTCCGAGGGAGCGACGCCGACGGGATAGTTGATGCCGAACTCCTTGACGAACTGGTGGATGGCGTCCATGTCGTCATCGTCCACGATGAGGCCGATGACCTGGAGGCGGTCTTTGTAGCGCGTTTGCAGATCGACGAGATCGGGAACTTCGGCGCGACAAGGCCCGCACCAGGAAGCCCAGAAATTGAGCAGAACGATTTTGCCGCGGGCGTCGGCGAGAGAGACGGGTTTGCCGTCGAGGCCAGTAAGCTGAAAGTCAGGCGCGGGTTCGGGATTGCGAACGAAGTAGATGGTGGCTTGCTCTTGTTGCGCCGCGTGTTTGGGTTGGGCCGATGCGCCGCACGACACATTCAGAAGCGCGAAGAGCGCTGAGAAGGCGAGCGCTCGCCAATCGCTCTTTGCAGCGGATTCGCGGCGTGAAGTAAGTTTCATGGCGTCTTCTCTAGGAAAGCATACGGGATGTCAAATGCCAAGTGGCGCGCGCGAAAAGGGAGGTTCACCAAAGGAACAGTGTTTCTTTTAGAACAGTGGCGTGGATAATCCGGAGTTAGAATCCTTCGCAGGGTTGTCCCCGAGGCGATGCAATGGAACAGGACCGCCGCCGATCACCCAGATATCCCTTCGCGGCATCCGCGGAAGTCATCGAAGCGAACTCTGGCACAAAGACGACGATGAAGATTAGCGAACTGAGCCTGAGTGGCTGCTACATAGAAACGCCAAATCCGATGGAGGAAGGCGCGGCCGTAGTGATTAAGGCCTTCAAAGATTCTCAGTTCTTCGAGGCCCCGGCGCGGGTCGTCTTTTCAAAAGCGAATCACGGCATGGGATTGATGTTTCACGACGTAAAACCCTATTTCGCGCAGGTACTCCAGAAGTGGATCCTAGCGGCGATGGTAACCAAAAAGGGTCACGGACCGTCCAACTGACGCTGCCCCGCGCTCATCAAGCGAGTTCTGCGTGCTCCCGCGTTCGAACGCGCTAAAACTCCAGCCGCACACCGAGCTGGATCTGACGCTTCGGGAGCGCCGAAGTAAAGCCCAGCGGCTGGCTAGGCGAAAGCAACTTGCTCCCATGCACACTGAATGTAGTGAATCCCGGTGTCAGACCGAACAGCGGGCCCACCTCATTGTTTACGCTAGCAAAGTTGGTGCGGTTGGCGATGTTGAACCCTTCGGCCGTGAACTGCACCTTAGCTTTTTCGGTAAGCTTGTGCTGCCAGCTCAAACGCATGTCAAAGTCGTAGTAATCAGGTCCAAGGCCGGTGTCACGAGGGGCGCCGATCGGACGCTCATTCGGCGCGTGGTTGTTGCCATTCACTTCTCCACCAGCTAGCAAATTAAAAGGAAGTCCACTGTGGTAGATAAAAATCGGGGCTAGCTGGAAGCCGGACAAGACAGGCCCCTTCCAGGGGCTGTCAAACACTCCGGCAATCACTATCTTGTGACGCTCGTCAAACTCCGATAGACCCCGATCGAACCTCAGGTTCGTAGGATCTTGCGGGCCATAGTCCGTGTTGTAATCCGTGGAAGTATCAAAGCCCTTGCTGAACGTATAATTCCCGAGCAGCATGAAGGAATTGCTGAAGCGCTTCTTGACTTCCAAAATGCCGCCCTCATAAAGCCCCGAGGCCGCGGCAGTGTATTGGTTATTCTGGGCAATCAGCGGATTCACGAAGCAGGCGGAAAGACTTGCGCACGGGTAGCCAGCGGCAAGGACAGTTTGGCCTGCGTTGGGGCCGCTAACGATTACTTCCTGGCCCCCGAGCGGGTCTGGCCCCGCCGCCTGGCCGGGCGGCACACCGCCGTTCCAGTTGCGGTACTGGATTGTCTTTCCGTTCGCCAGCTTCGCGGCCGTGAACGGCGCCTGCAAAAGGTTGGTGTCGATTGCAACGGGGAGCCGGAGTGTGTGCGAATAGATGCCACTAATGGAGACGGAAAAGCCAGGGGCAATCTCGCGCTCAATTCCAATGGACGCCTGCTGCGAGTAAGGAGGCTTGTAGTTCGTCGGGTTGCTGAAGACCACCGTGGCCGGTGAAACCGGGCCGCTGTTGGCAACAAAGATGCCAAACTGCGCCAAATCGGCCGGCGTGATACAAGCGGAGTTTCCTGGAGCCGGCGTGGTGCACTGAATCTTGCCCTGGGCAAACAGGGTCTGGAAGACCGCTCCCGCACCTTTCACTCCAAGCTGTGGAATACCGGGGAGCGTGTCCGCATAAATGGCAATGAATCGAGTGCAAGGGCTGGTTCCCGTTCCAGGAATGATTGGCACTGGTCCCAAACTTACCCCGCATGTCGCTACCAGGTTGTTGACCTGATCGGGAACCTGGGATTTGTTGTTCTGGTTCTCAACCGTGCTGCGATTCTTGTTCAGCGCTCCCAGGCTCAAGTCCACCTGGGAAATTTGGGCGTCGATGGGGCCGTAGAAAATCCCATATCCGCCACGGATCACGGTCTTGTGGTCCCTGAATGGATCCCATGCAAACGACACACGGGGAGCCACTTCGCCATAATAGGTATTCAAAGGAAGATATTCCGAATCTATCTCATAACGGACGCCGTAGTTCAGCGTAAAGTTTTCAGCCATGCGCCAAGAGTCCTGCCAATAGAGGGAGGTGTACGGCCGGGTATAAGCAGGGTAATCCGCGAGGCCAAAGCTCTGCTGGTAGACCTGAGGCAAACCCAGAGAGGCGTTTTGAAGCGAATTTATGCCAGCTCCAGAGGTCAAGAGTCCACAAGGATTCTGGGTTGAGGGAGTCGCTGAGGGCAAGAAGCAGGGACTGAGAACGGCGCCGGGAAGCGCGCCGAAGAAGAAACGGCCTGGAAAAAAAGTGTGGGACTCGGCGTGGTCGCCGCGGAGCAACTCGGAACCGCCGAATTTCATGGTGTGGTGGCCGCGGGTCATGGTGAAATTGTCGGCAATCTCGGTCCGGCGGGTGATCGTGAAGCTCGGCAAGAAGATGTTCGTTCCCAAATTATTTGCGAAACCAAATATCTGGAGCCCAGGTTCTGCCGGCTTATTGGGGATCACATTGAAGCTGTCGTAATCCCACTGCGCGCGGAATTCGTTCTGAGTGTTCGCGCTGAACTGGTGGAACCACCCAACCTGAACGTTGTCGTCATAGTTGTGGATGGAGCTCCCAGCCGAAAAACCGGTGAGGGATTGCACGTCGGGGTTTTCCTCAAGGTCGTGCCCGTACCGGTAGCTGACATAAAGCTGGTTGTTGTCGCTAAATCGGTGATCCAAGCGCCCTGATGCCAGGTATTCGCGTGTGTTGTAGTTAAACAGGCCTCCGTTTGTCTCAAACTGGTTAATCAGGAATTGATTTGTTGCGTTCTGAACTGTACCGGGCAGGCCCGTAACTGGGCTAACCGTCAACGCTGTGGTTAGCGCCCCGGCACAAATCTGTGCGGGCAAGCTGACAATCGTAATGGTGCCATTCGGCAGCGGCTTGTTAAGGCAAGGCACAACTGGATTTCCTGGGTCGGTAACCAATGCTGTCACGATGGACTGCTGTGCAGACCTCAAATCGCTCGACGGAAAGGGGTTTGCGGCTGCCAGAAAATTAGGTCCCGCGAATATCGAACTGTTGGTCAGGAGGGGAACGGCATTCTGCGCGTTCTGCAGCAAGCCCTCGAAGGCAGCAAATAGGAAAGTCTTGTCTTTCTGAATGGGAAATCCCACCGTGCCACCATACTGGTAACGGCTTAGGCTGTTCTTGACGGGCGCGCCGACGGAGGCAAAGTTAAAGTTGCTGAAAGTTGGGTCAGCTGCCAGCGCCGAGTTAAATGCAAACGGATCGCGCGCATCCATGGCATCGTTGCGGAAGAATCCGAAGAGGCTGCCGTGGACGACGTTTGTGCCGGATTTGGACACGATGTTAATGGTTGCGCCGCTGGCGCCTCCGAGTTCCGCACCATAGTTGCTGCGGTTGATCTGGAACTCCTGGACGGCATCCTGGCTTAAGGTGAGGCGAACGCTACCCGAATCATTGTTGGCTTCGCCGCCGTCCACGGTGACGCTGTTGCCACGGCCATTGCTGCCGTAGAACGAGAGTCCGCTCTGCGGCGTCTGCTTGACGCGATAGTCCTGGTCGTCCGCAAGCCTGGTGGAATCGGAGACGCCGGGCATCAGCAGCGTAAAGGTAAGGTAGTCGCGACGGTTGATGGGGAGAGCTCCAATATATTGTTGTTCGACGGTATTGGATTGTTGGCTGCGCTCGGTTTCGACGACGGGAGCCTGCGAAGTCACTTCGACGACAGCCTCGGCCTTGGCGATTTGAAGATGGAAGTCGAGGGGGATCACTTGACCGACGGTGAGTTCAACGTTGGTCTGAACCTCGGTTTGAAACCCGGAAAACTCGGCGCTCACGCGATAATGCGAAGGAGGAAGACCGGCCACGCGGTACTGGCCGCTGCTGTCCGCCTGAACCGTCCTCTTAACACCCTTCTCGACGTCGGAGACGGTAACCTTGGCGTTCGGAATTGCGGCACCTGCGGGATCGATGATCGTTCCAGTGATCTCACCGGACGTGCCGACGCCTTGCGCCCGTGTGATCGGGCTTGCCGGAAACGAACCTATCGCACACACCAAGACACCTGCCAGTAAAGTTGATTTCATAACTCCTCCTGGTTCACCGAAGACGTCACGATTCTCGTTTCGAATAGGCCCAAGCTCGCTCCGCTCCCCTAAAGCAAGAGTTTCGCTATGACTGCTTCCGGCCCGGATTCACTCTTATCCCAGGCTTATCGTGCTGCACCCCGGCATTGCGGTGGACTTCGAAACACTTTTCAGGCGCCCACGCCTCGACGCCAGCATTAAATATTGTGATAGTCTCTATCATGTATTAAGCACCAACGTCAAGACCGAACAAACGGCAGCGCCGCATAAGTGAGGGCAAAGGTTCAGGGCTTAGCGGCGCGGAGAAAGAACTCCACCGCACTGCGCGCGCGCTCGGTCAACTTGTGAGGCCCGGTGAGGTCCACAGCCCACTGGCGGACGACGGTGTTAAAAAGTCCCTCCATGAATTCCGCGAGGTGAACAACCGGAAAAGCGCGCGTCACATCTCCGCGGTCCTGGCCCTGTGCGAGTATCTCCCGGAGCAGGCTGACGCTGGCTTCTTCAGGTTCCCGCATGTCCGGAGAGCGGACGGGATCCATCGCCCCAGCCAGCACCACCGCTTGCCAGAGCGAGCGGTCAGCTTCCGTGAGCTTGGCCATCGTTTCATAAAATCGGCGCAAACGCTCGGCCGTTGCGGCTTTGCTGGACAATTCCAACTTTAGTCTTTCCTTCTGACAGGCGAATCCTTTTTTGCCGACTTCGCGCAACACCGCGTCCTTGCTCGGGAAATAGCGGAAGAACGTGGGCTGGCTGATTTCCAATACTTTGACGATGTCTTCGACGCGGGTGCTCTCATACCCTCGTTCGCGGAAAAGGCGCAATGCCGTCTCTACAATCTGCTGACGAAGCCGGGCTTTCTTGCGCTCGCGAAGGCCGGGAAGTTCCCGCCCAGCCTTTGTTCCCGCCAGCGAATGAACGGGCTTCTCTTTTGAGGCGTGGCGCTCTTTGGGGTCACGATACGGAGGGGCCTGCGAACGACCTTGGGCGCGCTTGGCACGCGACATGTTTCGATTTTCTCCGCGGGCTTTGCGTTCACGCGCCATGCAGGCCGCGCAACACAAATTTTGAGAGTCAATCTAACATTTTAGCGACTAACGTCAAGAACAATGTGGCGGGGGAGATTTTGGGGTTGACAGGCGCGCATGGCGGTGCTACAAGACGCCAAAGGCGAGCCTTTTGGTGGTGAGTCTCTTACCCGCATTGCATCAAGCATCGCGTGAGTGAGGCCGCAGACCTGCCTGGCAGGGCAGGCTGCTGCGCCGCTAAAGGACTTGTCTGGAACACCCCACCCACCCCGGGAGGTGAGAACTTCACGGTTTTCACCTCCTTTTTATTTACTCCCGCCGGTCGCAGTCACGTCTTGAAGAGCCATCACGATCTTTAGCGGACGTCTCTGTGCGTTATGAGATGGATGCCACGAGCTTTATGATGTGGGTTGTTGGAATGAACCGCGATGATTCGCAAGGAGAGAAAATTCTAAATATGCCCACGATGCCCGCCAGCGCTAAACAGCCCCCTTTGCTGGCCTTAAACCGGGTAACGGTCATGCGCGGGGAGCACGCCGCGCTGGAGGATGTGACGCTGCGGATCGCCGCCGGGGAACACGTGTGCATCCTGGGACCGAACGGGTGCGGAAAATCCACGCTGATCAAGACGATTACGCGGGAATGTTACCCGCTGGCGCGCGAAGGATCGTCGATCGCCATCCTGGGGAAGGAACTTTGGAATATTTTTGAGCTGCGATCGCTGCTGGGCATCGTTTCACCGGACCTGCTGGCGTCTTGTACGACTGACGCGACGGGGCGAGACGTCGTGTTATCCGGCTTCTTCAGCAGCACGCGCATTTTTCCGCACCATCATCCTTCCGCCGAACTTCTGGAGCGGGCCAACGAGGCGCTCGCCCGCCTGGGCATTTCCCATCTGGCGGAGCGGCCGGTTGCGCAGATGTCCTCGGGGGAAGCGAAACGCACTTTGATAGCGCGCGCGCTGGTGCACGGGCCGCAGACGCTCCTCTTCGATGAGCCGGGCAACGCGCTGGATATCGAAGCGCAGGTGAAGCTTCGCGAGACGATGCGAGAGCTGGCGCAGTCGGGAATGGGGATCCTCCTTGTGACGCATCATGTTTCGGAAATTATTCCGGAGATCGAGCGCGTGGTGCTGCTGCGGAGGGGGCGCATTCTTGCCGATGGCACAAAGCAGGAAGTGCTCAACGAAGAAAAACTCTCGATGCTCTTTGGTGTTCGCGTGCAGCTAGGACAGCATGATGGTTACTTCCATCTTTACTGAGTCAAGACAAGGA
>Ga0307479_10003554_pt1 | contig 14209 bp, 11 predicted proteins | sample atmos_gasesECM4C_FD_203743 | JGI IMG/M metagenome (GOLD analysis project Ga0307479, IMG submission 203743) | Hardwood forest soil microbial communities from Morgan-Monroe State Forest, Indiana, United States - atmos_gasesECM4C_515 | ecosystem: Environmental > Terrestrial > Soil > Temperate...
GTGGCACCGGACGAATTACTCTGCGAACTGCGATGAATGTGCGTAAATATTAATGAAGGGGTACGCAGCCTCTTGCGTGGGGGAACTCCCAAGACTTTCATGACAAAAGAGCCAGGGCGTCGTTAACTTATTGATTTCCGGAGCTATTGCAAGAGAAGAATTTCGCAACCAGCCCGCTGGCGTTTAACGAATGGTTCTGTTTCGCGATTATGATTAAGAGCGGTTTGATCGCCGGGGGGAGATCACCCATGTTCCCATATCTTATTCTTCTGCTCAGAAGAGTTCTGCTTACGAGGAGTCCGAAAATTCTGGTGGCGAGCCCGTTTCTGCTGGTCCCCACGATTCTCTTTTGCCAACAATCCGATGTGAGTACACCCACGGATCCGCAGACCATGCAACTCCTGCTCGAGCGAATCAGCCAACTGGAAGCGAGCCAAAAACAGATGAGTGAGCGCCTCGCGCAACTGGAGAAAGCACAGCCGGCTGGAGATCCCAAACCAGATGCACGGAATGAAAAACTAGCCGTCGATCCAACGGGCCGTACGACTGAAGCGGCTGCTTTGCTCAGTCCTCAAGCCTCATCTTCGAAGGCTATCTCATCCGATTCGAAAGAATCGGCAGTCGCCGATCCGGAACGCCAGGATGACATGAGTGAACACATGGATGTGAGCAAGACCTTGCTCAACATTCGTGGATTCGGGGATTTTGGGCTATACGGCGGAACGCAGAACGGGCAGACGACTTCTTTCAGTATTGGACAGATAAATCTTTTCATCACCTCCAACCTGTCGGAGAGGTTCAAATTTCTGACAGAACTTGTCTTTGAGGTGCAGCAAGATAATTCGTTTCAGGCGGTTCCCGAGCGGGTCCTTCTTGAGGGGTCATGGAATGACTACTTCAAACTCGCGGCCGGGCGTTATCACACCGCGATTGGGTATTACAACACCGCTTATCATCACGCCGCCTGGTTTCAGACGGCGACCGAGCGGCCCTATGTTTTCGAATACGAGGATGAGGGTGGAATTCTGCCGATTCATATCGTGGGACTGGAGGCTTCCGGGCAGATACCTTCGGGGAAGTTGGGACTCAATTACGTGGCGCAAGTGGGTAACGGACGCAGTTCCGATCCTTTGGTAGAACCTGTCCAAAACTACGTGGATGATAATAGCCGGAAGGCGGTTAACGTCGAGTTATTCGCTCGTCCCGACAGTATCCCGGGACTGCAAGCAGGTTTTTCCGCATATCACGATGTACTCTCGACGATCACCTCCCCTAAAATTGATGAAACGATCATGGACGCATATGCGGTCATGATCCGTTCGAAATTTGAATGGCTGAACGAGGCCATGATGATTCGCCACGCTCCGACCGGGCAGCGCGTTTTTGAAACGCCAGCTTTTTATTCGCAAATCTCTAGAAGATTCGGAATGTACCGGCCTTACCTGCGTTATCAATATATAAACGCATCGAGCCAAGAACCGGTATTCCCGCAGGTTGGACTCCGGACAGGTCCCTCGGTCGGAATTCGCTTTGATCCTACCGCATCCGTGGCTCTTAAGTTACAGTACGATCATACGTTGCTGCGGCGGCAGCTGGGGATTAACGGACAGACCTGCCCACAGTTGCAGATGTGCGCACCCAATGCAGTCGGAATGCAAGTCGATTTCAAGTTTTAGAGATTGAGAATGCGAACAGGAGTGTCGATCCAACGAATATTGTTAGCGCCTTTGGTGGTGGCGCTGTGCGTTATCTTGACCTCTCATTCAGTCGTACACGCGTCGCGCAACAACCCGAGCCAATCCCTTGCAATCGTCGTGAATCGCTCTAATCCGATTGACAATCTTTCCTTCATTGAACTGCGGAAAATCTTTTTGGGAGAACGGAGCCATTGGCCCAACGGGCATCGGATCGCTGTCGTCATGCTCAACTATGGACAACCGGAGCGGCAAACCGTGCTCCGACTCGTCTACCGAATGGATGAAGACGGATATCAAGATCACGTGTTACGGGGAATGTTCAGAGGCGACGTATTTGTCGCGCCGAAAACCTTGGCCTCACCTGAGATCCTGCGAAAATTCGTGTTCAACGCTCCCGGAGCAATCGGTTATTTACGGGCAAGCGATGTGGACGATTCTGTGAAAGTAGTTCGTATTGACGGCTTACTGCCCGAGGAGGAGGACTATCGACTCCCGATCGATGAGCGCTCGCGGAAGTGAGTACTGGGACGGCATGGCACAGCGAAGGAAGTCTGTGGCGCGACGAATCGCTGCGCCAGTGCAGAGGATAATTTCGCGCCACGCGCCGGCGATTCTATTGCTATCCCTGCTGCTGGTTGAAGCCGGTGTGGGCGCGTTCATAATCCGCGATTTGACCAGGTCTTCTGAAACCGTGCAGAAGATGTACAACGGGTCTGTGCAAGGCCTGCTGAAGTTTGGAGACTTGCAGTACCATGCGCAGGAGACTCGCCGCTGCACGCTTTATGCGTTGACCACTAACGACGGCAATCTGCAAGTGGAATACGCCGAGCAGTCCCGCGAAGCGGATCGCTTAGTAACCCAGGGGATCAGGGAGTATTTAGCGGGAGCACGAACTCCCAAGGAAACCGACGTTGGGCGACATTTGGCCGACGATTGGCAGGCTTACCTTCAGGTTCGTGATGACGTCCTCGGCCGAATCCTTGAAAGCAGTGTCAAGGAAGCAGTACAAGTCGATTTGACTCGGGGAGTTCCACAGTTTGAGCGCGTTCGCCAGGATCTGGGCCAGATCAAGGAGATCTATGATGAACAGGCGTCCCTGCAACTCGCTACTGTTCGAAAATTATCCAGTGCCTCGACCATAAGATTACTCGCGGCCCTTGGCCTCGGTTTGCTCCTTGGAAGTGTCACGATTTGGGGATTCCAGAAGATCAGGATGCGCAGTGCAGCACAGCTTGCAAAGTTGCAGATGGATTTCGTAGCCTCTGTGTCGCATGAATTGCGCACCCCCATCGCGGCGGTTCTAAGCGCGGCTGAAAATCTCCGCGACGGATTCGTTACAAAGCAGGACGACATCATCCACACAAGTACGCTTATCACGGATCAAGCGACGCATCTAGGAAGCCTCGTAGATCAGGTGCTGTCATTCGCCTCGACAGCAGAATCCAACCAACTGCATCCCTTAGGAAACCTTCGCATCGACGAAGTCGTTGACGACGCGCTTCGCTCCACGACGAGCCTGCTGCAGGAAAAAGGATTTATCGTAGAACGACAGATTCAATCCGGCCTTCCGCCCGTTGTTGGCGACTTTTCCGTGCTTTCGCAGTGCGTGCAAAATCTTATTGTAAATGCCGTCAAATATAGTAACGGGAATCGATGGGTCCGTGTCTCAGCCGGGATCGACGAACGCAGCCGTCAAATCCAACTCAGGGTTCACGACCACGGAATGGGCATCCATGATTCCGACTTGCCGCACATTTTCGAACCGTTCTTTCGCAGTCCTGAGGTGGTAACCGCTCGTATCAAGGGCACCGGTTTGGGACTTTCTATTGCCAAGCGCAGTGCCGAAGCGTTCGGAGGAACCCTGGCCGTTTCCAGCCAAGTTGGCGTTGGAACGGTATTCACCATCTCATTGCCGGTCGCAGGCCACGAATTAGCCGATGTGCAGTTTTCAGAAGATTCCAAAATAGGAGATCGCATATAAAAGGAAGCATTCTACTAATCGAAGACGAAGAAGCACTGGTATCGAACCTTAGCGTCCGCCTTCGCGGCGAAGGTTACGTCGTAGATACGGCGAGTGACGGAACAACAGGATATGAGAAAGCCACGACTCAACCTTTCGATCTCATCATTCTCGACGTCATGCTGCCGGACCGCAGTGGATTCGATATCTGTCGAGATGTTCGACAGGCGGGATTGGCAACTCCGGTCTTGTTCCTGACCGCCCGACATCAAACCACCGACAAAGTGATTGGATTAAAACTCGGTGCGGACGATTACGTCACCAAGCCGTTTAAGGCTGCGGAGTTGATTGCCAGAATCGAAGTGCTTCTAAGAAGAGTGCCGGTTCGTTCAGGACACGGCGTTCATCAGTTTGGACCGATTCAAGTTGACGTGGGCCGTGCCACAGTTACCCGCGATGGTACACCAGTCTCCCTCTCGGCACGTGAGTTTCAGCTCTTGCGGTATTTCATAGAGCGCGCCGGAAGTACGCTGCCGCGTAGCGAACTCTTGCGCTCCATCTGGGGCTATGCAGAAAACACCTTGACCCGCACGGTGGATATGCATGTGTCGAGTCTCCGCGAAAAATTGGAGCAGAACCCCAAGCGCCCGGAATTGATCGTCACGGTTGCGGGAGTCGGCTATCGGTTCCTGGGCACCCGAAGCTCCTAGATCTTAAGAGCTGATGGGAATGTCCGGGGAGACTTCCTCGCTGACGGTCGGAGTGCTGACAGTCAGATCTGGCTCGTTAGAAGATGGTGGGCGCTATAGGATTCGAATTTTGGGGTAGACGTAGTTTCAACAACATAGAGTGCACGGCGGGCACCGTAAGGCAATGGCAGGCAGTGGTAGCAGTGCTAACGGATCACAAACGGATCAACAAGGCATGCTCTGAAGTGTGTAAGTAAGTGTGTCGCTTTTCAAGGTTTTCCACGCTCACGTCGCATGGAAGCACCTCGCCGTCCGGTTTTTTTTCTTCGAACGATGTCCTCGTTTGGACCGCACGTCCGAGCCTCTAAGATCTGGCCGTCAGATTTTGGATCTCCGAAAATTCCAAACCAAAGCGGCCGAGGTATTTGCGGAGCCGATCCGCGTCGTTTGAAATCGATTTGCGAGCGCGAGACGCGCCGAATAGAGCACGTCCGGCCTGCGAAATGGAACGACTCCGCTTGCACATGTCGATAACAAATGCCAACTGTGCCCGATCAAAGAGATCGATCTCCTCCAGTTGTCTCGTTGTGAGTAATCGTCGAAGCTGGTCATTGTGTCCAGGTGTCTCGGGCTTATGCCACGCCATGGATAGCCTGTTCGCTTCCTCATCCACCACTTGAGTGGAGATCCGCCCGCCTGGCGCGAGCGTTGCCATGCGGGCGACGGCCGCATTCAGATCGCGGAAATTGCCCGCCCACGACGCTGCGGCCGACAGAGCAAACTCTAAGAACCTTTCCCGAGCTTCCTTGCTAAAGGTCACCCGGCGACCTGCTTTCTCGGCAAAACGGTCCAATTCGAAATCGAGGTTTGGTTCGATGTCCTCCGTTCGATTCTTCAGACCCGGCATTACGAATGTCCAGAGATTGATTCGAGCCAGCAGATCTTCGCGAAATTTCCCCTCGCGCACAGCTGCAAATAAGTCGCGATTTGTGCCGGCGATGAGCTGAAAATCGCTCTGCGCTTCTTCGTCTGATCCGAGCGGCAGAAATCTCTTTTCCTCAAGAGCCCTCAGCAACATCGCCTGTTCATCGACGCCCAGTTCGCCGATCTCATCAAGAAAGAGGACGCCTTTGTCCGCTGCACGTAGCAAACCGGCGCGATCTTTCTGAGCGCCTGTAAAGGCACCTTTCACATGACCGAACAGTGCAGACATCGCGGCATCCCCGCGGATGGTAGCGCAGTTCACATCCACAAAAGTTCCCTCGATTGATCGGCGCGCCTTTTTCAGTTCGTAGATTCGGCGTGCGAGCAGGGACTTCCCGGCGCCAGTGGGGCCCATAAGCAACAGCGGGTCTCGCGTGGAGATCGCCACCTGCTCAATTCGTTCCATGAGCCCGTTGAAGGCCGCATTGCGCGTGTCGATGCCTCCTTTCAGGTACGAAATGCCATCTCGCTGTTCTTGGCGGAAGCGCGAGGCTATCCGATCATATTTGGACAAATCGAGATCGATGATCTTGACCGTGCCGGGAGAGCTACGGTCACGCTCTGGCGAACACTGCACAAGCCTGCCAGGCATGTACCGCGACTCAACCAGGAGGAACGAACATATCTGCGCGACGTGAGTACCGGTCGTGATGTGGATGAGATAGTCTTCCGAATCCGTATCAAAGGTGTAGCCGCGCGCGAACTGAAAGAGAGTTTCATAGACCTCTTCGAAGTCCCACGGGTCGCCAAACTCGATCTGATGCAAACGGACTTCGGTCTCAGGTGAGACGGTTTGGATGTCACTCTGAATTGTTTTCGCCAGCGAAAGGTCACGCTTGCCGTGCAGTAGTTCGAAACGGTGAACAATCAGGTCGGGCTGTCTGCAAAGCGAAACGGTAGGCCGCCAGTTCTGCCATCGGTCTGGATGCTTCCCCAAATCAAGCGTGGTGCCGAGCAGCCCGATTGTTACGATCTTCCGCTGCATCTTATCCATTAAAATAAATATTTATCTCATATGCTAAGAAATTGAAAGCGAACATTGAGTGAGTTCGTGTAACACTCGATTCTTCAGTTACTTGCCTATGGGCTCGCTTTGGCACGGCATTTGCTTTAGTCATGGGCGACAGGAGAAACCATCATGTCAGGCGAAACCTACAACGTAATCCACGGCGGACAGGGCGTCCCGATCAAGGCTTGGACGAAAGGCGTCCAGCTGGAAGATCAGGCAAAAAACCAGTTGTTGAATGTCGCACAGCTGCCATTCGTGTTTCGGTGGATTGCCGCGATGCCTGACGTTCACTGGGGCATTGGCGCGACCGTCGGCAGCGTGATTCCGACCAAAGGCGCAATCATTCCGGCAGCGGTGGGTGTGGATATCGGTTGCGGGATGATGGCCGTGCAGACTTCGCTGAATGCCCGCGATCTGCCCGACAACCTGCACGGCATCCGCGAAGCGATCGAGAAAGCCGTTCCGCACGGGCGAACCAATCACGGCGGAGCCGGTGATCGAGGAGCATGGCATGAGATTCCTCGTGAGAATCAGGATGTGTGGGGAGCAGGCCTAAAGCCTCGCTATGACACGATTCTGGCGAAGCACCCAAAGCTCGATCGCGGAAATCATGCGAACCATCTGGGGACCCTCGGAACTGGAAACCACTTCATCGAGGTTTGCCTTGATGAGAGCGAGATGGTTTGGTTCATGCTTCACAGCGGTTCACGAGGCGTGGGCAACCGGATGGGTACGTACTTCATTGAGCTGGCGAAGAAGGACATGGAGCGATTCTTTGTCACTTTGCCGGATCGTGATCTCGCGTACTTCCCAGAGCACACGGAGCACTTCGACGACTACGTCGAAGCGGTTGAGTGGGCACAGGATTTCGCTCGCTCAAATCGAGATCTGATGATGCAGCAGATTGTGAGCGCGGTGCGCGGTAGCGGACTTGTGCCGGCGTTTACTGCGGAAGTGAAGAGCATCAACTGCCATCACAATTATGTGGCACGCGAGTCGCACTTCGGCCAGAACGTGCTCGTTACGCGTAAGGGCGCGGTTCGTGCGCGCGAGGGAGACATGGGAATTATCCCTGGCAGCATGGGTGCGCGTTCTTACATCGTGCGCGGAAAAGGTAACGCGGAGAGCTTCCACAGCTGCAGTCACGGGGCAGGTCGTGCAATGTCTCGTCATGAGGCGAAAAAGCGCTTCACGATCGAGGACCACATCCGTATGACTGAAGGAGTGGAATGCCGTAAGGACGCAGACGTGATCGATGAAACGCCAGCGGCTTACAAGCCGATCGATGCAGTCATGGCGGCACAGGCTGATCTGGTGGAAATCGTCCACACTCTGCGTCAGGTGGTTTGCGTGAAAGGATGAGTATGCCTAAAACGGAAGTTGTGAAGGCAGAAACGACGATTCGGATCGACGGGTCTTTCGGCGAAGGCGGCGGGCAGATTCTGCGCAGCTCACTCAGCTTGTCGCTCGTCACCGGAAAACCCTTCCGAATCGAGAACATTCGCGCAAATCGGCAGAAGCCTGGACTGCTGCGGCAGCACCTGACGGCAGTCCAGGCGGCGGCAGAGGTTGGTTCGGCAGAAGTAGACGGCGCCGGACTGGGTTCCAAGGCTCTGACATTTGTGCCTGGCAAGATTCGCTCTGGAGAATTTCGCTTTGCGATTGGCACGGCTGGCAGCGGCACTCTTGTGCTTCAGACGATCTTGCCGGCGCTGATCACTGCAGCGGGACCGAGCCGGATCGAAATAGAAGGTGGAACACATAACCCCGCAGCCCCGCCCTTCGATTTCCTTCAGCGGAGTTTCATTCCGCTTATCGAGCGGATGGGTCCGAAAGTGAAATTGGAGCTGCAGCGCTATGGTTTCTATCCAGCGGGAGGTGGCCGCATCGTCGTTGAAGTCATTCCAACCGATGTATTGAAGCCTATCGAACTGGAGGAACGAGGTGAGATCACAACGCAACGGGCGACGGCACTTGTAGCCAATTTGCCGTATCACATTGCCCGACGGGAGCTGGACACAGTTGGGAAGCTACTGAACTGGGACGCGGAGTCGCTGCGCTGCGAGGACACAAAGAACTCAGTCAGCCCCGGCAATCTGGTGATGATCGAATTGGCGAGCCCCACTGTGACTGAGATCTTCACTGCATTTGGGAAGCTTGGGGTAAGTGCAGAAGACGTCGCCAAAGACGCAGCCGAACAGGCACGTGCATACATGCATTCGACTGCAGCCGTCGACGAGCATTTGGCCGATCAGCTTCTCCTGCCTCTCGCCTTGGCTGGAGGAGGTTCATTCTCGGCAGTGAGTTTCAACCCGCACGCGAAGACGAACATGGATGTGATCCGACAGTTTTTGCCGGTTAGCTTCCATGTAACTGAAGTACAAGGGCACGATCGTGTTTCGGTATCAGTGGGAAAGCCCAGATCCGTATGTTAGGTGGCTCCATTAACACGACACGCTCTCGACATATGGAGGGCGTGCTTAAACCAGGCGCTTCAGAAGATGCAATCTGACAAACTTTCTTATTGCAAAAGATGCGAGGTCATGGCATGTTAGGTCATCTTCTACGAAAGGACGCCCAAATTGGTGGATTTCGAAAACAAATCGCTAAGCGGGCAACATCAGCCGATAACTCGACTGAGTTGCTATAGGGCGTCGCTCCGGTCGCGCTAACCGATCTTCATCGGTTCAACCAGGCGCTCTTTCCGCACAATTTAGCTGGGTGGCCTGGGTTGCGGTTCCTTCGACTGCGAATCGACTGTACCGCTGCCGCCTATTCCCCCAGCCTTAGTTACTCGGTCAGTGGTGATTGGCCACGGATACTTCTCTTGGTAGAAACAGCCTTCGGGCTGGGAGGTTCGACTCCTCATGGGCGCAAGCCCTACCCGTGACCGCATGTTCCCTGACCAGTAAATGCAGTGGCCGGACAATCTTCTCCGGCCACAGAAGCTCGGGCAATGGCCCTTAGATTGGACTAAATATGAATCCGTTGGAACGCGCTTTCGCAAGGATGGGAGCGCGAGTTGAATTTGGACAACTTATGCGAAGGAACAGGCTGTCGGGCCGAATGGTCTCCGAGGACCTCGCGCTCGACGTGCGTCAAGACCGGCACGGGGAGTACTTCCTGATTTCTCGTGCACAGGCTTCCACAACTGAATTGCTGGTTTTGGATGTTCAGCCGAGAGATCGTCACTTGCTATTGCTGAGCCGGAGTGCCGCTGAAAAGCACCGTTTCTTGCTGGGTCACGATGAGCGTCATTGGTTTGTTGCCGGTATTCCAGAAAGTAAGCCGGTGAGTCGCGTTCGCGAAGCGAAACAGGCTCTCAAGCCCGATCTTGTGCAAAGCAGTGAGCACGGAGTTCGAACGAAGTATCGCGATCGGCGAAGCAACGCAGCACGCATTCGGCAAGGTGAATGGTTTTTCGTACTAGCGCCTCAGGTGCGAGTGGAACTGTTGCTTGTCTTGAGGAACGAGCCGATCGCGCGTGCAGGAGGCAAGCCCCATGTCTGTGAAGAGCTTTATCGCTTTGGTGGGGAGACCGTTTATGTCAGCCCAGGCGCACCAAACGGTCTCACAGACGAGCAATACCGGGCGATCTCGGAGGGCGAACGGAGTCGCTGGAATTGGCGAGTCATGCGACGCAACCCGAAGGTCTATGTTCGTGGCCGCGTGCGCCATCCGGATCACAAGACGGTCGCGTTGGATGGCTGGCACGAGGTTCTCAGTAACACAGAGAATCTCTCGCACGCCATGCGGAATGTAGCTTTCTTGGACTAGGCATGAGTTAGTTTCGCCGGTGGTGAAAGAGGAGAGATACTTCGCGCCAAACGAATCGACGCGCAGGGCGGCGACCCTGCCGGGGATCAGAGTTCCAGGGACGGGGGCGTAGTCCCGAAGCATAAAGTACCTGGAGAGTTCGTGCCCCGAGTCGGCTTTCCTCGTCGGTTCCCCGGCGAGTTTGTTGAAACGCAAAGATTGGCGGGTGGTGAAGACTACGGTTACTTCGCCTCGAACGCGGGAGATGCAGGTTCGAATCCTGCCGCGGGAATCTGTGCCCGCGTGGTCTAAACGGAAGGACACCTAATGTTCCGTTGTCGCTCGTTCCCCGGCCAATGAAATGAATTGTTAACTAGACGGAGGCAGAAGAGGTGGCTTCAGTCGAAGCATGAATGAGAGGACCCAAGGATAGGATCAACACAAATGAAACTTACAAATCTATCTGCCGAGCCTCTCGGGAAGCTCCATTCGTGGCTCCCGCACGATCTGCAAGCGGAGCATGTTGTTTTCTTGCCTGACTCCTGTCCGGGGAAGTCGCCACTTCCGACTGGCACTGCAGTCCTAACCCGGCAGGGGGATTGGCGCAGATTTGCGGTTTCGGATTGTGGCTGCGGCATGAGGCTGCTCAGATCCTCGCTACAGGCCAATGACCTTGATCAAGCGCGTTGGGACCGGGTAGCGAATTCACTCCGAGCTAGCAAAGGGTCCCTTGGCGATCTTGGAGGGGGCAATCATTTCCTGGATGCGATCGCTCCCTATGAAGACGGGCCACTGCATTTTCTGATCCATACAGGATCACGAAACGAGTCGGGGCATGTTGACGGATTGATCGATCAAGCTGAGGGATTCGACAGCGAGTTTGCGCGCGTCGTCAATTGGGCGTCGGACAATCGAGCAGCGATTCACGAGAAGATCGATTCGATCTTTGGGTCGACTGAGCTGATTCTCGATCTGCCCCATAACACATTTGAGCAATTGGATGATGGCGGAGTCATCATCCGCAAAGGATCGGTGCGCATGCTTCCGGGCGCCCCGTCGGTTTTGCCGTCGCATATGTCGGGAGACGTTGTCCTTGTCAGGGGCAAGCAGAGAGTGCGGGAGATCCTAGTTTCCATGAGCCACGGAACAGGAAGGACGATGTCTAGAAGCGAATGCAAACCTCTAGCAGAGGCCTACGACTTCACTGGCTTGCGCAGGTCGATGATGATCGCGTCTGGGGTCGAAGACGCCTCGTTGCGAACGGAAGCCCATTCGCCTATCGCAACCTGGATGACTGTCTCGTTCTGATTCAGGACTATGTTGAGGTTGTCGCGAGATTTGGAGTGGTTGGTTACATGGGCCACTTGTAAGCCAAGGAAAAGTCCAGTTTCGCCGGTGGTGATGTGCGACGGTTCCTTCGAAGGGCGCAGGTTCGAGTCCTGCCACAGTCTATGGCTGTGTAGCTCAGTTGGCAGAGCAAGACCGTTGCCGACAATTCCCCGGCGGGTGTGCCAAGGCGTGATGCGTGCGCGCGATCGATTTGGAGAGCGTCATGAAGGATGTCGTTTTGGACGGGGCAGGCTGGTCTACGAAGGACGATGTGTACGATGCATTCTTCCGTGCGGTAGGCGCGCCTGAATGGCACGGGCGCAATTTCGATGCACTGTGTGACAGCATCGCCGGAGGCGAGATCAACAAGCTCGAACTGCCGTACAAGCTCGTCATCAGGAACTACGACAAGATCCGTGGCGAGGCGAAAGGAATGGCCGACGATTTCATTGATCTAATACACGAACTCGCGGCAGAAGGTTGTCCGGTTGAAGTTTGCGCGGAGGGATCGAGTGGTGGAGGTAAGCGCTCGCGAATCCAACAGAGTCGTCTTGATGAGATGGAAGCGGCGTTTCAGCAATCTCTTATTCCGTTGCTGAAGGAATGCGCAGCAGGGCGATGGGGGTTGTTCGGACAAAATGAGCACTTGGAAGAACGCAGGTATCTTCATTGGCCGGCAGCCGATGATCTGAGGCGTCGAGCGCAACAGATACATATTCTGCGCGCAGAGTTTGGCCAGCCGAACTCCGTGGTGGAACGCTTTCTGCACTACTGCTCATTGCGCGATGCAAACGCACCTGGCGAGCCGAAACTAGCAAGAGCTCTTCTCGACGAAATTGGCATTTGAATTTTGGAAAGACTTTCGCCGCTGGTGAAGACGAGGGTTACTTCGTAATCCGACGGTTGCAGGTTCGATTCCTGCCCCGGCTTCGAGCCCGGTAGCTCAAAGGTTGAGCATCGGACAAATACCGTCGTCGCCTAATTCCCCGGCGAATATTGAAAGAAAGGAGGCCACAAATGGCCCGACTGAACACACTCAATCTCAACGCCGCACCTCGCACGCACGAGGGTACACCGGCACGACACATCTCTCCCGAGATGCGGCTGCGGCGCTCTGTGCTCGCCTGCCTGCTTTGGGAGAGCCAGTTCTACGAGGACGGGGTGGAGATCGCCGGCCGCATCGCCGAACTGGTGCCCAAAGTCGCGGCAGACCAGGTGGCTCCGCTTGCCATCGAGGCCCGTGAGCAGATGAAGCTGCGTCACGCGCCGCTTCTGCTCGTTCGCGAAATGGCGCGCCACAAGACGCACCGCGCCCCGGTATCGGAGACGCTCGCTCGAGTGATCCAGCGTGCCGACGAACTCGCCGAGTTTGTCGCCATCTACTGGAAGGACGGGCGTGTGCCACTCTCCGGTCAGGTGAAGAAGGGACTTGCGGGAGCTTTCCCAAAGTTTGATGAGTACCAGCTCGCCAAGTACGATCGCAGTGGGCCAATCAAGCTCCGGGACGTGCTGTTCCTCTGCCACGCCAAGCCTCGCGATGAGGCACAGGCTGCGGTGTGGAAGAACCTCATCTCGGAAACGCTGACCACGCCCGATACATGGGAAGTTGCGCTCTCGTCTGGTGCGGACAAGCACCAGGCTTGGGAGCGGTTGCTTCGCGAGCAGAAGCTGGGCGCACTGGCTCTCCTCCGTAACCTGCGCAACATGCGCGAGGCCGGAGTCAGCGACAAGCTAGTGGTTCGTGCTCTCGGAGAGATGAAGACGGATCGAGTTCTTCCGTTCCGCTTCATTGCCGCTGCGCGTTACGCTCCGAAGTGTGAGGCCGAGCTTGAGCAGGCAATGTTCCGCTCGCTCAAGAACCAGACTCCGCTGCCGGGAACGACGGCGTTGGTTGTGGACACCAGTCCCTCGATGTGGATGGCTCGGCTCAGCCGAAACAGCGACATGGATCGCTTTGAAGCTGCGGCGGGCCTTGCCATTCTGCTTCGCGAGAGTGCTGAGCGGGTGAACGTGTACGCCTTCAATGAGAAAGCGTATGAGGTTCCTCCGCGACGTGGGTTCGCGTTGCGCGATGCACTGGCGGCGACCAAGAACAACTGGAGCCGCGGCGGTCTCGCAGTCGCTGCCGCAAACCGCGATGGCTATGACCGAATCATCGTCATCACGGACGGTCAGTGGCACTTCTCTGATACCACTACCGTACAGGGCTACGGTGAGGGCGATCCGCAGACGGTCGCTCCGGCTCCGCTCACCAAGCAGGCGTACATGATTAATGTGGCCAGCTACAAGAACGGTGTCGGTTACGGCAAGTGGATGAACATTGATGGCTGGAGCGATTCTGTCATCGAGTACATCCGCGCGCTGGAGCAGACCAAATGGGTCAACTAAACTCCACCGGCCAGGCATAGTGCTGGACCGGTGGACTTCAACGACTGCAAGAGGGTAGGCTATCACCGTGCTATACTCGACTTGAAAATGACTATCAAGACCAAATCCATGATGAGACGGCGCGTCAATCGCGCTCGGCCCTCGGGATTGGTCTGATTATTCGTTAGATTTCTAAGTTCAGATTCGATTTCCGAGGCTCCGACAAAAGTCGGGGCCTTTTGCTTCTTACGGATGTGTTCTTGGCCGGTAGCCAAGCTGGAAAAGGCACGTAACTGTTACTCACGCCATGCGCAGGTTCGAATCCTGCCCGGCCAGCCAGATTCCGAGGGTAGTAACGGCTCGCTAGTTCAGTAGGAAGAACGCGGCTCTCATAAAGCCGTCGTGGATGGTTCGAATC
>Ga0307479_10003555_pt1 | contig 14208 bp, 12 predicted proteins | sample atmos_gasesECM4C_FD_203743 | JGI IMG/M metagenome (GOLD analysis project Ga0307479, IMG submission 203743) | Hardwood forest soil microbial communities from Morgan-Monroe State Forest, Indiana, United States - atmos_gasesECM4C_515 | ecosystem: Environmental > Terrestrial > Soil > Temperate...
CGGTTTTAGCGCGGCCAGAGCCAGCCGAAAGTTCCGGCCGTTAGCAGGGCGTAGACCAGCCCGTCAATCACTTCTTTGATGGTGAAACTCCAGGTCTGGCCCTTCCAGATACCGTCGCTGATGTGTCCCAGCCCGTAGGCGAGGAATGCGGCGGTTCCAACAATGCGGAAGACGCGTAAATAGTAGGCGCCCGGCGCCACCGTGTGCGCCGTGAGATAGGCGACGAAGAAACCGATGAGAAGGCAATAGAAAAACCACAGTCCCAGAAACTTGGGCATGACGGGCGGGCCGCTTGGGAAGATGGTCATCATTCCGACGGGGCCCTGGTTGTATTTTTCGATGACCGCGGGCGACTTCATATCTTTGTGGGTGGCGAAGGGGAAGATATAGAGTCCGCGCTTCAGGCCGGCGGCGCGCAGAGTGGGGAGGAGTTTGTCCTCGTCGGGGAGCTTCTGGTAATCACTTCGGTGGTACGGCAGTAGCATGTGCATGATGGAACTGGCCACGAATACGATTACGGCTGACAGTACGATTGGGAGCCAGAGAGCGGAAAGCGGAGTCACGCGAAGCCTCCATGGAGAGCACAGTCGAACGCCGGGTGTCTCGGGGAGGCTACGCTTGAGCGGTGGGGCCGTCAAGCGTTTCGTGCGATCAGCGTTTCGTGCGATCAAAATCCCCATCCCTTCGCTTCGCTCAGAGCTTGCCCTGAGCTTGTCGAAGGGGCAGGCGCCATCTCGCCAAAAGCGGCGAGATAAGGATGGGGCATCCAGATCGGTGCGCGTACACTCTTTGTTGCATCCAAAGAGGAACATGACTAATGAAGGAAATCCAGCCCGCGTTCAAGTCATTCACTCCGAAGCACGAAGCCAGCCTGAGCAGTTGCACCGATGGCTGGAGCAACTGGTGTCGCGGAATGGCAGCGATCTTTTGCTGGTCGCCGAGGCGCCAGCGTCCATTCGAGTGGAGGGGCAGCTCGTCGCCGTCGGTTCCGAGCCGCTTACCGGGGATCAGATCGAGGCCGCCGTGCTGCCCGCACTGGCCATTCACGCGCGCAATGACTACCAACGCAACCGGATCGGAGATTCTTCCTATCGAGCCGAGGGCCTGGGGCGCTTTCGAATCAACCTCCACCGCGAGCGGGGACGCACCGCAGCTACGGTCCGGGCGCTGCCTTCCAAAGTTCCGGCTCTGGCCGATCTTCATCTGCCGGCCGGGGTCGCCGGACTCGCCAAGCTGCAGCGCGGGCTGGTGATCGTGGGCGGAGCGACCGGATCGGGCAAGACTACGACTCTGGCCGGGCTGGTGAATGAGATCAATCTGCAGGCTGCGCGCCACATCGTGACCATCGAAGACCCGATTGAATATGAGCATGCCCATAACCGGAGCGTGATTGAGCAGGTGGAAATCGGGATCGACGCGCCGGACTTTCCTACTGCTTTGCGAGCGGCCCTGCGGCAGGCGCCGGACGTCATCGTCGTCGGCGAGATGCGTGACCCGGAGACGGCGCGGATCGCTTTGGCGGCGGCGGAGACTGGGCATCTTGTGTTTACGACTCTGCACACGACCGACGCGGCTTCTACGGTGTCGCGCATTGCCGACTCGTTTCCCCAGGAACGGCAGCACTCGGTGCGTGCGGAGATGGCGATGGCGTTGGCGGCGATGCTGACCCAAACGCTGCTTCCTCGCCGCAACGGAGGGCGCGTGCCGGCGGCGGAGTTGCTGGTGGTGAGCTACGGGGCGCGGCAGCACATTCGCAAGAACGCGCTGCAGCATCTTCACCAGGAGATCACTATTACCCGCAAGCAGGGGTCGTTCACGCTGGAGGAATCGCTGGCGCAGCTGGTGTTTCAGCAGGAGCTCAGCCGCGAAGAGGCGATGACGCGGGCGATTCACGCCGAGGATTTGGACGTCATGTTGAAGGCAAAGGGATTCTGACGGGACGGCAGAGAAGCCGCGAAGCGGCGCAAGAATAAAACCCAGGGCGCAAGCCCTGGGTTGGATTTTGGCAGTGACAGAGGACTTAGGCCCAGAGATATTTTTCGTCGAAAGCGATGTGGTTTTTCTTTAGGAACACAACAAACTCATCTTTAAATGATCTGCTCAAGTGATGTTGCTGCTGATGCTGGATGTACGCCCGAACCGCGTCTATGCCTGATTCGCTCACGCTGAAGGCTCCGTAGCCGGCTTGCCACGCGAAATTCTTGAATTTAGCCAACGCTCGCGAACCCATCGCGACGAGTTGGTTTTGATCAGGCGCGCGACGTCCGCCACGGCATGCGTCGAGGGCATTCGAACCAGGAGGCGAACGTGATCGGGCATTCCGTTGATGCAGAGTGCGACGCCGCCGATTTCGCGAATTATGCGGCCAAGATAAGCGTGTGCAAATCGGGTTGCATCTCCGAGTTGATTAACAACGCTCGGTGGTGAGTGCTGAAGATGAAATGAACTAAGACGTTCGTCGCGGTGTGCGCCATGCTCTTGCGCCGCTTCGCGGCTCTTGTTCCACCTCTTCGCGGACCTTTCATATAGTCTTCGCGGCCTTTTTCTAGTTTGGACCGCACGTACTGGGCGTGAGGAAAACGGATGACATCGTCGCATGGACGAAAGCCGGGTAGACGGCGGCGCTTAGGGTCTTGTAGAGCACAGGGCCCAACTACGATGTCAGGATCCGACGCCCCACCCTTCGACTTCGCTCAAAGCTTGCCCTGAGCGCGCCGAAGGGGCAGGCTTTCTCGCAAAAATAGGCGAGAAATGGGGCACCCGGGGGCCGGGCACACGCGGTTCTGCATCGTCTGGTATTCCAGTTACCTACCTTACGGATTCGAGGGCAGCGTTGGCTGTGACGGATGTCACCTCACGCTGTGGAAATCCACCGTCAGACCGAACAATACAGGCGTAGGGCGTATCCCGCCGCACCAAACTGTCCAACAGAGCGCTGGTTGTTTGGCTCAAGCGTGTAGGATTAGGATGACTTGCAGTTCAGTATGAGTTCCCCCCAATGACCCCCGATCCCTCACATTCCTCGAGCAAAGCTCAGCCGACCGGAAGTCTCGAGCGCGAAGAATCTCAACTGTGGCGCTGGCTCCTGGGGTTCATGGTCCTATTGTCGGTGGCGTTGGCGGCTTTGCTCTGGGAACGGTTGGAGAACATTCCCTTTTCGCTTCGAGCTATTCCAATTGGGGTGCTAGCTCTTTCGGTCCTGTTCGCGGCGTACGCCTACGGGCGGCGGAGGGAGGTTAGCGAACTCAAGGGGCTGTTGCGCGGGTTGCAGGAGCATGTGGGGGCCGCGCCTTCCGAAGAGCAACTGGATCAGCTTAGCCAGGTCATCATGCGCTCGCAGCGCAGCTTCAAGGAGTTGATCGACTCGTTTGACGATCCAGCCTGCGCCGTGTCACTCGACGGCACCCTGCGTACGGTGAACAGGCGGGTCACCGAACTTACCGGGCTGCCCTACTCCGATGTGGTGGGACGCAAGATCTACGATTTTGTCGACGAACCGACTCGCGAAGAAACAGAACGCGGCTTAGGACGATTCCTAGAGAAGAAGCGCTGGGCGGGCACAGTACGAATCCGCCTGAAGAACAATTCGCGGCCTCTTTACTTTGACTGCGTCCTTAATGGGATCGTGAAGGGCGACGAAGTGGTCGGGGCGAGCATGCTGGGCCGCGACGTGACCGAGCAGCGCGAAAAAGAGCTCCGATTCACCGAACTGTTCGAGACGCTGCAGGAAGGCGTGTACTTCAGCACGCCAGAGGGGCAATTGCTTGACGCCAATCCCGCGCTGGTCAGCATTCTCGGCTATACGGAGAAAAGAGACTTGCTGGCGGTTGAGCCTTCGGCTCTGAATTTTGATCCCGGCCAACCGGTACTGGGACGGGCCGCGGACGATCGCGGCGGAGTGCGCACGCGCGAGGTTAAGCTGCGGCGGAAAGACGGAACCGCCGCCGTGTTTCTGGATTCTTCGCGGGCTGTGTGGGACACCTCGGGCAACATCATCCGCTATCAGGGCACGCTGGTCGACATCACCGAGAAACGCAAGATGGAGCGGCAGCTGGAGCAGCAGGAGGGCTTCCGCCAACGACTGCTCGAGAGCTTCCCCGATCTGATCCTGGTGGTAGATCTGGGGGAACGATATACGTTTGTCAGCTCCCGCTCCCGCGACTTGCTGGGCTACCGGCCGGAAGACATGCTGGGAAAAAAGATTTCGGATCTGCAAGACCATTCCCAGGATCTGGCCTCGCTCTATCGCACGATCGTGTCCGGGCATCAGGCATTCGGGGCGTCCGAGTACGGAGCGCGGCACCGCGACGGAAGCTGGCGGACCATGCGGGCCGCGGGTAGCCAACTCTCCGATGCCGAGGGAAAAATCAACGGCGTGATCATTTCGGTTCGCGACATCACCATCGAGCGGAAGCTGGAACAGCAAGTGGTACAGAGTGAGCGCCTTGCGGCGATGGGCGCCATGATTGGTGGCGTGGCCCATGAATTGAACAATCCGTTAACCAGCATTCTGGGCGTGAGCGAACTCCTGCAGGACAACGAGACCAACGAAACTTCTCGCAAGCAGCTGGCCATGCTGCAGCAGCAAGCGCGGCGGGCGGCGGAGATCGTGCAGAACCTGACCTATTTTTCGCGGCCTCCAGCTCCGGGCAAGAGCAAGATCAATCTGACGGAAGTGGTCGAGCGCACGCTCAACCTGCACGCGTATTCCCTCCGCAAGAACAACATTACCGTCGACTTTCTGAAGGAAGCCGGGGTGCCCTATGCCTTGGGCGATCCGCACCAGCTGATGCAGGTGTTCCTGAATCTGATTGTGAACGCGGAGCAGGCCATCCGCGAAGCGCGAGATAAAGGGACGTTGCGGATTCGTCTGGGCAAAGGGGACGGCACAGTCTGGGTTAGCTTTCACGACGACGGGCCTGGAATTCCCAAGGAAAGCCTACCCAGCATCTTCGATCCGTTTTACACGACGAAGCGGCCGGGACGCGGGACTGGATTAGGGCTCAGCATCTGCAAGTCGGTCATGAAGGAACATAGCGGCAGCGTGGAAGCGGCGAACTCTCCCGAAGGTGGGGCCGTGTTTACAGTGGCGTTGCCGGTGGCGGGTATGGGGTAGTCGAGGGATCGTTAGTGAACTTTCTCCGCTGTGTAAGACATCGTCTGTTCGCGCGCTTTGCTTGAGACTTCAACCCTCATCGATTTGCCATCCCTTGCAAGAGTGGTACGCCCGACGCTGACAATTTTGCCGTCCTGCTTGTCGGTTTCCTCCATTGTGTAATCATCAATGAGCTTCAGCGAGACAGTCGAGTGGGCATCTCCGTTTCGAGGATGGTCCTTGCCATCGAGGGGGGCTTCATAGCTTTCGCTGCCGTCGGAGATCTTCATCCCTCCCGGTGTGCTTTGATAGGTGGTCAGAGTGCCGGCCCGGGTATCGTTTCTGACGGTATCCATCCGCCACCGGCCCGAGAGCGCGTGCGCGCCGGGAGGGCCTCCGCCGACTCTTGCAAATCCCGCTTTCCCGCTTACCGTTTCAGCTTCCATCGTGTTGGTAAAGGTCTCCGTCATCGTCTTTCCGTCAGAAGATACCGTCTCGACACAGTCGAACGTGGTCTTGCCGGATTTCTTCATCGTGAACTTGATGGAATGGCCGTCCAGTATCCGCACCGCCAGCGTGTCGTAGCTATACCCAACGACTTTCTGATCTGTTCCGTCCGTCTTCAAATCGACTTTTGGGACGCAGCTTTTGCAGTGGTACATCCCTTTTTCAAAAAGGTAGTCTTCAGGCGGGCCGGAGAATTGGAGTGTGTCCATCTTCATCTTCCAGCTGCCGTCGAAGCGACTCTGAGCCAACACGGCCGACGTCAGGAGCAAGAAGAGGGAAAACTGCCGTTTCATGGTGTGCCTCATACGACTGATGATTTTAGCGCCGAAAAACGGTTGAATGCGAGTCTCGGGGTCTCGCCGTTGCCGCTCAGAAACTGGGCCGGGAGGGCCAATTTCTGGTTCGTCTCGCTGAGTTAGCGCTGCGGGGCTTCACCCGCACAATCGCTAGCTTAAAGCTCTCTCTACGCCGGGGCCTTGAGTTTGTGATAGCCTCAGCGATCAGCCATTCTTGATTTCCGGCATTGTCAGATATGTTGCTGCGTTTAGCGAGTGTGCTTATCATGATTTCCGCAGGAATTCTCGAACGCGAACGTCTCGTAGCCAAAGACCTCCCCATACCAGGCAAGCAAACACGAGGGCGAAAACCACATTGAACCAACTCGCTCCAATGCGAACCTGACTCGCGATGGCGCCACCGAGATATCCCGTCAGCAAGATCGCTCCGAGGACTGAGGTGCGAGGAAGCAAATACAACAAGGTGCAGGCCAGCAGAACCACGCCGATCCCCACAATGTCAGATTCCGGGTACCCCAACTCTAGAGTTGCTTTCAGCACGAAAGCCGGCTTCAGGAGCTTCATTACTCCATCCCACAGAAGGAATAGCGCTGCGAGACCGCTCAAGAGACGGCCCGCCCAGAGTTGCAGATTGGAATTTCCATCGCGGTTGCGAGCACTCGGTCGATCCATGGGCGTTGGTGTTGTCATTCGCTAACCTTCTTTCCCAGCTTTCTGAGCAAGAGGCCCATGATATTGCCGGCAGGATCGGCAAACATGGCCAACTTCGGGCCGCCCGGCACTTCGGTCGGAGGAAGAACCGTTTTACCTCCAAGGCGCTCGACTCGATCGAGAGATGCCTGTAAATCTTCGACCTGCGCATATACGGAAACGCGCTTGCTCCCGTCATGGGCAGGACCCACACCGCCATTGATGCCTCCTGGTCCCCCGCCGGTCTCGACGATGCCATATTTCATCGGGTTGTTGCTGTTAATCGTCCAGCCGAAGAGGTCACGGTAAAACGTCTCCAGTTCTCGGTCTTTGCCACCCATGATTTCGAAATGAACAACCGGTGCACCCATAGACGTTCCTTTCTGCTAGGTAATGTTTCGAGGTGCGCTACCCCGAGCGCGTCATCTTAGGACATCACTATAGCTTCCGTCGACGGGCTGGTCTTGTATAAAAGCGACAACTGCTTCTCGGTTTATGAGGCGCTTACCGACAGGGAGTTTTTGCGTCTACTAACCTATGAGCATGAATGAGAAACCACAACACGCAACAATCGTTCTTGGGCGCACATACCATGCGCCGCTTGAGCGAATCTTCTCCGAGTACGCCGATCCGGTCGCGCGTGCTCGATGGAGTCCTCCATCCAACGATGCCCTGATTTACGACCAGACCGACTTCCGCGTGGGTGGGCGAGACCTCTTCCGATGTAGGCCGAAGGACGAACCCAAGTTTCGCGGAGAGAACTTGTATCACCTGATCGTTCCTAACAAGTGCGTCGTATTCAGTGAAACCCTGGACGCGGATGGCCAGCGCCTAGCCGTTTCGCTCAACACCCTCGATTTTGAGGCGACGGGCGAAAGCACCAAGCTGAAACTCACGGTGCAAATAGTCTCATTGGTTGGCGCGGGCATGATTGAGGGGTACAAATCGGGCAACAATCGTGCGTTGGAAAACCTTGCCCGTCACCTCTCCGCCGAACTTGAACCCCGAGATGGGATAGCGCCCTATTTCTCCACAAGGTAGAGGTTTCCGCTACTCTATCGCATTTCCAAACTTACTCAGGAGAAGGCTTCAAATTGCATGGAGAGACAGAACTATGGCGGTCAAAATCTAGTGGAATCCTTGTCCCAGAATGAAATGGACATCCAGGCGCTAATCGAGAGATGGGCCAGAGCGGTTCGCGAGGGGGACATGGCTGGGATTCGCGCGGACCACGACTCCGTGAGGATTGATGTTCGATGTGCCTCCTCCATTCTTGCCGCGAGGGTTGCAGGCCTACAATCTATCTGGGCGGGTCCTTCCCCCGCTGGTGATCCGCGCCCTTGGGGCGCACTATGAGATACGTTCGGTTGCACAATGGCGACCGACAGCGAGTCTAGGGCAGTACTATAGCTTCGGTTGAGGGGTTGGTCTTGTACAGAAACGACAACTGCTCCTGCCCTTGGGTGATTTGGACGGGGGTTTGTCCGATGAAGCGTCGGAGTGATCGTGTGAGGTGTGCCTGGTCAAAATAACCCAGGCGAGTAACCACATCGAGAGCGGAGGCTCCCTCTTTCAGCAAGTTGGTCGCGTATCGCGCCCGTTCGATCTGCCGAAAGGTCGTGTAAGTTACGCCCGTGGATCGCAGGAAGTGCCGTTGCGCAGAGCGCAATGATAGACTGCAAGGCCGACGCAGCAACGTCTCGTCGACGGTGGGATCGTGCGAGAGACTGCCGGACTTGGCAAGTCGTTTGACGAAAGTCTCAGCATTGTCAAAGCCTGGATACTCTAAAGCAGAACCATTGAGCCAAAAAGAATGACTGGTGGCTGGCGGGAGGTTTACGTCTTTGTGATTGCGAAGACTGCCCGGAAGAAATTGCGGCATGAAGGTACCTACTTTGAAGCGGATGCCGATCCACTCTCCCTCCCCGGGACAATCAACGGCAGTTGCCGCGGTCTCTGGCCCTCGCAGTGTGAGAAAGGTCTTCCCTCCCAGTCGCGTAAGGGCCATCTCGAAATTGTTGGCACCAACGGAAAGGAAACGGTCTGCACAATCACTGTGGCAACGCCAGATCCTTTCCACGAACGGATGATCTGATGGCCGGTCCTCGAAGTGGATAAACTCTCTCTTAACTGGCATCGCCGCATTCGAAGATGCCTTCGCCGCCATTTGCAAATCGCTCATTGCCAAGGTCCCTGGAACAGCCGAAGAGCCATACTCGAGAACCGTCGAGGCGAGGCTGTCTCCGGATGAGTCGTCATCTCTCCACTGCCATTGCCACCGCGTTTCCTCCACCGAGGCACAAGGCGGCAATCCCACGCTTCACATCGCGGCGGATCATTTCGTGGATCAGGGTAACCAGAACCCGCGCGCCGCTGGCGCCGATGGGGTGGCCGATAGCCACAGCGCCTCCGTTCACGTTGACTTTCTCGGGATTCAGGCCCAGTTCGCGCATGACTCCCAGCGCCTGAACGGAGAACGCCTCGTTGAGTTCGTAGAGATCGACGTCTTCGTTCTTCCAGCCAGTCTTCTCCCAGATTTTGCGGACGGCGCCGACGGGAGCCATCATGACCCACTCCGGCTCGATGCCACTGGTCGCCTGTGCGACGATTCGGACCAGGGGTTTGGCCCCGAGTTCCTTCGCCCGTTGCGCGCTGGTGACGACCACGGCGGCGGCGCCATCGTTCACGCCGGGGGCATTGCCGGCGGTGACCGTGCCGTCTTTTTTGAAAGCTGGCTTGAGCGCGCGAAGGACTTCGATGGTTGTGTCGGCGCGGGGGCTTTCGTCTTTTTCGAAGATGGTGACCGGCTCACCTTTCTTCTTCGCCGGAATCTCGACCGGAACGATCTGCGACTTGAAACGGCATTCCTTGATCGCGGCGACCGCTTTGCGGTGAGAATTCACCGCGAAGTCGTCCTGCTCTTCGCGCGTGATGCCGTACTTTTCGGCTACGTTCTCGCCGGTGATCCCCATATGGTAGTTGTTGTAAATGTCCCACAGGCCATCGTGGACCATGGAGTCGACGATCTGTGCGTTGCCCAGGCGGTATCCCTTGCGGGCTTGCGGCAGCAGGTAGGGAGCGTTGGTCATCGATTCCATTCCGCCGGCCACGACGGTCGAACTGTTTCCGGTCTGCACCGCTTGCGCGGCGAGCGCGACGGATTTCAATCCTGAGCCGCAGACCTTGTTGATTGTCATGGCACCTGTCGCGGGAGAGAGTCCGCCGAAGATTGCAGCCTGACGCGCAGGATTCTGACCAAGTCCGGCGGAGATGACGTTGCCCATGATGCACTCATCGACTTGCGCCGGATCGATGCCGGCGCGCTTGACCGCTTCCCGCACCGCGATAGCGCCGAGTTGCGGCGCGCTGAAATCGGAGAGGCTGCCCTGAAATTTCCCGACGGGCGTGCGGCATGCGGAAATGATGACGACATCGTCAAAAGAGGCCATAAATCAAGCTCCCGCGAAGATTTCGCAGCTCTCATTATAGATGCAGGGGGTGGACGCTGCGTCGGAAGAATGCTGAGCGACCCAAGGGCATGCGGCAGGGGCGAGTGTGGGAATCAGTCAAGTGCGATTCGAGCGGGAACTCAACGATGCGTGGCAAAGGCATCGCGTGTCCTGGCAAAAATCGTGAACGACTTCCATGCGCAAAAGATTTCTGTTGACTTTTTCTCGCGAAGTTCACTCGCCGTGACTTTGGTACCGCAACTTCGCGCAGTTTGATCGTCATTTTTTTCTTGACTTCACTTTTCAATGACTCTATACATCAACTAGTTGCAGTAGACGACCGCTGCACATTTTCCATGATGAATGGACAAGGGAGAATAGAAACAATGGCAACCAAGAAAAAGGCAAAGAAGAAAAAGAAACACTAAGTGAGCCGTACGAAGTCAAAAGGGGACGCTGAATGCGTCCCCTAAGTTTTTGCCGCAAAAGTTCCCACCCGCCGTCTCAGTTCGGTTTCTTCTCTTCCACCACCGGGTGGGGAATGCGCTTCTCCTTCGCAGGACAAACACTCCGGTAGCCGCAGAAATCGCAGTGCATCCCAGGCTTGGCTTCGAACTTGCCGCCTGCGATTCCCTGGGCGGCGTTCTCCACCCGCTGGCGCGCGGCCAGCAGTTGTGATTCGGTACGTGCGGTGATGACGGGAACGTTCTCTTCCAGGTTGTGAAAAATCAGCGCGCCCACCTTGTAGGCCCATTTTTCCTGGGCGGCGATGGCGTACAGCGACAACTGCAGGCTCTCGTCGGCATTGTCCTGATCGCGCGGCTTGCCAGTTTTGTAGTCCACAATGGCCACGGTGCCGTCGGGGCGGGAGTCGATGCGGTCGATGCGGCCCACCACCGTGGTCTCGCCGACCTTAATCTCGAAAGGCTGCTCGGTGTGCAGGACCTGCGGCGGAACGGGCAGCGATCGCACCGCGGTCAGAAAGTCGCGCAACTGAGTGATGCCCTGGTTCTCGTAAAGTTCGTGCTGATACGATTCCTGGATTTTGGAGTCGGCCAGGTCGCGGCGGAAGATTTCGATCAGTTCGTCGTCGGTCTTGGGACGTTGGAGCTGGACAGAATCGAAATAGGTCTTGAGCACACGATGCATGGCGGCGCCATACTGCATAGCCGCCGCAGGTTTCGCGGCCAGACGCCAGTCGCGGTCGAGCTTGAATTGCAGGCCGCAGCGATCATAGGTTTCGACCGCAGAAGCGCTCAACCGGGTCTGCAAACCGTCGAGCACGGGAAACTCAAACCACGCGGTGGTTTGCGACTCGGATGGATAGGCGGGAGATGCAGCGGCGAAGATCTCAAGGCTACCCTGCGTGCCGCGAGCCGGATACGCCTGCAGCCACCGAGTCAGGCTCTGGTTTTCGATCAGCTCGCGCATGTAGCCGTCGGGATTCTTGTTGATCTTGCCGCGGCCCTCGCGAGCGTAGATATGCAGCAAGTCGCGGGCGCGGGTCATGGCAACGTAGAACAGACGGCGCTCTTCCTGGCCGTGCAGGGTCTTGTCGTCGCCCTCGGCAGCCGAATCTCGGTCGCGCAAGTCGTTGGGGAAGGCGACCAGGGTCTCCTTGTACGAGTTGGGAAACGAATTCGCATTGGCGCGAAGGATGAACACGTGGGGAAATTCCAGTCCCTTGGCCCCGTGGACGGTCATCAGCCGGACGGCATTCTCGTTTTCGCGCGCTTGCAGCGGGATCACGCCTCCGGCGTCCCGGAAGTAGCCGAGATAATCCACCAGTTCTTCCGGTTCGGTGGTCCGATTGACCTTCTTTTTTTCCCATGCCTCCACGAATTGCAAGGCCGCCTGAGTCGTGGGCGAAGAGGCGTCGAGAGCAAACTCTTTCACGATAACGTCGAGCGCAGCGCGGGCCTTCGCTCCCCTGCCCCGGATCTCCGACTGAGCGCGCTGAATCGCGGCAAGAACCTCGGGGCCGCCCTCGACGCGATCGAGGGCGGAAGAAAGGGGCACGACCCGGCCGTCGCGAGAGTCACGGGCGATGGCACGCATGACCTGGCGGAGTTGCTGCGGACTCACTTTGAATCGGGGCAGAGCCGCCACCCGAAACAAGCTGACGTCGTCGCCCGAAGAAACCGTTGTGTACAGGCAAGCGAACAGATCGCGGACTTCGGGCGAGTCGGAGATATCCATAGACTCGATGACGAAGGGAATGCCGGCTTCGGCCAGTTCCTGGACTACGTCGTCGCGATGGAAGTGAGACCGATACAAAATGCCGAAATCGGACCACTTGCACTTTAGCTTTCTTCGAGCGTCGCTGATCATGCCGACCAGGTCGGGGCCTTCCGCATCTTTTGCCGAGAGCACCACCACCGACACTGGAGGGCTCGGAAGGGTGATGCCTGCTGTGGCGGCTTCCTCTTCGCGAGCGGATTGGAGCGGCGTGCGCCGATAGGTAAGCACTCCGTGTCCATGGCCGGTGGCATGGGTCGCGAATACGGGCGGGTTCTTGTCGATGAGGGCAAACGCGCTGCGGAGGATCGGGGTCGTGGAGCGGCGATTTTTTTCAAGCACAACCAGCCTTGCACCGGGAAAGTTGTGACGAAACAGTTCGAAGGCTGCGCTCGAAGCGCCGCGAAAACGGTAAATCGCCTGGTCGGGATCGCCGACGGCGAAGATGTTTCCTTCGGCGCCGGCGAGGCGAGCGAGGATCTTGACCTGGGCAAAGTTGGCGTCCTGGAATTCGTCGGCCAGAATGAAGCGCGCCCGAGCGCGCGCCTCGGTCAGAATTTTGTCGTCGTTCTGCAACAGATCGTGAGCCCGGACAATCATGTGGCTGAACGTGCCCAGATTCTCTTCCTGCAGCCAGCGCTCCAGTGTGGCAAATACGCGGGCGATTTCGCGGCAGCGGCCGACGACCTCGGACTCCTCCAGAACGTTCTTTGACTTCGCCACCCGAGGGATGGGAACTTCCTTCCGCTCCAGGCGCTCCACATACTCGGCGTACTTTTCGGGAGTCACGAGCTCGTCGTGGCAGCGGTCAACGAACTTTAGGAGGTCTTTGAGGAACTGGCCGACGTTCGCGGCACGTACGAAATACTCAAGATGAAGCTCGCGGATGCGGCGCCGCAGGTAGATCCACAGATCCTGCTCGTCGAGCACACCGAAATCTTTGCCGGCGCGCTTGAGCAGGTCGAGGCAGTAGTCGTGGAAGGTGGTGGCGTGTACTCCTCCGTAGCCCAGCAATTTGCGGAGGCGTTCCCGCATTTCCGTAGCGGCGTTGACGGTGTAGGTGAGGGCCAGAATTTCGCCGGGTTCGGCATGGCCCTCGCGAACCAGGCGCTCAATGCGATGGGTCAAGACCGAAGTCTTACCCGTGCCCGCCCCGGCCACCACTAAGAGGGGTCCGTCGACATGCTCCATGGCCTCACGCTGACGATCGTCGGGAGTAAAGGGTGCGGAACGGGAGATCGACTTCACCGGCATTGCGATTCAGGATAGCACTTGGCGGGTTGTGCAACGACAGGCGATAGTTCAGATTATGCTGCTGCTTGTGCGGGATCACAGTAGATCATAAGGCGGGCAAAAAACAGCCCGTCCGGTGGTCGTCTATATCCTCCCAACTATTTGCCGGCGTTGGTATCGACTTCAAAAATTCCGAAAGTGTTTTCCTCGGTGTCCACGAAGTAGCCTTGCCAGCACGTTCCAGGAACTGCGAACTTGGGCAGGGCGACGATTCCGCCCAGCTTTAGTATCGTCTTAGCCGTTGCATCAAAAGTCTCAACCTCGAGCGAGCAGACAAAGGCGTTCGTGCCGCATTCGCGCGGGGGCGTTTTGGCCGGGCGCTGTAACAAGCCCCCTCTTGACCCTCCGGTCTCGATCGTCCAGTAAGGAATCGGAAGGCCCTTGATCTCGGAGAACTTCCACAGAAAAACCTGGGAATAGAAATCTATTGCGCGTTTGGGATCGTTAGCCTGTATTTCGAAGTAGATGTGACCGTTGTTCATAACTAATTTTGCTCCTGAGGGCGGCCAGCGAGCAATCGCCCGCCGAATTCTGAGATCACGATGGCAGTGATAGCGATGGCGGCCGTTTCGGCACGCAGGATTGTGGGGCCCAAGGACGCTGGAATCCAGCCAGCAGTGTGAAAAAACTGCAATTCATC
>Ga0307479_10003556_pt1 | contig 14205 bp, 10 predicted proteins | sample atmos_gasesECM4C_FD_203743 | JGI IMG/M metagenome (GOLD analysis project Ga0307479, IMG submission 203743) | Hardwood forest soil microbial communities from Morgan-Monroe State Forest, Indiana, United States - atmos_gasesECM4C_515 | ecosystem: Environmental > Terrestrial > Soil > Temperate...
AACAAGTTGCGCCAAAGTGTCCAGTTCGCCTACATGGAACTTAGGAGCGAAAATCAGGTTGTAAATCCCGGCGCTGTGCAAATCCCTGGCCAAGGCATAGAGGTCGCCGCGTACGTCGGGCAGCGGGGCTTCGCTGAGCTTTGGCACGACAACGCCGCTCCGCTCAACCCGAATTTCCAGGCCATTGATATCGGCGACCACGGAGCGCAGAGTTTCGTACGCGCCGTCGAGGCTCTGTAAGAGCCTAGGGTGCTGCCGGTCGTAAAGGCGTGCGGAGCGCAACAGCAGGTGCAGTGCGCGGAGAGAGCGAATGAGCTCCGCAGCGAGCGGCTCGGTCTGGGGAAGAGCCGGCAAAACGGTTGGTTCAGCCTTTACTTCCGGAATGAGCACACCCGGCTTGGGGCGTGCAGAACGCCTGTGGGGTTCCATCGGAATTACGGAGCGAAGCGCCAAGATTTCCTTTCGATGGAGCAGTCTTCAGGATTCCGGGCAAATTCTGCCGTCACCGATACGCTCAAGGCAGGTTAGCCCACAGGAATGTAAGCACGAACCAGGCCCCATGTAGAATGGGCTACGCGCTTTGTTTTCAGCAAGATAGTACCTAGTGTACTAGGACTTCGCGGGGAGATGGTTACAAAAAGTAACCAACCGGGTCTGAAGAAGGAAGGCCTAAGGGCTCACTTGTGCAGCGACTCGTTGATTTGGACTGTGCCGCCCTCGCTGGCCGAAACGGTACGCTTGGCCGGCTGAAAGCCGGTGAGCTTTAATGTCACGGTGTGCATACCCGCCGGAATCTCGACGCGGGCGGGAGTGAATCTGCCAGTAGAATTGCCGTCTACAAAGACTTCGGCGCCGGCAGGGTCGGTTCTGACCTGGGCCCAGGCCACATGATTGTTGGTTCGCTCGCTAAGCTTGGTATTGATCTGAGTTTGGCTGTTGTCTTTTACCTGCACCGTGCCAACGTAGGGATCGTAGCCTTGCAGTCGCAGCACCAGATTGTATTGTCCGGCCGCCAAAGGCAGAGTCACCGGAGTTTCCCCGGACTGTTTGGCGCCATTGATAAAGACGTCGGCACCGGGCGGATCGCTCGCGACGTACAAGCCCTTAGCCAGTGATTCGAGAAGGAGTTTCTGGTCCGCCACATCGCCTTGCCTTACTTGCAAAGCGGTCTGCACCGGCTGATATCCTTCCTTCCTAACTTCCAGGCTGTAACGGTCCGGATTGAGATTATTGAAGCTGCACGGCGTTAGACACTGACTCACCACGCGGCCAGAGGGTCCGTGCAGCATCGCAGTGGCGCCGATAACGTCGGTAACCACGTAAACGGCACCGTATCCTGGCCCTGGCGTGGGATGACCGCCCGCGGACGAGTTGGAGTTCGCAACGGGATTGGACGAGGCGGCCTCGGGTGCATCTTCGTATTCAATGTGATCAACCAGGTGGATACTCGCCGGGGCATCGCGGAGAAACTTTAATAGGGCGCCGTGTTCGACCGGGCGCAGCTTGCCGGAAAGCGTCAGCGTGTTGCCTGTGCCCTGTACTTTAGCGCGCGAGGACAATCCACGTTCGGAGATAGCCTCTTCGATACGGCCTTTGTACTCAGCTGCCTTCGCGCTGAGAACAGGTTCGGCTTTCTTGAGCGGGGCTCGCTCTAAGCGCGCGGACTTAACGTCAAGCGCAGGAGGAGTTGCCGGCGCGTCCACGTCGCTGGGTGTTGCGACAGAAGCGGCCGAATCTGAATTGTCCGCAGATGGTGGGTCTGCGGTGCTGCCCGTAGCAGGGTCTTGCGCGGATCCGGGCTCCGCTGAAGTGGATGGCGAGGTAACCGCGGCGGCACGACGTTGCTGGCGCATGTCTTCGTAAATGGGGCGAAGCTTATTGGCGCAGTAACCGATCACACCGAGGAGCAGAAGCGCGGCCAGGATGGTGCCAAACACGCTTTTCTTCGGCTTCGGTTCCGCGACAGCCGGCAAGACTCCGGTACGCCTGAGCGCGGGTGTCTGGCTGGGATGCGAGGCGCGGGCGGATAGCGAGCGGGCTGCGGCTGCGGTGTCGTCATTGTGGACTCCCCTTAGTCCAGTAGGGTTCAGCGCCATGGTGGCATTTACGACGTCCGAACTCATGGCCATGGTGGACTGAGGGCTGCCAGGTGTGGCGGTGACCGAACGGTAATTGCGCAAGTCTTCGAGCATTTCGCGGCAGCTCTGGTAGCGCGTATCGGGATCCTTGGCGAGCGCGCGCATCACCACGGCGCTAATCCCCGGATGAACCGTGGGGTCCACTTGTTTTGGAGGGACCGGCTCCTCGTTCACGATCTTGTAGATCACGGTGGTGATGTTTTGACCAGGGAAGGGTTTCGCGCCGGTGACCATTTCATAGAGCATGACGCCCAGCGAGAAGATATCGCTGCGGCCATCAACGGCGCGGCCTTTGACCTGTTCAGGCGACATGTAGCTCGGCGTGCCCATGACGTGCGCGGTTTGCTGGACGGTGCCGAATTGCAGGATTTTGGCGGTACCGAAGTCGGTGACCTTAACGGTGTCGTCACCGGTGAGCATCAGGTTAGCGGGCTTGATGTCGCGATGCACGACGTTGCGTTCGTGAGCAAACTGTAGCGCGCTGCAGCCCTGTTCCATGATGCGCAGCACGCGCGGCAAGGGAAAGGAATGGCCGTCGTCGAGCAGCGCCTGAAGGCTGCGGCCTTCGACAAGCTCCATAATGATGTAATACAGGCCGTCTTCTTCCCCGGCGTCGAAGACCACAACGATGTTCGGATGGGTCAAGAGCCCCGCTGCGCGCGCTTCCGTCTGGAAGCGAGCCAAGAGTTCGGGGCGGGTGAGGCCGGTGCCTTCGGCGCTAAGTTTGATGGTTTTAACGGCGACGGTGCGGCCGATGACCGGATCAGTCGCCTTGTAGACTACACCCATGGCGCCGCGGCCGAGTTCGCCGACAATTTCGTAACGTCCGGCCTTCGCAAGCGTGGTCATAGGTGCTTCAGGCATAGAGAGGAAACGCCCTCATTTCCCTTTAACGCATGCATCCGCAATGCGCTAGCGGCTCCCCAGGGATGCAGCCGCGCACACGAATACGCCCTACTTTGACAGTACGCAGCAAATTTTCTGCAGGTCAACGTGACCGCGGTACTAGTGTTTCGCACTTGCCACCCGTGGCCGGCGGGAACAAGTGGGCGTGGCGCCATGGACTGGGCCCCTTGGTGGGCTAGACCGAAGCTGTCGCCGGGCAGCGGGGGCCTATGGCTGCGGCATCGGCTCGCGAGGCGACATAGTTCGCTCGGGCGAGGGTACGTTGGTCTCGCGGATTGGGCGATCGACCTCGCCGGGGCGGGCAGGAGCTTCCAATCCGTCGGTCAGCAGATAGCCTTGAAGTGCAATGCCAGTGGTCCATACGCTTTCGAGGGCTACGATGTATTCCGCCTGCAGCTCGTAGAGCTTTCGCTGCGCTTCTAACACGCGCGGATAGGAAGCGAGCATAAGGCCATATTTTTCGACGCGCAGTTGGTAGGCTTTTTTGGCGCGCGGAAGGATGCCATCGCGATATTCGACGGCCATTAAGCGAGCGTTGGCGTAGATGTCCACCGCGGACGCGGCGCGTTCCTGCAAAGTGAGGGCGATGCGCTGTTTTTCCGACTGAGCACGCTCGATATCGGCGCGAGCAGCGCTAACTTCTCCTTGATTGCGATTGAATATGGGGAGTTGCACGCCGACTTCCGCAATACCTTCCCAACCTTTGGCGAAAGGCGCGCTGCCGAGCAGTTCGTTGTTGTACTCCATACCGGCGCGGAGTTGAAGATCGGGAATGGACTCGCGTCTAGCACGCGCCAGGACCGCTTCCGCGCGTTTCGTGGTGGCCTCGGCGATGCGCACCGCGGGACTTTGCCCAACGATGGACTCAACAGCCTGTTCCTCATTGAGGTCGGGCCAATTTTTTTCGAGGTCACCGGACACGGTGGTGATGGGCACATCCGGACGGCCAACGACCGCGACGAGCGAGCGCCATTCCTCACGCAGGGTGTTTTCTTGCATGTGCGCGCCCATGCGCATGCGTTCAGCTTCAATTTCGGATTCCAGTACTTCCGATTCGTCGGCTTGCCCGGTGTTTTGAAGACGAAGCTGGGTTTCCGCAGCGTCTTGCGCGATTCTGGCGAGGTCGCGGCGCGCGTCGAGCAATTCCTGGGCGGCGAGGACGCGGAGAAAAGCCATTCTCACCGCACTGGTGACACGCAAGCGCTGCTCTTCGGCTTCCATCGCGGCGATGTTGCCTTCCTTGGTGAAAACATTTCGACTTAGGCCGAGTTTTCCGGCGGTCACGAGAGTTTGCTCGACGAAAAAGCCTTGTTTGCCTCCGCCGACGGAGCCGCCCCGAATTTCGTCAGCAGTGTAGGCGATTGTAGGGTTGGGATACAGGCCGGCTTGCTGGCGGTGGCCTTCGGCAGCGCGGATTTGTGCTTCGGCCTGTCGAAGCGTGGGATTTGACTCGGTCGCTATTTTTTCAAATTGCTCCAGAGTCAGCAGCGTATCTGCGGCTCTCTCTTGCGAACGGCCGAGCCGGGGAAATTCCGGCTGCACCGGATGAATGTCGCCGTGATGGTGCTGATGCTCGGCGTGCTCTTGTTGGGCCGGCATCTGCATCTCCTGCGCCGGTGTGCGGATAGCAAAAGCAGGAAATAGAATTGCGATGGCGAGGTTTGTTCTCAGGCTCATGTCGTGGACCTCTCCGCTTTTTTTCTATCCATGATTTCGTTGTATTCGGAATCGGGGAGAACGCGGATCAACGTCATCATGCCCATCATTCCGGCGCTCCAATTTGCCGGCAGTCCGTAGGTTTCGGGCTTGGCCACCGCGGCGTCCATGCCCATTTCCATGAAGGCGTCCTGCGGAAAGCCTTTCACTTCGCTGGCATTTGGCGCGATGGGGGCGTGGTGAACATGCTCCACGCCGATCGTATTGACGAGTGTTTGCATCTGGCTGAGCGCTTTGGGATCGGTTTGATCGGCGGTTTCGATCTGGCGGTCGCGGAGCAGGTCCATCATGTTGTTCATCATGTGGTGCGGCAGATGGCAATGCAGCATCCAGGCGCCGGGATATTTGGCGTCGAACTCAACGACGCGCGCTTGCGCAACGCCGACCAGCACGGTGTTCATCGGGCACCAGGTGGACTCCGGGGCGCGGCCTCCTTCGGTTCCGGTAATGACGAACTGATTGCCGTGCAGATGAATCGGATGGTGGTCCATGCCGAGGTTCACGATGCGCAGGCGGACGCGGCTGCCCAGACGCGCGATCATCGGCGTGATGGCCGGACCGGAAACGCCGTTGAAGGTCAACCAGTTGAATTCCATGGAGGCGGTATTGGGCACGGCGTTGGCGGGGAGCACGGCCCATTCCTGCAAGATGATGCCGAAGTCGTGATCGACACGCGGATGATGCGGCGTTTTCGGATGGGCGATGAAGAATCCGATTTGTCCGATCATTTCCTGCATCGCGGTATGCGCGTGATAGAAGAAGGTTCCTTCCTGATGCACGGTGAATTCGTAGACGTGTTTTTCTCCTGGGGCGACCGGTTTTTGGCTGATGTACGGGATGCCGTCCTGTTCGATGGGCACCTCGAGGCCGTGCCAGTGGACGGTGGTGGATTCAGGGAGTTTGTTTTCGAAAATTACGCGGATGTGATCGCCCTGTTGAATCTGAATGGTAGGGCCGGGGCAGGTCCCGTTGTAGCCCCAGGTGCTGATGGTCTTGAATGGCGCGATTTTGCGCTGCACAGGCTCGGCGGTTAGCCGGAAAACCTTAACCGCGCCATCCATCTCGTAGGGTAGATCGGGAATGTCTGGCGTCAACATTGGGGGCGAGGCGGCGTCGGGCGGATTGGGCGACACGCCGGTGTGGGTGCGGCCGCCCGGTGCGCGTGCAGCTGATGTTTGCTCCGCTCTAAGCGTCGAGCTGAGCCCAAACAGCCCAGCCCCAAATATCGCTGCTTCCTGGAAAAACCCTCTTCGTGTGCCGCCCATATTTCTCTCCTTGAGCAATAGCTGCGCGCGCGAAATCGCGCGGTATCGAGTCACTTCGCGTTTCAAATGAGAGAGGAAATTAAAGGAGAGGATTCAGATTCGCAGGACGGTTAGGGGGGTGGGCGTTGTTCCAGTGTCGGGGAGTTCGTGGAGAGGTGAACGACGCGCACAATCCCGCGCGCCGAATGAGGTTTGCGCGGCGAGCAAATTCGCGGACGCGAGCGTTGTGGGGTTTTGCTGCAAACGCTCGATTGAGTTTGTGGATTCGTTCAAGTTCGCAGCCGGAAATTCCTGCAAGCCGCACGCGCGTTTAGCCGCGACATTCGGCCCTGTCTGCCGATCCGTAGCGGCCAAAGAGCTGTGGCAATCATCGCCTCGCGAGGTCGACGAATCAGCGCACACACGCGAATCGCAAACGGGGGCGCAAAGAGGGGCAACCAAGATCCCCAGCAAAGTAATAAACGCGATGACTCGAGATCGGATACCGGCGCGTCGACGCTTATTCATATCGATATACAACGCTACGCCGCGGCATTTACGTAGTCAACTCACCCGGCGCCAACGGTTTGGCGACGCTTATCTTCGGAATCAATTTTGCCGTCGGGGTGGTCACTGGATGCAGCCGATGCGCAGCCAACGCCCGTTCCATGGGCCTATCTTAACTGTTAGCGCGATTCCGACCAAAGAGCCGGCGCGAAAAACCAGCCGCTGCCTTTTATCCTTTGATAGCCGCCCGAATCTTCGGCAGGCCAGTTATGGCGTTCTTCAGTTCCGCATCGCGGTTCATCAGGTCAACCACCGCGCGCGTGACCCGGTCATCGATTTCGGACGCCGTACGGATATCCACCGGATAGCGCACGATAAACTCCGGGCCGCTGTCGGAAAGCTGGAGCTTGGCATCTGGTGTAGGCGATTTCAACTGGATTTCCGTTTGCCGTTCGATGCCGCCGAGTTGCCGCTCAATTCGCTCGCGGTATTGTTCGTACACGGAGTTCACCGCGCCGAGGATTTTATCTTGTACCAGTTTGTAATTGCCACCGGGCGCTAGCGTAACCGCAATTTCATGCCATCCATATTCCGTCCCCGGAATCTGCTTGAACAGCGGAGTCCCGGCTTGAAACAACACCGAATTCGAGAAAACCACGATACGGCCCGTGGGATACAGATCAATGCTGGTTCCCGCCAGCTCCATAATGTACAACCGCACCAGGCCGATATCGACCACATCGCCGGTTACTCCCGCAATGCTGATGCGGTCGCCAACCCGGATTCCATATCTGCCCACCACAAAGAAATAGGCCGCCACCGACAGCAGCAACGCTTGCAGACCCACCGCGATGCCCGCAGTTACAAAGCCCGCAAACGTTGCGAGGGAACTGAACTCGCTCACGAATCCCATGATCAGCACCACGCCAACCAGAAAACCCATAACAAAGCGGCGCAGCAAGAGAAATTGACGCCGCCGCCGCGGATCGTGAATGTAGCGGAAGGTCAGCCTACGCCAAACTTCGGACAGAATCGCGACGATCCCAAGCGCCAGCGCAATTCCGATCATGCGGATCAGCAACGCCCGCAAGGTGTCCGTAGACTCCCGCACAATCGACCTTCGCCACTCGACATAATTCGCGCGGCCCTCCTGCAGCAGCAAGACTTCCTGGCTCAAAGGCATAGCGGCGGTCGATAACTGCTTGAACCTGGTGATAAGATCCTGGTATTCGCGCGTCACATCCTCGTTCTGCGTGTTTGGCGAAGTACCTTGCGGGTTGGCAAGATCGCGACTGCGCTGAATTATGGCCACCAGTGCGCCTCGCAGCGGTTTCCGCAAATTTTCGGCATTTTGCCGCTGGTGATCGGTCTCCTTAATCATCTGATCGATCTCATGAATGCTGCGCATGCGTCCCAGCAAAGTAATCGCCTGCCCGATCAGCCCGGAAGAATTAGCCAGCGACGAAGCCGAGCTGTTCGCTTTGGCCGCCGCCGTGGGGATCGCTTTGTTCGCGAAAACCTCCGGCACCGATCGCGCCAATTGGTTGATGCTGCCCTCCAAACCTTCGCTGACGGTGTCCGCACTCTCCTCCGCGAACGTCGCCATTTTTTGCACCGAATCCTGCACAGCTTTGTCCAGCGCCAACTTCCCTTGCAATCTCTCGCGCTCGGCCTGCAACTCCTTCCTCTTGCTTCGCGGGGACGAGGCCAGCTGCTTATTCACCGTCTCCAGCCTGGATTGTGTATCGTCGATTTCGGCAGCGATGCGCGCGGCAATTTGCGTCAGGTCCTGCTGCTGCGCGGGCGGCTTGGCGGCTTGGTTCGCGTTGGAGTTTTTCTCGCCGGCGGTAATCACCGCTGCTTCCGCTCTCGCCGATTGGAATGCCAAGCGCACGACTTCAGCGGCCAGGTTCCGCGTGCTCTCTTCGTAGATGGCGTCGCTCGGCAGACCGGCAGCTTGAACCTTATTCGTGGCGTCGCGATACCACGTAATGGCCTCGTTCAAATGGCCGAGAATGGCATCGCGGTTCAATGCCGGCAATTCTTGGCCAAGTGATAGTGGCAAGACCCCGATTGCCGCCGAAAGCGTTGCGATCAAAATTCGCCGGGCCTTGCTTGGCATACCAATAGGGATAGGGATGTTCATTCGTGTTATGCCCTACAGTCGAAGTTCGTAGATAAGACGCTCGGCAGGACAAGAAAGGTGTAGCCCGCCCACCGACAAGAGGCTTTACAATGTCAAAGGGAACCACAGCGTGCCACCCACTTTCCGCAAGCCCAGCCCTCTGGAAGCGCTCTTCAACCGTGCTTTCGGATTCCTGATTGGCCTCGGGATCGGTCCTGCTTACATGCAACTGTTGCGGGTGCGCGGCCGCAAAACCGGGCGCGTTTACTCATCCCCGGTGAATCTCTTGCAGGTCGCCGGCAAGCCCCATCTGGTGGCTCCGCGCGGCAGGACACAGTGGGTGCGCAACGCCGAGGCCACCGGAGAGATCCTGCTCAAGAGGGGAAGGCAGGAGCGGAGGTTCCTGCTGCGGCCTGTACCGGAAGACGAAAAACCGGAGATACTGAAATTGTATCTAGAGAGCTACAAGTCCGCGGTGCAACGGTATTTTCCCGTGCCCGCCGGCTCACCGGCTGCAGCATTTCGCGAAATTGCCGCCCGCTATCCTGTTTTTGAACTGCTTCCTGCTTGACGGCAGCCCGCACGACCTCTACAGCAACTCTACGGCAAACCCCTTATGCTTCCACCTTGGTGAGTTCCCTGCCCACGAATTCGAGGATTCACCTGCTTTTGATCTTTTTGCGGGACAGATAAGCTGCAATCAGAAAATGCCGGTCGCCCAATTGGCTGGGATCCCCGAACACGTTTGCGATCACCTCCCGGTTAATTGGGCCGCCGGTGCTTTTGGGGGAATGAACCGAGAATGCTTTGCGCTGCCTACGACATCTTGAGAAAAGACTCGACGGATATGGTATGGGTGGAAGCCGTGCACGATTTGGAGACCGCTAGATTGCGGGTCCAGGAATTAGTCGCCGGGTCCGACGAAGAGTATGTAATTTTCGACCAGCGCACGCGAAAAATTATTGCGAACGATGCCGTACCAAGTCCCCGTTCCGGCCTGTAGACCTATGCCGAAATCGAACTCAAATTTTTGGGAATTTTGTCGACTAGGAAGCCATCAGCATGGCGCGAGCTTGCCAAATCAAGTTCTGCATGCCGTCGGGTTTCGAGAAGACCGCGGTAATCCCGGACGCCCGCGCCTCTTTTTCCGCGGCGCTGCTGTGATAGCAAGTGAGCATCATCAGCGGAATTTGCGGGAATAGTTTCTTGAGTTCCCGCGCGGCATCCAGCCCGTCCATCACCGGCATGCGCAAATCCAGAATAATCAGATCTGGCGAGAGTTTTTTGGCTTTGCCGATGGCGTCAAAGCCATCTTCGGCTTCGCCGCACACGGTAAACCCAGGCTGTCGCTCAAAGGCCAGGCGAAGAGCGCGACGGATCGCCGGATGGTCGTCCACGATTAGAATTGATGCCAAAGTCCCTGCTAACCTGGAACGCACCGTTGACCAAGCTCTCCCCGCGGTGCACCAGACGCTATTTAGTCATGCTGGGTTGGGTCCGCGCAATGGGGAGTTCACCTTAGTACTTTTTCTCAGGCCGCTGACGAATGCCGACGCCGCGCAGGAGGCTAGATTTGCTGCCGCTTCCACCGACCCTGCTTAAACAGCACAACGCTGGCAAGCGCGATCGCGCCTTCCGCAATCACGATCGAGAGGAAGACCCCTTTGGAATGCAGGTGTAACGGAATCGCCAAGGCGTATGCCAGAGGAATCTCCAGCAACCAGAAGCCGAAAAAGTACACGATGGTCGGCGTCACGGTGTCGCCAGCCCCATTGAACGCCTGCAGCATGACCATGCCGTACGCGTAGCCAATGTTTCCGTAACTCAGAATGCGCAGACACGACGCCGCCAGCGGCAAAACTTCGGGATCGTTGGTGAATAGCCGGACCGCCGGCTCCGCAAAAAAGATGAAGACCACCCCGATGACGCCGAGGAACAGCATGTTGTAGAAGCCCGTGCGCCACACCGACGTTTCCGCTCGCTGCGGTTGTTTGGCTCCCAGGTTTTGGCCGACTAAAGTGGCCGCCGCATTGCTCAATCCCCAGCTCGGCAAGATGATGAAGATAAGTATGCGGATTGCGATGGTATAGCCAGCCAGCGCCGCCGAGCCGAACAGGCTGACAATGCGCACCAACCCAATCCAACTGGTATGCGCAATGGCAAATTGCAAGATGCCGGTCAGCGAGACGCGCAACAACCTCCACAAGACGCCAAGCTCCAGCCGAATCTGCTGGCGCAAGATGCGGATGCGTTCCGTCCCGCGCAGCAGCCGATAGAACTGATACAGCACCCCGATGCTGCGCCCGGTGAAGGTGGCTAGCGCCGCTCCCGTCACGCCCAGTTTCGGGAATGGTCCCCACCCGAAAATCAGGCACGGATCAAGAACCAAGTTGATGATGTTCGATACCCACAGCAAACGCATTGCAATGGCCGCATCCCCTGCTCCGCGAAAGATTGCGTTGTTGAGGAACAGCAGCATGATCGCACCGCTGCCGCCCAGGGCGATGCGCGCGTATCCGCCGCCCACTGCCACGATCCGCGGCGAAGCGCCCATCATGGCAAGCAACCGGGGAGCGAAAAAAGCGCAAGGAATGCCAATCAGCAAAGAGATAACGATGCCGATGACGATGGCTTGCACTCCCGCTACCGCAGCGCCCGCGGGGTCTTTCTCCCCGATGCGCCGCGCGACCATCGCCGTAGTCGAAAGGCTCAATCCAAGTCCCACTGCGAAGACCAGACTCAGCAGGGATTCTGTCAGCCCGACAGTGGCCACTGCGTCGGCGCCGAGCCGTCCGACCCAGAATACGTCCACCACCGCAAAAAGCGACTCCAACACCATTTCCAGAACCATGGGGATGGCCAGCAACAGGATGGCGCGATTGAGATTGCCGGTAGTGAAATCCTGGTGCGAGCCGCGCAACGCCTCCCGGATCGACTTCCACAGTGGAGCCGGCGGCGGCGCGGCCGTAAGTTCTTGCGTTTCCATAGTTGCTCATACATTTCTGCGAAAGCGCGGCGGACCGGCTCACGCGGCTGCGGCAATTGATGTGTAGAAACGGGAAAGGAAACGTCCGCCCAGCGGCGGATTCTACGCGACAGCGACCAATGAGATGTAATGAGGAGTGAACATCTTGTTTTCCCAACAAAATCCGATAAAGAAATTCTAGCGGATGCGGCTGGACGTTGGCTAGCGAAAATTTTGGCACTTGGGGGCGTCCAGCAAGCAGTCGGCAACCCGCGCCACTTGCACCATTTCAGCTACGTCGTGGACGCGTACGATGTGCGCTCCCCCCAGAATGCTGGCCGTCACCGTGGCCGCCGTGGCCCACAGGCGCTCCTCGGGCGGCGCTGACTTCCCTTTGCGGGCCAATGTCGCGCCTAGAAATCCCTTCCGGGATGTGCCAACCAGGAGCGGATAGCCCAGTTTCGCGAGCTCTCCGAGCTTCCGCAGCAGTTCGTAATTCTGCTCAAAACTCTTGCCGAACCCGATGCCCGGGTCGACGATAATTTGCGATTTTTGCACTCCGGCCCCACGCGCCTGCTTGATCGCCGTACGCAGTCCTTGCCGAACGTCCTTCATCACATCCCGCGCAAACGGCTTTTTCTGCATGGTCTGAGGCTCGCCCCGCATGTGCATCAAAATCAGGGGTACGCCGTGCCGTCGCGCGACTTCGGCCATGCCCGGATCGTTGCGCAACCCGGAAACGTCGTTGAGGATTTGCGCTCCGGCGCTAATGGCCGCTTCCGCAACTTGCGATTTGCGCGTGTCGACCGCGATCGGGATTTTCAGCGCGCCTCGCAAGCCTTCCAACACCGGCAGAATGCGCGCCAGTTCGGTAGCCGCCGCTGTTTCCGTCGACCCCGGTCGTGTCGATTCACCGCCGATGTCGAGGAGGTCGGCACCCGCCCGCTCCATTTCCAAGGCGTGTTCGATCGCGTTCCGCGGGTCAAGGAATTTGCCGCCATCCGAAAAACTGTCCGGGGTGACGTTGAGCACACCCATGACCAGCGTGCGCTCGCCGAGCGCGATCGTGCGTGACCGAAGCCTCAGCCGGAACCTTTTTCGCCGTACAGCCATATTCGCAACGGGAGTGTAGCGCAGGTTCCCTGCCTGCCGCTCAAAACGAAATTCGCTCCGAGAACATCCAGCGATGATCGTAGGTATGAAATTTGGTCACCGCTATTTGCATGCCGGCCGCAGTGGAGAACCGCAATCCCCTCCGAAGCCGCACTCGTCCAAACCCCAGCCCCGGCGTCAGGAAGACCTGCTTGTCACCAGCGTTCGTCCCGGTTTTGTAGAACGTGGAATTCACCTCTAGTTCCGGCCAAAGCTTCCAGGCCGCTTGATACTGGAAGGCCGTGTTCCATTGCAGTTGTCGGCCCAGCTTTCGCGTGTCCCCTGCCGGCAGGTTCGCTCCAACCGTAGACTGGACATCGAATCTACCCCACCCCTTGCCAAGCGCCAGCGTCGGCGTCAGCAGCGCGTCGCCAGCCCCATAGCGGTGCGTGCCGGTGGGCACGGTCGCGCCCAGGATGAACGTCAGAAGATAATTGCCTTCTCCACGTTCTGCCGAGGCAATCCGGAATTTCAGCATCAGCGGCAAATCGCCAAATCCGCCTGGGGCGCCATTCGGAGAATGCAATGTATACGTCGGTATCCCGGCCAAAATCTGCGTCCGCGAACTGGTAATGAACTCAAGTCCCTTGCCGCCGCCAAACTGGTACGTTCTATTTCCCTGGGCGGCGGGTTGGTCCCAGATGTCGTAACGCAACTCCTGCTTCAGCCGGCCGGAGGTAGTCGCCAAAGGAGAAAGCCAATCCGGTTGTTTGGCCTGCGTTTCGGCCGCCATGTGAAGCCAGGAGCGAAAGAGACTGCGTTTTTTCTTTCCTTGCGTCTCGGCGGCGTTTTGCTCCGAAGTCTCTTGAGGACCAGCTCGATCGCCCCCGGCTTCTTGTTCGGCTACTGGCACGGAGGTGGATTGTGGTTTTTCCGATGGATGCTCGTCGGGTAGCGCTCTTGCTGCGAGCAGCAGCCCGGCGAAAGCAAGTGCGATTATCCTTGGTGCGAGTCTCACATGGATTCTCCTAACGAATGTCTCGTAAAAACAAAAACGGCCACTGCCAGATGCAAATCTGGCGGTGGCCGCCTGAAAAAAGCTTAGAAACCTGCTCCTAGCCCATCAGCCTCCACGCGCCGACTCGCAAAAAATTAGGACAACACAAAGCATTGGTGTCCAATTGTGAGCCAAGTTGACGCATGTCGGTCAAAGGAATCCTTAGAAGTCGAAGACCGAAACAGGATAGACAGACCCAAGTCTGCCGTCAAATCCAATCTGTGAATTTCATGAAACGGAAAAATGAAACCCGGCAAGATGAAACGTGCTCGCCGCCTACGAAAGCCGCCACCAAGTGCTCACGGTTCCTTGGGAGGTTAGACTGCCTGGATTTGGCTCAGAGATGCGCTGCTAGTCCAAATCGAAGTCGCGGATAGGTTTGCCGACGGGCGCATCCTTGGCTTTCTTCATTGCTTCTTCAAACTTCTTGGCCAAGATGTCTTCCTTGTTGGTTT
>Ga0307479_10003557_pt1 | contig 14201 bp, 14 predicted proteins | sample atmos_gasesECM4C_FD_203743 | JGI IMG/M metagenome (GOLD analysis project Ga0307479, IMG submission 203743) | Hardwood forest soil microbial communities from Morgan-Monroe State Forest, Indiana, United States - atmos_gasesECM4C_515 | ecosystem: Environmental > Terrestrial > Soil > Temperate...
CGCATGGGGCGAGGAAGGAGGGCCGGGTCAGCCGCACGGGCCGCAGGCATGCGACCCGGCGCACGACCATGTCGCGGTCGCAGAAGGCGACGTCGAGCTCGAATCGCATGCCGATGCTGTGCACGCCGAGGCGGGCCGAGGGTAGGAGCAGGGCGCCGTCGATCCCGTCCCGACCCACCAGGCCCTTGCGACGCGACTTTCGGGAGTCGGCGATCTCGAGGGCCGCCAAGACCTCTCCTTCTCGCATGAGCCAAGCCATCTTCTAGACGTTGAATCTGATCTCGAGTACGTCGCCGTCCTGGACCTCGTAGTCCTTGCCTTCGACGCGCAGACGGCCGGCTTCCTTGGCCTTCTGCCAGGAGCCGACCTCGACCAGCTCGTCGTAGGCGATGACCTCGGCCCTGATGAACCCGCGCTGGAGGTCTGAGTGGATGACGCCCGCCGCCTCGGGCGCTTTGGCGCCGGCGCGAAACGTCCAGGCGCGCGACTCCGTGTCGCCCGTGGTGAGGAACGTGCGCCTTCCGAGCAGGTGGTACGCGGCGCGGGCCACGCGGGGCAGCGCGCCCTCGCCGAGCCCAAGGCCCTCGAGCAGCTCGGTGCGTTCCTCCGCCGGCAGCTGGGCGGCCTCGGCTTCCAGCTGCACGCTGACCCCGAGTACGTCGGCGGCGTCGCCGAACTCGTCCTGCACGGGCTTCACGAGGGCGTCGGCCTCGGCCAGCTGGTCCTCGCCCAGGTTGACGACGGCCAGCACCGGCTTGTTCGTCAGCAAGAAGAACGGGCGGAGCGTCTCGCGCTCCGCGTTGCCCAGCGACGAGCGGTAGACCGGGATGCCCTCCTCCAGCTCGGCGAGCGTCTTCTCCATCACCGCGATGTCGCCCGCGAGGGACTTGTCGCCCTTCGCGGCCTTGCGGCGCTTGTCGAGCTGGGACTCGAGGGTGGTGACGTCGGCCAGCACCAGCTCGAGCTCCAGGGTGTGGAGATCGGCGAGCGGGTCGGTGCCGCCGACGACGTTGGGATCCTCGAAGGCCCGAAGCACCTGCACCATGGCGTCGACCTCGCGGATGCCGCCGAGGAAGCGGTTGCCCAGGCCCTCGCCCGCGGCCGCTCCGGCGACGAGGGCGGCGATGTCGACGAACTCCACCGTGGCGTGCACGAGCTTCTTCGATCGGCTGAGCTCGCCGAGGACCTCGACGCGGGGATCGGGCACCTCGGCCACGCCCACGTTGGTCTCGGTCGTCGAGAACGGGTGGGCGGCAACGGCTGCGTCGCCACCGGTGAGGGCGTTGAACAACGACGACTTTCCGGCGTTGGGAAGCCCGACGATGCTCAGGCGCTCCACGGGGTCAGGGTAACGGCCCGCGGTATGTTCGCCGACATGTCGAAGCGAACCGCGAAGCGGAAGGCTCGGTCCCGCCGCAAGAAGGCCAACCACGGCAAGCGGCCGAACGTCGGCCGGCGCTGACCGCTAGCCCACGGGGCTCATGCTCGACCACGTCTTCATGGACGCCATCGGCGCCCTGCGGGAGGCGTTCGACGGCGCCCTCCTCGAGCGCCATGCGCAAGAAGAGCGCCTCCAAGTCGACGTCCTGCTGGGCGACGTCAACTGGGAGACGTCCTACAGCCTGCCCGGTGAGGGCGTGCCGCCCCGGGTCGTCGCCGAGGTTACCCTCGAATGGCCCACGTGGAGTCAGAGCGCTTACCGGTCCTGGACGATTGGCGAGGGCTTCGACGAGCCGCCTGAAATCGACGTCGAGATCGTGCTCCGCGTGCAGCGACTGGTCGGCACGCCCGAGCCGGCCACCGTCGTCGGCATCCTCCCCGAGGAGGGCCCGACGCTGGGCGACGAGCCGCTCACCCGTTCGGCGCCGACCGTCGAGCACCTGTACGACCTCGAGCTCGTGCCGACCGAGACCGCCATCGAGGTGTCGTACGAGGGCGTGTACCCGCTCAGCGAGGCCGCCCTCGCCGACCAGGCGCCGCTGGCCGCCGACTTCGGCGCCCTGGGCGGATGGATCGCCTCCTCGCTCGTCAGACTCGGCGACCTGAAGCTGGAGTTCCTCCCGCCCGACGAGCTCGGCTAACCGGCGGGCAGCACCGCCCGCTTGACCGCCTTCACAAGCGTGCGTCCGTCGCGACGGGTGACTTCCAGCTCGTCGACCAGCGTGCTGACGAGGAAGAGGCCGCGGCCCTCGTCGGCATCGGGGTCGGGGACGTCGGTGGCCGGCTGCCACTCGAAGCCGCCGCCGTCGTCGGAGACCTCGACGACGATGGCGTCGCCCTCGCCCCAAGCCTGCACCGACAGCGCGCCCGGCGCACCGCTGGAGAAGCGCACCGCATTGGTGCACAGCTCGGACACCGTGAGCAAGAGGTCTTCGGCGTCGGAGGTGGCGACGCCGATGTTGTCGAGCCAGTCGCTGAACAGGCTCCGCGCCAGCGGCACCGTCACGGAGTTGGGCGAGAACTGGTACTCGAACGGCGCCGTCCGGGGCCGCCGCCCCGGCGCCGGCGTCCGCCGCCGCAGCACCAGGGCGAGAGAGTCGTCGTTGCGCATGGCGCCCGAGAGCGCGCGTTCGACGAGGGCCCGGGCCAGGGGGCCGGCCGGGTAGGCGGAGGCGTCGCTGGCCGCCACGGCCAGGGCGTCGAGGCCGTCGAGGATGTCTTTGGTGGCCTCGACCAGCCCGTCGGTGTACAGGACGAAGACCTCCGACCGCTCGAGCGTGAACGACACGACCTCGTCCGACCCCGCCCCCGGCCATCCGATTGGAATGCCAGGCGCAGTCACGAACCGCGTCTTGCCTTCGGCCGACACCACCAGGGCCGGCGGGTGCCCGGCCCCGACGAGCTCGACCGTGCCGTCGTCGGGGTGGTACCGGGCGATGATCGCGGTGGCGGCCAGGTCCGGGCTCTGCGCCGACACGAGCACGTCGGCGCGCGAGACGAGCCGGTTCATCGGGCACCCGTCGAGGGCGAGGAGTCGCAGGGCATGAGTGACGCTCATGGCGTCCTTGGTGGCGGCCACGCCTTTGCCGACGACGTCGACCACGACCAGGTGCAGTGCGCCATCGGGCAGGACGACCCAGTCGTAGAGGTCGCCTCCGGTAGGGGCGCTCGGTTCGGCCGGCAGGTAGTAGACGCCGAGCTCGGCGGCTTCGACGTCAGGGATCACAGGACGAACCGCTTCCTGCAGCTGGTGGACGACCTCCCGCTGCGTCGCCTCCAACTCCGCCAGACGGTTGACCGTGCGCAGGTTCTCGAGGGCGGCGCCCAGGTGGGCAGTCAGCGCCGTGACCGCGTTCTGGGCCCGCTCGTCGAAGCGGTCGCGCTCGGGATGACCGAGCAGCAGGGCGCCGTAGGGGCTGCTGTCAGATGCCAGGACGGGAACGGCGAGGTAGCTCACAACCTCCTCGAAGCCCGCGTAGGGCCGCAGGCCGCGGAAGCGGGTCTCGTCCCGGATGTCGTCGACGCGGACGCCGCTGTGGCCGGCGGCCATGCCCGCGAAGAGCAGGGCAGCGGCGGCCGACGCGAACTCTTCGACGACGTACCGCGGGCAGCCCACGACGAGCTGCACGCCGCCTCCTTCGGTGGGAGCCGCCACATACGCCGCGAACGACGCGCCGGTGAGCGATCGGGCCGCCTCGGCGACCCACGAGAGCTTCGACGCCAAATCGCGGCCGCCGTGCACGGCGCGCGCTGCCTCGGCCAGCAGGCCGACGTCGCCGGTCACGACGGGCGAATCCTCAATAGCGAGCCGCTCGTCGGCCACGCGCGGAGAGTACCCGCTGGGTGGACGCAGCGGACCGGCGTCAGGGAGTGGGGTCGACCGTGTCCTCGGACCGCCGATGCTCGATGTGACCGCCTCCGCGATCGGGCAACGAGGCCTGTGCCTCACGCTCGTCGGAGTCGGCCAAGATCGCGGCCGCCTGCTCCTCGGCGTCGGCGTCGTCGCCCGCGAGCTCCGGCTCCTCGACCTCCAGCTCGGCCGCCCGGCTCGCCACTCGTTCGTCCTCGTCCTCGGCCATCGCGGTCACCGTAGTGCCCGTTCGCAGCGCCCTCCTAAGCTCGCCGGGCATGCAGACGGCGGGGGACGTAGGCGCGGTGACAGGCCCGGTCAAGGCTGCCCAAGCGTGGATCGAAGCGGTGCAGCTCGGCCGCTACGACAGCGCGTGGGCGATGACCGACCCGCGCCTGCGGCTGGTGCGGGCCCAAGCGTGGATCTGGAACAACCGCAAGGACGCCGACATCGCCACCCTCAAGCGCGACGAGCTGGCCCGCGCCCTCGCTGAGGAGCAGCCGGACCACGCGCTGTGGGGCGATTTCGCGGCCACCGAGGTGCACCAGATGCGGGGCGTCTACGGCACGTTCAGTCCGGAGAACTGGGGCGCGTCCAGCGGCCCGAGCGCGGCCGGGCCCGACTACACGCTGGTGCTGTTCGCCCACCTCACCGGCGACCCGCTGATCCTCACCGACCAGCCACCGGTGTTCAGCCTGGCGTTCCTCATGCACGCCGCCGGCGGGGGCTGGGCGCTGGCCAGCTTCTCGGACGTCCTTCCGATCCCGGGCTGGCCGCCGAAGCTTTAGGCGGTTCCCTTTTGTAGGCAATCGTGTAGCGTCACGCGAGTCGCGCACCTTCGGCGGAATGAGCGCACAACGGCCGGACGAAACCGGGGGGGGACCATGAAAGGCTTCGGCGCCGCAGCATCCCGTTCCAACGACACGGCGGTGGTCGCCGTCCACGGCGACGTCGACCTCTACACCGCGCCCCGCCTCTGGGAGACGATCGACGCCGCTATCGCGGGCACGCCCCACGAGCTGGTGATCGACCTCAGCGACGTCAGCTTCGTCGACTCCAGCGGGCTCAGCGTGCTGGTGAAGGCGCACAAGCGCCTGCGCCCCGTGGACGGCACGGTCGTCGTCCGCGGCGCCGGCGAGCAGGTCTACATGGCTCTCGAGCTGACCAAGCTCACCAGCCTTCTCACCGTCGAGGCACCCGTCAGGACGAACTGAGAGCGACGCGGACTTCGGTCGCGATCTGAACGTCCTCGCGCGCCGTGACGACGACGACCGCGCCACCGACGACGCCGTCGGCGGTAGCTGTCGCATTGGCTGTCTCGTCGACCGCCAGGCCGAGGAATGCCAGGCCGGCACAGGCGTCGGCCCGGGCCCGGCCCGCGTGCTCGCCGATGCCGCCGGTGAACGCCAGCGCGTCGACACCGCCCATAGCCGCGGCCATGCCCGCCACGCCGGCCCGGAGGCGGTGCAGCCAGACGTCGTAGGCCAGCCGGGCGTCGGGGTGACCGGCGTCGACACCGGCGAGCAGGTCGCGCATGTCCCCCGACGTGCCGGACAGCCCGGCCAGACCTGATCGGCGCTCCAACGCGTCGGCGAGGTCGTCCACGGTGTGGCCCTGCTGCTGCAGCCAGAGCAGCAGGCCAGGATCGACGTCACCGGAGCGCGTCGCCATCACCAGCCCCTCGAGCGGCGTGAAGCCCATGGTGGTGGCGACCGACCGCCCACCGGCGACGGCACACAGCGAGGCGCCCGCCCCCAGGTGGGCGCTGACGAGGCGCAGGTCCTGGGGCGGCCGCGCCAGCAATTCGGCCGCGCGGCGGACCACCCACGCGTGGCTGAGCCCGTGGAACCCGAAGCGCCGCAGGCCGAACCGCCGGTTCCACTCGGCGGGCAGGGCATAGGTCCGGGCGGCCGGCGGCAGGCTTGCGTGGAACGCGGTGTCGAAGCAGGCGACGGCGGGGACGCCCGGCAGAAGCGTCGCCGTCGCCCTGATCCCCGCCAGCGCCCGTGGCTGGTGGAGCGGGGCGAGAGGTGTCAGCTTCTCGAGGGCGGCGACAACATCGTCGTCGAGCTGAGTCGCCGAAGTGAAGCGCGACCCGCCGTGCACGACGCGGTGGCCGACGGCGTCGACTTCGCCGACCGCTCGTAGGAAGTCGACGATGTCGGCATGACCGGGGTCGCCATCCCAGCGCTCGACGTCGCGGTCGGCCAGCACGTCGTCGTCGGGCCCGAGCAGGCGGAGCTTGAGGCTCGACGACCCGGCGTTGACGACTAGGACGCGCTCCAGGTCCAGTCGGTCACCTCCGGCAGGTCCTCGCCAGACTCACGCGTCCACGCCCGAGCCACCAGTCGCTTGTCGACCATTTCTTGACGCAGCCGAGCGGCCCGCTCGCCGAGGCCCGGGACGCGGTCGACCACGTCCATCACCAGGTGGAAGCGGTCGAGGTCGTTCAGCATCACCATGTCGAACGGCGTCGTGGTCGTGCCCTCCTCCATGTACCCCCGCACATGGAAGTTGTGGTGGTTGGTGCGCCGGTACGCAAGGCGGTGGATCAGCCACGGATAGCCGTGGTAGGCGAAGACCACCGGCTTGTCCGCGGTGAACAAGGTGTCGAACTCGCGGTCAGGCAGCCCGTGGGGATGCTCGGTGTCGGGCTGCAGGCGCATGAGGTCGACGACGTTGATCACCCGCACCTTCAGATCGGGGAGGCGTCGCCGCAGGATGTCGGTGGCGGCCAGCGTCTCCAGCGTCGGCACGTCGCCGGCACACGCGAGCACGACGTCGGGGTCACCGTCGCCGTCGGTGGACGCCCACTCCCAGATTCCGACGCCGCGGGTGCAGTGCAGCACGGCGTCCTCCATGCTCAGCCAGTCGAGGACCGGCTGCTTCCCGATCACCATCACGTTCACGTAGTCGCGGCTGCGGAGGCAGTGGTCGGCGGTCGACAAGAGCGTGTTGGTGTCGGGTGGGAGATACACCCGGACGACCTCGGCCTTCTTGTTCATGACGTGATCGATGAAGCCCGGGTCCTGGTGACTGAAGCCGTTGTGGTCCTGGCGCCAAACGTGCGAGGTGAGCAGGTAGTTGAGGGACGCGACCGGCCGCCGCCATTCGAGGTGGCGCGACACCTTCAGCCACTTGGCGTGCTGGTTGAACATCGAGTCGACGATGTGGATGAAGGCCTCGTAACAGGAGAACAGGCCGTGCCGGCCGGAGAGCAGGTACCCCTCGAGCCAGCCCTGGCACGTGTGCTCGGAGAGGATCTCCATCACCCGGCCGTCGGGGCTCAGGTATTCGTCGAGGGGCGAGTACTCGGCCTCCCAGACCTTGGACGTCGCGGCGTAGACCGCGTCCAGGCGGTTGGACGCGGTCTCGTCCGGGCCGAACAGCCGGAAGTTCGACTGCTCGGCATTGGCGGCGAAGACGTCGCGCAGCCAGGTACCCAGGACACGCGTCGGCTCGTGGGCGACGACGCCGGGTGTGTCGACCTCGACGCCGTACTTGCGGAAGTCCGGAAGGACGAGGTCGCGAAGCAGGAGGCCGCCGTTGGCATGGGGGTTGGCGCCCATGCGCCGCTCGCCCGACGGTGCCACCGCTGTCACCTCAGGTCGGGGGCGTCCGTGGTCGTCGAAAAGCTTCTCCGGCCGGTAGCTGCGCATCCACGTCTCGAGGGCCTTCAGATGGTCCTTGTTGGTGCGCACCTCGGCCAGTGGCACCTGGTGCGCCCGCCACGTGCCTTCGACGGGTACGCCGTCGACCTCCTTCGGGCCCGTCCACCCCTTCGGCGTCTGCAGCACGATCATTGGCCAGCGCGGGCGCGTCGGCGCCTTCTGCTTCCGGCCGGTGCGCGCCGCGCGCTGGGCATCCCGGATCTGGGTGAGCGCGTCGTCGAGCGCGGCCGCCAGCTCCTGGTGCACCGCCTTCGGGTCGTCACCCTCGACGACGATCGGTGACCACCCGTATCCCCGGAACAGGGCGAGCAGCTCCTCGCGTCCGATACGCGCCGGGATCGTCGGGTTGGCGATCTTCCATCCGTTCAGCGCGAGGATCGGCAGCACGGCACCGTCGCGCGCCGGGTTCAGGAACTTGTTGGCGTGCCAGCTGGTCGCCATCGGTCCGGTCTCCGACTCGCCGTCACCGACCACGCAGGCGACGATCAGGTCGGGATTGTCGAAGGCGGCGCCGAACGCGTGCGACAGCGAGTAGCCGAGCTCACCGCCCTCGTTGATCGACCCCGGCGTCTCGGGCGCGGCGTGACTGGGGATTCCGCCGGGGAAGGAGAACTGCCGGAAGAGCCGGGCCATGCCGCGGGCGTCCTGGGGCACACCCGTGTAGATCTCGCTGTAGGTGCCCTCGAGCCACGTGCTGGCGACAACCGCCGGCCCGCCGTGGCCGGGGCCGACGACGAACATCATGTTCAGGTCGTCCCGCTTGATGAGCCGGGACAGGTGGGCGTAGAGGAGGTTCAGACCCGGCGTCGTGCCCCAGTGCCCGAGCAACCGGGGCTTGATGTGCTCCGGTGTCAGCGGTTCGACGAGCAGCGGGTTGTCGAGCAGGTAGATCTGCCCGACCGACAGGTAGTTGGCGGCCCGCCAGAAGGCGTCGACCTCGGCCAGCTCAGCGTGTGAAAGGGCACCCATGCCCCTCCGTCCTACCCCCGCTCACGTCTCGAGAAGCAGGTCAGCCGTTCTTGGGCAGGTCCTTGAACGCCGTCGTCTTGTCGTTGTTGGGCTCCTTGGGGAGCCCGAGCACGCGCTCGCCGATGATGTTGTGCTGGATCTCGTCGGTACCGCCGTAGATCGACGGGCCGGGCGAGAACAGCGCCATCTCGGTGACGATGCCGGCGAAGGGGTTGCCGGTCGCGTCGTCGAGGACCATGCGGTCCACGGGCGTGTAGGCGTGCAGCGTCCCGAGGGGGCCGAGGATGCGGAGGCCGAGGTCACGGGAGAGCCGCAGGATGTGGCTCATCGACAGCTTGGCGATGTTGCCGATGCCGGGGATGTCGACGCCGCTCGCCCGCATCGCCTTCTGGCGCAGGTTCGTGAACCGGGCGATCTCGTTGAGCGTGTGCAGCTCCATGAGGTCCTGGCGCACGGTCGGGTCGTTGATCTTGCCGTTCCCCTTGGCCAATTCGGTGAGCAGGCGCTCGGCATTGGCGAACATCCCCGGGGAGCCCGAGCGGTCGCGCCGGGTGACGAAGTCGCCGGCCCGCTTGGTGAGGTTGCCCATGACGGTCCCCGGGAAGGCGGCGCCGCCACCGGCGCTGCCGCCACCGGCGCCCAGCCCGGCCCGCTCGAAGGCCAGGGTCGTGTTGGCGACCCCCCACCCCTTGTTGACGCCGCCGATGCACGCGTCGTCCGCGACTCGGGCGTCGGTGATGAACACCTCGTTGAACAGGGCCCGACCCGTCATCTCGCGGAGAGGCCGAACCTCCACGGCGTCGCCCTGGAGCATGTCGAACGCGAAGTAGCTGATGCCGCTGTGCTTGGGGACGTCGGGGTCGGTGCGCGCCAGCAGCATGCCGAGATCAGCGGCCTGGCCGCCTGACGTCCACACCTTCTGGCCGTTGATCACCCACTCGTCGCCGTCCTTCATGGCGCGCGTCTGCAACCCCGCCAGGTCGGACCCGGCGCCCGGCTCGCTGAACAGTTGGCACCACGCCTTCTTCCCGGTGACGATGTCCGGCAGGTAGCGCTGCTTCTGCTCGTCGGTGCCGTGGGTGTAGATCGTCGGCCCGGCGAGGAGCAGGCCGAGGCCGCCCGGCGGGCCCAGGGCGCCGAAGTCGCCGATGGCCTGGGTGACCCGGATGGCATCACCGCGCGAGAGCCCCTTGCCGAACGACTCCTCCGGCCACCCGGGCACCGCCCAGCCCGAGTTCCCCAACAGCTCCCACCAGTCCCCGACGCTGAGGTCGGGGTTCCAGTTCTCCTCCAGCCAGGACGTGACCTCGGTGGTCACGTCCTCGCTCGTACGGCGGGCGGTGTCGGTCATGAGCCTCCGGCTCCTAATCGTGTCGCCTTCGGCGACGCTCAGTCCCGAGCGACGACGGCGAGCACGCTCGCCGTCGGATCGCTCATACGACCAGTCCAGTCATATGACCAGTCCAGCCAAACTTGACCGCGCGGTCAAGTTGGCGGCCGAGCCTCGAACCAGAGGTCGGCGCGGGCCTCGGGCTCGCCGCTGTAGTTGATGGTGATCTCCTCGCCCGGCTCGATCGGACGCACGGCGCTGTACGACACGATCCCGGCGCGGTGGTCGTAGTCGTAACGGGCGTTGGGGTGCCACGAGTGGTTGTAGAGGCTGCCGTAGCCGAGGGCGATTGCGCACTGGTCGTCCTCCCACTCGAAGCAGTAGCCATCCAGACCGAGGGCGACAACCGCGCCCGCGGGAACGAGAAGTACGGGGCAGTCCTCGACGATGTCGTCGGCTTCGAAGCGACGCGCCGCGAAGACACCCCGCCCGTGCCGCGACGATCGCGCGACGAAGACGCCGGCAAGCGAGCGCGGGGCGCAGAGGGCCATGACCCTCCTCGCCTACCACATTCGGCCGTGATGTAACCCGTACGCGAGGCCGCTTTCCAAGGAAGCGGCAGTACGTTGAGGGTGATGAGGTACGGCGGTGCGCCGACCGCAGCGGTTGGCGGCGTCGAGCCTGAGAACGACGTCGCTCCGCCGCCTGGCCTCAGGCTCTGGCGCCGCCGAGCCTGGTTGACCCTGGGCGTTGTCGGTGTGCTCGCTGTGGCGGCGATCATCTGGGGCCTCGTGCACGATTCGTCCAAACCGTCGGTGAGCAAGGCCGACGTTGGCAAGATCGTCGACGGCAAGCTGGGCACCGCGGTCAACGACCTCAAGAACCAGCCGGCGCTGGGCGTACCCGTGTTCTCGCAGGTCCGCCCGTCGATCGTCATCGTCCAGACCCAGGGGCCCGGGCACTCGAGTGACTCGGGGTCGCTGGGCTCGGGCGTGGTCGTCAACACCCAAGGCCAGATCCTCACCGCCCTGCACGTCGTGCAGGGCGCGAGCGCCGTCAACGTCACCTTTGGCGACGGCAGCGAATCGCCGGCAACCGTGGACTCGTCCGACCCCGACCACGACATCGCCGTGCTCTCTGCCGCCCACCCGCCGGGCGTCATCGTGCCGGCCGTGCTCGGCGGCGGGGCTCGGGTCGGCGACGACGTGTTCGCCCTGGGTCACCCGCTCGGCCTGGTCGACTCGCTCACTGCGGGCGTGGTCTCGGGCCTCGACCGCGCCTTTCCGCTTCCCAACGGCCGCACGATCAACGGCCTCATCCAGTTCGACGCCGCCGTGAGTCCCGGAAACTCCGGCGGTCCGCTTCTCAACAGAAAGGGTCAGGTGATCGGAATCGTGACCGGCCTCGCCAATCCGTCTGGCAACGAGGACTTCGTGGGCATCGGCTTCGCGGTGCCCATCGGCACTGCCGGCGGCGCCGCGGGAGCACCTCAGCAATGACGACCCGTCGCTCCCGTTCGGCCCAGCCTCCCGAAACGTCGCTCGAAGAGGTCCTGTACCAAGTCAAGCGCGTGATCGTCGGCCAGGACGCCCTGCTCGAGCGCATGCTCATCGCGCTCTTGGCGCGCGGCCATCTGCTCGTCGAAGGCGTGCCCGGGCTGGCGAAGACGCTCGCCGTGAACACGCTGGCAAGTGCCATCGGCTGCCAGTTCCAGCGCATCCAGTTCACGCCCGACCTGGTGCCCGCCGACATCGTGGGCACGCGCATCTACAACCAGAAGCTGGGCGAGTTCCAGGTCGCTCTCGGGCCCGTCTTCGCCAACCTTGTCCTGGCCGACGAGATCAACCGCGCGCCGGCCAAGGTGCAGAGCGCCCTGCTCGAGGCCATGCAGGAGCACCAGGTCACCATCGGCCGCGAGACCCACGAGCTCCCGGACCCCTTCCTGGTCATGGCGACCCAGAATCCCATCGAGTCGGACGGCACCTATCCGCTGCCCGAGGCCCAGGTCGACCGCTTCATGCTGAAGGTGCTGATCGACTACCCGTCGGCCACCGAGGAGTTCGTCATCGTCGAGCGCATGGTCGGCGCGGTCGACACCGTGCAAAGCGTCATCAGCACCGCCGAGCTGAGCGCCCTGCAGGCCGCGACCCAGGCCGTGTACGTCGACCCCGCCCTGATCGAGTACTCCGTGCGCGTCGCCACCGCGACGCGGGACCTCGCGGCCGTCAATCTCAAAGAGCTGGTTCGCTTCGTGACCTACGGCGCCAGCCCCCGGGCGTCGATCAACATGATCCTGGCCGCCCAAGCGCTGGCCCTCATCAGGGGTCGCGACTACGCGCTCGCCGGCGACGTCACGGCGGTGGCCGCCGACGTCCTGCGCCACCGTCTGGTGCTCTCCTACGAAGCGCTGGCCGAGGACGTCACCGCTGACGACGTCATCGCCCGCGTGCTCGCCGCCATCCCCGTGCCGGAGGTGGCGCCCCAATCCGCGGGCGGGCGGCGAGGCGAAGACAAGCAATGGATGCCGCGCCCGCGCTGACGCCCGAGCGGGTCCTGCGCCGCCTCGAGTGGCACGTGATCCGCCGCCTCGACGGTCGCCTGCAGGGCGACTACCGCACGCTGATCCGCGGCCAGGGCACCGACTTCCGCGACCTGCGGGAGTACGAGCCCGGCGACGACGTGCGTCACGTCGACTGGAACGTGAGTGCCCGCATGGATGCGCTGTACGTGCGGGAGTACACCGAGGACCGCGAGGTGACGGCGTGGCTGCTGCTCGACCGCTCGCCCTCGATGGGGTTCGGGCCGGTGGACCGCACCAAGGAGCGGCTGCTCTGGGAATTCACGACGACCATCGCCCGGCTGCTGATCCGCAACGGCAACCGGGTGGGCGCCCTGGTCGACGACAACCAGGCCGTGCGCACGATTCGCCCCCGCCAGGGCCGCGACCAGGTGCTGCTGCTGCTGCGGGACCTGCTCGGTCCGGTCGAGCCGACGGGCACGGTCACCGACCTCAGCCGGCTTCTCGAGCGGGCGGCCCGCGTGATCAAGCGTCGCTCGCTCGTCGTGCTCGTGTCGGACTTCATCAGCGAGCCCGGCTGGGAGAAGCCCCTTGCCCGCCTCACGGCGCGCCACGAGGTCGTGGCCGTGCGCCTGTTCGATCCCCGCGAGTACGAGCTGCCCGACGCCGGCCTCATCGCCGTGCAGGACGCCGAGACCGGCGAGCAGTTGATGGTCGACTCCAGCGATCCCGAGTTCCGGCGCCGGCTACGGCAAGCCGGTGAGGAGCGGGCAATGGCCGTACGTGACGCCACGCGACGCGCCGGCGTCGACCTGCACGTGATCTCCACCGACGACGACCTGGTCGACGCCTTCGTGAAGATCGTCGAGTCCCGGAAGCAGCGCACACGCTGATGTCGTTCGGCGCGTCCAAGATGTTCGTGTTCCTCCTCGCCATCCCGGCGGTCGTGGCGTGGTACGTCACCACCCAGCGCCGTCGGGCTGAGCGGGCAGCCGCGCTGGCCGGCGAGGGTCTGGTGTCGACGTCGGCCGCCTCGCCCCTCCGTCGTCGCCGGCACGTGCCGTTCGCCCTGTTCGTCGTCGCCCTGACTCTCTTGGTCGTCGCCCTGGCGCGGCCCTCTACAACTGTGCGCACGCCCCAGCAGCGGGGCACAGTGATCATCGCCCTCGACGTGTCGAACAGCATGCGGGCGACCGACGTCAAGCCCAGCCGCATCGACGTGGCGAAGGCGGGCGCCAAGTCGTTCGCCAAACAGCAGGCGACTGCAGTTCGCATCGGCGTGGTCGCGTTCGGGGACGGCGCGGTCGTCGTCCAGGCGCCGACAACCAACCGCGCCGACGTGAACGCGGCCATCGACCGCGTGTCCGTGGGCGGAGGCACCGCGATCGGCCAGGGCCTGCTCACCTCTCTGGACACGATCGCCGGCAAGCAGATCACGATCGACCCGGCGGCCCTCAACAACGACGAGGGCAAGGTCGACGTCGGCTACTACGGCGGCACCGTGATCGTGGCGTTCACCGACGGCGAGAACACGAGCGGCGTCGACCCGCTGGCGGTCGCCAACGTGGCGTCGGCGGCCGGCGTGCGGGTTCACACTGTCGGCGTGGGCACCGAGACGGGCACGACGTTCCAGTACGGCGGGTTCTCCATCGCCACCGCCCTCGACAGCAGCGAGCTCAAGCAGGTGGCGTCGTTGACCGACGGCACCTACCACCCGTCGACCGACGGCGGCGGCGCGGCCGCCATCTCGCGGACGATCCGGCTGCACTTCACGCTGGTCTCCCAGCACACCGAGGTGACGGCGTTGTTCTGCGCCATCGCCATCGCCTTCCTGCTCCTCGGGTCGCTGGCATCGCTGGGCTGGCTCGGGCGGATCGTGTAGCCGATGAGCTTCGCCTGGGCGTTCGCCCTGCCTCTGCTGCT
>Ga0307479_10003558_pt1 | contig 14197 bp, 14 predicted proteins | sample atmos_gasesECM4C_FD_203743 | JGI IMG/M metagenome (GOLD analysis project Ga0307479, IMG submission 203743) | Hardwood forest soil microbial communities from Morgan-Monroe State Forest, Indiana, United States - atmos_gasesECM4C_515 | ecosystem: Environmental > Terrestrial > Soil > Temperate...
GAGAAATTTTCCGTAAACCTGAAATACGCGGGTAAACCCGCCGACGAATTCCTGGTCCTTCTGGTAATTGAACTCGCGCTTTGTCGGTAGCCATTTCAAATGGCGCGGCGCGTCGGGATGATTCGGATCGTAAACCAAATAATGATCGGTGCCATCGGCTGATCGGTGGCCTTCGTGAGCGTAAACAAGGACGGAATGGTTGATGTGCAGAATCGGATAGTCTGAGAGATACGCGATAAAAAATTCACCACGTGCCAGCGTTTGTTCGAGCTCTTCGTGCGTTTTTTCCTGATAAGTCCGGTTGTGCAAATAAAACATCCGGAAGTTTCCTGGTCTAAGATAAGCGACCCAGCCCAGTCCGATATTTCTTTGCATCAGTCTGGTGTGCGCCTGACTCATTTCCCGCAAATTGCGATAACCGGGAAAGACGATCCGCTGTTCCGGTGGCAATGGATCGTGCCACGGTGGTTTGCGCGTGACCGCGCGAAGACGTTTGTGCAGCTCGGTTTCGTCCAATTGCGGTGCATTTGGTTCGAAGCGCGCGAATTTGTAAAACTGCTCGACCGTTCGGGTCATCACGAAACAACGGCGTGTGTATCGGTCCGATTTGCGTCCCCAACGCGAAACGACTTCGCCATTGTGGTACTCGAACACGGTTGTATTCGCGAAGACGAGTGTGTCGAGTTGAAAATTAAAACCGGCGGCTGATCCGGCTTTGGCTCCGTAGAATCTGCTGACGCAGGCCGCGAAATAAATTAAAGAGAAAACAGCGATCGTCCGCGCGGTCATCCCGAACGGAGTGAGGGATCTCACATAAGCTCGTTGATCACGCGGATTATCTTGTGTGATCCACGCTTCGAGTAGGAGATTTCTCGCTCCGCTCGAAATGACACGATTAGATCGACAGTCCCTTAGTCGCATCACTAATTATGAGCGCGCTGAATTCGTTTTCGGCTCGGCGAAATTGCCGAGTTTGCGAAATTTATCGTAACGCTTCTTGAGCAACTGATCGATCGGCGTGGAGCTGATACGCTCGAGGTTCCGTCGCAACGCTGTGCCGAGGTTCGTCGCGGCCGTTTCGTAATCGCGGTGTGCGCCACCTTCGGGTTCGTCCACAATTTCGTCGACCACGCCGAGTTTCTCCAAATCCTGCGCCGTCAATTTCAGGGCTTCGGCGGCTTCGGGCGCATGCTTCCGGTCCCGCCACAAAATCGCGGAACACGCTTCCGGGCTGATCACTGAGTAGTAAGCATTTTCCAAAATCAAAACCCGGTCCGCCACGCCGATCCCAAGTGCGCCGCCCGAGCCACCTTCGCCGATTACCGCCGCAATAATTGGAATTCGCAGGTTCATCATCTCGCGCAGATTGACCGCGATCGCTTCGGAGATATGTCGTTCTTCCGAACCGATTCCGGGAAACGCACCCGGTGTATCGATCAACGAAATAACGGGCATCCCGAATTTTTCCGCCATCTGCATCAAGCGAAGTGCTTTGCGATAGCCTTCGGGATGAGCGCAGCCGAAATTGCGCATCACGTTCTCTTTGGTGTTGCGCCCTTTCTGGTGGGTGATGACGACGCACCGCTGCGAATCGAGCATCGCCAGTCCGCTCGGCATCGCCTTGTCATCGGCGAAATGTCTGTCGCCGTGGAGCTCAGTCCAACCCGTGAAACAACGTTCGATATAATCGAGCGCGAAAGGCCGTTGCACATGCCGGGCAATCTGAACGCGCTGCCACGCGCTCAAATTGCCGTAAACCTGGCGTCGGGTATCGCGTAGTTTGGCTTCGATCGATGCCACTTCCGAATCAAGATCGACATCGTGCTCACTTGAATGCGCCTTCAAATCCTGCAAGCGCCGTTCCAGTTCGAGGATCGGTTTTTCAAAATCGAGTGGTTGGAGCTCCATCGCGCTAATTGGTAATCGTGACCGGGGTCTTGTTGTTAACCAGGCTGCTTAATTCTTCCACATCCGCCGCGGCCAGGCCAAGTCCCTGCGGAGGCGGCGGCTGCGACAACGCCGGATGCGCCGAGTCGGGCACAGAATAGATAGTGTAGGTTTGCGAGCCGAGCCGGATCCACCGCGTGCTGCCAATAAATTCTTTGGTGCCGAAACCGACCCGTTTGCCACCGTTCCAGGCCATCACTTCGGCAACTCTGGTCGTGACTTTAGATGGGGCCTTCGCCGGCAATTTTTCCTCGCGCACATGGTATTGCTTGAAAAAACCGCCGTGATTGAGGACCACGAGCAGTTTTAGTTTTCGCTGAACCACGATCGAAAAATCGGGATGCGAGACGAGCAGGCGCTCGCCGATGCGAAGCATAGTGCCGTTCAAATTGTTCATCCGCATGATCAGTTCGGGCGTTGATTTCACTTTGCGCGCGACTTTCTGCAAAACGTCTCCCGGTTTGACGATATATTCTTCTTTCTCGGGCGAGGGCGTGCGCGAAAGAAGAATGTCGACGTTGACCTCGCCTAACAGATCCTTGGCTTCGTCGGCATGCGGGCTGGTCGGAAATTTTTGGATGAAAGCGGTGAGCGCGGCACGCGCTTCCGGAATTTTTCCTTCCTGTCGCAATTTGGCCGCCGCCTCATATTCGGGCAGGGTCAGATCGAGTCGCGGTTCGGCGGCGACTTCACCGCGCTGCTCTTTGCGGACCTGGATGTCTTCCTTGAAAACAAAGTTGTATCCGAACCAGGCGGCGCCGCCAAAGATGATGATTGCGAGAAACAGGACGAAGAGCCACTTCATGGTTCAAATAGCGCGGGCGTAATTTGTCGCGGACGCGGCCAATTTCCAGCCGCGACACACCGAAATCCTAGGTCGCTTCCTCGCGTCCCGGGAAGAACCGGTGCCAGAGCCGGCCGATCGTGCGCTCTTCCTCGTTGCTCCAAGTGTATTGACAATCCTGGCAATAAAACTCCTTGGGAATGATTTTCATCGCGCAAAGGAGCCCGACCAAGGCTGGTGTCAGGAATTTCCGTGTCATTTGCGGATACTCGATGTTCGACGATCCGCACTGCGGGCAACGAATAATGGCGGCGGCAACGTCGGGATCGCTTGTTTCCCATTCGATCATTAGATTTTGACCGCGTTCAAAATCGGCGTCGTCCACCATCACCTTGGCGTTGGCCTTCGGGCGGGACATGAATGCGACCGCCTGAAGGTGGCCTTCGTTATGAATGTCCGCGTTGATGCCAGCCTCTTGGAAGCGCTGTTTTAGACGCTTCGCTTTGTCGGGTTCGTTAAATGTTGCGATCGTCACCATGGCTTATTTTGCCTTATCGCTGCTTAATTGAGCAAACATCAACTACCGGCCAAGTGCAAGATTCGGCGGCGGGAACCAATGATAGAGCATCAGATAAACAAGCACGCCGGTGACCGAGACGTAGAGCCAAATCGGCATCGTCCAACGGCCGAGTCGCCGATGTCGATCCCAACGGCGTTGGAAAACCGGAACGAGGGTCACGATCACCAAGGGCAAGGTGACGAAAGCGAGCAGAATGTGCGTTATCAAAAGCGGGAAATAAATCCACGCGATCAAGCCGGTGTATCCGGAAGATTTTTCGCCGGCGTGCAGATGATAGACAATGTAACCGACGAGAAAGCAGCTCGATGCGATCAGGGCGACGATCATGCACGGTACGTGGCGCTGCCAGATGTTGCGCCGGATCCAAAACCAGCCCGCCGCAATGAAAATCGTGCTGACGGCGTTGAGAGACGCATTGATGGCTGGCAAATCGGAAATGGTCACACCACAGATTCACACAGATGAAACAGAGATGAAAGCGGGGCGAGAGCTCCCCTGCAAAAATCTGTGTAAATCTATGTTCATCTGTGGCTCTGTACCCAACTGCTAATGCCAACTGTTATTGAAGAATCAAGAGGCGTTGAGGATGCGCAAGATCGACAATCGCCCTTCGCGCATCGACTGGCGCGTTCGATTTTGCGGTTGGCGATTGTTCTCGCCATTGCGGCCGCGATCAGCGGCGGATGGTATATGGCCCGGAAAGGTTTTGGCGGGCGCACCCGGGAACGGATCGTGGAGGAATTGCACCGGCGCGGTGTCGAAGCATCGATCGGCCGGCTCACGCTCAATCCATTTCGCGGGTTGGTCGCCCGGAACGTCCGAATCTTCAGCTACCAAGACCGCACCCACACGCTCGCGTTCATCAGTGAAATCGTGCTCGACATCAATTACGCCGCTTTTTTTTATCATCAGCCATCTCTCAACGCGCTCGACGTTCGTAATGCCGAGGTCACGCTTCCCTTAAAAGGACCACACGGGAAGACCGAGCAGCCCCAGCTCCGAAGATTTCACGCTCACATTTATTTTCCGCCCGAACAAATCTTCGTCAGCCAGGCGGAAGGAATTTTCTGCGGCCTGCGCGTATCCGCCACCGGTCAACTGATCAAACGGGCCGATTATCAGCCGTCGCCTCCGCTGTCGGAAGAAGAGCGGCAAAAGCGAATGTCGGTCGTGCGCCGGATCGTGACCGAACTGCAGCGATTTAGTTTTCCAAACGGTTCGCCTTCCTTGCAGGTGAAGTTTAGCGGCGATCTCGCTCATCTCGAAGACGCGCGCGCGGAAGTGACGGTTCAGGGAAATCTGCTCAAGCGAAAGGACTACGAGGTCCGGAACCTTGTTGCGTCGGCGGAGTGGAGCGATCAAACCCTCAATATTGCGCGACTCGAATGGAACGATCGTTTGGGCGGTTTTGCCGCTACCGCGAACTGGAGCCGGCGAACTAATACCGCAAACTTTCAAGCTCGCAGCAGCCTCGATCTCAAATCATTGCTCGATGCGGCGGACATCGGCGATGCTCTGGCTGACGCCACTTTCAATTCGCCGCCGGTGATCGATATTTCCGGTTCGGCGAACTTTGCGGGCGAGCACCCGCAGGTGAAACTGATCGGCCACGCCTCGGTCGACAATGTCGCTTACAGAAATTTACCGCTCTCGGGATGCCGGATGGAATTTTCCTGGGATGGCGAGCGCAGCTGGCTCCGCGATATTCGGATTCGACATCCGACCGGCGATCTTCATGCCGAAGTGTTCGAAGCGCCTAACGAGTTTCGGTTGAACATTGATGGTCCGCTGGCGCCTAGTGAATTGCGTCCGTTCGTCTCGCCGGAGATACAGGAATTCCTGGCGGAATGGGAATGCTCGCGCCCGCCGGTGATTCAACTCGCCATTCGCGGGAAAGATCGACATCCGGAAACCTGGCAAGGCGACGGAAATATTTCTCTCGATCGCACCCGTTTTCGCGGCCAATGGATGAACAGCGCAACCGCGAAAGTGCATTTCGGCGACGGGGCGGTCGCTTATCAGGATTTCCGGATCACGCGCGACGAGGGCATTGGCACCGGCAATTTCACCTACGATTTCGCCAAGCACGAAGTTCGCGTGTCGGACGTCAAAGCAAATGTTCGTCCGGCGGAAGTCGCCTATTGGATCGATGAGGATCTGCCGAAAAATGTCGCGCCTTATAAATTTCGTCAGCCTCCTACCATCACGGCGAACGGCGTCTATCAATTTCGCGGCGGCAAAGGCACACGCCTCGAGATCAACGTCGATGCGCCGTCCGGGATGGATTACGTTTTTCTGGGCAAGACTCTGCCGTTCCACAAGATTGCCGGAAAACTTCTTTTCACCAACGATCGTCTGGAGATTGTCGATCTTCGAGGAAGTGTTTTTTCGGGCAACGTCCACGGCAGCGCGGATATATCGCTGGCTCATGGCGATCCTCATTATCACGCCAAGCTCGCCGTCGACGCGGTGGATTTTCCGCGCCTGACCGATCTCTATTACAACTACAAAACCGCGCATGGCCAGCTCAGCGGCACCTATGATTTTACCGGTCTCGGTGACAACTCGCGAACAATGCAAGGCAGCGGCAAAATGCACGTGGCCAATGGCGACGTGTTTGCGATCCCGGTATTTGGCCCGCTCTCAGGAATTCTTAATTTGGTTGTTCCGGGCTCCGGCTACAGCATCGCGCGGAATGCGAGCGCTGATTTCACGGTCCAAAAAGGGATCATTCACACCGACAATTTCGAGGTCGCGGGAAGACTTTTCTCCATGCTCGGCAGTGGTGATATTTATTTCGCGGACGACAAACTCGACTTCGAAGTGCGAATCGATCCAAAAGGACCGGGCATATTACTGGCGCCGGTTTACAAACTTTTCGAATACAAAGGCGAGGGCAGCCTGAAGAATCCGGATTGGCATCCGAAAAGATTTTAGAAGTTTTGCATTGCTGCTATCGGTCTAACTCCGCGTAATCTGCGGTTCTTGTTGTATGAAAAAAATCGGAATCCTATTTGGCCAGGAACACAGTTTCCCGCCGGCGTTTGTCGAGCGGGTGAACCAGAAGACCAGCGGCCGCGACATCGTCGCGGAGTTCGTCAAGATCGACAAAGTGATTCAGGGCGAACCGTGCGGCTATGATGTGGTGATCGATCGCATTTCGCAGGACGTTCCGTTCTATCGAGCCTGGCTCAAGAATGCAGCGCTCACCGGGACCGCAGTGGTGAACAATCCGTTTTGGTGGAGCGCGGACGAGAAATTTTTCAACAACGCGCTCGCCACCAAAATCGGCGTGGCGGTTCCGCGCACGGTGCTTTTGCCCTCAAATCAGCCTCCACCGGACACGAACGATAAATCATTTCGCAATCTGGAATATCCACTGAACTGGGAAGCAATCTTCAGCTATGTCGGCTGGCCGGCATTTTTCAAACCGTTCGCCGGCGGCGGTTGGAAAAACGTTTATCGCTTGCACAACCCGGAAGAATTTTACCGTGCCTACAGCGAGACCGGCCAATTGGTGATGATGTTGCAGGAGGAAGTGAAGTTCGATATGTACTTCCGCTGTTACTCGATCGACCAGCGCCACGTTCGTGTCATGCCGTATGAGCCGCGGCATCCGTATCATTTGCGTTACCAAACCGAATGGCAGACTCCACCCGACGTTTTGCAGAAAGTCGAACAAGGCGTGCGGACGTTGAACGAATTTCTTGGATACGATTTGAACACGGTTGAGTTCGCCATCCGGGATGGTGTCCCGGTCGCGATCGATTTTTGCAATCCGGCCCCGGACGCGGAAGCGGCATCGGTCGGCCAGGCAAACTTCGAGTGGGTCGTCGAAGCCGTTTCCGAAATGGCGATCCGCAAAGCGCGCGAACACGTTCCCGGTCGTGACAATTTGAGCTGGGGCAAATATCTGCAAGCCGCGGTGACAAAGCGTTCGTTAGGCGAGCTCGCCTAAGAGATTTGTTCCTCCACAGATTACACAGATTTCCGCACATTGAAGCGACAGAGGTTGCAGCTGCTTAGAAATAATCTGTGTAAATCTGCGAAATCTGCGGATGTTTTTCTTCTGATTAGATGAAGAAGGAGCACACTTACACCCTCGGTATCGAGGAGGAATTCGCGATTGTCGATCCGCAGTCGCGCGAATTGAAGTCGCACATTCAGGAGATTCTCGAGGGCGGCAAGGTCACGCTCAAGGAGCAGATCAAACCCGAGATGCATCAATCGGTGGTCGAACTTGGCACCGAGATTTGCCAATCGATCGAGCACGCGCGCGCGCACGTGATCGAGCTGCGGAGTAAGCTGGCGGAGCTGGCCGGGCGCAGCGGATTAAAGATCGCCTCGGTTGGGACGCATCCATTTTCGCATTGGCGCGATCAACTCATCACCGAGGGCGAGCGTTACCAGGAAATCTTGCGCGATATGCAATCGCTGGCGCGGGCGAATCTCATCTTTGGATTGCACGTCCACGTCGGAATTCCAAGCCGCGAAATGGCGATTCATGTCATGAACCAGACGCGTTATTTTCTGCCGCACGTTTACGCGCTCTCGGTCAACTCGCCGTTTTGGGTCGGTCAGGACACCGGTTTGAAAGGTTATCGGCTAAAAGTGTTTGAGCGTTTTCCGCGCACCGGCATTCCGGACGCATTCGAATCGCTCTCGGAATACGAGGATTATTGCAAGCTCCTGGTGAAAACCGGGTGCATCGACAATCCCAAAAAAATCTGGTGGGACATTCGGCTCCATCCATTTTTCGACACCCTCGAAGTGCGCGTGTGCGACGCGCAATCGCGGGTGGACGACACTCTTGCGATCGCGGCCTTGCTCCAGGCGATCATTTCCAAACTGTTCAAGCTACTTCGACGAAACACGACGTTTCGGGTTTATCGTCGGCGTCTGCTCGATGAAAATCGCTGGCGCGCGACGCGATACGGCATCGATGGAAAGCTGATCGACTTTGGCCATGAAACTGAAGTCGACACCCGCAGTCTGCTCAACGAATTGCTCGAATTCGTTTCGACCGAAGTCAACGAGCTCGGCAGTCAGCGCGAGATGGCACATATCGAACGGATCATGCGCGAAGGCACCGGCGCGGACCGACAACTCGCTGCCTTCGCACGCACGCAAGATATGAAAGCCGTGGTCGACCAAATTGTGACTGAGACCTACGAAGGCTTAAGAGTGAACAGTGCGACAACATGATTGCGGGCGATAAATTTCTGTTTAATCCTAAACGCTTCCACCATGCCTGACCGTTTGACCATCGACACGATTGATGCGGAGCTCGCGCCCGGAGCGCGCAACGCGCTTCGCGTTTGTCTGCGACTAAAGCCGAGCGAGCGAATCACCATCATCACCGACGAGGCTACGCGCGACATCGCGGCCGCATTACAGGCGGAAGTAGAAGAGATCGGGTCGGACCACGCGGTCTTCATTTTGGAAAATTACGATTCTCGCCCCTTAGCGAAAATGCCGCGCCGCATTCTGGACGACCTCGCTACGTCCCAAGTGTCGATTTTCGCCGCCCAAAGCCTGCCCGGGGAACTCGCAGCCCGGCGTGACATGACCGCGGTCGTCGATCGTCATCACATTCGACATGGCCACATGGTGAACATTACTCGGCAGATCATGCTCGAAGGAATGCGCGCTGATTTTCTCGGAATCGATGCCCTCAGCCAGCGCTTGATCGATCGAGCGCGTCGCGCGTCGCGAATCAAATGTCGCACCCCTCACGGAACGAATTTCGAAGGCGAGTTTTCGCCGAAACTCAAATGGATCAAGACGAGCGGACTGATTTCGCCGGAGAAATGGGGAAATTTACCCGGCGGCGAAATTTTTACCGCGCCCGCAAATACCAACGGAACTTTCGTGGTCGACGGAGTGGTCGGCGATTATCTTTGCCGCAAATACGGCGATCTGCACGAAGCCCCAATCACAATTCGGGTGCGGGACAATCGGATTGTCGATCTTGCCTGCGAAAACAAAGAGTTGTTGGAAGAGTTTCGCGCTTACACCAGCATGGACCAGAACAGCAATCGCGTCGGCGAATTTGCCATCGGCACGAACACCGCTTGCACCCATGTGATCGGTAATATTTTGCAGGATGAAAAAATTCCGGGCATCCACATCGCCTTCGGCCATCCCTACTCCGAGCACACCGGAGCCGATTGGACGTCGAAAACGCACATCGACTGTGTCGGCCGCGATTTCGACATCTGGTTTGACGACGAACCCGTGATGCGAGCCGGGAAATTCCTGGTTTGATCGGTGGATCGAGCAGTCCCTTGCTCGATTTTAAAAATAATGCGCCGCAAGCGGCGCCACATTAGCATCGACCGACGGAGCGGTCGACCCACCTACCAATGCATCCTGAATTACGCGCGCGTTTCAATGCTGACTTCACGGCCGAAAAATACGCCGCACTGTTGCGGTGCGTAAATGAGGCCACGAAATGGCCGGCGGATTTTCGGATTTCGGAGACGCCAATTTTCCTGACCCGCGAATTTACCGACGAAGCGGTGTACGCCGCGAACGAGATTGCGGCCCAAACCCAAACGCCCGAGTTCGCGATGCACGCAGCGCCGGCGATTCCGGCCGGTTGGGAAGTGCCTAACGAGTCCGAACATCCCGAGTTTCTGATTGTCGATCTTGCCGTTTGTGAAGAAGGCCATCGGCTTGTTCCACGGCTAATCGAACTTCAGGCGTTCCCGAGCTTGTTCGCCTTTCAGTTCCTGCTTCTCGGTTGCATGCGCGAAGCTTATCCCGCGATCCCACGAAACTGGACCTCGTCATTCGGTGGAATCAAAGACGAGCAGTACATCGACATCTTGCGCCGGACCATCCTTGCCAATTCGAACCCGGAGAACGTCATTCTGCTCGAGATCGAGCCCGAGAAACAAAAAACCCGGATTGATTTCGCCGCGACAGAGCTGCTGCTGGGAATTCAGTCGGTTTGTGTAACGAAAATCAGAAAGCGCAGTCGACAATTATTTTATGATCGGGCTGGGACGGAGACCCGGGTTGAGAGGATTTACAATCGCGTCATCTTCGATGAGCTGGAGCGCCGTCCGGACATTCAATTGCCGTTTCGATTTCAGGACGAGCTCGACGTGAAGTGGATCGCGCATCCAAATTGGTATTACAAGATCAGCAAACATTCGCTGCCGTATATTAAGAGCGGGTACGCTTCGCCGGCGTTCTTCGCCGATGAATTTCCAGCGAGCGAAGACATCAGTGATTATGTTTTGAAACCGCTATTCTCGTTCGCTGGTCTCGGCGTCGAGATGGAGCCGACGCGCGAAAAGCTCGCAGTGCTGAAAAATCCGCAGCAGTGGATCCTGCAAAAGAAAGTTGAGTACGCGTCGTTTGTTCCGACCGTTGATGGCCCGAAATCAAAAGCCGAATTGCGAATGATGTTTGTCTGGTCGGAAAAAGGGGAACCGGTCCTGCTCAACAATCTGGTCCGGATGAGTCAGGGAAAAATGATGGGCGTCAATTTCAACAAAGACAAAACTTGGGTCGGCTCCAGCATCGCGCTGCACGACCAATAATTTCGCTCTAGATCAGTCGACTTTTGATGTTGATCTCGGAAGTGAGCGTCTGATGAACCGGACACTTCCCGGCGATTTCCATGAGTTTGGTGCGCTGCTCAGCGGTGAGCGAGCCCGTCAGCTGAACGTCGAGCTCGATCCGGTCGATCTTTCCCTCTTTGGTCTCGCATTCTTCGCAATCGATCGCGTGGATCTTTGAGTGTCGAAGTGAAACGGTGATCTTTTCGAGCGGCCAGCGCCGTTTTCGTGCATAAAAGCCGATTGTCATCGAGGTGCACGAGCCGAGCGCGGCGAGCAAAAGATCATAAGGCGTGGGACCGGTATCGGTGCCGCCGTAGGAGACAGGTTCGTCGGCATAGAGTTCATGGGAATCGATCTCCACTTCCTGGGCGAAGCCTCCGGCTTTGCCATGAACAGTCACGTGAGCTGGTTCTGCTTGTTCGGTTGTTGCCATAGTTAATGGTCCTTACGTTTTCATGAGTTCTACGACTTCCGCGGACGTGCGCACCGGAATAATTTCGAACTCCATTAAATCTTTCCAATTGTCGATCCAGCGCTCGAGCAGAACGAAGTCTTCTGTTTCCATGACCTGCCAGCAGGTTTTGAGATTGTGATCGATCCAGCTCGAAACGTAATCCAAACCTTCCGGCATCATTCGGCCCTTTTCGCTGAGCCGCCGATAAATTGCGGGCGCGTCCTTGAACCGCTCGATCACCATGTAGTTCATCAGAGAAAGGCTATATCGTCCTCGCGTAGAGAAGCGAATCGAGAATTTGACCGTCTTTGATAACGTTTTTTCGCAAGCGCCCTTCCAAAACGAAGCCGGCCTTTTCCAGAACGCGCGCTGAAGCGGGGTTGTTGGCGTAGGCGGATGCGAATATTCGGTTGAGTGGGAAGTCCTCGAAACAGTAGTTCACGAAAGCCGTCACGGCTTCAGTCATTATTCCTTTGCCCCAGAATTCCTCCGCGAGCCAATAACCAAATTCTGCGGTGTGTCGATACACGTCTTCGCCAGGCTTAAAGCCGATTCCGCCAACGGCTGAACCGTCGATCTCAATGCAATAAAATTTCTCTCCCTCGTCCTTGGCTGTTGCCCGTTCTAAAAAATTCTTCGCGTCTTCGATCGTGTACGGGTGCGGAAAACGATCACGCAGCATGAGCCAAACGCGGCGATTGTTGGCGTGCTTGGCCAGCGATTCCGCATCGTCGAGACGCCATTCGCGAATCGTGCATCGCTTGAGCCTGAGCTCCACGGTTACTTCAGTTCTTTGTTTGTTTCCGCGAACGCTTTCACGGCGAATTCCAGATCTTCCCGCGAGTGCGCAGCGCTGACCTGGGTGCGGACGCGGGCAGCGCCGTGTGGCACAACCGGATAAAAGAAGCCAATCACGTAAACGCCTTTCTCCAGCATGCGCGCCGCGAACTTTTGTGATTTGGCGGCGTCGCCAATCATGATCGGCACGATCGGGTGCACGCCGGGTTTGATGGTGAGGCCGGCTTTGGTGACTGCGTTGCGAAAATATTTCGTGTTCTCTTCGAGCTTGTCCCGGAGTTCGGTCGATCTCGTCAAAATCTCGAGCGCTTTCAAGCAAGCAGCGACGATCGGCGGCGCAACAGTGTTGGAAAACAGATACGGCCGCGAGCGCTGACGCAGAAGATCGACAATTTCCTTCCGGCCACTCGTGAAACCGCCACTGGCGCCGCCAAGCGCTTTGCCGAGCGTGCCGGTGATGATGTCGATCTTGCCCATCACGCCGCGATATTCGTGAGTGCCGCGCCCGGTTTTGCCGAGGAAGCCGGTCGCGTGCGCATCGTCGATCATCGTCAGCGCATCGTATTTTTCGGCCAGATCGACGATCGATTTTAAATCGGCGATTGTTCCGTCCATCGAGAAGCAGCCGTCGGTGGCAATCAAACGGAAACGCGCACCGCTTGCTTCCTTCAGTTTCGCTTCCAGATCGGCCATGTCGTTGTGCTTGTAACGGAACCGCTGCGCTTTGCAGAGGCGGACGCCGTCGATGATCGAAGCGTGATTCAATTCGTCGCTGATGATGGCGTCTTTTTCGGTAAGGAGCGTTTCAAACAAGCCGCCATTCGCATCAAAACAGGACGGATAGAGAATCGTCTCTTTGGTCCCGAGAAATTTTGTGAGCGCGGCTTCGAGTTCTTTATGAAGATCCTGGGTCCCGCAAATAAAACGGACGCTGGCCATGCCGAGCCCGTGACTGTCGAGCGCTTCCTTGGCGGCTTTGATCAGCTCGGGATGATCGGCCAGGCCGAGATAATTGTTCGCGCACATATTAAGGACGCGTTTGCCGCCGGCGACGGCGATGTGCGCGTCTTGCGGCGTGGTGATGATCCGCTCGGTTTTGTAAAGTCCCTGCGACTTGATTTCGTCGAGGGTTTGCGAGAGCTGCTTTTCGAATTCGGCGAGCATGAGTGGAACTTTGAGCGGCAACGGCGTTTAGGCAAAGAAGATGTCGCCCCTGGTTTTGAGCCAGGACTTGACGGCTTGTGAATAAGTGTTAATAAGTCCAGCGATCCGCCTTGACCCACGCTGAGCTACGCAACCTTGCCCTAGCCGTTCTCGCGGCTTTCATCGCAATCATTCTCCTCAGCGCTTGCGAGACGACCACCTCCACGCGATCTCTTCCGGCTTATGAGCCGCCCATCGCCAAAAGCGATTTCCAGAATGTTCGGACCACGGCCTACACTCATACTGAATCTGATCACACTCAGTACGGTTCGCGCAACGCGCTCGGGGGCGAACTTCACGCCGCCGGACCGGCGATTCGCCGCGCTGAAAATGTGAGACGTGCGGGCGTGATTTCCGACAGCGACGATGTCGATGTCATCAACATTTCGAGCAGGGACGCAAAACTGGAGAAGTTTTCCGTAGACAAACCAAAGAAGACAACCCGCGTTGCAACGACGGTCACAACGACCCGGGTCACAAAATCGACGCCGCCGCCGATCCGCGGCGCAAAACGCGCGGTCGCGGTCAGCAAAGTTCCGCCGCGAGTTGGTAGCGCCGCCGCGGATTGGGCGCGCTGGCCGATGGGAACGACGTTTCGATTGCTCTCAACCGGACAAATGTATCGGGTTGAAGATTACGGCTGGGCCTTGAGCGGCCGGAACACGATCGATCTCTACATGGCGAGTTCGCGCGACATGAACACATGGGGCGCGCGCCAGGAACCGATCCAGATTCTGCGCTGGGGCGACCCGCAACAAAGTTTGCAAGTGCTGCAAACACACACCGAGCACAAGCACATCAAACGGATGGTGCTTGAGCTCCAGGGCCGGAACGAAGAAGCCGCCGCGCTTCAATAA
>Ga0307479_10003560_pt1 | contig 14194 bp, 11 predicted proteins | sample atmos_gasesECM4C_FD_203743 | JGI IMG/M metagenome (GOLD analysis project Ga0307479, IMG submission 203743) | Hardwood forest soil microbial communities from Morgan-Monroe State Forest, Indiana, United States - atmos_gasesECM4C_515 | ecosystem: Environmental > Terrestrial > Soil > Temperate...
TGACCCGCGCATGGATGACCGGGAGCTGTTCGAGGCCGGTTATAACCGCGTCTATGATTCGCTCGAGCCAGAAGTTAACCTCGATCACGTGGAAGAGGTGATGCAGCGCCTGCTGGGCGAATGGGATGCGGAGGAAGCCGTTTGCAGTTGGAAGCTTCATCGCCGTATCGGCGAGTTCCTCCACAAGCAGTCGCCCGGGCGGGGAATCCTGAAATCAGCGTACGATCACAACGTCCCCGTGTTTGTCCCCGCGTTCAGTGACTCGGAATTGGGCATCGACTTTGCCTTGCACAAGATCGCGCGCCAGAGAGAGAACCGCCCCGTTCTGCGGTTCGATCCCTTCGAGGACTTCGAGAAATTTGCCGCCACCATGCTGGCTACCAAGCGCATGGGGATTTTCACCGTCGGCGGGGGCGTGCCGCGCAACTGGTCGCAGCAATTCGGCGTGTACGCGGAACTCCTCGCGCGGCGCGGCTATAAGAAGCTGCCCCTCAAGCGCTACAACTATGGCGTACGCATTTGTCCGGAGCCGGTCAGCTGGGGCGGCTTGAGCGGCAGCACCTATACCGAAGCGGTTTCCTGGGGCAAATTTGTTCCGCCGGAAGAAGGCGGGCGCTTCGCCGAAGTGTTTGATGACGCCACCGTGGCGCTGCCGCTGATCGTGGGTGCAGTGCTTGAGCGGCTAAATTATTTCAAACGAGAGCAATCGGGTTGCAACAATACGAAAGAATCGGACGGCTAAAGCTGTAACACAACTTAAGAAAAGGAGCTGCCATGGCAAAGCGAATAGTTATCGGCGGAATCCTCGGTGGGCTCGTGATGTTTGTCTGGTTGTTTGTGGCGCATGATTTGCTGCCGCTCGGCGAAACGGGAATCAAAGAAATTCCGAATGAAGCGGCGGTGCTGAGCGCCATGCAAGCGGCCATACCGCAGGCTGGGCTTTATCTCTTTCCGGGTATGGGCCTCGGGCTAAACCCAACGATGCAGCAGCGCAAAGAGGCAATGCCTGCTTATATGAAAAAGTATGAGCAGTCTCCCCATGGACTTTTGGTTTACCATCCAGCATCCGGAGCATTCAATTTTGGCGGAGCGCTGGCGCGCGAGGGTGCTTTGAATCTTCTGGAAGGCCTGCTGGCGGCGTGGCTGCTTTCATGGGCCGCGTCAGGAAAGCCGTACAGTGCGCGCGCCGGGTTCGTTGTTATCCTCGGTGCGCTGGTCTCCGTGTCAACCAACGTCGAATACTGGAATTGGTACGAGTTTCCCGGCAACTACGTCGCCGGTTATATGGTCACGCAGATCATCGGTTTTACGCTGATCGGGCTCGTTGTTGCGGCGTTCGTGAAGAGCGAAGTCGCTCTAAGGAGTTGAAGCTGTGGCTACAGCAAAGAGATGAAACCCCAAGCGAAAGCCCGGCGCGGAATGTTCCCGAACTAAGTCTGGCCCGGAAATGCTTGGCCCTTCGGTGGCTCATTTTCCTTTCGAGTCGCGTGGAACTGCTGCGGAAGGGGAGAGGTCAGTCGTCTTCGCCGATTAGGATGGCGGCGCCCAGCACCGTGGTCCACAACCCGCGCTTATCTCCCACCGCGGACTGCGTGATGTTCATAGTTCGAGCGATCTTAGAGGTCAGTCGTCTTCGCCGATTAAGATGGCGGCGCCCAGCACCGTGGTCCACAACCCGCGCTTATCTCCCACGGCGGACTGCGTGATGTTCATAGTTCGCACGATCTTATTCGAGATGCGGTAAACCTCTTTTTTCTCGTCGAACGACAAATCCGGGTCAAACTCCACATTTAAAGTGGTTGCTAGCATTTCTGCAGCCAACTCTTCCGCGTACTCCCCCGCGACCTCTTCTGTCTCGCCGAAAGAGTGATGCTCGGACAGATAGCCGTACATGCTCTTGTCGCTCGGCAGCGCCAGGCCGATGCTTGCCGCGATCAAGCGGTGGGCTTCCTTGGTGGAATTCTCGCTGATGACCGTGAACGCCACCTGCCCGGGCCGCAGGTGCTTCAGACCTTCACTGCGGGAAATCAATTTGCAATTCGGCGGAAAGATCGAGGAGACTCGCACGATGTTGCAGGCGGCGATGCCTGCGTTGCGGAGGGCAAGCTCGAAGCTCGAAAGCCTTTCACGATGTTTACCGACGCCTTTGGTGAGAAAGATCTTCTTCGCAACGAACGCCATTGTGCCGGTTTGCCGTGCCTCCCTAAATGGGATGAACCCGAAAAATTTTCTCCGCTGAGGAAAAGTAACAAGAAGGTATTCGGGTGTCAACGCCTTTCGAGGGTTTTCGCGGAGAATCTTACGCAATGGTGAACGTCAGATGACGCGCGTGGTAGCGTGTGCGAGAGCAACTATTTGCCGGCGGCGTGCCGCACGAACTTTGCCAGCGGCTTGCAAAGCGCCAGGAGATTTCCGAGATGCTCCGCCGTAAAATCGGGCCCGGCGCTCGCCGCGCTCCCGCCTTTGCGGCTGACTTGGATCACCCCGATCACCTTGGCGTCCAGAAGAATCGGCGCGCTGATGATCTTTTGGATGATTTCCGCCGGTGCGTCCTGGCCAAGCTTTACATTTTCAAAAACCGCGGCGTGGCGGGCGGCGCTGAAGTTATTGTCGATTTCCGGGCGGCTTTCTCGCACCGTTTTTGCTGCCAGCGCCGAGGTGCTGGAAAGCGGGATGAAGCCCACATTCTTTAGCGCTTCCGGGACTAAGAAATGCAAATGCTTCCAGCGCCGCGACACGGCAAGGATGGCTACTTCGTCCGCACGCACGCCGATGATCTTTGCGATTTTTTCCGAAATGGCAGGGAGAGAAAGTTGCGAAGAGCCTGCGTCTTCAGTTTCGAGAGAGCCGGCAATGCGTTCGAGTTCCGACACCAGGCTTAGAGTTGCGCTCATGGCAATTCCTTCGAATTCGGTGGGAAGTGCGACCAGGTGGAGCCTAGACCCGGGCAGATTCCCGTGTGATCTTCGCTTCTATTTTGGCGCTTTCCTCGCGTGCTCCGCCGACAAATTCACGCCGGTTGCCTTGCGGGAAAGCCGTCCCATTGGACAGGTTGGCTTGCATCGACGGATTCATCTGCCTATACTGGCTTAGCCGCGAATTTTCAGTTGCCTGCCGCAGGCGGGCCGCTCCTCTCCTTCGCAAGCGCGAACAGAGGAATGCCGCGGCGGAGAGGGCATGTCTTCCACGGCAACCCAGCCTGACACCAGCTACTTCCTCAGAAAACTTCATTCATTTACCGGGGTGCTTCCGGTTGGTGCGTTCTTGGCCGAGCACTTCTGGTCGAACAGTGCCGCGCTGGTCAACGCCGCGAAATACGACGAAGTTTCCCGGGATTTGCAGACCATTCCGTTCCGTCCCTTGGTGGAGTGGGGCGTCATCTTTCTTCCAATGCTGTTTCATGGTGTCTATGGCGTGTACATCTGGGTCCGCGGAAAATCGAACGTCTCGGCGTATCCTTGGGTGGGCAATTGGCTCTACGTTGCGCAGCGGTATACCGGCCTAATTGCCTTCGCCTACATCGGCTGGCATCTATATACGGAACGCTGGATGACTCATGGCAAATCGACTTACGCCACGGTGGCGCACGACATGGCCAATCCGTGGTTCTTGTTGTTTTTCGTCGTGGGAATTCTGGCGTCGTCGTTTCATCTGGGTGTCGGCATTTGGAATTTCCTGTGCAAGTGGGGGCTCGCGGCCACCGCAAAAGCACAGCAGGCCGCTGGCCGTCTGGGGGTCGTGATTGCCGTTGCTTTTAGCATTGTGGGAATTCTCATCATCGTCAGCTTCCGCCTGAACTGGCACCCGTTCGCTTCGTACTACATCAATAAATGAGAGAGCCTAAAATCATTGTCGTAGGTGGTGGTCTGGCCGGACTGATGGCCACAATTCGCGCGGCGGAGTCCGGCATCCCGGTGCAACTGTTTTCCATCGTGCCGGTAAAGCGCTCGCACTCGGTTTGCGCCCAGGGCGGCATCAACGCCGCGAAGAATCAGAAAGGCGAGGGCGACACCACCGACAAGCACTTCGACGACACTATTTACGGCGGCGATTTTCTGGCGAATCAGCCGCTGGTCAAGCGCATGTGCGAAGCTGCTCCAGGCATCATCGATCTGCTGGACCGCATGGGCGTGATGTTCAACCGCACGCCGGAGGGGCTGCTGGATTACCGGCGCTTTGGTGGGACGCTCTATCACCGCACCGCCTTTGCCGGGGCGACCACAGGGCAGCAGCTTCTCTATGCCCTGGACGAGCAAGTGCGCCGCCACGAAGCCGAAGGCCGCGTCCAGAAATTCGAAGGCTGGACGTTTCTTTCCGCGGTGATTGATGGCGGCCGGGTGGGCCGCGGCATCTGCGCGATGGATTTGCGTTCGATGGAAGTAAAGACGTTTCCCGCCGACGCCGTCATTTTTGCCACAGGCGGAATCGGTGCCATCTTCGGCCGCTCCACCAATTCCGTTGTGTGCACCGGCTCGGCGCAGTCCGCGCTCTTCCAGCAAGGTGTGGACTACGCCAATGGCGAATTCATTCAAGTGCATCCCACGGCCATTCCGGGTGAAGACAAGCTGCGGCTGATGAGCGAGTCCGCGCGCGGCGAGGGCGGGCGCGTTTGGGTGCCGCGCAATCCCGGAGATAAACGCCGGCCGAAAGATATTCCCCCCGGGGAGCGCTTCTACTTTCTCGAAGAGTGGTATCCGAAGTACGGCAACCTGGTCCCGCGCGACATCGCTACGCGTGCGATTCACCGCATCGTGTATCAGGAAAAACTCGGACTCGATGGGCAAGCCGCCGTCTATCTCGACGTCACGCACATCCCGCGCGAAACCTTGAACCGCAAGCTCGAAGGCATCCTGGAAATCTACGAGAAATTCCTCGGCGTCGATCCGCGTGAGGAGCCCATGAGAGTCTTCCCCGGGATGCACTACACCATGGGCGGCATCTGGGTGAATGGTGAAGATCAGGCGACGAGTGTTCCCGGAATTTACGCCGCGGGCGAATGTGAATATCAGTATCACGGCGCGAACCGGCTGGGCGCGAATTCACTGGTTTCTTGCATTTTTGGCGGCGGTCTGGCTGGTCCGGCAGCGGTGAAATATGCGAAAAACCTGGAGAAAGGAAGCGAAGCCACGCCTTCTTCCGTGTTCGATGCGGAAAAGAAGCGCCAGGAAGAAAAGAACCAGAAACTCCTCTCCCACGACGGCTCGGAGAATCCCATGACCATCTGGCGCGAATTGGGCGACCTGATGACCGAACACGTCACCGTAACGCGCGTCAACAAGAACCTGCAAGCCGCAGATGCCAAACTGCGCGCGCTTCAGGAGCGCTGCACAAAAATCAATTTGAGTGACCGCACAAAGTGGTCGAACCAGACGCTGAATTTTGCGCGTGAACTGGAGAATATGGTCATCCTGGCCCGCGTCATCACCCTGGGCGCGCTCGCTCGCAACGAATCACGGGGCGCGCATTACAAGCCGGAGTTTCCGGAGCGCGACGACGCCAAATGGCTAAAGACCACTCGCGCCAAGTGGGTCAACAACGACATCCAGCTCTGTTACGAGCCGGTGGACATTTCGCTGATAAAGCCGCGCGCACGCAAATACGACGCCGTAAAATGACCATCCGATGAGGATGGTCATTCCGAGGATCGCAGCGACGAGGAATCTCTCTTCAAAGGAAACAGACCGTCGCTAGGTAGGGTCGAAGGTATGGCAGAAACGAAAAAAGTCCTGCTGAGAATAAAGCGTCAGGCCGGCCCGAAAGAGCCGTCGCGCTGGGAAGAATTCGCTTTGAATTGGCGTCCTTCGATGAACGCCATCATTTGCCTGCGCGACATCGCCGAAAACCCCGTCACGCGCGACGGCAAGAAGACCACCCCGATCACATACGATTCGAATTGCCTGGAAGAGATTTGCGGCTCCTGCGCCATGCTCGTCAACGGCAAAGCTCGCATGGCCTGCTCTGCCCTGGTTGATCAACTCGAACAGCCCATTCGCCTCGAGCCCATGAAGAAATTTCCGCTCGTCCGCGATCTTGCTGTTGACCGCCAGTTCATGTTCGAGAGCCTCAAGCGCGTGAAGGCGTGGATTCCCATCGACGGCACCTACGACCTCGGCGAAGGCCCGCGCGTTTCACCCGAAATCCAGGAGAAGGGCTATCCGCTCTCCAGTTGCATCTCCTGCGGCAGTTGCCTTGAGGTCTGCCCGCAAGTCAACGAACACAATCAATTCGTCGGCGCCGCCATCATCAGCCAGGTGCGCCTCTTCAACATGCATCCCACCGGCGCGATGAACAAAAGCGAGCGCCTGCAAGCGCTGATGGGCCCGGGCGGCATTCAGGAATGCGCCAACGCGCAGAACTGCGTCCACGCCTGCCCGAAAAATATCCCGCTGACCGAGTCCATCGCCGAAGTGAATCGCGACGCCTGGAAACAAGCCCTCCTCGGCTGGCTTCTGGGGTAAACTCTCTGCGCATTCCGGACTCTGGGGGAAACTGATGCGCCGCATCCTAATACTTCTTTGTATCTGCTCCTGCTTGACCGCAGGCTTCCTGTGGACCAACAAAGCTTCGGCCGATGACATCGCCGAACGCGCGAAAAAGCTGCATTTTTCTTCCATCGTGCTGGATACTCACGACGACACGACGCAGCGTTTCTTTTCCAAGGATTTTGATCTCGGCAAGCGCAATCCCGACGGCCACGTAGACATCCCGCGGATGCGCGAAGGCGGCATGAACGGCATTTTCTTTTCCATCTGGATTGATGGACGCATCATGGGTCCGCCTGCCGTGCAGAAAGCCCTGGATCAAATCGATGCCGTCCACGAAAACGTCCTCAAGTACTCCAAAGACATGGCTTTCTGCCGCACCGCCGAGGAAGTGCGCCGCGCCCACGCGCAGGGCAAAATCGCCGCGCTCATGGGCGTCGAGGGCGGCCACATGATCGGCAACGACATTCGCGTCCTGCGGATGTTTGGCGATTTGGGCGTTCGCTACATGACCCTCGCGCATTTCTACAACGACGAATGGGCGGACTCCTCGACCGACAAGCCCGCGCACAACGGCCTGACCGATTTCGGCAAAGAGATTGTCCGCGAAATGAACCGCCAGGGAATCATCGTCGACATTTCTCACGTTTCCGACAAAACCTTCTACGACGCCCTGGAAGTCAGCAAAGCTCCGCTCATCGCTTCGCATTCTTCTTGCCGCGCCCTCTGCAATCACCCACGCGACATGTCCGACGACATGATTAAAGCCCTTGCCGCCAAGGGCGGCGTCATCCAGATCAACTACGAGAAAAGTTTTATCGACCAGGCCTACAAAGACGCTTCGGACAAGCTTTCCGGTGGCGTGGTTGAGCTGTTTGACCAGATCAAGAAAGCCTGTGGCGACGATCAGGAATGCTTCGGGCGGAAGATGGCCGAGCAGGAGAAACAAGCGACCGCGGAAGGCAAGCTCCCTCATGTGAGTTGGGAGCGCATCGTCGACCATATCGATCATGCCGTAAAGCTCGTGGGGGCTGACCACGTTGGTCTTGGCTCCGATTTCGATGGCGCCAGCATGCCCGACGGCATGGAAGACTGTTCGAAGCTTCCAAAAATCACGGAAGCACTGCTGCGCAAGGGCTACTCGGAAGCCGACATTCGCAAGATTTTGGGCGAGAACACGCTGAGGGTCATGGAGCAGGTCGAGCGCGTGAGCCGCGAACTCCGGGGTTGGTAGGGCGCAGCATGTTGCGTTCCGGCTTGCGTACAGCGCTCATCTCACGCACCGTCGGCGAGGAGCAATGGTTCGACAACTCATCTTTCCGGTCGTGGCCGTTTTCCTTTCCGCGGGAGCGGTCATGACCGCCAGGCCGCACGCGGATGACGTCGCCGCGCGTGCCCACAAGCTGCATTTTTCCTCGATTGTCGTCGATACCCACGCCGACACCACGCAACGCTTGCTCGATTCCAAATTCGACATCGCCTCGCGCGACTCCGCCGGCAGCGTCGACATCCCTCGAATGCGCGAGGGCAATCTCGGCGCGATTTTCTTTTCCATCTGGATCCCCAGCAAAATCACCGGAACCGACGCGGTGAATCGGGCTCTCACTCAAATTGCAGCGGTGCGGGCGCAGGTAAGCGCGCTCCCGAAAGATCTTGCTCTGGCCACCACCGCCGCCGAAGTCCGCGCCGCGCACAATCAAGGCGAAATCGCCGCGCTCATCGGCGTCGAAGGCGGCCACATGATCAATTCCGACCTCAACGAGCTGCGCAAGTTCGCCGGGCTCGGCGTTTGCTACATGACCCTCACGCACAGCGGCAATGATGAATGGGCCGACTCCGCCACCGACAAGCCCGCGCACAACGGACTCACCGACTTCGGCAAGGACGTCGTGCGTGAAATGAACCGCCTAGGCGTCATCGTCGACATTTCTCACGTCAGCGACAAGACTTTCTACGACGCCCTGGAAATCAGCAAAGCTCCGCTGATTGCTTCCCACTCCTCCTGCCGCGCCATCTGCGACGCCCCGCGCAACATGACTGACCAGATGATGCGCGACCTTGCCGCCAAAGGCGGCGTTGTCCAAATCAATTACCATGTCGGATTCCTCAGCCAGGAGTTCCGCGATGCGGAAAAAGCCTATCCGGAAATCAACAAGGCCATCGGCGAAGAAGTGCACAGGCGCTGCGGCGACAATGAAGCCTGCCAGCTCCTCGAAGGCGACCGCCTGACCCGCCGGTACGTCGCGCAGGGGAAACTTCCCCGTGTCGAATGGACCAAGATCATTGAGCACATCGACCACGCCGTCAAAGTGGCCGGCGCGGGCCACGTCGGCCTGGGGTCTGATTTTGACGGCGCCAACATGCCCTACGGCATGGAAGACGCCAGCATGCTTCCGAAAATCACGGAGGCGCTGTTACGAAAAGGCTATTCCGAAGATGACATTCGGAAAATACTCGGCGAAAATAGTCTACGGGTTATGGCTGAGGTGGAGCGCGTCAGCCGCGAGTTGTCCGCCGGGCCGCGCAAGTAAGATGTTGCTTTGACATATTCCAGCGAAGGAGAGAAAGAAGCCCATGAAGAGAGTCCCCGCATTGATTCTTGTTGGATTATTCGTGTTCGTTGCCGGCGCGTTGGCCCAGACTCCCGACCAGGCTCCCGCAAAACCGAAGCCCAGCGCGGCTTCCAAAACGGGCACCGCCGCGCGCGCCGCCTACGATCGCGCTCTGTTGCACCCGGCACTGCTCAAAGACAAAGCTCCCGACACGTATCAGGTAAAGTTTGAAACCACGCGCGGCGACTTCACCGTCACGGTGACGCGCGCCTGGGCGCCCATTGGCGCTGACCGCTTCTACAATCTGGTGAAACATCATTTCTTCGACAGCGCCAGTGTGTTTCGCGTGGTTCCCGGTTTTGTCGCGCAATTTGGCCTCAGCGCCTACCCGCCTGTTTCGGAAGTCTGGGCGAAAGCCAATTTGAAAGACGATCCGGTTGCGCAAAGCAACTTGCGCGGTACCCTGACCTTCGCCACCGGCGGACCGGGCACGCGCACCACGCAAATTTTCATCAACCTCAAGGACAACGTCGGCCTGGACCGGGAGCCTTCCGGCCCCTTCGCCCCGTTCGGCAAAGTGGACGGCGACGGAATGAAAGTCGTCAACATGTTCTACGACCAGTACGGGGATAACACGCCTCCTAATTTCCAGGACATCATCACCAAGCAAGGGAAGCCTTATCTCGACAAGAACTGGCCAAAGCTCGATTCCATCAAGTCCGCTACGCTGGTTGGTGCGGCGGCAGCCGCCCCAGTGGCCAAACCCGCTCCCAAGCCAAAGCCGGCTGCTCCCGCGGCCACAAAGCCCTGATAATTGCACATGGCCGTGGATTACCTTTTTCCATCTCGTGCATCTAACCTTTCGGAGGGTTCTACGTTGACAGTCGGAGCCCCGGAAAGTATCCTGCAAGCTAGATGAACACCTGTTGCCAGATCGTGGGTTGTCCGTGCGCGTGTAGCGCTGCGTGTTGCATGACGCTCACTTCTGGCCAGGGGAGTTTCCGGACTTAGTAGCAGCTTAATCCGCAAGTTCTGAAGCCCGCGAGCCAGAAAAACTGGCGAGCGGGCTTTTTGTTTTTGCGCAGCAGATTTTATCAAGCAACCGATGTGAGGGCCATTGATCATGACCGTCGCGACAACCACCGAAGTCGAAGAAAGGCACAGCCGCGAAGCCATCGAAGCGGAAATTGCGCGCTTTGAAGAACGCGCCCAGCAGCTCCGGCGCGGCGAAATCACCGAAGAGCAATTCCGGCCGTTTCGCTTGAAGCACGGCACGTACGGCCAGCGCCAGCCCGGCTTTCAGATGTTGCGCGTGAAGGTTGCCGCCGGTGTGGTGACGCCAGCGCAACTGCGCGCGCTTGCTCAGATTGCCGATGAATACTCCACGGGCCGAGGCCATCTCACCACGCGCGAAAATGTCCAATTCCACTTTGTCAAACTCGAGAACGTGCCCGCCGCCATGCGTTTGCTGGCGGATTCAGGGCTCACCACGCGCGAAGCCTGCGGCAACACGGTGCGCAACGTGACCTCCTGCCCCGTTGCGGGAATTTGCCCGGGCGAAGCTTTTGACGTAACTCCGTACGCTCTGGGTGTCTCACGCTACTTGCTGCGTCATCCGGATTTTCACGATCTCCCGCGCAAGTTCAAAATTGCTTTCTCCGGCTGCGCCGATGACGGTGGCTGCGCTGCCGCCGGCATCCACGACGTCGGGCTGATCGCGCAGGTGCGCGGCATAAACGGCACGGCGCGCCGCGGCTTCAAAGTTCTCGTCGGGGGCGGGCTGGGCAGCCTGCCCACCGAAGCTGCCGTGCTCGCGGATTTCCTTCCGGAAGAAGAGCTGCTGCCGACCATCGAAGCCGTTCTGCGGGTTTTCAGCGAAACGGGAAACCGCAAGAACAAACTGAAGGCGCGTTTGAAATTCGTCCTCCGCGAAAAAGGCATCGAAGAGCTACGGCGCCTGGTGTTCGAGAAGCGCAAAACCGTGCAGTCCCCCGCCGAAGTCTTCACCGTTGCTTCGCCAATCCGGCCAGCGCTGGTCACCATCGCCCCACTGCCTCTGACGTCAGCCTCGAGCAATACCCCTTCCGACGCGGAATACGAGCGGTGGGCGGACCACAACCTGATGTCCCAGCGCCAGCCCGGCTACGGCGCGATCTGGATCAAGCTTCCCGCCGGAACCTTCCTCAGCAGCCAGATGCGCGGCCTGGCGGATCTTCTCGAGAGCCATGACCTGACTGGTGTGCGCATCGCCATCAATCAGGACTTGGTCATTCCCTGGGTGTCCTTCGACCGCGTGCGTTCGATCTATAACGATCTTCGCGCTCTCGACCTGGCCCTTCCCGGCGCGCGCACCATTTCCGACGTCACCGGCTGCCCCGGAGCTACTACCTGCAATCTCGGCATTACGCGCTCGCTGACGCTGGCCGATGTGCTGTCCCGGGAGCTCGCAGGCTACAGCGATCCCGAAATCCAAAAGCTGCGCATCAAAATCAGCGGCTGCCCCAATTCCTGCGGCCACCACCACATCGCGGACATCGGCTTTTACGGCAACGTGCGCAAAATCGCGGATCAGCAGGCACCCTACTACCAGCTTCTGCTCGGCGGCAAAGTGGATTCCGACGGCGTGCGCTTCGGCCGCCAAATCATGGCCGTGCCCGCGCGGCCCATCCCCACCATCATCCGGGAGCTCCTTGCCTTCTACCAGCAGGACCGGCAGTCGTACGAATCCTTCTCTTCGTGGGTCGCTCGTATTCCCGACTCCGCAATTGCTGAGCGGTTGCGCCCACTCGTCGAAGTCACCGGCGCTACCGAAGACGTTTTTCTCGATTGGGGTGATACGGAGACTTTTTCCCTGAAGCTTGGCCGCGGTGAATGCGCGGCCTGAGCGGCCCTATAGCCCGAGAACCGCCACCAATTCCTTCACCGACGCCGCGGACTTCTGCAGGGCGGCATTTTCTTCCGGCGTCAGCTTAATCTGAATAATTTCTTCCACGCCCTTGGCTCCGAGCTTTACCGGCACACCCACGAACAATCCGTTGATTCCGTACTCGCCTTCCAGGTACACCGCGCACGGCAATATTTTCTTCTTGTCCTTCAGAATCGCCTCCACCATTTCCACTGCCGCCGCTGACGGCGCATAGTATGCCGACCCTGTCTTCAGCAAGTTCACGATTTCCGCGCCGCCTTTTCGCGTGCGCTCTACGATCGCGTCAATGCGCGCTTTCGGCAGCAAATCGGGGAGAGGAATTCCCGCCACCGTCGAATACCGCGGCAACGGTACCATGTCGTCTCCATGCCCGCCCAGCACGAAAGAATGCACATTTTCGACGCTTACCTTGCACTCCATCGCCACAAACGCGCTCATTCGCGCGGAGTCCAGCACCCCGGCCATGCCGATCACTCGATTCTTTGAAAACTTGCTGACCTTGAGCGCCGCCTGCGCCATCGCGTCCAGCGGATTCGTCACCATCACCAGGATGCAATTCGGCGAGTGCTTCACAATCTGCTCGATGACGCTCTTCACCACCTCATAGTTGGCTTTCAGCAAATCGTCCCGGCTCATCCCCGGCTTCCGTGGGAATCCTGCCGTCACCACCACCACGTCGCTCCCCGCCGTCGCGGAATAATCCCCGCTCGCGGTGCAGATGCCGGTGGCGTTGGAGTCCGTCCGCGTAATCGGTCCGGACTCCACCATGTCCAGTGCCTTTCCGGCCGGCGGCCCGTCCAGAATGTCGGTCAACACCACGTCGGCCAGCTCCATGTCCACGATGCGCTGCGCCGTGGTCGAACCCACAAACCCGCCCCCCACCACCGTCACTTTTTTTCGGCTCATGCGTTTTCTCGATCCTCTTTGAAGTGGAGGTAAAGGAGGCTAATGAAGTAAAGGAAGTACAGAAGCAGCACACCATTGCGGCCAATGGGCGATTGGAAAAAGCCTCTGTTCCTTTACGTCCTTTACCTCTTATATATCCTTTACTTCTTTTATCTGGCCATTACTCCCTGCATGTTCTCAATGATCGCCGACGCAAACGCCGCTGTCCCCAGCTTCGTTGCTCCCGGCATCAGCCGTTCCAGGTCGTAGGTTACTCGCTTCTGCTGGATGGTCCGCGCGATGCCTTCCTCAATCAGCCGCGCCGCTTCCTTCCATCCTAGGAACTCGAACATCATCGCGCCGGAGAGCATCACCGAACTCGGATTGATCACGTCCTTGTCCGCGTACTTCGGCGCCGTCCCGTGCGTGGCCTCGAACACGCCGAAACCGTCGCCGATGTTCGACCCGGGCGCCATCCCCAGCCCGCCTACCTGCGCCGCGCACGCGTCCGACAAATAATCGCCGTTCAGATTCGGCGTTGCCAGCACGCTGTACTCATCCGCGCGCATCAGCACCTGCTGGAACACGGAATCCGCGATGCGGTCGTTGATCATCAGCTTCTTCTTCCATTGGCCCTTGCCGTGCGTCGCGTAAATCGCATCCAAGGTCTTCTTCACTTCCTCGTACACCGTCTTTTTGAACGCTTCGGTCGCCCGCTCGAGTCCCGGCTCGATCATCGCCGCATTTTGCTCGATGGTCACCGCCGCATTCTTGTCCAGGTTGTCGAGAATCCAGCTTTCGCGCTCCGTCACTGTCTGCGCGCGAAATTCCTCCCGCGCCAGTTCGTAACCCCAGTCGCGGAACGCCCCTTCCGTGAATTTCTGGATGTTGCCCTTGTGCACCAGCGTCACGCTCTTTCTTCCATGGGCCAGCGCGTAGCGGATAGCCCGCCGCACCAAGCGCTTCGTGCCGGTTGGCGAAATCGGCTTGATGCCCACGCCGGAATCCCAGCGTATCTGCTTCTTTCCGTCCGCGAGCATTTCTTTGTTCAGGAATTCCAGCAGCTTCTTCGCTTCGGGGGTTCCCGACCTCCACTCGATTCCGATATACACGTCCTCGGTGTTCTCCCGAAAAATCACCACGTCCATTTTTTCCGGCTCGCGCACGGGGGAGGGAACCCCTCGAATATATTTCACCGGCCGCTCGCAGGAATACAGCTCCAGGACCTGCCGCAGAGTCACATTCAACGACCGGATCCCTCCGCCCACCGGTGTGGTCAATGGCCCCTTAATGGCCACGCGAAAATCGCGAATCGCGTCGACCGTGTCGGTCGGCAGCCAGTCCTTGAA